>Ga0306925_10007078_pt1 | contig 10503 bp, 7 predicted proteins | sample flu12Cox44000176_FD_203755 | JGI IMG/M metagenome (GOLD analysis project Ga0306925, IMG submission 203755) | Lab enrichment of tropical soil microbial communities from Luquillo Experimental Forest, Puerto Rico - flux8day.12C.oxic.44.000.176 (v2)... | ecosystem: Environmental > Terrestrial > Soil... | reverse complement strand
CCCCCCTCCCCGGCCGTCACCGCGATCTCGAGCGCCGCGACGTGACGGATCTCCCCGCCCCCCCTCGGGCCCCAGGCGAACTGGATCTGGCGTTTCTTGATGCGCACGCTCTGCCAGGTGCGCGGGAACTGGAAGCCGCGCTGGTTGAGCCACCACACGTTGGCGCCGGTCGAGTCGATCAGCTTGAACTCGAGGTCGTTGGGCCGGCAGTCGCCGCGCAGCTCGAAGCTGAAGCGATAGTTCTCGGGGAGATCGAGCGCGAGTTCGCGGTGGAGCACCGCGTAGCCGCCGCCCTTGACGAAGCTGAAGTCGGCACGCAGCGCGCGGCCGTGCACCCCGGCATCGCTGGCGAGCCGCAGCTCGACGCCGTCGGCAGGGCGGGCGCTCCAGCCGTCCACCGACTCGAAGCCGTCGATCACGCGCGCGGCGGGCGCGGCGCCCATGGGCGGCGGCGCGGTGGCGGCGCCGGCCGGCGCCACGCCGGCGAGCAGCGCGATCGCCGCCGCCACGGCGGCCGCGACGGGGCGGCGCGCGCGCCCCGCGGGTCGGCTCATCCCTTGACGCTGCCCACCAGCGCGCCGCGGATGTAGACGCGCTGGAGCGCCAGGAACACCGCCAGCACCGGCAGCACGGTGAGCACCGCGCCCGCCATCATCAGCTCGGTGTCCTGCACGTGCTCGCCCACCAGATTGGCCAGCGCCACCGGCAGCGTGTAGCGCGCGCTGTCCGACAGCACGATCAGCGGCCACATGAAGTCGTTCCACATGTTGAGGAAGTTGAAGGCGGCGAAGGTGAGCAGGATCGGACGGATGACCGGCAGCACCACGCTCCAGAAGATGCGGAACTCGCCGGCGCCGTCGATGCGCGCGGCGTCGAGCAGGTCGTCGGGGACCGCGAGCGCGTACTGGCGCACCATGAAGATGCCGAACACGCTGGCGAGCCCGGGGACCATCGCCCCCCAAAGCGTGTTGACCAGCCCCAGCGCGCGCAGCTCGAGGAACAGCGGCAGCATCACCACCTGGGCCGGCACCACCAGCGCCGCGAGCAGCGCCTGGAACACCCGATCGCGGCCGCGGAAGCGCAGTTTCGCGAACGCATACCCGGCCATGCCGTTGATCAGCACCGAGGCCAGCGTGGTGGTGAGCGCGACCGCGGTGCTGTTGAGCAGGCTGCGCGCCAGGTTGAGGCGCGTGAACAGCTCGACGTAGTGCGCGAGCGTCGGGGCGCTGGGCCACAGGCGGGGCGGCGCGGTGTTGGCCTCGCCGGTGGGCATCAGCGACGCGGAAACCATCCAGGCCAGCGGCGCCAGCGTCAGCAGGGCGCCGGCCACCAGCGCCGCGTGCAGGGTCAGGTCGTGGAGCGCCCGTTTCACCGCTCGGCCCCGCGCTGCAGTCGCATCTGCACCAGCGTGGCGGCCAGCATGATGGCGAACAGGATGAAGGCGATCGCGGTCGCGAGCCCCAGGTGCCACCAGCGGAACCCCTGCTCGTACATGTAGAGCACCACGGTCGCCGTGGAGCGCAGCGGACCGCCCTGGGTCATGACGTAGGGCTCGGCGAACACCTGGAACTGGCCGATCACGGTGATGATCCCGACGAACAGCAGCGTGGGCCGCAGTGCCGGGAGGGTGATGTAGACCAGACGGGCCCAGCCGCCGGCGCCGTCCAGGGCCGCGGCCTCGTACAGCTCCTCGGGCACGTTCTGGAGCGCGGCGATCAGGATCAGCATCGTGTAGCCGAAGTTCTTCCACACCGCGAGCACCATGATCGCGGGCATCGCCCAGTGCGGATCCCCGAGCCAGTCGATGGGATGGATGCCGAGCAGTCCGAGCGCCTCGTCGATCAGGCCGTAGTGCGGATGGTAGAGGTAGCGCCACACGATCGAGACCGCCACCAGGGTGGTGACGACCGGGGTGAAGAACACCACGCGGAACAGGCCCTTCCAGCGCGCGCGGCGATCGTTGACCAGCAGCGCCGCGGCCAGCGAGGCCAGGATGGTGAGCGGCCCGCCGACGGCGACGAAGTAGAGCGTGTTGCGCAGCGCGTTCCAGAACTCGGGCTCGCGCAGCACCTGGGCGTAGTTGCCGGCGCCGGTGAAGCGCGCCACCCCCGGATCGCCGATCGCGTAGATGTCGAAGTCGGTGAAGCTGAGGCCCAGCCCCGCCGCCACCGGCAGGACGAAGAACGCCCCGATCAGGATCAGCGCCGGCGCCAGGAAGGCCCAGCCGGCGCGCGCCTGGGCGCCGCGCCAGTCCGCCCTCACCGCGCGCCCTCCCCCGCTGGGCGATCGGCGCGCGCGCGCGCGAGCAGCCAGCGGCGCTTCTCGAGCACGCGGTCCACGTCGCGGTCGAGCGCCGCGAGCGCCGAGTCGCCGGGCACCACCCCGCGCACCGCGCGCTCCGCCTCGTCCTGGAGCAGGCTCGTGATCTGCTCCCATTCGGGGATCTTGGGCCATGGCACCACGCGCTGCAGCTGCTCGTCGAAGGCGCGCGCCCCCGAGTCGGCGGCCAGCGCCGAATCCCGCCACGCTTCGCGCCGCGCCGGCAGATCCCCGGTCAGCTGGTAGAAGCGCGCCTGCTGCCCGGGCCGCGACAGGAACTCGATCAGCCGCCACGCCGCGTCGCGGTGGCGTGACTGGCGGAACACGACCAGGCTCGAGCCGCCCGCCATGGACCGCCCCGGCCCGTCGGGGCCCGGGAGCGGCGCGGTGCTCCAGGCCTCCTGAAGCGCGGCCGGCAGGCGGTTCCGGAACTCGCCCAGATTCCAGGGCCCGGTGATGTACATCGCGAACGTCCCGCGCCCGAACTCCTGATAGACGTTCGCCACCTGGTTGTTCGAGACCGGGGGCGCGAGGCCGCGGTGGAACAGGTCGAGGTAGAAGTCGAACGCGCGGCGGAACTGGGGCCCCGAGAACTGGCCCCGCCCGCTCGTCACGTCGAGCAGCGGCGAGCCGGTCTGGAGGCCGAGGATCATGAGCGGGAACCACTCGTTGACCGGCATCAGGATGGCGTACTGGTCGGGGCCGGCGCGCTGCTCGACCGCCTCCATGGCCGCGCGCCAGCCCTCCCAGGTCACGGGCGGCGTCGCGACGCCGGCGCGCGCCAGCAGATCGCGGCGGTAGAACAGCACGCGCGTGTCGACGTACCACGGGACGCCGTAGGGCACACCCTCGATGACGTTGGTGTCCCAGATGCCGGCGAAGTACGAGGACTCCGGGACCGCGCTCGAGGCGGCGAGCCGGGCTCCGAGCGGCTCGAGCGCGTGGAGCGCCACGAACTCCGAGATCCAGGTGTTGCCGAGCTGGGTGACGTCGGGCGTCGAGCCGCCCACCACCCCGGTGAGCAGCTTCTCGTGGGCCGCCGACCACGGGATCTGCTGCACCTCGACCCGCACCCCGGGGTTCTCGCGCTCGAAGTCGCGCACCAGCTCCTGCACCACCTCGCCCTCGCGCCCCATGGCCCAGAACCGCAGCGGCTCGACGCGGGCGCCCGCGTGGTCCGCCCGCGGCGCACAGGCGCCGGCGCCGAGCGCCAGCGCGACCGCGGCGCAGGTGCCGAGCGCGGCGTGGCGGCCGGCCCGCGCCGCGCCCGGCCGCGGGCCGCTCACGGCCCGGCCGCCGCGTGCTCGAGCCAGCCGCCCGCGAACCCGGCGCGCCGCAGCCCGCGCACGACGTGCGGGTTGCCGCGCATGACGCGCCACACCAGGCCGCTGCGCAGGTTTTCGATCATCGCGAGGATCGGACCCTGGTCGATGCCGAGCGCGTCGATGTCGAACCACCCCACGCCCGGCACGATGCGGCCGTGGTGCACCGTCACGTCGATGGCCAGCGTGGGGTTGAGCGCGTCGACGAACCCGTAGCGGTTGTACACCACCGTGTCGTAGGTGGCACGCATCGCCATCAGGGCGGTCACGGCTTCGTGGGGCATGAAGGGGAGCGCGCCGCCGGCCGCGGTCGGGGCCACGGTGCCGTCGTCCTCGACCCGGATGTGCGAGGCGCCGCGCGCCGCATAGGTGCGAAAGGCGCGCTCGCGACCCGCGATCGTGAGCGTTCCGTCCAGCGGCCCGTCGCAGGCGCTCAGGCCCCACAGCCCGGGACCGTAGCCGCGCCAGCCCCCGGGATTCGCGATCACGTAGGCGCGCTGCGCCAGCAGCGCCCGCCGCGAGTTCTCGAAGTAGTCGATGCCGTGCGCCCCGATCGCCGCGTCGCGGATGCCGCGCAGGTCGATCCACACCTCGGTGTACTGGTGGCCGAACGCCGGTGCGAAGCCCACCTGCTCGAAGCCCTGGAACGAGCCCCAGCGGTAGCCGCCGGTCCACGCTCCCCAGGCCTCGGTCCCCACCGGATGCGAGGTCGAGCCGAGCGCCAGCACGTAGAGCACCATCGCCTCGTTGTAGCCACGCCAGTCGTAGGGCAGGAAACCGCTCTCGGGGGTCCAGCCGTGCGAGACCGCGGGCGGGCGGGCCTGCGCCCAGGTCCAGTCGGCGCGGGCGTAGAGCGATTCCGCGACCGCCCGGATGCGGATCTCGGCCGGCGTCGCGCGGTCGAAGTAGGACTCGCAGAACAGCACGCCGGCGAGCAGCAGGGCGGTGTCCATGGTCGACAGCTCGATCTTCTCGAAGCGCCTGCCGCTCGCCATGTCGAGGAAGTGATAGTAGAAGCCGCGATATCCGGTCGCGGTCGCGCTGGTGTCCTGCGGCGCGGCCCACAGGAACTCGAGCGTGTGCTGCACCCGCTCGGCGGCCGCGGCGCGGCTCACCCAGCCGCGCTCCGCCCCGATCGGATAGGCGGTGAGCCCGAAGCCCATCGCGCCGATGCTCGAGAACGATGGGGTCGGGGCGCGGTCGGGCGTCAGGCCGGTGTGCGGGTCGGCCAGGTCCCAGAACCAGCGGAACGTGCGCTGCTCGAGGCTGTCGAGGAACGCGGTCTCGGCGCGCGACAGCGCCACGGCGGGTGGCGCGGGCCCGGTCGCGGAAGCGGAGGACGCCGTGCCGGCGGAGCCCCGGCACGCCGTCGCGCCCAGCCATGCCGCGGCCGCGACGGTCGCGATCCGTGCCTGCCAGCGGCGCTGCTGCATGCGGCCGGCGTTCGCTAGCGCCGCGCCGGCGCGGGCGGCGCGTCGCCGTTGCCGGCGCCGCACGAGCGGCGCACCACCAGCGCCGTGGGCAGCACGTCGAAGCGCCGGCCGACCGACTCGGCGTCCGCCTCGCGGTCGAGCAGCAGCTCGACCGCCCGCCGGCCCAGTCCCTCCATGTCGACGCGCACGGTGGTGAGGGGCGGATTGAGGTAGCGCGCCAGCGCGATGTCGTCGAAGCCCGCCACCGCGACGTCCAGCGGCACGCGCACCCCGGCGTCGTGCAGCGCTCCCAGCGCCCCCACCGCCATGTAGTCGTTGGCGGCAAAGATGGCGGTCGGACGCCGGGCCCGCCGCAGCAGCTCGGCCGCCGCCTCGTAGCCCGAGCGCTCCGCGAAGTCGCCGCGCAGCTCGAGGTCGGGCGCGGGTGTGATCCAGGCCTCGATCAGCGCGGCGCGCCAGCCGTCGCGGCGCTGCCGGGCGTCGATGTTGTGCTCGGGTCCCCCGATCAGCGCGATCGAGCGGTGACCGAGCCCGATCAGGTGACGCACGGCGCTGGCGGCGCCCTCGCGGTTGGCGATCGCGACCGCGTCGTGCCCGGCGGGCGGGGCATGGGGGTTCATCAGCACGGTCGACACCGCGCCGGCGGTCGAGCGCAGCACCGGGTCGGCATCGAAGTCGGGCGCCATGACGATCAGCCCGTCGACCCGCCCGCGCATGGTCCGGATCGCCTCGTTCAGGTCGTCGGGGCTGGAGCTGGAGCGCGAGACCAGCAGGTGGTGGCCACGCTCGCGCGCCGCCAGGTCCATGCCGTGGACCACCTCGGAGAAGAACTCGCCGAAGAGGTCCGGGACCAGCACGCCGAGCGCGTGGGTGCGGCTGGTGATCAGGCTGCGCGCGATGCCGTTGGGCCAGTAGCCGAGCCGCGAGGCCGAGGCCAGCACCCGGCGCCGGGTCTCGGGGCTCACCAGCGGGCTGCCGTTGAAGACGCGCGACACCGTGGCGATCGAGACCTGGCTGATCCGCGCCACGTCGCGAATGGTGGCCATCAGCGCTCCCCCGCCGCGGCGATCGGGCGGCCCGTGCCGTGCACCGGGCTCATCCTTTCAGCCGCACCAGTCGCGTGACCGCGACGCGACCGTGGGCCTCGAGTCGGACCTGGTAGACGCCGGGCGCCAGCCGCGAGGCGTCGAGCGGCACCTCGCTGAGGCCCGCCGGGCGCTGCTCGTCGAGCAGCTCGAGCACCCGGCGGCCGGCGAGGTCGAAGACCGCGAGCCGCGCGCGCCCCGGGGTCGCCAGCTCGAAGCGCAGCGCGGCGCGGGCCAGCACCGGATTCGGGGCGCACGGCAGCAACCGGTCCGCCGCCGCCGCGGGCGGCGGGCCCACGCCGGCGAGCGCCCCCACACCCGCACGTTCAGGTAGTTCTCGATCATCAGCACGATCGGCCCCTGGTCGATGCCCAGGTCGTCGGTGTCCCACCAGTTCTTGGTCAGGTTGAAGGCGTCGGAGAACCCGTACGAGCCCCACAGCTGGGAGTGATAGGTGTTGTACATGTTGCGCAGCGCGGGGATCGCGATCTCGGGCGCGAACGCGATCGAGCCACCCGGGGCGCAGGGCGAGATGGTGCCGTCGTCGTTCTGGAACGGCGGCGCGCCGCGCGCGGTGTAGCCGTTGGGCCCGTCGCCGGCCGTGATCCCCCACAGCGAGTCGCCGTAGCCCGTGAAGTGGAGGGGGTTGTCGATGCAGTACTGGCGCTGGGCCAGGGTCGCGCGCCGCGAGTTCTCGGCGTAGGTGATCCCCTTCCCCGCCATGTACGCGTCCTGGATGCCGCGGAAATCGATCCAGCAGTGCGAGTACTGATGACCGAACAGCGGCGGGAACAGCACGTAGGTCTGGCCGCGCTGCGTGGCCCAGGTGTAGCCGCTGGTCCAGGTGTTCCAGGCGCTGCCCGGCACCGCGTGGGTGGGCGATCCGATGGCCAGGATGTAGAGGATCATCGCCTCGTTGTAGCCGATCCACTGCCCGAATCCGCTGAAGCCGGTCTCGGGCTTCCAGCCCATCAGGATGCCGGGGTTGCCGTTCTGCATGAAGGCCCAGTCGGCGCGGTCGTAGATCGAATCCGCCAGCGCGCGGATCTGGTCCTCGGTCGGGTCGACGTAGCGGAAGTACTGCTTGCAGTCGAGGATGCCGGCGAACAGCAGCGCGGTGTCGATGGTCGAGAGCTCGCTGCTCCAGGTGCGCATCGCGGTGTTCATGTCGAGGAAGTGGTAGTAGAGGCCCCGGTAGCCGATGGTGCCGCTGACCGCGGGGCCCTGGGGGCCGTTCCACAGGGTCTCGAGCGCGGTGAGCACCCGCGCCTTGCCGTCATCGCGGGTCACCCAGCCGTGGTCGATCCCGACGCAAATCGCGCTCAGCCCGAACCCCAGGCTGGCGATGCTGCACGGTGAGGTGGGGGTGTTGCGGTCCTTGATCAGACCGTTGGCGGCGTTGGCCTCGTACCAGAAGTAGCGGAACGCCGAGGCCTGGACCGAGTCGAGCAGCGCCGCGGTGGTCTGGGCGCGCGCCGGCGCCGCCGCCAGGACCAGCGCGGCCAGCACGATGACGAGATGCCTCATGGAAGCTCCTTTCACGGCGCTCAGAACTGCAGCCCGAACGTCACGCGATGGCTGCCGCCCAGTCGGCCCTGGTCGGCCCACGCGTAGTCGAGCTTGAACGTGTACACGTCGAGGCGCCCGCTGAAGCCGGCGCCGGCGGTCAATCCCACCTCGGAATCCTGCTGGAACAGGTTCTGGTATCCGGCCCTCAGGGCCAGGACGTTGCGGGTCAGGAACTCGGCGCCGAAGCTCACGCTCTCGGTGTTGTCGCTGGGGTGAAACGCGTCGAGCGCGAGCCACAGGCGGTCCCGCTCGCCGACCTGCACCGGGTAGCCGACCCCGGCGCGGAACAGCAGCGGCATCGGGAACGAGCCGGTGAACTGGTCGGCGGGCAGCGAGCCGTTGTCGCCGAAGGTCGCGGGGTTGGCGTCGTAGGTAACCCGCAGGTCGCGGCCGTCGTAGGCCCCCTGGGTGCCGAAGTTCGAGAGGCTCGCCCCGAGGTGGAGCCCCTGGCCCGAGATGCGGTAGAGCGTCCCGACGTTGAACGCCGGGGCGCCCATGGTGCTGTTCCAGATCGTCTCCTGCATCCAGGTGAGCTGGCCGCCGACCGCGAAGCGCTCGGTGATCTGGCGGCCGTAGCCGAGCGCGAGCGCGACGTCCGAGACGCTGAATTTCTCTCCGGTGCCGAGCGGCTGGTTCACGGTGCGCACGTCCATATCGCCCGAGTTGAGCGCGGTCACGCTGGCGAACACGTTGCCCCAGGTGCGCAGCGGGAACCCGAGCGCGACGTAGTCGTAGCGGATGTCGGCGATCCAGAAGGCGTGTGAGAACTCGACAGCCATCTGCTTGATCGATCCGATCGCCGCCGCGTTGTAGTAGGCGGCGTCGAGGCCGTCGTCGTAGAGCGTCGAGCCGGCGTTGCCCATCCCGGTGATGCGCGCGCTGGGCTCGATCAGCAGGAACGAGCCGATCGTGGTCCCGGTCTTGGCCTGCCCCCACGCCGGCGCGGCCGCGAGCGTGAGCAGGGCGGCGAGGGCGAGCGAACGGGCGGATGCGTGGCGGGTCATGGTCACTTGATCAGGGCGAACTTGCCGGTGTGGGTGGGGGCGCCCGGAGCCTCGACCTGGAAGATGTAGAGGCCGGGCGCGACGTCGAGGTTGTCCTTGGTGCGCAGGTTCCAGGCCACGAAGCCTTCGGCGCTGCCGTCCTGGCGCAGGGTCTGGACCAGGTCCCCGCGCACGGTGTAGATGCGGATGGTGGCGTTGAGCGGAATGGCGCGGAACTCGATGCGTCGCTCGCCGCGCCCCGAGACCGCGAAGCGCGCGGGCTCGAAGCTCGCCGAGCCGATGTAGGGATTGGGCACCACGTAGGGCTCCTGCTTCGCCTCGCTCTGGGCCAGCGAAGCGTTCACGCTCGGTCCGGTGGTGGTGAAGGTGTAAACGTCGTCATCGCTCAGCGGCCGCTTGAGGCGCAGCTCCCACTTCTCGCCCCGGCCGGGTTTGGGGGAGCCCGCGGCCGGCTTGAAGTTGATGAGCCAGGTGGGCTGGGGAGTAGTGGGATCACTGAGCCTGTACGTCACGATCTCGATGTTCTCGTCAGGCGTGTCGAGGGTGCTGTCGTGGGGAGCATTGAGCAGGCCCTCGTTCCATCGGAAGTGCATGTGCATGTCGCCCTGCGCGGTGTGCGCGATGATCTTGAACTTGGCCGGCCAGCCCGGGAACGGGAAGCTCGGGAGGCCGGTGTCGACCACCACGTCGTAGAACGTGATCGTGAGGCTGTCCGGGAAGCCGGGTCGACGCGTGTTGATACCGCCGTCGGCAAGCCCGTTAATCGGCTCGTAGGTCGCGGTCAGCGTGTCGGTGCAGAGCGTCCCGGGCGCCCAGCCGGTGTGCGCCGGGTCCACGGTGGTCTCGGTCGTCGTGCTGACCACCGGCAGGAGGCCACCACCGACCGACCCGGCCCCGAGGCCGTTGAAATCGGAGCCGTGCGTGAACAGCACCTGGCCCGTCGTGCTGTCGGTGAGCGCGTAGGTTCGGGCCCGCAGGCTCTCCGGTGACGGCGTGGCGAAGCTGAGCTTGAACAGATGATTGGAGATCAGGTTCGAGTTCACCACCTCGACGCCGACGCTGCCGATGCCGCCGCCCGCGACGTGCAGAGCGGGTGCGGCCGCAGCCCCGGTGAAGCCCGCGACCCTGGCGTTGGGGCGCGCCTCGATGACGTTCCTGGGCAGGATGAGTCCGCCACGCGGGGTGCGCGAGACCGCGATCGCGTTCTCCGACGGATAGATCGCCAGCGAATCCGGTCCGGGGTCGTAGCCGAAGTCGTAGGCACACACCGCGTAGAAGTAGTCCTGGCCGTTGGTGGCCGTGGTGTCGGTCCAGGTGTGGGTGATCCCGGTCTCCGAGCCCAGCCAGTAGGCCACGCCGTCGATGGTCTTGCGCGAGAAGCCCCTGATGCCGTCCTTGAGATCGAACTGCATGATCGGCTTGCCGTTCCCGATCGGGCCGGTGCCGCGCCCGTTGGTGATGGTGCGCGGGTCCTGGAACTCCGGATCGGTCGAGCGGTAGATGCGGTAGCCCTCGAAGTCGAACAGCCGCGTGACGGGATCGACGCTGCGCTCGGCGACGTCGTCCCACGACAGGCGCACCGAGCCGTCGCCGATCTCGGCGGTCGCCGTGGGCAGCTCCGGCGGGACCGCGAACTGATAGTTGGCGTTGTAGATCAGCTGGACCGTGTGGACGTTCTCGCGCAGCTCCGTCAGATCAGCGCCGTAGGCGAGTGCCAGGCTGAAGCGCTCGCGCTTGCCTGCTTTGAGCGCAAACGGGCCGGAGGCGAACA
>Ga0306925_10007077_pt1 | contig 10503 bp, 10 predicted proteins | sample flu12Cox44000176_FD_203755 | JGI IMG/M metagenome (GOLD analysis project Ga0306925, IMG submission 203755) | Lab enrichment of tropical soil microbial communities from Luquillo Experimental Forest, Puerto Rico - flux8day.12C.oxic.44.000.176 (v2)... | ecosystem: Environmental > Terrestrial >... | reverse complement strand
AGAACATCAGGCTGCAAGGCGATCAGCTCGCGGGCATATGTCCGTGAGAGATTAGTATCGCCACCAGTTATTCGATATTCGATCTGGAGATTTTGGCCGACTATCCACCCCTTCTCTTTGAGGACCGTTTCGAGAACATTGCGCGCGTCTGAATTAATGCTAAGAACCCCGACCCGACGCGCACGGCCTTGAGCGTTCGCGCGGCCGACGTCGGCGAGCATCGCAAGAGCAAGAATGAACTGGCGCCGCCTCATGAGCATCCCTGGCCTCATATGCGCCAATGTTATCGCGCCGCGAAAAAGCCGGATAGGCTTATGTCCGCATCGGGTCGGGAACGGTCGGCTGGGAGATTTAGATAGGGCGGAGCCTATTAATGCTATCGGCGCTCGGGCCCGGTCACCTCCACGTCGACGTCGCGGCTACCGCACCGGGAAGCAGAGGAGCCGCTCGCGCCAATCACGGATCGCGATATGAGTACATGCCGGCGTGCGAGTTTCGGCGGGAGGGAGCTCGGCCGGATGATGGCAATCCAAGCACGACCTCATCAGCCGCTCCCGGCTACGGACCAGCTCACCGCGAGAGCCCATGCTCGTTGTTGGTAGCCAAGATTAATCATCTTTGCTGTTAATTTAACTACACCGTTTGTTGTCCCTGGCTGAGTCATCTGGCATTAGGGAATAATGTTAGATGAACGCGTGCATTCAATGACTGACGATAGGCTGCCGACGGCCGTTACCGATGGCGAGTGTTGCGATCTCGCCCGCAAGATTCGCGAACTTGCCAGCCAGACTAGGTTAATGTTCGCACAACGGGAGTTGCTGTTGCTCGCGGCGAAGTTCGAGCGTCGTGGCGACTACCCGGACCAGGAAGAACGCAGGGGTAGCCACCCCATATTCGGATCATTCCCTTAATCGCTCCGGTGGAAATGCGACGCTGTTGGCACGACGCTCGCCTACCATAGGCCGCCGCCCTCGCGACTGAAGGCGAAGGTAGATAAGCGCACTCAGAGTCGGGTATCAAGCGTCAAATTTCATCCATTACTTTGCAACCGGCGGAGGGTGGAAAAGGCCGGCCAGCCCTCGTTTGACGATCCGCGTAGACGCCTGTCGGTCGGTATCAGACAAACGGCATGTGATCGTTCACCGTGTTTGCCACCGCTCGAACAACCGCGTGAAGTGCATTTCCCCGCAATTCGGTCCACGCCTGACTACGGTTGACGGCAACCGCGGCGGCAGCGAGAGGCGCGACCTCGAACCTGTCGTTGTTGGCCGACAAGAATGCACATAAACGTCGGAAACGGTTTTGGATCATTCGATTGGGCCGGAGGTCGGTGTAGCGAAAATCGCGTTTTTTGACGAACTCGAACGGGTGGGTAACGATCACGACGACCGAGTTTTCCGCCTCGTGTGCAGCGTTGAGCAGACAAATCTGCTCGCGCGCCGTCAGCGCCGTGACCTGCATCGGACGCAAGCGTCCGCGCCCCACCGGGCCGTCGTCGAAAAAGCACGTTACCGGCAGCTCGCAGATGCCGCCAAAGTCGTGTGTACCGCCGGCCACCGCCAGCTCCGGTTCCGGTGGACGATGGGCGGCGAGGCAGATGTTGGACGCACGGCTCAGACCCGCTTGCCGCATCGCCGCGAACACCGACATCGCGGTGGAGAAGTTGCCGGTGCGCATACCGGTCGGTCGCGTCCCGGTCCAGGTTCTGATCTGATCCGCACCTTTGTCGATCAGTGCCGTCAGCCGCTCCGTTTCCAGCTCATGGCAATGATCCGTCACCAGGCTGGACCGGTTCAGCTTCCCGCCTTCGAACGACAACCAGCAGGGATGGAGATGCAATTGCACATCCTGATCTGCGCGCAGCAGCTGGTCGACATAACCGCCCATCACCCTGTCGGAAAAGTAGCGGGTATGCACGGTCTCGACGAAAAAGGTCGCGATCAGATCGTATCTGCTCAGCGTCTCGACGAGAAACCCCAACGCTTGGCTCTTGCCGTCCACCATCCCCGCCACCGGCTCATGGATCAGCGGCGGCGCTGCTTCGTTCCCCCAAAACGCTCCGGCGATCGACGGCTCCGTGTCGACGGTTAATATAACTTTAGTCTTCACGAGTTCTTGGTGACTGCTCGTCACAGTGACGATCCAATGGCGCTCGACCGCAACCCGAGGGAAGCGGAATGATCGGTGCATATAGCACACTTCGCCGTATAATATAGCTGCGCGTGGCCGACCTACGATCGTGAACGAATGGACCGTGCCAGATGTCGAATAGGCAACTCGATTTAGAAAGGCTGTTGGCCTTCAGGAGCCGCGATACCCTGCGGCAGGCGCTGCGACAGGCTGCTTCGCCGATCCTGCCGCACATCCAGCGATTGACCGATCATGCGGCCGGCCTGGCACCGGCAATGCGCGAGCTTCGTTTGGGAGTGGTGCACAGCTATACCAGCGAGCTGCTCGACCCCTGGCTCGGCTTGGCGGGCGCGCTGGAAGGGCTGGATGTCGAGACCTATCACGCACCTTATGGTCTGAACCTCGCGGAAGCGGATGCGAAATCGGGGTTGGTGGCCCACAGTCCGGATATCACCCTGATGCTTTTGAGGCGGGAAGACCTGCACCCCGATTTGGCGCGTCCGGTGGTGGGGTTGCGGCCGGGCGAGCAGGCGAAACTGGCAGCGCAGGCCCACGATCGGTTGCTGGCAATCGTCACGGCCTTTCGCGCCCAGAACATCGGCCATCTGGTCGTCACCATTCTACCGGAGCAAGCAGGCCCGGCGCTGGGGGTTTACGATCCTCAGTCGGAGCGGTCGGAGGCCGCATGGTGGTCCGCGCTGAAAGCCGATATCGGCCGGCGATTGCGTGCCGGTATCGAGGCGTCGCTGTTCCTCGACCTCGATGAGGTGCTGGCGCAGATCGGACGCGAGGCGTTCTTCGACAACCGGCTCTGGTACTCGGTGCGGTTCCCTTTCGCCGCCGCCGCCGCCCGCGAGGTTTCGCGGCGCGTCGTCGGGCTGGGTGCTGCTCTGAAGTTCCCGAAGGCTAAGGTCATCGTGCTCGATGCCGACAACACTCTGTGGGGCGGGATTATCGGCGAGGACGGTATCGATGGCATCGCGCTCGGCCACGAATATCCGGGCAACGCCTATATGGCATTTCAGCGCCGGCTGCTCGATTTTCAGCAACGGGGCTTCATCCTGGCGCTGTGCAGCAAGAACAACCCCGCCGATGTCGATCAGGTGCTGAATGAACATCCGCACCAAATCCTGAAGCCGGAACAGTTCGCGTCAATTCGGGTCAATTGGGAGCCGAAGACCGACAACCTGGCAGCTCTCGCCGAGGAGCTGAACCTGGGTCTAGACTCGTTCATTTTTGTCGATGACAGCGACCACGAATGCGCCCTGGTCCGCCGGGAGCTGCCTGAGGTGGAGGTTATCCAGACCCCGGCACGGCCGGTCGAGGTGCCATTTTGCCTGGATCAGGTCTCGCGGTTGGAGCTGCTGTCGCTCACCGCCGAGGACCAAAAGAAGACCGAGATGTATGCGCAGGAGCGCATCCGGCGGCAGCTGCGCCAAAACGCCGAGCGCAGCGGTAGCCTGGAAGCCTATCTGGCTTCGCTGGAGATGGTGATGACGGTCGGGATCGACGATCCGGCGCCGCTCAAGCGGCTGGCCCAGCTGACGCAGAAGACCAACCAGTTTAATTTGACAACCCGGCGCTATGACGAGCCGCACATGCGCCGCCTGATCGATGCGTCGAACTGGATGGTCGGCTATTTTTCGCTCAACGACGTATTCGGCGAAAGCGGCATCGTCGGTTTGGCGCTGTTCGACCTGTCGGAGCCGGCGGTCGCCGAGCTGGACACGTTCTTGATGTCGTGCCGCGTCATCGGCCGCAAGGCCGAGAGCGCCTTCATCAATGTCCTGCTCAAGCGGCTGGCGGCGTCCGGTGTGCGCGAGGTCTTGGCCGACTATTTGCCGACGCCAAAAAACGCGCTCGTAACCAGCTTTCTGCCGGATCACGGCTTTGCTGTCGGTGCCGATGGCCGGTTCCGCCGCGACCTCGCCGCTACCCCGCCATTGCCGGATGGGGCATATCCGATCGCAATCGAGGTATCGGCAAAATCACCGGCCATCGAGATCGGCGCGCTGGTTTGACGGCGTTTCGGGATGTCGCCATCAAATCTGATACAAAGAGTGATTAATGGATCTATTTCGTAAACTACAACAAGTGATCGCGACCACTCTAAAAGTCGCACCCGATAAGATTACCCGAGAGACTTCCGACCAGGATCTGGTAGCGTGGGATTCGTTGGCCCATGTAAACTTGATGATGAGCTTGGAGCAGAGTTTCGACCTGTTTCTCGAGGTCGAGGATTTTTCCCGGCTCACCTCGGTTCCGGCGATCCTCGAATATCTAAAGGGGGAGGGGAGGACATAGCATCGGTGCGGCGATGAGTCTATTCGATGCCGCCAGCAGCCTTGCGCTGCGCTACCTGCCGCGTGACCGGTTCGCCGCTTTGCGCGAACAGTATTTCGCAACGCGGAGCAAGCTGCATCCGGTATTGCGCGCGGTTTACGGCGGCTTCGACTCGGCGGCGCTCGCGGAACATCTCGCGGAGCGCGTCGGGCGGAACTTCGAGATTCTGATGGTGCACAGCTCCATCAATCACATGAAGCCGATGTACGACGACAATCCGCTGCAATTCGTGCAAATGCTGATCGAGTTCTGCGGCGCCGAACGCACGCTGGCCATGCCGGCCTTCTATTTTGGCGATCCGGAGTTGGGCGGTCTGTCGGCGACGTTCGAAAAGAACCCGCGCTTCGATCTTCGTCGCACGCCCTCGCAGATGGGACTGGCGACCGAGATATTTCGGCGCACCAAGGGTGTCCGGCAGAGCCGGCACCCGGTCTATCGGATCGCCGCGCTCGGACCCCTGGCAGAGGTCTTGACCACCGGTCACGAGACGGCCGAAAGCGACTGCGGTCGCGGCTCGCCCTTTGATGTCATGACCGCGCACGACACTCTGATCCTGGGCATCGGCAAGCCTTTCGAAGTGCTGACCCATGTCCACCATATTGAAGACCTGATGGGCGCCGACTTTCCGGTGCCGATGTCGGTGGGCAGCCAGCTCCCGATGACCCTGGTCGACGGGCAGGAAGAGATTCCGTTCACCTTGCAGCGCCGGGGCTACATGTGGAAGCGCAATATGTGGAAGCTGCGCGACATCATGCAGCGCGACGAGCTGCTCGAATGGCGGTTTCATCATGTGCGCCTGTTCGCGACCAGGGCCCGCGATGTCACCGAGGCGTTGAGGAATGCGGCCGAGCGGGGCATCACCCTGTACGAGCAACCATGATCGCGTGATCGAGCGGCGGCACCATGCGCTTTCACCACCTGGGCTACGCTACCGACAATATCGATCGCTTCGTCGAGGAATTCTTCCGCCCGGTTTTCGAGCCGATTGCGATCAGCGACAAAATCTCCGATCCGATCCAGCGGGTGACGGTCTGCTTTGCCCGCATGCAGGGTGACACCGTCATCGAGCTGGTCGAGCCGTTTGGCGAGAACAGCCCGGTGGATACGTTCATCGGCAGCAGCCGGGGTGGCGTCTATCATCTGTGCTACGAGGTCGAGGATCTCGACCGAGACCTCGCGCGTTGCCGGCAAAAGCGGTGCATGCCCTTGGGCAAACCCGTGCCCGCTGCCGCTTTTGGCGGACGCCGCATCGTATTTTTGCTGACCCCGCAACGCGATCTGATCGAGCTTCTCGAAAAGGGCTAGCCTGGATATCTCAAAGGGTCCGGGAGTGAGCTCGAACGCTGCGGCGAGATCGTTGATGACGGGGTCGGACAGAGCGGCTAATTCTTGGTCCTCCATGTGAAGAGCGAGGACGTCGTATAATTCCACACGGCGCCGACCAAGGCGCCCGTCACACCGGCCAGCCACCATGACCGATTGGAATTGAATACGTAGGAAGCGATGCCGACATTGGCGACAGCGCCGATGCTGCACACAGCATAGAACGACAGCAGTCCGTAGATTAGCTTCCGGCCGCGCAGTCGTTGGTCGCGATAGGTAAAAACATTATTGAGATAGAAGTTCGAGGTCATCGCCGTGATCGTGGCTACCGCCTGCGACGCAGTAAAGGGAAGTCGGAGGAATTGGAGCGCGAAGACCAGCACCGCAAGATGAGCAAGGAGGCCGAGCCCGCCAATCGCGCCGAACAGGAAGAAGCGCGCCGGCACGACGTGGCCGATTAGCTTGTCGAGAAGAAGCTGGAAATATTCGAAGGCCACGAGCGAATCGAGCTTGCTCTCCCCGTGTCGGCGTTCGAGAAACTCGAAGGCGATCTCTTTGAAGTCGAGCGGGCGTGGTGATGAGGCGAAGATGTCAACGAGAATTTTGTAGCCTTGCGCCGAGAGGCCGCGCACCGCGGCGTCGAAGGCGGGGCGCCTCAGCATGAAATACCCGCTCATAGGGTCCGTGAGGTCCGCCTTGACCACCAGCCGTGCCAGACGGTTGCCAAACCTGCTAATCCTGACCCGAAGCTTTGACATCGAGCGGAAATTGCTGCCGGCGATAAATCGGCTGCCGATCACAATGTCGATTGGCTCGCTGCGCAACGCCTCGTACATGGCGGGGAGGATCGACTCATCGTGCTGGAGATCGCCATCTATGATTGCGACGTAGGGCGCTGAACTCGACAGAATGCCCTCGACACAGGCCGAAGCCAAACCGCGCCTGCCAATCCGCTGTAGGCACCGCACATTCGGGCGATGTCCCGCCAGCGCGCGCACGACGTCGGCGGTGCCGTCCGGGGAGTCGTCGTCGACGAAAATCACCTCCCAGGCGATCCCTTTGAGTGCCCGTTCTAGCCGCTCTACCAAAAGTGGCACATTGTCCCGCTCGTTGAGAGTCGGGACCACAAGAGTGAGATCGGCCGGAAGCATCCAGGCAACCGTGTGTTTGGTGGCTTCGGTTGCAGCTAACGTCATGACTAGAATTGTCCGACCATGGATCGACCTCAGCTTAGATAGAATCCCCGGAAGACTGGGAGTGTTAAAAAATTGCGGGACATCGGAACGGCGGCGTTTCGTTCCATATCCACGATGAGTGATCGATGATTAAATAGAGGTTAATGTTACCCGAAGATGTAAGATGTAATCGCTGCATTATCGCTCGACCAGGCACATTTTACAAGGAGGACGCTCACGAGAACCACGCAGTGTCGGCTAGGTCGTGCCGACGCCCGCGAAATCCTTAGCGGAACAGACCGGACACTTGCGACCCCCACTCCGCCATGGAAGATTGCTACGCTGCGCTCGCAATGACGACTAAAAAACCCTGTCATTGCGAGGAGCGAAGCGACGAAGCAATCCCGCACGAAAGGCTCGAAAACTGGAGTCATTCGTCAGGTTCACCACTAGCATGGCCTTTGTGCCGTCCGCCGGGACGCCCCAGGCGGCCAGCACTGCCTCGCGGCTGGTCCAGATATAGCCGGCCGGATCGAGGGGATGGACCAGAATGCGAAGCTTACGGGCGACCGGCGCCGGCGCGCCATATTCTCTCACTGATACGGCTCGAGGTCGGGCTTTTACGTCATCGAGCCTCCTTTGTTCTGATGCCGACCATAACGGACTGTGATATGGATCGGCCGTTTATATGGCGGCCATACCGGGCTGCCTGCCGTGGTTGCGATCGATCGACGGCAGGCATAAGCCGTAAGAGACTAAGGCGCCGTGGATCATTGCACAAAGATCGTCTATGTGGATCTATGCATTCGAGACACATTTTGCCGACTAACAATTACTTCGGCCGGGCGGACACAGGCGTGACAAGTATTGTACTGATGTGATAAATCGTTTTGCGTGAGTGTGTCTACCTTCATCAGCAGCCGGTTTAAGGCGCGCCCTATCGCCAAGTCGTTCGGGGTCATCGGGCTTCTCTCGGCTTCGGCCGTGATCATGCACGCACCGGGAGCCTTGTTCGACGTCGGCGTGCGTAATCTCGACTTCCATTCTCATTATGTCTGGGCGCTTCAATTCGCCGAAGGTCTGCGTAATGCCGACATCTATCCCCACTGGATGTGGCGCGGCCATTTGGGACTTGGCGAGGTCGCGCTTTTGTTTTATTCGCCGCTCTTCTACTACGGTTGCGGCGCCGTCCGGCTGATCACTTCGAACACCTGGGAAGCAATGCGGATCGTGTTCGTCCTCTCAACGATCCTCACGGGCTTCTACGGCTGGCGCCTGTTGCGGCTCTTTACGGGAAATGCTTACGCTCTCATCGGCGGCGTCCTACTCCAGTGGGCGCCAATGATCTTCATGCTCTTCTACTATTTCAACGATTTTCCTTGGGCCGTAGGATTCGCCGCGCTGGTCGCGCTTGCCTATTACGCATTACGAGCCGATGCGTTCGAGCGGTGGATCGATGTTCCGGTCAGCATTGCGATTGCGGCGCTCGTCCTCACTCACATCGTTTCCGCGCTAATGGCGCTCATCTGCTTCAGCTTTATGTACTGTTGCTTGTTCCGACGGGAATGGGGTTGGCGTGCGACACGGCGCGCGGTCTCGTGGTTTGTTTCTGCGGGCGCGGGCCTGGCCTTGTCAATGTTTTACCTGCTCCCTGCTCTCTGGGGCATGCATCTGATTTCGTCCGAAGTGTGGACGAGCAGCTTGACGCCATGGAATGCGTTCGCCTTTCCCACGGTAACCGCTCATGCTTTTGGCGTGCGCTGGTTCACCTTCCAGTGGACGGTGCCCGCCGTAGTGGTGCTCGGGATCGTTGTGGCGACTTGGTACATGCGTGGGGGCGGCGCATTGTCTACCCGCATTGGCGACGCGTTGATGCTGATGCTGGCTGTCTCATGGGCGTCGGTGTTTTTTGCGAGCGAGTTTTCCTACCCGCTGTGGCTGATAAGTACGCCGTTACGTCTTGTCCAATTCCCGTACCGCTTCATCTATGTGACTTCGGCGACGGGTCCCATCGCCAACCTGCTGGTTTGCTGGGACCTGCGGCAAAGAGATAAGGCCCGGTGGAGGACGCTGATCGCCGCGCTGCCCCTGGTGCTCGGATTCACGGCCACCACGGCACTCAGTGCGAAGTTCTTGATCATTGACGGAAAGCCTCATCACCTCTCCGTCGACGAAACGAAACCCTACCCTGGGTTGCCCGAATATGGGCTCGCCTCGGTCGGTCCGCATTGGCAGGGTTATTACCGCAGAGGTGGACTCACCGCCGAGTGTGGGGAAAAAGCTCTTGCCTGCCGGACAGTAGAAACCAACAACCGCATACAAGCCTGGGACATATCGGCCGCGCAGCCGGCACATCTGCGCTTGCCGCTATTTGATTTTCCGGCGTGGCGCGTGACGATCGACGGCAAGTCTGTGCCGACTATAGTCGACCCTGAGACGGGGCTGATTTCCCTCGATTTGCCCGCGGGCACGCATCGTGTCACGGCACTATGGACGAGGCTCGCAGTAGAGCGGCTTGGCCTGATCATTACCGGTCTTATGGCGCTTGTGTTCGCCGCCCTCGCATCGGCACCGCGAGTGCGGCGTTTTGTTCACCCCGTGCCTCAGAGCCGCGCTCCAGCTCGCTGCCCTCATATTGGAAAAGGCATCCGATCTCGATAATCCGCCACCGAGCTCGAAGAGGTGACAACCGCGGAGGCCACGACAGAAGTAATGCATGCCGGTTAGCAAGCGCCGCTGCGGCATTCAACGGGCGTCGCATCGTGTTCTTGCTGACCTCGCCGTCCGCGCCTTGCTCGACGCCGCGTGGTCGCCGCCGCCGATTTTCAGATCGCGCCGGGCTTTTCGCGCAGCCCCGACCGCGCCAGACGCGGCAACACCTCGGCGGCGAAATACGGCAGCTCGTCGAGGTAGTTGACCATCGACACCGCGATCCCGGTGAGCCCCGCCGCAGCCAGCTGCGTCAAGTCGCGCGCGACCATGTCGGGGTCGCCGACGAGCGGCAACCCGCCCATCCCGTTGGCCTGGTGCTCCCGAATTCGCCGGAACTCGTCCGGCGCGTGGGTCTGCGGTGTGATGTTCTTCATCGCCAGAATGCTGTCGACCGCGTCCCAATCGGCGTGCTCGACGACGCAGTGCCGATAATATTCCACGGCCTCACGCGCCTCGGGCCGGCAGGTCACGACACCTACGGTGTAAACATCGATTTCGCGTCCCTGCTGCCGCGCCAGCGCTTTTACATTCGCCACGTGCCGTACCGTCTCGGCGAAGGAGATGCCGTGTGAAATCGTCGAAAACAGCGCGTCGCAGTTGCGGATCGCAAAGGCTTGGCCGGTCGCCGACGCGCCGGCGTTCATGATCAGCGGGCGCGAGCCGCCAAAGGGTCTGGGCTTGGCGCGCACGCCTTTGAGGTTAAAGAACTCGCCCGCGAAGTCGAAATCCTCGCTGGGCGACCAGGCGAGCTTGACGACATCGAGCCACTCCTGCGCGTAAGCATAGCGCGCCTCGTGGTCGCGTAACGTGGCGCCGAACA
>Ga0306925_10007076_pt1 | contig 10503 bp, 6 predicted proteins | sample flu12Cox44000176_FD_203755 | JGI IMG/M metagenome (GOLD analysis project Ga0306925, IMG submission 203755) | Lab enrichment of tropical soil microbial communities from Luquillo Experimental Forest, Puerto Rico - flux8day.12C.oxic.44.000.176 (v2)... | ecosystem: Environmental > Terrestrial > Soil... | reverse complement strand
TTTGCCGATAATCCGCCGCAGCTCTAGAGCGTGTTGTTTTTTACCGGAATCGGGATTCCCAGTGAGGAGAATTTCTGATTCAAACTCCATGCTGGAACTGGGGGCCAGCATGGATGACGCGACCCTATTCGGAAGACATTCGTGAACGGGCACTGGCGCGGGCAGACGCCGGCGAAACCGTTCGTTCCATTGCAGAAGAGCTTCAGATCAGTCCGTCCTGTGTGACGAAGTGGAAGAATCTGAGGCGTGAGACCGGAGGGATCTCGCCCGGCAAAATCGGCGGCCACAAGAAGCGGGTTCTGTCGGGGGTTAACGCCGACTGGCTGCGCAAGCGCATTCGCTCGGGACCATTTACCTTGCGCAAGTTGACGAGGGAGCTGGCTGCGCGCGGGGTCAAGACAGACGTCCGGGCGGTTTGGACTTTTGTTCATGCCGAGGGACTGAGCTTCAAAAAAAACGCTTCGGCCGGCCGAGCAGGATCGTCCCGACGTCGCCCGTAAGCGGCTTCGCTGGAAGGCCCATCAGGGCAGGATTGACGCTTCGCGCCTGGTTTTTATCGACGAGACGTGGATCAAGACCAACATGGCGCCGTTACGTGGCTGGGGGCCAAGTGGCCAGCGTCTCATCGCAGCTGCGCCCTTCGGCCATTGGAAGACCATGACCTTCATTGCAGCGCTGCGCCACGATCGGATCAGCGCGCCCTGGGTCATTGACAGCCCCATCAATGGCGAGCTGTTCACGCTGTACGTCGAGAAGGTGTTGGCACCCACCCTCGCACCGGATGAAATCGTCATCCTCGACAATCTTGGCAGCCACAAAGGTAAAGCGGCCCGCGAGGCTATCCGCGCCAGAGGCGCCCATCGCATCTTCCTGCCGCCCTATAGCCCTGACCTCAATCCGATCGAACAGGTCTTCGCAAACTCAAACACCTGATCCGAGCCGCCCAGCCTCGCGACGTGGAGGCAACCTGGCGAAAGGTCGGCGAACTCCTCGATCTCTTCTCCGAAGAGGAGTGCGCCAACTACTTCAAAAACTCAGGCTATGTTTCCGTATAAAAACATCATGCTCTCTAGACAGCCGGAATCGATCCGTTGCAGACCTTGCCCGTCAGCGCGACGGGGGCGGTAAGCGGCGATAACCGGCCGTAGGCGCTACGGAAGCCATACGCCAGGAGCGGGCGCTCGGGCAGCGCGAACCTCACTCCCCCCACTCGGAGACGTTGCGATTGTCATTGTCGGGAATGGTGGGAGGCAGGCCAAACAGTTTGTACGAGAGCAGGCGCGCCTTGCGCGCCAACTCGCTGTGCGCACGAAGATAGTTGAGCGAATTGTAGTCGTAAATGGAGTTGGCCGGCAGAACGCCAAGCGTCTTCGGCATGTTGTTGACGCTGAAGGTGGTCAGAAGACTCTCCTTCCAGTCGAGCGTCTTGTCGATATCGATGACCGCGAGGTCGCGCCATGGGTAAATGTCCTCGTCCCAGACAACCATGTTATTGAACACTTCGGGATCGTCATCGTCTTGGGCCTGCCGGGTCTGGATCTGCATTCGGTACTTTGCGCCTTCGCGGGCGACGCGGTCCTGGTACTCGTATTTGAGGAAGTTCCGCCCGCGCGTCTCGTGCGGCAGCACGCGCTGATTGCACTGATCCCAATCGCTAGGGTCGGTTTCCAGCCCGGACTCGGGTTCGAAATGGAGTGGCAGCACGCGATACTTCGCGTAGCGCTTGATCCCGTCATCGCCAAGGAAGAGGAACGGCGTCTTGCAGTAGTAATGCACGTTGTGAAAGGAGCTGACGTGCCTCCGGCCGGCGGCTTGCGAACCTTTCAGGCCATCGGGATAGAGCCGGTTGTAGTCCTGATATTCGACGCCCCACTTCTCCTGGCGCAAGGCGGCGAACTTCAAGAAACTGACCGCGGACCAAAAGAGGCTGACGACGCCGCTGTTCATCTCGATGTCGAACGGGCTGCGAAAGTGCTGATTGGAGAATTTGATCGACATGCTGCGGATGCAGTTCATTGCGTCGTCAAGAAAGGTGGCGGACGCATGGCGGATGCGGCAGGGATAGATCTTGCCAGGGGCGAAAAAGGTATGGGCGGGGAACTGCGGGTCATCGACGATGCGCAGGACGCCAGCGGCGGCGATCCCGTTGTTGTGGCTCATGCGCTGGCGCTTCGGCAGAGCAATGAAAACCGCCAGCATCAGGGCGAACAGCTTCGCGGCGAGCCAAAGCTCGGCCTTGTCGTAGGCCCTGCCGATCAAGCGCTGAATAACGAGCAGGAGGGAGGGGCGTTCCGTCTTCGTAGGCGTCAGGGCACTCATATGTTGGTCCGCGATTCGATGGCGTCGATGTCGACGCCGAGGGCCTTGAACGCCTCGCGCCGCTCTTCCAGCAGGCGGATGAGGAGCGGATTGACATCTCGCTCCTCATTGCGCGTGATGAAGCCGTATTCGGTGCGGGAGAGGAAGTTGGTGAACCACAGCATCTGTGTGCTGCGCGTGAGATCGGGGGCGATGTCGTCGTCGCTCTCTGGCGCCATGATTCCCGACGGCTTGTCACCGAAGCGCAGGCCACCGGAGCTGTACCTCACTTCGCCGAGATCGTCGTATTGATGCTCGTTAATCCACGTGTGCATGTAGGTGGCGTGCATGATGATGTAGCGGCAGGCGTCCTTGAGGTTCTGCCAGTCTTGCGGTGAGGCCGCGTCGTGCGTGGCGGCGGCGGTAATCCTGGACACGCTCTTGAGCTCGCCGTTGATGGTTTCACGCGGGAGACGCGGATCGAATCCATATTGGTGGCAATAGTACTCCAGGCGTTGCGCGGCGAGTTCCTGAAAGCTCGGGTCGCGCGGCGGCGCGTCGCGTGGGGCGGTGAGGAAGACCGGGACGCTGTGTGTGACGAGGTCGTCGGCGAAGCGGCAAATCTCAACCCAGTGCCTTTTGATGCCATCTTCGTGCGCTGCGAAGAACGCGTCCACGTATTCGCCGAGCACGTCCCAGAACAGGCTTTCCGCCAGTGCGCAGGTGTTCGCGGCGCTGATCGCCTGCTTCGGCCGCCAGCCGCGCCAGTCCTGGAGACCGAGGATGTCGCGGGTGCGCTGCTGAAGGCCGGAGAATGTGAGAGCGGTGGCGGTCGGGATGTAACCGTGGATCAGCTCCTTGTTGGCAGTATGGTTGATGAGGGACACTTCCTTCAGATGCGGCAGCAGCAGTCCGGCGACCGGGTTGAGGCGTAAGTTCCGGTAGGCGGCGACGGCGTACTGCTCGGCGTTGAGATGCGTGCCGGCGAAATGTTCCTCCACCTCGGTGCAGAAGGCGCCGGTCACGCGCGCTGCCCGTTTCGCCTGCAACCAGGCGTCCTCATCTGCGGCGCTAAACATCCGGACGCGAAACGGGTCGTGATCGCTGTGGCTCAACCGGCCCGTGAGCTGGACCTCGAGCGGAACGGGCAGGCCGTTGTCTTTCAGCTTGAAGAGGATCGCGGCGCCCGGCAGGGCGTAAAGATCATTGATGTCGTACCAGCAGACGCCGAAGTAACGCATCCAGTAGTGGCCGGGACGCGCGGCGTCCGGCACGAAGCAGCCGCGGTTCATGCCGTTCATCATTCGCTCGCCGAACCAGTCGTCGCCTCGCGTGTAGCCGGGGAGGCGCCTCTCGATGCAGCAGGTGAGGTTTTCCGGATAGTCGTGCTGGATCTCCTCGATGGTCAGCGTGTCGGGGGCGATTTCGATCTGGTCGAGATGCCTGATCTTGGTGATCTCGAGAGGAATGACCTGTTCGATCAGCGCATCTTCCCGTCCTTGGGAGTAGGTCTCGGGCACGCCGGCGGCGTCATCGACCACGGCGCGGGGCGTCACCGCGCGCCGGTCGTAGAGCCAGTAATCGAGCGGGATCGTGCGCAGGTTCATGTCCATGCCTATGAGGTCGCTCTTGACCACAGGAATGGCCCTGAACAGGTCGTAATGAAAATGCGGAACGCCGTCTTTGAAGTACACCCGCGTGGTCTTCTGGATTTCCAGGCTTAACGAGCGCATGGCCAGTCTGCGCGCTGCGCGCAGCGGAAAAGGCAGTGCGAAGGAGCCGTCAGCATCCGTGCGGCCCTCGGCGATTTTCCGCCAGGCGAACCAATAGGTGCGGCCCCAGAACTCGAGGTGCAGGTTGTGAATCGGCGGCCCGTGGCCGCGATCTCCGGCAAAAACGACCCGACCGACAAGACGGCTGTCGCGGTGTCCCGGGGGAAGCTCAGGGCGGCGCGGGAACAGCTCGCCGGTGAACCGCCGCCACGCTCCGCGCAATCGCCGGTACTGTTCGAACATCCACTCGATCATGATTGTCAGCGGGCTGTCGATGATCTTCGACTTGCCGACCTGGATGGAGTTGACGCCGCGCAACCGGGCGCGAAAGAACGTGTTGCCCTTTGACTTGTAACGGATATGCGTCTCGCGCTTGCACTCGTCTATGACCTCGCGCGTGGGATCCGGCGTTGCGACTGTTTCGTGGACGGTCATCTGCGTACTGCCATCAATCCATCGGACCGTTGCTCAATTCGTTCGTCACCGCTCTGTCCGCTGGCTGCAACGGATCCAGGCGATCCACAAAAAACATAGTAAGCTTGCCCTTTCCCTTCGCGTCCAATTCGCCGCGCGGGACAAATTTGAAGCGGGTGCCGAGCTGGTCGTGGGTGGCCTGGGAGATGTTCACTTGGCCAACCGCGCCCGATGATTCCATGCGAGCGGCGGTATTCACCGTGTCACCCCAAATGTCGTACTGGAACTTTTTCTTGCCGACGATGCCCGCGATCACGGGGCCGGTATGCAGCCCGATGCGCATGCCGAGATATGGGCCGCCGCCCCGCCTGCGTTCGGCGATGAAGTCGCGCATCTCGAGCGCGGCCAGCACCACGTCGTCGGGATGCGTCGAGTTCGGCACGGGAAGACCCCCGACCGCCATGTAGGCATCCCCGATGGTCTTGATCCTTTCCACGCCGTGCCTGGTGACGATGACGTCGAAGGCGTTGAAACAATCATCTAGCTCACGCACGAGATCGGTCGGCGAGAGGGTCGCGGACAGCTGGGTGAAGCCTTCAAAGTCGGTGAAGAGAACGGTGACGCGGTCGTAGTGCCGCGCCTCGGCTCGACCGTGCCGCTTCAATTCGTCGGCCGTCTCGGCCGGGAGGATGTTGTGCAAAAGGTCGTCGCTCCGGCGTTTTTCCTGATCCAGTTCGGCGGTGCGCTCGGCGACCTTCTGCTCAAGCTTCTCGTACAGCATGGCGTTGTCGATGGAGACCGCGATCTGGCCGGAGAGCAGCGTGAGCAGGTCGACCCGCTCCCGGGTGAACGCGCCGGGCGCCAAGTTGTTTTCCAGATAGAGGACGCCGACGCTGCGACCGCGATTCAGGATCGGCACACAAAGGATCGACAGCGGCCGCGTTTTTAGAACATAAGGTTGGGAGCGACAGCGCTCGTCCGAGGAGGCATCGGCGATCACCACCGGCTCTCGTGTCCGATGGACAAATTGCGCGAGCGGGACGGAGAGATCTTCGCTCATCAGCGCGGGACGGTTCTGCAGCACGTCGATCGTCGCGCCGGCGTCCTCGCCATAGGCCTGAATCGTAAGCCCGTCGGCCCCGTCGAGGAGAATGAAGCCGCGCTGCGCCCCGGCGTTCTCGATCACGATCTTCATTAGGACCGAAAGCAGCTTGGATGGGACGACCTCGCGCGAGATGATGGTCGAGGCTTTCAAGACGGTGCTGATGTCGAGCACGGCTCCATTCAGCATGGAGGTGCTGACATCGAGTCCGCCTTCGCCTCCGGCGAGCGTGGAAAGGCTTTGCCCCTTCTGCGTGATGTATTTCGGAAAATGATCGCCGAGGTCGCGATGTTTCGCCGCCGCCCCCCACTCGCGATAGGCGTTGTAGGCGGCCTTCAGATGAAATTCCGCCAGGACCGGACGGTTCGTCGCGGCGTAGAAGCGGCCCGCCAGCTCGAAAGCCAGCGCCTCCTCGTGGAGGAACTCGTTCTGCGAGGCGCCCGTGATGGCGCGGTCGTAGGAGAGGCGCGCCGCATTCTCGTTTCCCGCTATGCGGGCGTATTCGGCGGCGCACAGGTCGTACTTGTGGCGATGATTCGCCGGCGAAAAACGCGCCCAATATTTAAGTCGCATCATGTCCAGGCGCGCGCCCAGCAGCAGTCGCCAGCGTGTTATCCCGGGGGTTTGTTCCGCGAGCGCGAGCGCGGTCAGCGCCTCGTAGAAACGGAGGTTCGGAATCTCGAACTTGCCGAGAACGGCGTCCAATAGCTTGCGGGCAGCGGCGGCGTGCTCGCTGGCCTCGGCGAAACGGCGGAAATGGTAGCCAAGGAACAACCTGTTGAAATGGATGAAGAACGCGCCGGTCTTGTCGCCGCGCTCGTAATTTTGCGCGATCATGCGGTCTTCGTCGTAAGCCTCGCCCACGAGTCGGACCGCATCGGCGCTGCGGCCCATTAAGTTCAGCATGCTCTGCCGGAAGACTTCGTTGTAGTTGTAGTTCGTCTCCTGCTTGAACTGCCGGTACAGCGCGCTGTAGGCGCGAGCTTCCTCCTCCACGCGTCCCAGCGGCCTGCCGCACAGGAACGAGTGAATGCAGTAGATGTTGGTGTTGACGCATGCGAACTCGATGAGGCCGGTTTCGAGTCCGATCTGGAAGGACTCCTGCAGGGGACGCAGACTGCCGCGCACGTGCTCGGTCCAGTGAAAAATGAGGCCGTAAGGCGGAATGTAGATCTGCGCCTTCCACTCCTTGGCGTTCAGCTTCTCGAGCAGATCCAGCGCGAGGCGGCCGTACATCGCTCCTTTGCGCATGAACCCGAGAACGCCGCACATGATGACCCCATAGGAGCCATAGGCGAAACAGGAGACCGCATTGTTTCCGTAGCGCAAGGAGAGGCGAACCATGCGGAAGACGATCAGCGGCAGCAGGTTCGGCCGGCCCCAGTACACTGAAGATGTGATGTGCGCGATCATCCGCATCGCGGCGATCTTGTGCGGCTCGGCCATCGGCGGCAGGGACATCAGATCCGCAGCGGAGTACCGGGTGATGGCGATTTGCGTGGCGGCCAGATCAACGACGACGTGCAGGAGGTTCGGACGCGGCGGGAAGCGCTCGCCGAGCTGCGCCAGGACTTCCAGTCCGGTTTCGATGGCGTCGGTGAACCGGTTTTCCGCCTTGTAGGCGAGGATGCGCACCTCGTAGGGCTTAACCTTGTCGAGGATGTTGTCGAGCTCCGCGAGCAATGCGCGAACGCGTTTGTCCGTGCGTTCGAACTTGCCACTGAGATAGGCGGCCTCGGCGGATTCCGTGAACAGCTCGCGCGTCAGCGTCGGGAGGTCCTTCCACGGCTCGCCGCCGAGCTCGACGAGGGAAATGCCGGTCTCGAAATAGTCCAGCGCAGTAGGAAAGGCGGAGTTGAGCTTGGCACGATTGCCCGCCTGAAGATTGAGCTTCGCCAGCTCGATTTGGGCCTCGCGGGTCGTGATGACGGGACGCCCGCTGTTAAGCTGGTTGGCGATATCGAATATCCGCGCTTCCCGCTGCTCTTCGGGGACGCTGGCGAGCAGCAGACGGCCGATCTCCAGATGCACGCTCGACCGATCCTTCTCGGGGATCAGCGAATAGACGGCCTGCTGCACCCGGTCGTGACTGAACTTGTAGTTCGCGCCCTCGAGCCGGCAAAGAAGTCCGGCACCGAGGGCGACCTTCAGGAGGCTCGCTTCGTCCGCCGGATCGCGGCGGTGCACGACCGAGAGCGTTTCGAGGTCAAATCGGCTGCCGATGCAGGAGGCGAGCCGCAGCGTTTCCTGCACGGCGGGATCGAGCCGGCGCACCTTGTACGCCATCAGGTCGACGACGTTCTCGGCGATATTCTTCTGCGCGATGACGTCCGCGTCCCATCGCCAACGCGTGGTCGCCGGATCGAAAGAGAGAAGGCGCTCCGCGGCGAGCGACTTGAGGAACTCGGTCGCGAAGAAGGCGTTTCCTTGCGTCTTCTCGTGCGCAAGCGCGGCAAGCGGCGCGACGGCCTCCCGTGTTGCATCCAGCGCGTCGGCGAGCATGGCGCCAAGGTCGCCTTCGGTCAGGTTGCCGATTCGAATGACTTCCGGCGTCAGGCCGGACTCGCGGATGCCGTCGACGGTCTGGATGAAGGGATGCGCCGCGCTGACCTCGTTCTCGCGGTAAGCGCACACGAGCATGAAGTGGCCGCACTCCGGGTCGGTCATCAGCACGTGCAGAAGGTTGAGCGACGCCGAGTCCGCCCACTGCATGTCGTCGATGAATATGACGACCGGATGCTGAGCCGTGCTGAGCGCGCGGACGAATTTGCGAAACAGGTAGTTGAAGCGGTTGAGGGCCTCGGCACCGCCGACGTCGGGGATGGGCGGCTGCGGGCCGATGATGTACTCGAGGTTCGGCAGGACATTGGTGATGACGCGGCCCTCCGCGCCGAGCGCGGCGCGGAGGTCGTCCCGCAGGGCGTCAAGGCGTTCCTCGCCCTCGGTCAGCAGGGCGTCGATCAGGTCCTTGAAGGCTTCCAGGAAGGCGACATAGGGCGTGGCCCGTTGAAACTGATCGAACTTGCCGCTGCTGAAATAGCCGCGCCGCGCGGTGATCGGCTTGTGTACCTCGTGGACGAGCGACGTCTTGCCCGTGCCGGAGTAGCCGCTGACTAGGACGAGCAGGCGGGCGCCGTCAGCGCATCGGTCAAAGGCGCCGAGAAGCGTGGCGACCTCCGGCTCGCGCCCATACATGCGGTACGGCAGGCGGAAGATCGTCGAGTGATCGTTTTCGCCCAGAGGGAAGAGGGGAGCGTTCGAGCCGTCTGCCTGGAATTCCTCCAGACAACGCTCCAGATCATGCCGAAGGCCGTCGGCGGACTGGTAACGATCGTCTGGATCCTTCGCCAACAGCTTGTCGAGGATGGCCGAGAGCGCCGCAGGGACTTTTGGATTGAGGCGGCTGGCCGGAACAGGAATCTGAGCGAGGTGCGCGTGCACCATGCCCATGGCGTCGGCGGCCTGAAAAGGCAGCGCGCCGGCGAGAACCTCATAGAACGTGGCACCTACGGAGTAGAGGTCGGCGCGGAAATCGACGGGACAGTTCATGCGGCCGGTCTGCTCGGGCGCGCAATAGGCCAGCGTACCTTCGATCAGCTCAGGATTGCTCACGTAGGGCTGCTTGAGGTCGAACGCCGTGGCGATGCCGAAGTCGATGATGCGGACGCGGCGCTCCTGGAGGTCGACGAGGATGTTGAACGGACTAATGTCCTTGTGGATGATGTGATGATGATGAATATCCGCCAGCGCCCGCGCCGTCGCGATGGCGATGTGCAGGACGTCGACGATGTCGGAGGATTTCTGACGAAAGGCGGTCTTGAGGCTTTCGCCGTCCACCCATTCCATTTCGATGGCGTGGCGATTGTTCTCCCGGCTCTTTCGCAGCGCAGCGCGAATCCCGGGAAGGTTCAGACCACTGATGACGTCGAACTCGTTGTCGAACTGCGCAATGTCGGCCGGGGTCGGAAACTCGTAGTTCAGCACTTTGACGGCAGTGACCATGCCAGATCCGTCTTCCTGCCGGCGGAAGACTTTGGATTTCTTGCTCTCGTAGACGAGGCGGTCAGCCATTGCTGTTGACGCCCTGCTCTCCACTTCCCCGCTGAAGCATCGATCGCCGCCTGCCGCAATCCCACTTGCCTACAAGGGGGCGCGGAATCACCGGATTTGTACCCGACTTTAGCCGCGTGGCGCTATATGTTTTCAAGGGATCGGGAGGATGACGAAGAAATCACCGGGAGGCGCGTTCGCCTGCCTCCTCAACGTTATGCCTCAATCCCTCAAGTGCCAGGGATGGCGCAAATGGGCGGTCTCTACACTTAGGGGCGGATGGAGGCCACGGGTTCATCCTCTCGAGAGAATGCTAGGTGTATCGGAAAAGGCGCAATTGTTCATCCCCTGACCTTTACGGCCCGCGGCAAGGTGATGCCTTGCTTGTGGCTGCAATCAGAATCCAATGGAGATTGACATGGCCAACCGCCAGCAAAGAAGCAATCGGGAAGCCAAGAAACCCAAGAAGGAGAAGATCAAGGTGATCGCCGCCGCGCCAAGCCAAAGGGCGGCGGCGTTGCAGCCGACCCTCGGATCATCCGGCAAAAAGAAATAATCCGACCCTCCGGTGCTGGGCGTCGATAATCATGCCAAAAAAGCAAGAGGCGGGTAGCCATGGAGCCCCCAATCGGAGGCAAATTAGGGGGCCAGAAAAAACGGCAATAATCCCCGTTTGCACTGAGACAAATCGCGGTTTGACGCTCCGGCAGCCACAAGCGACTTTAGGCCACTCTCGGGACCGAATTCGCGGTGGGCGGCACTGTTCGGCGGGTGCTTCCGGATGCAAGATTCTGACGGAAACAAGATGCTACCCCAGGCTTGGTGGCTAGCACGGTGTTGTAGGGGTTGCCGAACACAAACACCTTC
>Ga0306925_10007075_pt1 | contig 10506 bp, 10 predicted proteins | sample flu12Cox44000176_FD_203755 | JGI IMG/M metagenome (GOLD analysis project Ga0306925, IMG submission 203755) | Lab enrichment of tropical soil microbial communities from Luquillo Experimental Forest, Puerto Rico - flux8day.12C.oxic.44.000.176 (v2)... | ecosystem: Environmental > Terrestrial >... | reverse complement strand
TACGGCGATTGCTCGCTGATCCGAATGGCGAACCTCTACGCCAACGTCCTACAGGTCGCCGATCCGGTACAGCTGCGTGAGTGCTTCGCGATGTTAACCGAGCGCTCGGCCAGACTGCTCAATCTGACTGATTACGGCCTTGCCGTCGGCAACCCGGCCGACATCGCCTTGATCGACGCGACTACGCCGGAGCAGGCTATCGCCGAGATAAGCCAGCCACTCGCGGTCTATAAGCGCGGCCGACGGACCGTGGTGCGGCATACGCCCGAGCTTGTTCGCCCGCAATTAAATTGACCCTCCGGCAGCCCGTCGATCGATGAAGTTCAATCCGCGAAGCTCGACCGCGCCGCCACGGCCCAGCGATCGCCCTCTTTGGTGACGATCCACAACGATCGGAACGACCCAATCACCGAATCATCGGCGCGATAGCGGGTGAATTGCACGTCCAGCTGCACCTTGGCGGCTCCGGCGGCGATAACCTTGCGAAAATCCCATGCGCTGTGGTGCCAGTCCGCGCCGGCACGGGCGAGAAAATCGCCAAGGTAGGCGCCAGGCCGATCCCACACTTGCACCCTGCCGCCGGCTAGCCGGTAATGCGGGAAATGCAGCGTCGCGAGTAAGGCCGGTTCGTCGCCGGCATTCAGCGCCGCCATGAAGCGGTCGAGTACAGCGAGCGCCGCGTCTACCGCGGTGCTGTCGAGCCGGGCTTGAGTTTGGTCGATCGCGATCGTTCTTCTCCCTCCGGTGGACATTTTGCAGGGCCGTGCTGGTCGGAAAGGCTCAGCCGACCGCAGCACGAAAGATGCGCACATAATTGCCGCCGGCGATCTTCCCCACCTCCTCTGGGGGGAAGCCGCCACGCAGCATCGCCGCGACGAGGTGCACCCATTGCCTGTAGTCCTGCACGCCCCCTGGCGTAACATGCTGGTCAGTACCGATACTGACGTGATCAACGCCGACGGCATCGACCATCTCCTTCAGCCCTTCGACGTACTTCTCCAGGCTCGGGAAGAAGTGCCAGACGCCAATCGAACCGTCGGTCTCCGCGATCGCACGCGCATGATCTCGGCTGATCTGCCGCCCCATCAGAGGCGTGGGGCCCATCGCTCTCGATTCGAACAGAGCGGTATGCGACAGCAGCAAAGGTTTCGTTGCTACCTTGGTCGCCTGCATGACCGTGTCCTCAGTCGCATGGGCGACATCGCATACGACACCCAGCCGATGACATGCTTGGATTACCTCTGCGCCAAATGAGGTGAGCCCGTTGTGTGTCACGGCGCCCGTCTGAAAGTCGCCGATGTCGTTCGGCGTGTAGTGCACGAGCTGCGCGTGCCGGACGCCGCGCTGGTGCGCCTCCTCCAGTCGTTCGAGCTTCATCTCAAGGAAGTCGAGCCCTTCGATATCCATCACTATGGCCGGCTGCCTAGCGGCGTGCGCCATCTCGAGATCGGCAGCGGTGAGCGCGCGGCGCAGCCATCCACGTCTCCGCCCAAGCTTAACCCAGTCGAACCGCCGTGGTACGGACCCATATGCCCGGTGGTGGGGGAGGGGTGGCATCGCGAGGTGTCCCCATGGTTCGTCACCATCTCATCCATCCATCCAAGACGCTCGAGATGGTGCCGATAGAGCTCGCCCGGCTCGGGCGTGCGCGTCGCGGCCAAAACGCCCTCCGCATCCCTGGCGAGGATCGGGCCGTCGGGCACGTCGGCTAGGCAAGCGATCGCAAGCGATCCTGCCCGCATGGCGTTTACGAGGTCGTCGTTAGGCGGCGCCTTCGACGTGATCCCCGTCCTGCCGCCATGCGAGTGGACATCGACCGAGATGGATTTGCGCAGGACTTCGAGCGCGGCAGACGCTGTTTCGGCGGTCCGCGCGGCGGTTGTCGAACCCCGTGGCCCAACATCGCCGGCGAGCATTGCGCCGACCGAAGTCAGCGCCGTGCTCCACATCCAGTGTCGGGGAGCTTGACCGCAACAATCCATACCGTCCTCCCGAGAATGCGCCGGCAATACCGCCTCGCACGTCAGAACATTAGCCCCCAGTTCTATGGCCTGGGCGGCGGGCGGCAGAACTATACAGCGCTCATCACTCAGCCGGACGGTCCCGGATGCCTCGCGCCAAAACGTCTAACTCAGCGCGTAACGCCCCGTTGCAGGAACCTACGGATCCCTAGTGAGTTCAAGCTGAACCCCCACGGTATTAAGATCGGTTGTTATCCCCGCGGCCTTCAAAGAGAGGAACCTCAATGGCGAACCGCAACCGGTTGCTGAACGGGGGTCAGGTCATTGTCGATTACCTGATCCGCGCGAAGGTGCCCTACGCATTCGGCCTCTGCGGTCATGGCAATATCGGATTTATCGACGCGCTGTACGAGCGAGCGGAGGAGATCAAGACGATCTCGACACGGCATGAAACGGTGGCGGGCTTTATGGCCGACGTCTTTTACCGGGTCAGCGGCCAGCCGACCGCGACCTTCACCTCGTGCGGGCCGGGCTCGGTCAATCTGCCTATCGCGCTCGCCAATGCCTATCTCGATTCGGTGCCGTTCCTGGCGGTGACCGGCAACGTGCCGACGAGCCAGTTCAACCGCGGCGCCTTCCAGGAACTCTACCGACAGTACCAGGCCGATTATCCGTCGACGGTACGCGCGATGTGCAAACAGGTGTTTCAGCCGACGCGTGGCGAGCAGGTGCCCCAGGCGATCCGGCAGGCGTGGAAAACGATGGTGACCGGCCGTCCAGGCCCGGTCGTGGTCGATGTGCCGTTCGACATATTCAAGGAAGAGGCCGGAGACACGCCCGACCCGCGCGATTGGAGCGGCGGCATTTCCTGCCGCTGCGGCGCCGATCCCGAGGGTGTCGCCAAGGCCGCCGAGCTGCTGATCGCCGCTGAACGACCAGCGATCCTCGTCGGCCAAGGGGTGCGCTACGGCGGCGCGTGCGACGAGGTGCGGCGTCTCGCCGAGCGTTTACAGATCCCCGTGGCGGCGTCGGCGAGCGGGCTCGGTGCGATCGACGCGCATCACCCGTTGTCTCTAGGCCTGGTCTCCCGCGGCGGGCTCTACCAGGCCAACGCTGCGACACGAGAGGCCGACGTCCTGTTAGCGGTCGGCGTCCGCTTCGACGACCGCACCTCGTCGTCCTGGCTACCAGGGTATTCGTTCACGATCCCGCCGACGCGGCTAATCCATGTCGACATAGATCCCAACGAGATCGGCCGGAATTATCCGGTCGCGCTCGGGCTAATGGCTGATGCGCGCACCTTCCTGCGTCAGCTGCTGGCCGAGATCGAGGCGTGCAAGGCGCCGCAGACGACGCCGGCGCGGCAAGCCTGGCTGCAGAGAATCGAGGGCTGGCGCCGCGGATGGGAAGCAGCGGTCGCGGCCGGCTATAGCGACGACGCGACCCCGATCAACCCGCAGCGTGCCGCGCACGAGATCGATCGCTCGCTGCCCGAGGATGCGATCCTCGTCAGCGACATCGGCGTCCATCACAATTGGCTCTTGCAGTTCTGCAAGCCGCGCCGGCCGGATTCGTTGATCGGCTGCATGGGGTTCGGCCCGATGGGTTTCGGCGTTGCCGGCGTGCTCGGTGCCAAGCTCGCCGCGCCCGACCGGCCCTGCGTCTCCGTGTGCGGTGACGGCGCCTTTTTCATGCATGCCAGCGTGCTTGGCACGGCCGTCGAATACGCCATTCCGGCGGTCTGGGTCGTGTGGAACAATTACTCCTACGCCTCGATCCGAGGCTTGCAGCGCGGCTATCTCGAAGGGCGTGAACTCGCCACCGAATTCCGCCATCCCGAGACCGGCGAGCCGTACAACCCGGACTTTGCGGCGCTTGCGCGCTCTTGCGGGGTCGAGGGCGTGCGGATTGACCGCGCCGGCGATCTCGCCGATGCCGTCAGGGCGGCGATTGCCAGCGGAAAACCGTTTCTGATCGATGCCAATATCGGAGCCGACCTCAACCCGGGCGGCGCCGGCGTATGGGAATTGCCTGGTCTTGGGCGCAGCCGGCCTCTCATCGGCGGAAGGTATGAGCCCTGATCTAATGCTCCGGCAAGCTGGTTATGAGACTGGCATTTTCTACTGAGTTGATCGCCGCCGGCGAGCGCCGCTAAGCGACGGAAGCGCGCATCGAGCCCAGCGTGTTATTCGTTCGTGAAGATCATCTGTTTGGGTGGCGTCCGGATCGAACCCGATGATCGCCCATGCTCGGCCGGTGTTGTTGTGGGCGAGGATGCAACGGGCGCGCGATGGTACACTGTCAAACGGCACGCCGGATCGGCGTCCGGCCAAGCGATCGGACGGCAGCAGCGTCGGCGCCACAAATCGGCTAAAGTTCAGCTGCCAACCGACGATCTTGGGAAGACCATCGATGACGGCAGCTCAAGCAGTACCCCGTCCACCCCTTTCAGCTTCGGAAACTGCCTGATGCCGGCGGTGGAATTGGACGCGGCCCGGCTGGTCGGCGGATCAGAGGCGGATCGATCGCGCGTCGTGGAACGCGTGCACGAATATCTCGAGGCCAATGCCAGCTTCGACTGGGGCCAGTTGCAGGACATCTGGAGCGGCGCACCGGAGGCAGTTTTTTTCAACTTGAACGGTCACACTTACAAGGGGCGCGAGCATTGGACCCGGCTGTGGCAGTTCTATCAACCGAACGTCAGGAGCGGTTATTGGACGCCATTCGACCTCGGTGGCGTCGTATCGAACGATCTCGCGGTCGTCTGGTGCGAACGGCACACGCAGTCGGAATGGATTGGTCGGGACCCGCCCCCACAGGCGCGGCGCTATGGCGTTTCGTTCATCTCGCGCTCGACGATGGTGTTCCGCAAGGAAGCGGGCGACTGGCGCGTCGTGCACGTGCATTTCTCGGAAGCGAGCACGGCGCCACGTCCGGGCGGCATCTGAGCGCGAGAGCGGGGCCGGAATGCCGTCGGACCTTCTGCGGTTCAGCCTGCGGCTGCATCAAGGACTGACACCGCAGGCCTGTTGCGCGCTCGCCGCTTCCGTCGAGGCCCATGGCTTTCATACGCTCTGGTTTGCCGAAAACCCGTTCGGCCGGGCAATCCTGCCCGCGGTCGCGGCCTGCGCGGCCGACACGTCCCGGGTCAGGCTCGGCCTCGGGATCCTCAATCCCTATCAACACCACCCGACCCTGATTGCGCAGGAGGCGGCGGTGCTCGATGAATTGTCAGGGGGCCGACTCGGCATCGGCTCCGGAATCGCCCAACGCATCGCGCAACTCGGCACGAGATATCGTCCGCTCGCCGCGCTGGCCGATGCGGTGCAAATCGTCCGCGGGCTGCTGCGGCACGAGACCGTGACCTATCGCGGGCGCGCATTTTCGGCCGATCGGGTGGCGCTCGAGTTTGCCGCGCCGCGGCCCGATATGCCGATCCATCTCGCAGCGATGGCCGACCGCAGTCTCGCGCTGTGCGGTCAATTGGCGGACGGACTGATCGTGTCCAACCTCTGCCCGCCGGCCTACACCGCCCGAGCGGTCGCGATCGTCCGGGAGAGCGCCGAGGCGGCGGGGCGCGAGTCGTTCGACATCGTGCAATATCTGCCCTGCGCGGCGCGGCCGGATGGCGCCGAGGCCAGGGAGATCGCCAAAGAGGCTGTCGGCGCGATGCTGATAGCGCTGTGGCCGACCGGCAACGACTGGCCGGCGCAGCGCGAAACGATCGTCCGGCTGAGCGGCATCGCACGGCCGGAGATGGTTGGCGCGCTCGACCGCCTGCGCCGGGGCGAGCGGGCCGGGCGAGTGCTCGACGACCGCTTCATCTCGGGTTTCGCGCTCGCCGGTACTGCCGAGCAAGTCATAGCGCAGGCGGTGCAGTACCGCCGTGCCGGCACAGACGAACTGGCGCTGAGTTTCGCTGGACCGCAGCCCGCCGCCGACGCGGCGTATTTCGCGCGGGCTGTCAAACGCCTGATTCCGGATGGCGAATTGGCGATCGACGTGCGCCGCAGCCCTCCCGATAGCGGTAGAGGTTGATGCGGAGCGGTCGGAGACCCCTGCAGAACCGGGTGACCCCGTTTGGCGATGTCGTTGCGATCGCGCAGCGAGGCCTTTTCATCGGTAACCGCGGGATCATCCACGACCCGGCAACCAAAACGTTGCTCGGCAGGCGCTGGACGACCAAGGCGTGGCTCGTTTGTGTTCTCGACTACAAGGGGCGGCACCGGGAGGTGATGGGCGGCCGCAGCTGGACCGAGCTTTTCTTTCTCGACGAAGCGGTGGCGCTCGCCGCCGGGCATCGCCCGTGCTTCTTTTGCCGCCGCGCGGCTGCAGAGGCATTTCGCACCGCCTGGGGCAAGGCGAAGGGAGGGAAGGCGCCTCTGGCGCCGGAGATGGATGCCGTACTGCACGAGGAGCGGCTGGACCGCGGCCGCAAACGGGTCCATGCCATACCTGGACCTATCGCCGAGCTGCCGGACGGCACCGTGATTGCCGCGGCTGGCGAGGCCTGCACGATTGTGCAGGGCCGCTCGTTCTGCTGGAGCGAGCAAGGCTATCAGGTAGAGCGACAAATCCCTCGCGCTGACGGGTTGCTGACCCCGCCCTCAACGTTGCTCGCAATCCGCGCCGGCTACCGGCCGGCGCTACACCCCGACCTTGAAGCAAGTCCCTGTGTCGGAGCCGATCTTTAGGTCGCCGAGCTAGATGGTTGCAAAGGGCGCGCGGTTGCTGTCGGTTCGACTGGGCGACCTTCGCAGCGACGGACCGCAAGGAGCGAGACGCGCGGAAAGCGCCCCTCACCACGCGCAGCGCCGAACCGGTGGGGTTACCCGAAGCTGCCGTTCGTGGCCGCGAGACACGGCCGCACCCGTGACCCAATCTGCACCTACCCTAGGCTGTGGGTCGCGCGGATCTCGGCCGGCAGCGGGTATGACTGTTGTCGAGCCGTTGGACGATTGCTGTCAGCACGTTTACGTCATCGCGTAGGCCCGTGAGCTCCGTCAGCATACGATCCTGCTGGCGTGCCAAAAACTTCAACGTGAGCGGTTCGCGTTCGCTCATTTCGGCTCCATTCTCATCGACCAGGCCATCATTCGGTCTCAACAACGGTCGTATCGGGAACAACCATCCATTGACCGGATCGTAACGCGACACTGCGGTTTTTCGCCAGCTGTGCTGGTCCGGCTACGATCAGCGTACCGGTGACCGTCCCAGTTGTAGGTAAGCCGAGCAAGTGTGCATATGGATCGACTGTCGGCAGCGTCAAGAAGAACGGCCCGAGCCTGACCGAGCGATTGTTTTTGCCGTGAACTAGCGGCGATGCGGATTACGGCGGCGATCCGTGATACCCTGAGTTCGTTACCTCGGATCGGGAGCGATCAAACCAATGCCCGAAGCGCAAATCGCAAAAGCGGTGCAGTTGCTCGATCTCATGCTCGAGTTTTTTGCCGACGACGGACACTGGACGCGCGGCAGTTATGATGATGGAAACGGCGGCCACTGCCTTGTCGGCGCTCTCTTGCACCTAAGCCGCAAGCATCGTTTGCCGATGGCACCGGTGATCGCACTCCTGCAGGATGCGATGCCTCGTCCTGGCCTTCCGCTTGTGCATTTCAACGACACTCGTTGCGGCAGCGTCGCCGAGCTGCGCTCCGTAATCCTCAAGGCCCGCCGTCTCGCCCATGACGATGCGGAGCGAACGCGGGCGGCCGCCGCGGTCAAGAGTTGGCTGCTCGCCCAGATCGAGAAAAAGCGAGCCGCGCCGGCCGCGGATACCGGAGCAACGGCGCCGGACCAGCCATTCGTCTCCGAACGCCTCGCCGCCTAGCGGCCGCCCTATCGTCCAGCATAGAATGTCAACCACACGCTGCTGCGCCAGGACGTGGTTGTCATTGGTTACAAGTGGCGTTTTCGCCGCTGCGCTCAGCGCTGCAGATTTTCGATCGTCCCGATCCGCGATCATGACAGAGGCGTTGGGATCGAGGGACCGGTAAACTCACCCTCTGGCTGGTACAGATCCGCGACCCTAGCCCAATCGAGGCCCGGAACTCGGCGCAGGATTGTCTCGGTCGCGCCACGGGTCGGCTTGTTACAAACCAGTTGAAAGTCTCCCTCCCGGACTGCCGCGAGAATGCGCGCGGATGCGCTTTTAGCGTTGAACCTCGCCGCGACAAACACGTCGGTATCGATCACAACCCCGTTTATGCCAACTCCGTGCTGCGAGCAATCCATGATCAGCTCGAGGGATCCTAGGAGAGGCATCGGCGCTTTCGCCACAGATGGGAGGCTCGCCGCTCAGGAACGCACTCACGGCGATATTCTTGCAAATAGCGCCTGGAGATCTGGCGATGTCGATTGACTCGTCGCCGACCGACGGGGCAGCGTTGCCGATCATCGAAAAACGGAGGTTCCGCGATGGCCATCATTGCGCTTGAAATCAAGGCTCGGAAGACACTCGCAGGTGGGCGGGAATTTGCTGCAGTCGGCCCATACTTACAACTCGACGGCACAGCACATTTTGCCGTCGACCCGGGCCATCCCGGTAACCGTTGCATTACCGACCTCGATCTTGCGCCGCGCGATAGCGATGGTCGTGTCCGATTTGCTGCAGATATGCGGATCCTGACTCCCGAGGACCCTAAACGCGGCAGCGGCCGCCTGCTGTTCGACGTGGTAAACCGAGGCAACCGGCTGGCGCTCGCGATGTTCAATCGCGTCGCACGGCCCATCACCCCCAGTGTGCCGCTCGATTGCGGAGATGGGTTTCTGATGCGCCATGGCTACACTGTCGTGTGGTGCGGTTGGCAGCATGACGTCCCGGCAGTCGATGGGCTTATGCGCATCCATATCCCCGACGCGCAGACGGCTGGTGGCCCGGTTTCGGGGAAACTGCTTGTGAGCTTCCAGCCCACTGCTCCGGGCCAGGTCCAGCTGCTTTCCGACCGCGCGCACCGTGCCTATCCGAGCAGTAATCTCGATGACCCGGAGGCGATGCTGCTTGTGCGAGGTGCCGACGACACGCCGCCGCAGGTGATACCTCGCGGGCAATGGTCGTTCTCCAAGATAGAAGGCGGGCAGGTCGTGCCTGACGCCTTTCACATCTACCTCGCAGCAGGGTTCGTCCCAGGCAAGGTCTATCAAGTGATTTACACGACCACCGGCGCACCCGTTATCGGGCTCGGGCTGTTGACTGCACGCGATATCGTAGCCTTTCTGCGCCATGGTACAACGCAGCAAGGCAATCCATGCGCCGGCACTATTGAGCGTGCCTATGCGTTTGGCGCATCACAGAGCGGGCGCTATCTGCGCCAGTTTGTCTACCTGGGCCTCAACGAAGATGAGCAGGAGCGCGTGGTCTTCGACGGATTGCTTGTCCACATAGCCGGCGGCAAGCGCGGCGGCGACTTCAATCAACGGTTCGGTCAGCCATCGGCCTCGTTGCAGCCGAATATGAGCAACCTGTTTCCGTTTAGTGATACGGTTCAGACCGACCCGGTAACGGGGCGCGCCGATGGCTTGCTGGAGCGACTGGCAGCACGACGGCAGATGCCGAAGATCTTCGTTACCAACACCTCCACCGAGTATTGGCGCGGCGATGCCTCGCTGATTCACACCAATGTGGAGGGGACGAAAGACGTAGCTCCGTCTGCCTCGCTTCGCATCTACCATTTCGCCGGAACACAGCATTCCTCCGGCACCTTGCTGCTGACCGATACCAATCCAGTCGACGGCACTCGGGGTCAACAGAAATTCAACTCTGTGGACTACACACCGCTGCTTCGGGCCGCGCTGGTGCGAATGGATCGGTGGGTAACCGAGCAAGAGGCTCCACCGCCGAGTCGGTATCCACGACTAGCCGACGGCACTGCAGTCGCGCCGGAGCAGCCAAAGGCCGTATTCGCGGCACTTCCCGGGGTCGGGTTTCCGTCTTATCTGCCCCAGGTCAGACGGCTCGACTTTGGCTCAGATGCCGAACGCGGGGTCGCCACGAAACTACCACCTGAGGTCGGAAAGCCCTACCCGCACTTTGTCCCGGCAGTCGACCCGGACGGCAACGAGGTGAGCGGCGTTCGCCTGCCGGATCTGACCGTGCCACTGGCGACCTACGCGGGATGGAACCTCCGCCATCCGCAAATGGGCGCTTCAGACCAGCTGATGAGCCTGATGGGCTCGACGATCCCGTTCCCGGCAACACGGAGGGACCGCGAGGCTCTGGGCGACCCGCGTCTCTCGATCAGCGAACGCTACCCCAGTAAGCCTGACTATCTCACGCAAGTGCGGAGGCAAGCTCAGCGGCTCGTGGAAGATGGCCACCTCCTCGCCGAGGATCTCGAGCTCGTGGTCGACCAAGCGTCACGGCGCTACGAGATCTTGCTCGAACATACGCGAGAGTCTCTAACGGCAAGTAATTAGCGAGAATTGAGGGTATCGGGTCGAGCCGGCGGATCTGCGCCGGGGCGTCAGCTCGTCGATTGATGTCATCGCCCAACATCCGATGATGGTCGGCTTCGCGCCACTGGCACAGCCTTGCCCCACGTGCTTG
>Ga0306925_10007074_pt1 | contig 10506 bp, 9 predicted proteins | sample flu12Cox44000176_FD_203755 | JGI IMG/M metagenome (GOLD analysis project Ga0306925, IMG submission 203755) | Lab enrichment of tropical soil microbial communities from Luquillo Experimental Forest, Puerto Rico - flux8day.12C.oxic.44.000.176 (v2)... | ecosystem: Environmental > Terrestrial > Soil... | reverse complement strand
TCGCCGGCGCCTCCGCCAAGTTGGTCACCGCCTTTGTCAAGGTGGGGTTGTCGGGTGACTTCGGCGGAAGCTTTTTTCTGACCAGGCTGGTTGGCACAGCCAAGGCGCGTGAACTCTATTTCACCGGGCGACCGATCGACGCCCAAGAGGCCTTGTCCCTCGGGCTCGTCAATCGCGTCGTCGCCGACGATCAGCTCGGCGACGCCACGATGGAACTCGCCAAATCTTTGGCACAAGGACCCCACATCGCGCTCAGCCTGATGAAGCGCAACATGAACTGCGCCGAAGCTGCCGGGTTGGCCGAACTCCTCGACGTGGAAGCAGTTAACATGGTGCAGGCGACCCGCACCGAGGATCATCGAGAGGCGGCCAAGGCGTTCGTCGAGAAGCGCGCGCCGGTTTTTGTCGGCCGCTGAGCGGGCGGCCCTGACCCGGGCTCTCTACCTTCCAAAGGCCCGGCGGCCGGCTGCGGTTCAGGACGGGATTGTGGGCAATGGCGGTTGCTTGATATTCGCGGTGCCGTTCGCGCGGCGGCCATAGTCGGAGGCCGTTGCGGGGATAGATACGCTGACTAGCGCGCCCGCCGCGACGTAGCCGTCGATTTCATCTTCGCTCAGACCGAGCTCACTAAAGACGGCGCGGTTGTGTTCGCCCTGAAAGGCGGGACTGCCGAGCGGCTCGAGTTTTTCGTGCGAGAAATGCCATGGACGGCCCGGCAGGCGGTAGGTCCCGCCGTTGCGATCCGAGACTTCCTGGATCGCGCCCCAATATTCCGCCCATTCCATCTCCGACAGCTGCTTCAGTGAGCGCACCTCACCGAGCGCAATTTTGGCCTCGTCCAATTGCGCGTCGAGGGCACCGATGTCGCGAAACGTCAGGATCCAGCACTGCACGATGCGATGCAGTTCCTCCAAATTCGCTCGGCGCGCTGCCGCGGTCGCAAACCGCGGGTCCTCCGCGAGATCGGCGCGCCGCATAGCCCGCAAATATGATGGGAAGGTGCGCGAACCAATTAGGCTCGTTGCGACCGTGAAATGCTCGCCGCCCGGGCCCGTGAAGAACGGGCAGTCGGTGGCACCGAGGATCGCCGGCTCGGCGCCGAGATCGCTATCGTTCAGATCGACATGGGCGCGCTCGTTGACGGCCATCAAGGTCGCAGCCATAGAGATGTCGATGTACTGGCCCTTTCCAGTCGTTTCGCGCCGGTGCAATGCGGCAAGTATCGCAATCGCTGCCTGCAGCCCGGCATAGACGTCGGCGTGCGACAGACTATCGGTGCGCGGTTCGCCGAGAACCTCGCCGTAGTGGCGCATGCTGTTGGCGGTGAACCCGGCCTCGGCCTGGACAGTCGGCGCGTAGGCCATCCGCCCTTGCCACGGTCCGCCCTGGCCGTAACCGGTGATCGAGGCGTAGATCAGGCGCGGGTTGCGCGCCGCCAGGGTTTCATAGTCCAACCCAAAGAAGCCGAGCGTTCTGGCTCGGAAGTTCTCGACGACCACATCGGCCGTGTCGCATAGGCGCAGCGCCAGAGCGCGGGCCCCCGGCACATTGAGGTCGATGCTGACGTTCCGCTTGCCGGCGTTCTGCTGCGCGTAATAGCCCGACATACCTTCCGTCGAGGGAAAGCTGAAACGCGAGACATCGGGCCGCGGCGGCTCGATCTTGATCACCTCGGCGCCGAGATCCAAGAGAGTGCGGGCGCAGAGCGGACCGGCGAGCACGCGCGAGAAATCGACGACGCGGATGCCGCCGAGAGGACCGCTCATTTCAACGCCCCGTAAATTTCGCGAGACCCGGGCCATTCTCGCGGAACGAGGCCAGCCCGATTTTCAGATCTTCCGAGGCCCAGATCGGCTTCTGTAGCTCGGCCATCGCCTCGTCCGCGGCGAGTACCCCCTCATTGACGGCAATGTGCACAAGACGCTTCGTTGCGGCGTGGGCGACTGTCGGCCCGTGCGCCAATTCCTCGGCGATCGTGAACGTCGCATCCTCCAGCGCGTCGTCTGCGACCACGAGGTTGACGAGACCCCAGCGCTCCAAGGTCGCCGCGTCATAGCGCCGCCCGAGCATTGAGATTTCCTTAGCTCGCATCGCCCCGGCGCGCTGCACCTGCCGCTGGATGCCGCCGAGCAATGGATGCAGTCCGAGCGCTACCTCGACCGAGCCAATCTTCGCTGAACTCGCCGCGATGATGTAGTCGCAGGCCAGCGCCAACTCGAACCCGCCGCCGAGGCAGACACCGTGCACGCTCGCAACGATCGGGATCGGCAGCAGCTCGAGCAATTTCAGGAAATCGACTCCGCTGATCGCCGCCTCTCTCCTGCCTTCCTGTTCGATGCGCGCATCGAACAGATTGACGTCGGCCCCGGCCGAGAAATGGCGCAGCCCGCTGCGCAGAACGATAGCCCTGCTGCCGGCCTCCTGTGCGGCAGTGACTTCGGCCGCGATTGCACCGATCAGGGTCGGCCCGAGCAAATTGTACGGCCCGTACTTCATCGTGAGGACCGAGATCAACCCGCGTTCCTCGCGCCGAACTACGACGTCGTCGTCCATGAAAATCCTCCTCCTCAGCTGGCCGCTTTGACCAGCACGCGCTCGAGACTGGCGTCCAACTCGCGTGCGACCGCTGTGACGCGCTCATCGTCGAACTGTCCAAAGAGCGAGGAGGGCCGGTCATATTCGAAGATCGCGCGGCCGGCCTCGTTCTCATACAGCACGACGCGCAGCGGCGCGTAGAGCGATGCCGGCAGCTGGTGTTGCGTCATCCTCGTGGCAGTAAGCGGATTGCCGATGTCGTACTGCACCGCCTTGCGCGGCCGGCCGGTGATCTGCAGCAGTCCACCATGATCTCTCCTGTTGAAGATCGAAAGCTCCGGACCACGCTCCAGCTGCTGTCTAGCGCGATCGCTTTCGCCGCGCTGCAACAGTGTGAAAATCATTGTATCGAGCTGTGGAACAGAGCCTTCAAGCGCGGCCTTGACCTCGGCAAATGGCTTTGCGGATTCGATCCTGACGTGCTCGACTGGTATAGTTCGCTGGATCATGACCGGATCAGGCATAGCTGCAGCTCAATTGAAGCGACGGGTTTATCGGCTCTTTTCCAGGCGTGTACTCTGGATCGCGGCCCAGATCTTTTGCGGTGTCAGAGGCATGTCGAGATGCGCGATGCCGAACGGCGCCAGCGCATCGAGCACTGCGTGCACGATCGTCGGCGGCGCACCGATCGAGCCGCTTTCGCCAATCCCCTTAACCCCGAGCGGGTTGGTGGGAGACGGCGTCTCTTGGAATTGCGACCTGATGCCGGGGAGCAGATCCGCGTGCGGCAGCGCGTAGTCGAGCAATGAGCCGGTCAACAGCTGGCCGGTCTCGCGGTCGTAGCACACCTCCTCATAGAGCGCCTGCCCGATGCCCTGGACCACGCCGCCATGGATTTGCCCGCTGGCGAGCAACGGGTTGATGATCGTGCCGGCATCGTCGACCGCGACGTAGTCGCGGATCTCGACCATCCCGGTATCCGGATCGACCTCGACATAGGCGATATGAACGCCCGACGGCGCCCCCATCCCCACGGGATCGTAAAACAATGTTTCGTCCAAGCCGGGCTCCATTCCGTCCGGCAGGACGTGACCCAGGTATGCCATTCTCGCGACCTTGGCGAAAGTGAGCGGCGCGATCTCCGTTCCCGGCACGACAAAGCTGCCGCCCTGGTAGGAGAGATCCTCTGCGGCGACCTCCATCATCTCGGCGGCGATCTTTTTCGCCTTCTCGACGATACGCCCGGCACAGAGCTTGACGCCCGATCCCCCGACCGGCATCGAACGCGAGTTGAAGGTTCCGTGCCCCGCCTGGACCTGCTTCGTGTCGCCCTGCACGACGTCGATATTTTCCGGCGGCATCTGCAGAGCGTCGGCGGCGATCTGCGCTAGCACAGTCGCATGCCCGTGGCCTTGGCTCATGGAACCTGAGTAGACTGTCGCTCTTCCGCCTGAATCGATAGCGACCCGCGCGCTCTCCCAACCGCCCCGGTCGAAGCCGCTGGCGGCCAAGCGACGCGAAGGCGCCATGCCGCACATCTCGGTATAAGCGGCGACACCGATACCGCGATAGCGCCCGGTGCTGCGCAGCCGCTGCTGCTCCTCACGCCGGCTGGTATAGTCGAACGCAGCGACCGCCTTGTCGAGACAGCCCTGGTAGTCGCCGCTGTCATAGATTACAGAGCGGCTGCCATAGGGGCGGTAGGGGAACTCGGATCGGGGCACAAAATTGATGCGCCGCACCGCGACCGGGTCAAGATCGAGATGGCGGGCAACCGCCTCAATAGTCCGCTCCGCAATGTACGCACCCTCGGGCCGCCCATATCCACGATAGGCATCGACCGGTACAGTGTTGGTGACAATTACCTTAGAGACAGCCTCGAAGTTCTCGATCTTGTAGGTCCCGGTGCCGTAGCTCACCGTGTTCACCGTGGGACCTCCCGAAGCCATGTTCGACAGGTAGGCGCCGACATTGCCGAGTGTCTTGATGCCGAGGATGCGGCCGTCGTTGCGAAAGGCCGCCTCGATCAATTCGGTATGGGCCCGGCCATGACTGGTAGCCTGATGACTTTCGGACCGCGATTCCCACCATTTGATCGGAGATTTCAGCTCGCGGGCAAGATGGGCGCACAGCAGTTCCTCGGGGTAGAGGTGCATCTTCGCTCCGAAGCCGCCGCCGATATCCGGCGCAACTACGCGCAGGAGATGCTCCGGAATGCCGACCGTTTCCGCGATCCAGCGTCGGTGCATATGGGGAACCTGACTGGGCAGGTAGATTGTCAGCCTGCCATCGACACTCGGCTCGGCGAGGATGGCGCGCGTCTCGAGGCAGGTCGGGATCAGGCGGTTGTTGACCAGGCGTAAGCGCAGGACCTGGTCGGCTTGGTGAGCCGCCATGGCGTAATCGCCTCCGCCAATCTTGAAGTATGTCGTGATGTTGTTCGGAACGTTCTCGTGCAGTTGCGGAGCGCCGTCGCCAATGGCGACCTCCTCGTCGATCACCGCGGGCAGCGCCTCATACACAACATCAATGCGCTCCAGTGCGTCATAGGCCGCGTCGCGCGTCTCGGCGACCGCCAGCGCTACGCATTCACCGACAAAGCGAACCTTGTCGACTGCCATCACTGGCCGGTCGGGCACTACCGTACCGGGCACAACCCAATTGGGCTTGATGTTGCTGATTTTGCCGGAGAGGTCGGCACCGGTCAGAGCGAGGCGCACGCCGGCCGCGGCCCTCGCTGTCGAAAGGTCGACGCCAGTTATGCGGGCGTGTGCATGCGGCGAACGGAGGATTGCCAGATAAAGCGTGCCGGGCAGTTTTATGTCGTCGACATAGTGCCCATTGCCAGTGAGGAATCTGATATCCTCCCGTCGGCGCAGCGATCGGCCGACATAGGGCGTCGACTGCGCTGCATCAATCATCCTGGCCAGCCTTCAGAAGGTCTCGACCCACGGCCGAAGCTCGACCTCCAAAGACCAGGCGCTGCGCGGCTGGCGCAGGACCGCGAGATAGGTCTGGGCGATCCCGTCGGGATCGAGGGTGCTATCCGGGCGGTCCGCTGGATCCTGCCGCCGCGCGTTCCGCACCCCGCCATCGATCACAAAATGGGCAATGTGGATGCCCTTAGGCCCGAGCTCTCGCGCGGTACTCTGTGCCAGGCCACGCAAGGCAAATTTGCCCATGGCGAAAGCTGCAGAGAGCGGGTACCCTTTCACACTGGCACTGGCGCCGGTCAGCAGAATTGCGCCGCGGCCCTGCGGCATCATTCGCCGTGCCGCCTGCTGGACGACGAGGAACCCGCCATACGCCGATATCTCGATCGCCTTACGCACGGCTTCTGGATCGAGCTCGGCGATAGGGCCATGTGCGCGGGCGCTGGCGTTGAAGAGGACGACATCGGGTTCCCCGAGCCGGGTATCGGCGTCGTCGAACAAGCGCGCTACCGCCGCGGGGTCCGACGCATCGACGGCGAATGTTTGAGCGCCGGTCTCGGTGGCCAGCGTCTCGAGCTTCCCAACGTTGCGCGCCGCCAAGCCGACCTTGAGGCCGGCCGACGCCAAACCGCGGGCAACCGACGCGCTGATGCCCGAACCCGCCCCGACGATCAGAGCAGTGCGATAGGGGATATCTGTCATGAACAACTCCTGATATGTCGCTACGGCGCTCGTCCGCCCTGCGGTCCGGTGCGGATTGCCACCGGCAACAAGGTCGTTGAATTCAGAGCATATGCGCCCAAGTAAGCGCATGTGCACGGATGTCAAGAGACGAGATTCAACATGTCTGCGGACGCCCTCTTAGGACCTGATGACTGCAACTGCCTCGCCGCGCGCCAAGCCGCCCGGCACATCACGCAGTTTTATGATCAGTTTCTGGCGGCGAGCGGGCTGCGCACGACGCAGTTTTCGGTGCTCGCAAAACTGCGCCGACTGGGGCCGATGACCATCAACGCCCTTGCCGCGGAAATGGTCATGGACCGGACAACCCTCGGACGGAACATCCGGCCGTTGGAGCGCGACGGTCTGATCGCCGTCGAGAAGGGGCGGCGCGATCGCCGGAGCAAGGAGCTGCGGCTGACCGAGGCCGGTGCTGCTCGATTCCGGGCGGCAGTGAAGGGATGGGTCCATGCCCAGAAGCAATTCGAGGCGGCGTTCGGGGCCAAACGTACCGTGGACCTGCGCGCCCTTCTTCACGCCGTCGCCGCGACCGACCTCGGCACCACCGCCGTATGAGCCGACGAGTAGTCCCAGGCCCGCCTAGTCGAAGTTGAAGCCGGGGGCGATCGGCCGCTCAAACGCTGGTTTATGGATCTGACCCGATCAATGCGCGTCGGCGGGAGGGGCTTTGGCCGGCGCCACGTTGCGCAGCAATGGAACCAGCAGAGTGGCCACGGCGGACGCGGCCATGATCGCGCGAAAGGCGTCGGCATAGGCGAGGGTCGAAGCCTCGCGGTAGGCGAGATGCCACAGCTGCGACAGCGCGGCGGCATGCCCTGCACTCGCGGTGCCGAGTGCGGTACTCCAACGCTCGGTCATGCCGTGCAACAGCTGCGCCATCGCCCCGTTCGCCGGGGTCAGATGCGATGCGATGTAGAGAAAATGGAAATTGGTCTGGTTGTTGAGGATGGCGCCGCACACCGCGATGCCCACGGCGCCGCCGAGATTGCGCATCATATTGAACAGGCCGCTCGCATATTTGAGCCGTTCAGGCGGCAAGCTGCCGAGACCGAGGGTAACCGCCGGCGCTACCGCGAAAACCTGCGGGAAGCCGCGCAAAATTTGCGGGATCAGGAGTTGGTCGGCGCCCCAATCATGGGTGATGAAGCTGAACGACCACATCGCCGCCGCGAAGCTCGCCAGCCCGAACATCATCAGCCATCGCGTGTCGATCCGGCGGGCCAGCATCACATAGATCGGTGTTCCGGCGAGCGACGCGGCACCCGTCGAAAAGATTGCGATGCCGGTCTGCCACGCACTGAAGCCGCGGACATAGCCGAGAAACAGCGGCGTCAAGTAGATTGTCGAAAAGATGCCGATGCCGGTGACGAAGGACAGAAAGCAGCCGAGCGCAAAGTTTCGGTCACGCAGCGCCCGCAGATCGACGACCGGCTGTGCATAAGTCAGGCTGCGGGCGACGAACAGGATGCCGGAAATCCCGGCGATCCAGGCGCAAGCGGTGATCGTCGAATCGTCGAACCAATTCCAGCGCGCGCCCTCTTCGAGAAAATATTCGAGGGTGCCGAGCGCCAGCGCCATCAAAATCATGCCCAGGTAATCGGCGCCCTTCAGCAAGGACAGATCCGGGCGGTCGATGTCGACCAGCAAAGGGACCGCCACTGCGACCAGCAGGCCCGGCAGCAAATTGACATAAAACAGCCAGTGCCAGTTGAGCGTGTCGGTGATCCAGCCGCCGATCACCGGGCCCAGAACCGGCGCGACCGACGCGATCGTGCCGACCACCGCCGCCGAATAGACCCGGCGGGAGCCCGGGAAATAATGGAACGATGAAGTGAAGACGGTCGGGATCATCGACGCGCCGAGCATCCCTTGCAAGGCGCGGAAGATGATCATGCTCTCGATATTCCAGGCGAGGCCGCAGAGCATGCTAGCGACGGTGAACCCGGCCGCCGACACCGCGAACAGCCAGCGCGTGGAGAACACACGGGTCAGCCAGCCCGAAAGCGGAATTACAATGATCTCGGCGATCAGATAGGCGGTCTGCACCCAGCTGATGTCATCCTGCGCCGCCGACAGCCCGCCGCCGATATCCTGCAACGATGACGCGACGATCTGGATGTCGAGCAAGGCCACGAACATACCCACGCACATGACCGCGAACGGAACGACGCTAGGCCCGTCCTCCGCGGGCGATGCGGTTGCCTGGGTGGTCATTTCTCGTTCTCCGAGGGGGCGCGCGTGTCGACGCTGACCGTCGTCGACAGGCCGGGGCGGAGCAGTCCCAGGGTGCCGTCGCTATCGTCGACGACGATGCGCACCGGTACGCGCTGCACGATTTTAGTGAAATTGCCGGTCGCGTTTTCCGGTGGGATCACGCTGAATACCGCGCCCGTCGCAGGCGCAAGGCTCAGCACCCGGCCGGTGAAGGTGCGACCCGGCAACACATCGGCGAAAAAAATTGCCTTCTCGCCTGGCTGCATCCGCGCCAGCTGGTCTTCCTTGAAATTCGCGTCGACCCACAACCCATGGGCCGGGGTGATTGCGAGCAGCGCCGTGCCGACAGTCGTATATGCACCTATTTGGGCGGCGCGGTTGCCGACATAGCCGTCGATCGGCGAGCGGATCTCGGTGTAGCCCAGATTAAGCTGTGCGGTGCGCAGGTCGGCCTGCGCCTGGGCGAGGCTCGCCTGGGTTTCCGCGATCTCGGTGTCGATGACCGTCAGCTGCTGCTTTGCGGCGCCGAGGTTGGCCTCCCCGGCACGCACCGCGGCGGTCGCCTTGCGGTCGGCAGCGAACGCCTTCTGGTCGTTCTGCACCGTGCCATAGGTTGTCAACGCCAGCTTGTGGTAGCGGGCGGCGTCGGCGCGGGCCCAACCGGCCTCGGCCTGGTCCGCCGCCAGTTTCGCTTCGGCCTGTTCGATCATCGACTGCTGCAGCGTATATTTCGCATGTAGGTTGGCAAGCGCGGCCGTCTGGTTCTGAACAACCGCTTCGGCATGCGCGAGATTGGCCTTGTAGTCGCGGTCGTCGAGCGTGATCACGAGCTCGCCAGCTTTGACGAACTGATTGTCACCGACCAGGATCTGCGAAACGAAGCCGGCGACGTGCGGCGACAGAGTAGTCACGTTGCCGCCGACATAGGCGTCGTCGGTAGTTTCGATAAATCGACCGACGTTCCACCAGTAATGGCCGTATCCGATACCACCCAAGGTGATGCCGAGGGCGAGACCGGAAAGCGCCAGATGCTTGCGTCCGAAGCGCAGCCGGCTTTTCACCGGGGCGGAGATCGCCGCGCGTTCCAGTACGATGGTTTCCATCACCGCCTCCATCACATTGCCAAGCGCTTCGCCCGATCCCGAACCTAGGGGTGCTCGCCAACCGTCGCGTAGCGACGCCGGGTGCGCGCGTCGGCGGCCGGTCCCGCAGCCGGTCGAAAGTCCGGCCCGGCGAGAGAGCGACCGCTCTTGCGGTCCACCAGCACAGGGTCGGCTTCTGCTCCGGTCTGGCTGTCGACGATCACGACACTGGCCCCCTCTGGGGCGAAATTCTTGTTGCCCCAAGTGAGTAATGCCCACAGGACCGGCCGAAAGTCGCGGCCGGCCTGGGTCAGCACGTATTCGTCGCGCGGCGGTCTTTCGCTATAGCGGCGGCGTTCGAGCAGGCCCGCTTCGACCAGGGCCTTGAGCCGCCGCGTCAGGATGTTGGGCGCGATCCCGAGGCTCTGCTGGAACTCGTCGAACCGCGTCAGGCCGAGAGACGCATCGCGCAGAATGAGGATGCTCCACCACTCCCCGACCCGCTGCAGGCTGCGGGCGATCGGGCATTGCATATTGCCGAAGCTCTTGCGCCGCATGGGTTCCACCCCACTGACTTGCATATTGCAAGCTACTTAGGCGACTGACTATCATTATGCAAGTGAATTCGTTGCGTAGTCGCACCGGATCGGCCCCTCGAACGGAGAGTGGGCTCTCCGGCGAGCCCGATGGAGCCCATATCCTCGTTCCTTGAAATTGACGCGGTGGCCGGCGGCATGGAGAACATGGATCTGGCGCCCTACCTGATCGCCCGCGGCCGCTGGGGCTACCGCATGGGCGACGGGCAGCTCTATGACAGCATGCTGCGCGACGGCCTCAACGACGCGTTTTCGGATCAGGCGTCGGGCTGGCACACGGAGGATCTAGTCCGCGAATTCCGGGTCGGCCGAGAGGCGCAGGACCTGTGGGCGTTGCGCTCGCAGCAACGCTTTGCCGCGGCACAAGCGGCCGGCAACGAGGATGAGATCATTGCGCTCGCGGTG
>Ga0306925_10007071_pt1 | contig 10507 bp, 7 predicted proteins | sample flu12Cox44000176_FD_203755 | JGI IMG/M metagenome (GOLD analysis project Ga0306925, IMG submission 203755) | Lab enrichment of tropical soil microbial communities from Luquillo Experimental Forest, Puerto Rico - flux8day.12C.oxic.44.000.176 (v2)... | ecosystem: Environmental > Terrestrial > Soil... | reverse complement strand
AGCTGCTCGCGGTCGTAGGCCTTGATCGGGTCGAACGACCGATGGCTGTAGAATGGGTAGGCGCTCGCCAACGTGAAGTCGAACGACAAAGGCTGACAGGTGATCTGGATGTAGAGTTCGTTGCCGCGCGCCTGCGCTGCCCGGCAGGAGTCGAATACGCCGAGCGCGCGTTCCGGATACTGCTCGTTGTAGAGCGCGATGGCGGTGCTCATAAAGATGCGGCGCCCGTGGCGGGTGGCGATCTCTTCCATGGCCTCGGGCGTGATCGGGCCCGAGGAGATCTCGACAACGCCGCGGCCCGGCCCGCCCATCGCCCCGACCAGCGCGTCGAATTCCGCTATCTCGCTGATCGTTGACGGCATTGGCACGCCGCCCCAGCCCGAGTGGTTCAGCGAGTAAGAACTGCCAAGGCCGATCGCACCCTGGTCCATCGCCTCGCCGACGAGCCGCTTCATTTCGGCGAGCTCGGCGGTGGTCGGCTCTTTGCGGACCGAGGCATCCTCGCCCATTACGGCTGTGCGCACGGCCGAGTGCCCAACCAGGACGCCGAGGTTCATGTACGCGCCGCGCCCGCGCAGCATCGTCATGTACTCGGCGAAGGACTGAAACCGCCAGTCGATGCCGGCGCGCAGCGCATCGAGGTCCATACCCTCGACAACGGCCAGGTTGCGCATGATCAGGTCGCGCAGATCGGGCGGCGACGGCACGATGCCGAAGCCGCAATTCCCCATTATGGCGGTCGTGACCCCGAGCGAAGGTGACGGCGAAAGGGTCGGGTCCCAGGTGACCTGCGCGTCATAGTGCGTGTGCAGGTCGATGATGCCCGGCATCAGCGTGAGCCCGCCAGCATCGACGAACTCGGACGCGTCCTTGCCGACCTCGCCGATCGCGACGATGCGGCCATCCTTGACTGCGACGTCGGCGCGGATCGGGTTGTGTCCGAGCCCGTCCACGACGGTGGCGCCACGGATCACGAGGTCATGCATGGGCTTCTCCTTGACGTCTTCTATAGAAGACCTACGATTTCTATTGCTCCTACTCGACGTGGGGACTATCATGCCGCCCTGCATGCGTCAATCGGCTTGATCAGACCGGAGATGGATCAACCGCAGTCGGCGGACCTAACACTCGGCTCCCTCCAGGCAAACGGAGGCGAAACCGAGCCTACCGGCCAACAAGGAGTCGGTGCTGGAGAATTCGTCTGGCGAAATCCGGGCAAGCCCGTAGGCGCGGTCGTCGCGGCGACAAAAGTGCTGCGCATCTTGCATGATTCCGAGCGGCCGCTGAATGCAAGCGAGGTCGCGCGCGCCGCCGACCTCCATCGCGGCACCGCGTACAACATTCTGCGGACGCTGCAAGCTGCCGGATTTGTCGGATACGACCAAGCGACCCGTAGCTATTCTCTTAGCCTGCACATTCTCGAACTCGCCTATGGCGTCCTGCGTCGCAGTGGGCTTATGGATCTCGCGCGACCGCTGATGCACGCGATCTCCGATGCGCACGGCGTATCGGTCTATGTCTCCAAGGTGCTGGGCCCCTCCTCTCTGCTGCTGTTGGACTGGGTCGGCGTCGCGTTCCGGACTGATCTGTACGTCACCGTAGGGCGCCCCTCCCCTGTCCCGGCGGGCGCATCAGGAGTCATCATGGCCGCTTTCGGGGGCAGCGGCGAGCCTGAGCTCGAAGCACTGTTCTCAAAAGTCGCGTGGTACCAGAAGCCGTCCTTCGTCGAATTCCTGGCCCGAGTCAAAGAGGCGAAGAGATGCGGCTTCGCGGTCGATCGCGGCGCGATGTTTCAGGGAATTACGCTGGTCTCCGTGCCGGTTCTGTCGCCGTCGTGGGAACTTCTGCTGATCCTGACGACGGCGGGACATTCGCATGATCTGGATGCCGCGACGCTGGGAGCGCTCAGCCGTGCAATGCAGTCGGCAGCGACGCGGCTTTCGGAGAGCACGCGATTGCTGCGTCTCGGATGATTTGATGGGTTATTCGGATGAGGGATGATGACAGCATGGACGGGTTGCCAGCGGTTCCGGACGGAACTTCCACAGATACGGGCGTGGATTTCGACGCGATCGTCATCGGCGCTGGCGTTTCCGGGCTCTACCAGCTCTACAAGCTGCGCGAGCTCGGTCTCAAGGTGCGAGTGCTCGAGACCGGCACCGCCGTCGGCGGCACCTGGTACTGGAACCGCTATCCCGGCGCCCGCTTTGATTCGGAGAGCTGGACCTACGGCTATTCCTTCTCGCAGGAGCTTCTGGAGGAATGGGACTGGGAGGAGCATTTCGCTGGCCAACCCGAGACTGAGCGATATCTGAACTATGTCGCCGACAAGTTCGACTTGGGCTGTGACATCCAGTTCAAGAGCCGGGTCACGGCGGCGCACTATCAGGAGGACACGCACAGCTGGGAGGTCCTTTTGGAGGACGGCCGGCGCTACACGACTCGGTTCCTGGTCACCGCAGTCGGCGTGCTCTCGGCGGCGACGATGCCGACCATCCCCGGAGTCGAGACGTTCCGCGGCCAGTCCTGCCATACGCATTATTGGCCCAAGGAACCGGTTCGCTTCGAAGGCAAACGCGTCGCGGTGATCGGCACGGGTGCGACCGGCGTGCAGACCATCACGGAAGTGGCCAAGACCGCCGGCCATCTAACCGTGTTCCAGCGCACGCCTCAATGGGCCGCGCCATTGCATAACGGCAAGATCAGCAAGGACGAGATGACCCGGATCCGGGCCAGTTATCCCGAGATCTTTGAGCGGTGCCAGGAGACCTACGGCTGCTTCATCCACTCGACCGACCCGCGCTCGGCGTTGGAGGTGACCTCCGAGGAGCGCGAGGCCTTCTGGGAAAAGCTTTACGGCGAGCCCGGCTTCGGCATCTGGATGGGCAATTTCCGCGACATCCTGTTGGACCGAGAGGCAAATGCGCTGATTTCGGATTTTATTGCGCGCAAGATCCGTCAGCGGGTCAAGGATCCGGAGGTCGCCGAGAAGCTGATCCCAAAGAACCATGGTTTCGGCACCCGCCGCGTGCCGCTCGAAAGCGGCTACTTCGAGGTCTACAACCAGCCGAACGTCAAACTGGTCGACATCAACGAGACGCCAATCGAGCGCATCACTCCGGCCGGGATCAAAACCAGCGATGCCGAGTATGATTTCGACATCATCATCTATGCGACGGGCTTTGACGCGATCACCGGCGCCTTTGACCGCATTGACATCCGGGGCATCGACGGGGCGTCGCTGAAGGAGAAGTGGCAGGGCGGGCCCCAGACCTTTCTCGGCATCCTAGTAGACGGCTTTCCCAACATGCTGATGGTGATGGGCCCGCATGCGGGGCTCGGCAATTTCCCGCGCGCCGTCGAATACACCGCCGATTGGGTGACCGGTTTGATCCGCTTCGCACACGACCGCGGCCTGACATGGATCGAGGCCACCGCGGAAGGTGCCATTGCCTGGACCGACCACGTCATTGAAACGAGCGAAGGCTTGCTGTTCACCGAGGTCGATTCGTGGATGACCGGCATCAACCGCAACGTCGAGGGCAAGCAGGTCCGCCGGATCATGCGCTACAGCGGCGGCCACCCGAAGTTTCGCGAGCGCTGCGATGCGGTTGCGGCAGACGGATATCGCGAGCTGGTCCTGGCTTAGCTGGCACCGCGGTGGCAGGGATCTGTCTGCGGAAGCATCTTACGACCTGGCAAGACACAACGAACGAAGGAGCGTTCGATGGATGTCGGCATGATGATGGTATTCGCCAGTTACGGCTGGGACGACTGCTCCGATGTACGGGTATGGGACGAGGAGATCCGGCTGGCGCGGCTCGCCGCCGACCTGGGCTTCGACTGCTTGTGGTCGGCCGAGCACCACTTCAACGACTACTCGTTCGTGCCTGACAACATCCAGCTGATGACGTATTTAACCGCGCTCTGCCCTAACATCGATCTGGGCACCGCGGCTGTCATCCTGCCGTGGCATGATCCGTTGCGCGTCGCCGAGAATGCGGTCGTGCTCGACATGCTGAGCAAGGGCCGGCTCCGCCTCGGCCTTGGCCGCGGCCTGGCGCGGCGGGAGTTTGCCGCTTTCCGCCTGAGCATGGACGAGTCCCGAGAGCGCTTCGATGAGGCGGCTCCAATGATCGTCAATGCGTTGAAGAGCGGATTTATCGAGGGTGACGGCAAGTTCTACAAGCAGCCCCGTACCGAGCTCCGGCCACGTCCGCAGCATTCCTTCGACGGGCGCATTTATGCCGTAGCGTCAAGCGAGGACTCGATCGAATCCGCCGCCAAACTCGGAGCCCATATCGTCATGTTCGCCGACCGCCCATGGGAGATGCGGCTGCCGGCGATCCAACGGGGCCATGGGCTGCACCGCAAATACCACGGTACCGAGCCTCCCGAAGTAATGCTGACCGAATTCTGCGTGTGCGGCGCCAACCTCGCCGAAACCGAAGAAGAGGCGCGGAAATACCAGGGCAAATTCGTCGAAAGCAACTTCTACCATTACGAATTCCTCGGTGAGCACTTCAAGACGGTGAAGGGCTACGATGCTTATCAGCAGAAAGCGGAGATCGCGCGCAAGAGCGGACTCGAAGGCGCCGTCGCTGGCTTCATGCAGGCGGCAAGCTGGGGAACGCCTGACAAGATCCTCCGCGGGCTGGAAGCACGGCGGAAGATCATCGGCGATTTCGAACTCAATGTCGCTTTCCGCTTCGGCGGCACGCCCTATGTGGTGGCCGAACGAGGCCTTAGGCTCTTTGCCGAAGAAGTTCTCCCGGTGCTCAAGTCGCAATCCTCGTCGAAGGTTCCGGAGGCAGCGGAGTGAAGTGCCCCGCCTTTCGATCGTCCCCCGCACCGCAAGGTGCCTGATCGAAACGGTGGGACAGCAGACCTGCTTCGGTGAGCAGTGACACTTCAAACAGTTGGTAGGAGGTCCGCGATGTCGGCATACACGTCAGAACCGGCGAGGTTTGATGCGATCATCGTCGGCGCTGGGGTGGGCGGCCTCTACGCGATCCATCGTCTGCGTAAACTCGGCCTCAAAGTGCATGCATTCGAGGCCGGCGGCGGGGTTGGCGGCACCTGGTACTGGAACCGCTACCCCGGATGTCGCTGCGATGTCGAAAGCATGGAGTACTCGTATTCCTTCTCGGACGAACTGCAGCAGGAATGGCGTTGGCCCGAGCGCTACGGCACGCAACCCGAGATCCTGCGTTACATCAACCACGTGGCGGACCGCTTCGATCTCAGGCGCGACATCGAGTTCAACACCCGCGTCAACGAGGCAGCCCTTGACAGCCGGACAAACAGATGGACGGTGAAGACCGATAAAGGCAGCGCCGCGATCGCGCGCTTTTGCATCATGGCGACCGGCAATCTTTCGACACCTCGGACGCCGAATTACCCTGGTTTGGATAGTTTCAAGGGACAGTGGTATCACACCGGGTTATGGCCCCATGAAGGGGTCGACTTCACCGGATTGCGAGTAGGCGTCATCGGAACCGGCTCTTCAGGCGTTCAATCGATACCTATCATTGCAAATCAGGCGAAACATCTTTACGTGTTCCAGAGAACCGCCAATTTTAGCCTACCGGCGCGCAATGCGCCAATGGATCCCGCGAAGGAGCGCTCTCACAAAGTAGACTACCCCGAGCGCCGCCGCGCCGCATTCGATACGCCGTTCGGAATTGCCGGGTACCCGCCGCCGGTGAAGTCTGCGCTCGATGCCACCGAGGAGGAGCGTCTACGCGCCTACGAGGCCAAATGGGCCGAGGGTGGAAGCATCAGTTTCCTGTATTCATTTACGGATCTACTGACTAACAAAGAATCCAACGAAACGGCGTCAGAGTTCGTGCGCCGGAAGATATGCGCCACCGTCAAGGATTCCAAGACGGCGGAGCTGCTATGCCCCAATGACCATCCAATCGGCACTAAGCGGCTTATTCTCGATACTGACTATTATGAGACGTACAATCGCGACAATGTCACCTTGGTAGATATCAGAAGCAGACCGATCGAAAAAATTATATCCACTGGGTTGCGTACTGCCGATGCCGACTACGCACTCGATGCGATCGTTTTTGCAACTGGGTTTGATGCCATGACGGGGGCAATGAAGGAGATCGACATTCACACGGATGCCGGAATGTCGGTTCGAGAGAAGTGGGAGCACGGTCCGCGTACTTACCTCGGGATCATGATCGCCGGGTTCCCAAATCTATTTATGATCACTGGCCCGCAGAGTCCCGGCGTCAAGAGTCAGATGATACTCGCTTGCGAGCAGCACGTCGATTGGATCGCGGATTGCGTCCAGTACCTGCGGGATCATGGGTTCTCCTGCATCGAGGCGGGGGAGGATGCCGAGGACGCCTGGGTTCAGCACAACAACGAGGTCGCGGATCGTACGCTCTATCCGTTGGCAAACTCATGGTACGTCGGCGCCAACATTCCAGGGAAACCCCGTGTGTTCATGCCGTATGTCGGTGGTGTCGCCGCATACAAGAAGAAATGCGACGAGATCGCGGCCAGGGGCTATGAGGGCTTTCGTTTGGGTGCCGGCATTACAGAGCAGCGGTTTGCAGCAGATTGACGGTAGCGATAACGCTCTGCAGGTGACCGTTTGACGAGGGGCTGGCCACCTCGCGCTATTGCCCCTAAACCGGTCAGCGCCCGCTCCAGACAGTGACACGCAGCTGACTGGTTGTGCATCTTCCGCATACCCTGAGCATCAATTTAGAGACTGCTCCGATGCCTTTTCGAAACCGCATGATGACGCTGATCGCCTTTCTGCAGGCGCAGAACTGCTCCAACCTGCCGGGATCATGGCGCCATCCATCAACCATGTCGGATTTCCTGACGCCGGAATACTACCAGCGCATCGCGCGTACGCTGGAAGAGGGTAAGATCCAGATGGCATTTTTTGATGACCGACTGGCGCTCCCCGATCTCTATACAGGCCACCATGCCGAGGCGGTCGCCGCAGGGGTGCGTGCGGTGAAGATGGACCCCTCGACCATCCTGATGACCATGGGGATGGTCACGCAGCGGCTCGGTCTGGGAGTGACCTACTCCACCACCTATTACGAGCCGTTCCACGTTGCGCGCCTCTTCGCGACGATGGATCTGATGCTGAAGGGCCGCGCTGCCTGGAACATCGTGAGGTCGCTGAACAAAGCGGAAGCCGCCAATTTCGGCCGCGACGAGCACATGGGACACGACGCCCGTTACGACCGGGCAGACGAGTTCATGGAGGTAGTGCTCGGGCACTGGAACACTTGGGAAGACGACGCGCTGATCCTGGACAAGGCGAATAACCGCTTTGCCGATCCGGCCAAGGTGCATCGGCTCGATCATGCGGGGCAGTACTTCCGGTCGCGCGGCCCGTTCAGCGTGCCGCGCTCGCAGGCTCACCCTGTGCTGATCCAGGCCGCGCAGTCCGGCCGGGGCCAAGCCTTCGCCGCGAAATGGGCCGAGGTCGTGTTCGTGATCTATCACTCGCTGCAGGACGGCACGGAGGAGTATGCCTCGTTCAAAGCGGCCGTCGCGGCTGCGGGGCGCGATCCCGCCAGGGTTCATGTGGCGCCCGCCTGTTATGTCTGTGTCGGGGAAACCGAGGCGGTGGCGCAGAAAAAACGCGCGGTTATCGAGGCGACGGCGCGGGATGTGGATGCTCTTGTCCTGCTCTCCGAAGTGCTGAACTACGACTTCGCGAAGAAGCCACTCGACGAGCCGTTCAGTGACGAGGAACTGGCCGAACTATCCTTTCAAGGGTTCCGCGACCGGGTGATCCGGCACTCCGGCAAGAAGAACCCGACAGTGCGCGATTTCATCACGGTCTCAGGCCGCGGCACAATCAAGGAGCACACGATGTTTTGCGGCAGCCCCAAGCAGGTTGCCGATCAAATGGAGGAATGGTTCACCGCGCCGGCCTGCGACGGGTTTGTGCTGGCAGCGTCTCATATGCCGGGCGCCTATGACGACGTCGTGCGGCTGTTGGTACCGGAACTTCAGCGCCGCGGCTTATTCCAGAAGAACTATGCCGGCGCGACATTGCGAGACAATCTGGGTTTAGCGATCCCCCAGGCTGCCGACTGGCGCGCTGCGCGCCGGCAGTCGGTGAGATGAGACGCTCTGCGATTTCGCTATCGCGCTACACGCATGAGCCACCATCGATAGGAGGCCAGCCATTCAGCCGTTACGCAGTTTTCTGTTTGCCCGGGCAACCACGCCGGGCGCGTGGCCAATGCTCTGTCACTCAATGCCGACGCGGTCATTCTTGACCTCGAGGACGCCGTCGCGACCGCCGAGAAATGTGTCGCACGCGGTGCCGTGGTCGCGGCACTGGCGCTTGCGCGCCGACCGCTGCTCTATGTTCGGGTCAATGCCACCGACACCGAGTTCTGCTACGGCGACCTCGTCGCGATAGTGCGCCCCGGCCTCGACGGCATCGTTTTGCCCAAGGTTGAAAGCGCCGCTGCGCTCGCTACGATAGATTGGCTCCTGACGCAATTGGAGCGCGAGCAAGGCTTGGTGCCGCGGGCGATCGACCTGATCCCGATCGTCGAGACGGCGCGGGGTCTCGATGGCCTCGACGTGGTCCTCGCAGCCGCTACGCGCGTCAGGCATGTCGCGTTCGGCGCTGGAGATTTTACGCTCGACGTGAACATGGCGTGGAGCCGGACCGAGGCAGAGCTGGCCTTTGCCCGGGCCCGGATCGTCACAACGTCGCGCGCCGCCGGGATCGAGGCGCCCTTCGACACGGTTTGGGTCGATCTCGCTGACGAGGAGGGGCTCGAAATGTCGGCCCGCACTGCCCTCGGCTTCGGCTTCCAAGGAAAGATGTGCATCCACCCGAAGCAAATCGGGATCGTCAGCCGGGTCTTCACGCCGCGTGAGCCGGAGGTCGCCTACGCCGAAAGAGTGGTCGCGGCGTTCGCTGAGGCGGAAGCGGCGGGCAGCGCCGCGATACAGCTCGACGGCAAATTCATCGATTACCCGATCCTCTACCGGGCGCAACGGGTTTTGGAAAAGATGGCGTCCATTCGCGCTAAGGAAGAGCAGCGATGACGAGAGAAGCAGCGGGTCCGCTCGGCGGCGTCACCGTCCTCGACTTGTGCAGCTATCTCGCCGGGCCTTACGGCTGCACTCTGCTCGCCGATCTCGGCGCCGCGGTGATCAAAATCGAATCGCCGCAAGGCGACATGCTGCGCCAGTTTCCGTCGAGCCTTGCTGGCGAAAGCCGGTTTTTTCTCGGCACCAACCGCGGCAAGCGGGCGCTGGCACTCGATCTGAAGCAGCCCGAGGGGCTTGCCGTCTTCCATCGTATGGTGGAGACGGCCGATGTGCTGGTCGAGAATTTTCGTCCGTCGGTGCCGGCCCGGCTTGGTATCGACTATCCGCGACTCAAAGCCATTAACCCGCGCCTTGTCTATTGTGGGCTGACCGGTTACGGCGACAGTGGGCCGCTCAGTGAGAAGGGCGGGTTTGACCAGGTCCTGCAATGCCTTTCGGGCATCGCAGTGTTTCAGGGCGCCGCGACCGGCAAGCCGCAAGTGGTTGTCGGCTCGGTGCTAGACTATTTTACCTCGGCGCTGCTCGCTTATGGTGTTGCCGCGGCGCTTTTCCATCGCGAGCGCTGCGGCCAAGGGCAATATCTCAGCCTTTCGCTGTTGCGCAGTGCCTTGACAATCCAAGCCGGGCGGTTTGTTTGGGCGGAGAACGAGGACCGCGAGGTCGTGCGAGATTCCGGTGCCGGTGGGCTCACCGGGATCCATCCCACCAAAGACGGCTGGCTCTACATCTCAGTTCACTCGAACCATTTCTTTGCCGCTCTCTGCGAGCTGATTGGCCGGCCGGAGCTGGCGAGCGACCCGCGATGCGCGACGATGCGGAGCCGGGCCGCGCATGCGGCCGAGCTGGTCCCGGAGTTGCGCTCTGCGCTCGCCACGCGCGGTGCGCTCGAGTGGGAGCAGCTCTTCGCCGAGCGTGTGCCCTGCGCGGCCGTGCGCCCAGTCGAGGACATGTTCGCCCATCCGCAGGTGCTCGCCGAGGATCTCGTCGCAACCCTCGATCATCCGCTGGTCGGACGGTACCGCGCGATGAAGGAGCCGATCAAATTCGCCGCTACACCGGGGCCAACACCAACTCCGGCCCCGACTTTCGGCCAGCACAGCGATGAGATTCTCATTGGCTGCGGCTATTCGGCCGAGGAAATCGCATTATTGCGCAAGCGCGAGGTCGTGCTGTAGCGCCAGCGTCGGCTGAGATTAAGATATCTTATGTGAGCGTCGGCCTCAGGCGATTTTTCCAATTTACCGTTGAGGCCGTTGAGAAGGAGAGATCGATGCCAAGGCTCGCAGGCAAGGTGGCCTTCATTACGGGCGCCGGTAACGGGATTGGCCGTGCCACAGCAATCCTGTTCGCCAGCGAAGGTGCGAAGGTCGCCATTGCTGAGATCGACGCCCGGGCCGGCGAGGAAACCGCTCACCTCGCGGGAAACGAGGCGATAGCG
>Ga0306925_10007068_pt1 | contig 10509 bp, 9 predicted proteins | sample flu12Cox44000176_FD_203755 | JGI IMG/M metagenome (GOLD analysis project Ga0306925, IMG submission 203755) | Lab enrichment of tropical soil microbial communities from Luquillo Experimental Forest, Puerto Rico - flux8day.12C.oxic.44.000.176 (v2)... | ecosystem: Environmental > Terrestrial > Soil... | reverse complement strand
CCGCCATCACTTCTGCCTCGCCCGCCCCCTCGGGCCGGACTTGACCGTGCGGTTGCAATGCCGCGTGATGCATCCACGCCGGACCTGCTCGCCGGCAAAGTTCAGGTTGATAGTTCTATATCCACTGGCTAACGCATGATAGGCAGCAGCGAATCGCAAGAGCCACCAATTTAATTGAGTGGCAGGGTGTAGGCGCTGGCCTGCCGGTTGACGCTAGGTATTCCGCCGATCTAACAATCCCTCCCTGAAACAGCGCGCGGTCTAGGCGAAGTCTCGGCCACGCGATCTTTGCCGTCCGCCTCTGTACACACATAGCCTTCGGCCAGCAGCAACTCCAGCGCCGCCCACCATCTGCCATGATCCCCCTCACCAGCTCGGCCGGTCACTGGAAACTGCGCCAATTAGGCAGAAATGTGCGCTCAGCCATGGAACAGGACCGATCACACAGCGTGAGGCGAACGCCGCTGGGCAGCGCACGCCTAACGACGACTATGCGCTGCCGAAGATGACGAGTTCGCCTGCCGCAGAGCCGCGCAGAACGGCCAATTCTGGCTGGTAACGGCGATGTCGAGGCCAGGATCCGGCCTGAACTGCGAAGTTGAGCGTGCCGGGGTGCCGCGGCAGGTCGAGCCTGGCGGCGTCCCGCCGGCATCGGCGAGGTGCATCATGCGCCTGCCGTTCAGCGGCTGCCGGCCCGGTTGCCTGCCGCTGCCGGCGGCGGCCTTCCGCTGGATACTGGCGGCTTATCTGGTGCCGAGAGATCATGTGACTCATGAGCCTGGGCATGGCTGCCCCGGTGTTTGTGGGCCGGGCGCGCGAACTGGCCGAGCTGGATGCCGCCCTGGGACGGGTCCGGGAGGGCCGGCCGTCGGCGGTGCTGGTCGGCGGCGAGGCCGGGGTGGGCAAGTCACGGCTGGCCGGCGAGTTCGGGGCCCGGGCGCGCGCCGCGGGTGCGGTCCGGGTGTTGTCCGGGTATTGCCTGGATCTGAGCGCTGAGGGGCTGCCGTTCGCGCCGTTCACCGGGGTGCTGCGGGAGCTTGTCCGTGACCTGGGCACGGACGGCGTGGCGGCGCTGCTGCCTGGCGGGGGCGCGCGGGACCTGGCCCGGCTGCTGCCCGAGCTGGGCGAGCCCAGCGGCGGGGGGGATCCGGGTGAGGCGCGGGCGCGGATGTTCGAGCAGGTACTGGCCCTGCTCGGGCACCTGGCCGGGGCCGGGCCGGTGGTGCTGGTGATCGAGGATGCGCACTGGTCGGACCGGTCCACGCGGGATCTGCTGGCCTTCCTGATCGGTAACCAGCACGCCCTGAACGGCGTGCTGATCGTGGTCACGTTCCGCTCCGATGAGCTGCACCGCGGGCATCCGCTGCGGCCGGTGCTGGCCGAGCTGGGCCGGCTCGGCTGGGTGGCGCGGCTGGAGGTGCCTCGGCTGACCCGCCGCGAGGGACGTGAGCTCGCGGCCGGGCTGCTGGGCCGCGAGCCCGGATGGGAGCTGGCCGAGCGGGTGTTCCAGCGCAGCGAGGGCAACCCGCTGTTCCTGGAGGCGCTGCTGCGCAGCAACGAGAGCACCGGCTCCGACCTGCCGGAGTCGCTGCGCGACCTAGTGCTGGCCGACGTGGAACGGCTGCCCGCGCAGGCCCAGGACGTGCTGGAGGCGCTGGCGGTGGCCGGGCAGTGGTGCGGGCATGGGCTGCTGGCCGCGGTCACCGGGATCGGCGACGATGTACTGCTGGGCGCGCTGCGGCTGGCGGTGGCGGCGAACGTGCTGGTACTCGAGGGGGATGGGTACGCGTTCCGGCACGCGCTGATCCGCGAGGCGATCGTGGGGCAGGTGCTGCCCGGTGCGAAGACCCGGTGGCACGTCCGGCTGGCCGAGGCGCTGGCCGCGAATCCGTCGCTGGTTCCGCCGGACCGGGCGGTGATCGAGCAGGCGCACCACTGGTACTCCGCGCACGACATTCCCCGGGCGCTGGCCAGCGCCTGGCAGGCCGCGGACGCCGCCGGGGGGTCCCTCGCGTACGCCGAGAAGCTGGCCATGCTGACCCGGATCCTCGAACTGTGGCCTGCCGTGCCCGATGCCGCGCAGGTTGTTGGCGCCAGCCATGTCAGCGTCCTGGAAGCCGCGGCGGACGCGGCGGCGACCGCCGGCGAGGAGGAGCGCGGCATCGGGTTCGCGACCGCCGCGCTGACGGAGATCGACGCGGCCGGGGAACCCGCGCGGGCGGCGCTGCTGCTCAAGACCCGCGCCACGATGAGATGGCAGCTGGGGCATGCGGAGGGGATCGATGACCTGCGCGAGGCCCTGCGGCTGGTGCCGGCGGGCGCCCCCGGCGTGGCCCGGGCACAGGCGCTCAGCTGGCTGGGTACGTGGCTCAGCAGGTCGGTACGACCCGAGGCGCGCGCCGCGACCGAGGAGGCACTGCAGCTGTCCCGGCAGGCCGGTGACGAGGAAACCGAGGCCCATGCGCTGATGACGCTGGCCGATCTGAATTTCCGCGAGCGGGGCGCGGTGTCGCTGGAGCTGCTTGACCGGGCGCGAACCCTCGCCGGGCACGCGCATGCCTACGATGCCGTGCTGCGGGCCGCTGTCAACGAGTCCCACCTGCTGGAGGGAGTAGGGGAACACGAGCGGGCCGCCCAGGTGGCCCGGCAGGGTGTCGCGAGCGCGCGCGAGTACGGGCTGGCCCGCGGCAGCGGCACGATCCTCGCGGCCAACCTGGCCGAACCGCTGATCTCGCTCGGCCGCTGGGACGAGGCAGCCGACGTGATCGAGCACGCCCTGGAACTGTCCCCGCCGCCGGGCACGCGCGCCGCGCTATGGCAGCTGGCCGGCGAAATGACCCTAGCCCGCGGCGACCTGCCGGGCGCGGCGGAGACGGCCGCCGCCTGCCGCGGGGCGCTGGCCGGGTTCGGGTACCGGGACCAGAATCACCTGCCGCTGGCCCGGCTCGAGACCGAGCTGCGCCGGATGCAGGACCGCCCCGGAGAGGCACTGGCCGTCGCGGAGCAGGCGCTCGACCGCTTCGACCTGCAATCCAGCCCGCGGTACGCCTGGCCGCTGCTCGCAGCCAGCGCGCGGGCCTGCGCCGCGACCCCCGGCTGCGCGGCCGCCGCACGCGACCACGGCCTGGCCGAGCAGGCCCGCCGCCTGCTAGACCGGCTGCGCGGCCTGGCCGAAAAACTGAAAGTCGCCGGGCCGCTCGAAGCGGCGCACCGGCTGACCTTCACCGCCGAAGCCGCCCGTGCGGATGAGGCAGCGGGCGCGCCCGGCCCGGATCCGCTGCCCGCGTGGGACGCGGCCGCCGAGGCCTGGGATCACCTCGGTCAGCCCTACGCACTGGCCTGCGCGCTGCTGCACGCCGCCGAGGCCGCGATGGACCGCGGTGACCGGGACGGCGCGGCCGAGCGGCTAGCCCGCGCCGCGCCGCTCGCCGACGGGCTCAGCGCCGTCCCGCTGCGCGAGCAAATCGGCTCGCTGGCCAGACGGGCCCGCCTCGGGCTGCCTTCCGGGCCGGGCGGCGAGCAGGCCCCCGGGGTCCTGGGCCTGACCGCGCGCGAGGCCGAAGTGCTGCGCCTGGTCGCCGCAGGCCGCAGCAACCGCGAGATCGCGGCCGAGCTGTTCATCTCGGCCAAGACGGCCAGCGTGCACGTGTCAAACATCCTGGCCAAGCTCGGAGCCGGGAGCCGCACCGAGGCCGCCGCCATCGCCCACCGGGCCGGCCTCGCCAGCGGCGCCCCCTGACCACCTGGGCCTGAGAATCCCGCCTGTCATGCCGAACAGCGCGTTGGATATGCGCATGACCATGCGGTCATTTGCATGACTACTCGCCGCCGCGGATCGTCAGCCGACAGCCTGATGATCCGTCACTCAGCATCGCCGTTTTACTTTCAGCATGCACGGAACGCCGAAATAGGCGCTAGTCGGCCGATAGCGGGCCCGCTGTTCTAGGGGATGCAGATCGGCTAGTTCTGGCGCGGTCAGGCAGGCCATCCCGGCGCTGGCCTGAGGCTTGGCTGTAGAGATGTTGATGCGCCTTACTCCGCCTTAGCGGCCAGGGTCCCGGGCTGGCATGGCGCTGGGAGAGGGGGCCCGCTCGTGGAAGGCTCGTGGCAGCAGCGAGGCCGGCGGCAACGACGGCGCAGGTGAGCGCGACATCGTCAGGAAGGCGCTGGTCACGGCCGCCTCGGCGATGACGACCCGGCATGGAGGATGTTAGGCAGCAGACGGTGTCGATCACGTGATCATCCCGGCCCGCCCGGCGGGCTGGGCCGCGGCCACGAGACCCTCACCGCGCAGCCGGCGCCCGCCCGACGAGCACGACCCCGCTGTCGCAGTATGGCCGGGCACCGCCAGCCGACGAGCGATGGGTCGGTGCGGCCGTGGTGTGCACAGCAGGAGGCCCCACAGTCCGCGCTCCTCTATTCGGAGGGGTATGGGAACGGCGCGTAGGCGCGTTGCGGACGGACGCGGACGATGAGCCGGTGCGCCCCCGGCTCGGGAGGTGGTGTCGCGCCGCCCATATAGAGGTCGTACATCACCTTGCCCAGCGAGTTGTCAGGGTCGTCGGTGAGCTCCACGGTGCCGGTGATGGTGGCGTAAGCGCTGAGCGTGCCGGTGGGAAGGCTGTGCAGCAACAGCGTCACCCGCGGGTCGCGCAGCATGTTCGCCGTCTTGCGCCGGCCCGCGATCGTGCTGAACAGGATGTCGTCCCCATCGGGTTTGACGAAGATCACCGACATCTGCGCTGACCCGTTAGCGTTGGTGGTGGCCAGCACCGACAGGTGGGGGCCCTCAAGGATCTGCCTGGCCACCTGCAGAGCGCGGTTCGCGGGCAGCCCTTTCGTCAACGGGTCTGCATAGGTCGGTGCAGAGCCATGCGGTTGGTGATTGCGTGTTGTAGTCATGCCTGTACTGACCCGCGGGCGACCGCCCGCGAATCGCGCCCGGCCGCTCTTTTTCTGGCGGCTGAGTCAGGAGGGCTGTGGCCATGCCGGAATGCCGCTAGCCTCCGCTATTCAGCGCTAGTGGTCGGCTGAGTGGCGCGGCGGCTTGAATGTGGCTGTGAGCTGGGGTTTCGCGTCGCCGCGTGTCTGGTTCGCGTGTACCTTTTGGGTGCGGGCGGAGGCCGTTCGTTGCGGCGCCCAAGTCAGCTGTGTGATGCTGCGACCGTGATCGGCGACCTCGACGCCGCAGGCCGCGTCTGCGAGCTGCTGGGCGCCGGCCGGGATCGCTTGGTCGTGATGACCAAGGACACCCAGGCGAACGACGGCACCGGCGCCTCCGTGCTGTCCAAGAGCCTGTGCCGGGCTGCCATGCGAGGACCCCGACGCATGATCGGAAGGGGATAGCGAGATGACTGAGCGAATTTCGCTGGAGGGGAAGGTCGCGGTTGTGACTGGGGCAGGCCGCGGGCTGGGGCGGGCATACGTCGAACTTCTCGCCGAACGCGGTGCCCGGGTCATGGTGAACGACCTGGGGACCGACGTATCGGGGTTCGGGAAGGACTCCGCGATAGCAGAACGGGTGGCCGGCCTCATTCGGTCACGTGGAGGCGAGGCGATCGCGGATGACAGCGATGTTTCCACCCCTGAAGGTGGCAGGGACCTGATCGCGGCGGCCATCGAGCATTTCGGGAGAATAGACCTTCTGGTGAACAACGCTGGCATCTGCGGAAGCCAGCTATTCCAGGACGCCACCCTTGACGACTTCGATCACTACTGGCGCGTGCACCTCGGCGGGCCGGTTAACACGGTGAAGGCTGCCTGGCCGCATATGGTCGCACAGCGGTACGGGAAGATCATCCTCACGACATCTGTCGTCGGCCTGTTCGGAATGCGTGGCCAGGCCACCTATGCGGCGGCCAAGAGCGCAGTGGTCGGATTGATGCGCATTCTGGCAATTGAAGGTGCTCAGCATGGGATTCTCGTGAACACCATTTCGCCAGTCGGGTACACGAGGATGCACCCGGCCTCGGGATCCCGCGTGCCTGAAGCAGAGGGGAAAGCCATGATGCCGGTGGAGGCTGTCGCGCCAGCGATCGTCTGGCTGGCAAGCGATGGTTGTTCGGAGACGAACCGCATCTACCACGTGGAAGCCGGGGCAATCCAGCGTATCGCTATCGTCATGGGACCTGGCTTCTACGATCCGCATCTGACACCCGAGAGCATCGCCGAGAACTACGCAAAGGCCGAATCGATCGAGGGCTTCTCCGAACCGGGTCCGGTCGAGCCCGCGTAGATACAGATACGTGCAACTGACCGAGCCCCATCCGCCGGTCCGGGCACTACGGTCAGTCAACGGAACCCGCTGACCGGCGGGGGCGGGATCGCGGCCGGGGAGCGGAGTGGCTGTCCATTGCTGGTTTCAGGGCGAAGAGCCCTGGTTCTGGGAGATTACGGGTTACCACACCAGGCAGTTCCGGGAACTGGAGCGCTCTTCGCCATGCAGCATAACGGCTGGGACCATGCCCTGAAGGTCACCGCAGGAGCGCTGATCCTGGGCCTGGGAAAGTCAGCGACCGGTCGCGCAGGATAGGCTTGGCCCGCTGCCCGTGCAACACGCACGGCCCTGGAGGATCTGGCGATGTCGTACAGCAAAGACGTCGGTGAGGTCAGCGCGCGCTACCGTTCAGCAGGCGAGGTGTCGTCGGTGACGTACCCGTCGGGTACTCACGTCCGGTTTACCGCCCCGGGCTCTGCGACCAGCGGCCAGTATGGCCTGTTCGAGTGGAACATGACCGAGACGCCCGGTGGCGCCGAACCGCACTTTCACAAGACCTTCTCCGAGTCCTTCTATGTGATGGAGGGCACTATGCGGCTGTTCAACGGGGAGACCTGGATCGAGGCGGCGAAGGGTGATTTTCTCTACGTTCCGCAGGGCGGGATTCACGCATTTTCCAACGAGAGCGGTGCTCCAGCCCGAATGCTCATCCTGTTCGCGCCCGCTCCGCCCCGTGAAGAATACTTTCAGGAGCTCGCCGCGATCCGCTCGTCCGGACGCACCATGACAGATGAGGACTGGATCGCGCTGTGGGCTCGCCACGACCAGTACCCGGCCTGACGCCACAATTGATTTGTTCTGCGCGAGCCATATACGGGTGCAGAACGCCCGCTCATGCAGATCCGGACGTTGCCAGCCGATGCCCATGTCGCAGCCTCGCTCAGATCGATCAGTTCGGCGTGAGGCCAGACGGACGCCGTATGAACCAGATGGTCGACCATAAGCGGATCTCGTGCGTCACGTCCCAGCCGCACGACCGTCCGTGAAGTGAGCCTGAGTACTGCTATCGCGCGACGTCGATCTACGGATGCAAAGCCCTGACCTTCTGCATGCCGTGCAGCACGGTTTCGTCTGACGGCGTCCCGTTGGGTCCGGCTAACCGCACTTCAGAGTGGGTTTGTTGTCTGGGGACGTCTTACTGGATCTGGCAAGATCTGGGGCCGTTGGTATTTGGTTTAGTACTGGCTCGCCGGACCTTCCGGTCGAGGGAGGTCCAGCCGCCCTCGTCATCGTCACGGCCCCTGGCTCGGCGCGCACTGCTCGTGCGTGCCGGGTGCCTGTCGTCCGGTTACATATCGAGCACCGTTCGCTTGCTCTGCCCGATCCGCCTGAACGCCGCATGCTTGCTGTGGTCCGCTGATGGTTTGGTGAGGACCAGTCGCCCTCCTGGGCGCCGATGCTTAGCCGGCGGTTCGGTCTTGCGTGCACGGGCGCGGTTGGTCAGGCTGAAGGCGATGTTCGCTGGAGGACCGCTTCGGCCTCGATTTCAATGCGGATCTCTTTGGAGACCAGCAGGCCGCCGTTGTCCAGGGGCATGTTCCAGGTCAGGCCCCAGTCCTCGCGGTTGAGCGTGCCTTCGGCGGTGAAGACGGCCCGCTGGCCGCCCCACGGGTCGGCGGCGTGGCCGAGGTATTCGGTGGCCAAGGTGACCGGCCGGGTGACGCCGCGGATGGTCAGTTTGCCGGTCAGCAGCCCGCGGGTGCCCTGCCAGTCGGCGGCGTGGCCGGAGAAGGTGGCGGTGGGATGGGCGGCGGCATCGAAAAAGTCCTGGGAACGCAGGTGATCGTCGCGGGCCTGGCTGCCGGACTCGACCGAGGCCATGTCGATGGTGACCTCGACGGTGGACGCGCCGGGCTCCTCGGCCACCTCGATCACCCCGGACACGCCGGTGAACCGGCCGCGGACCTTGGTCAGCATGAAGTGGCGGCCGATGAAGGCGACCTCGGTGTGGCCGGGGTCGATCTCCCATCGGCCGGGGATGGGCAGCTCGGTGCCACCGACCCGGCGGGTGACGGTCGCTGCGGGGCTGGTCTCAGTCATCCCGCTTCCCTTCTAATAGGTGAGTGCGCACGCACATAATATAGGTGCTCGCGCACACACGCAAACGGTAAGGTAGCGATATGGCGGAAGATGGGGAAGATCCGCAGGTCGCTGCGTGGCGCGGGCTGCTGGTCGCCCACAGCCGGCTGGTGCCGGCCGTGGAGGCTGACCTGCGGGCAGCTGGCCAGGTGAGCCTGTCCTGGTATGACGTGCTGCTGGAACTCAACGCCGCGCCCGGCCGGCGGTTGCGCATGAGTGAGCTGGGCCAGCGCGCGGTGCTTAGCCGGACCCGGGTCAGCCGCGTCGTGGACGAGCTAGCCGCCGCCGGGCTGGCCGAGCGCCAGCCCGACGAGGCTGACGGGCGGTCCAGCTTTGCCGTGCTCACCCCGGCTGGCCGCAACGCGCTGCGGCGCGCCTGGCCGGTGTACCGGGAGGCGATCCGTCGCCGCCTCGGCGCCCACCTCACCGCCCAGCAGTGCCGCCAGCTTGCCAGATTGCTTGAACATGCCACGGCAGGAGCCGAAACCGGTATCTCCGGGAAGGCGGGCCGCTGAACATCACCGCCAGGGCGTACCGGCGAACGCCGGGTGACCGTTCCGGGTCAGGAAGACCACTTGGTCGGGGTATCCCCGCCACGCCTCCGACTGAGGGGCATTGCGGGGCAAGCCGCCGTATTCCGGGTGGGTGACGACCACAGGATCACGAACTGGGCGGCGGGCTGGCGAGCGACCCGGTCGCGGTCGCGGGGCCCGGCAGCTGCCGCCTGAGGAACGGGATTACCAGGGAAGCGACGCGTTCGGGGTCCTCGATCATCACCCAGTGGCCATGGCCGTCGAGCAGTTCGACCTGGGCCGACGGAAATGCCTGGCGCTGGCGCTCGGCCTGTTCGCGGGGCAGGTATGCGTCCTGGGTCCCCCAGATGACCAGCGCGGGACGGTCCAGCGGTCGCAGCGCGGCCGCAGGGGCGGCGAGCGTGGCCGCCGGGGTCGCGCGGTAGAGCTTGAGCACGGCGCGCTTGGTGGCCCAGGATCGGGACGCGTCGTAGATGCGATCGAGTTGATCGCGGGTCAGTCGCGGGTTCTCGCGCCCGAGCAGCACCCGGAACCCCGGGCGGCTGGCCGTGGCCATGAAGACCTCGCCGAGGACGGGCGTCCGCCAGATGCGGGCGTAGTGGTGCCACTGGTAGCCGATCGCCACGCCGGAGTTGATGAGCGTGGCGCTGGCCAACGCGCCGGGATAGCGCGCGGCCCACGCCAGTGCCCACGGGCCGCCGAAGTCGTGCGCGACGATATGCACGCGGGTGATGCCGAGCTGATCGAGCAGCGCCGCCAGGTACTCGGCGTAGCCGTCCACCGAGTAGCTGAAGTCCTTCGGCTTGTCGGCATGGCCGTAGCCGGGCATGTCCGGCGCGATCGCCCGGCCGAGCTCGCCCACACGGGAGAGGAGATCGCGCCAGTCATCTGCCGGGCCGGGATTGCCGTGGACGAAGACGACCGCCTCCGCGCCATCCGGCGGTCCCGCCGTCAGCACCGGGGACCGGACGCCGCGGACCGAGACCTCCAAGGTAGAAATGCTCATCTCAGACCCTCAGCATCATCGTCTTCGGCCTCTGCCGGCCAGCGGTAGCTGCCCAGCCAGGGATCATACGCCGGAAACGCGAGCTGATCACGAAGTCCGCGTCCAGCAGTAGCCGCAAGCCGCGGCGCTGACCACAGCGGCCCGACCGCCGCGATCCCGGCTTGGCCGGGAACCGCCTGATGGATGATGTGCGGCCCGCTGCGCGCGGCCGGCCGGAGCGCGCAGATTGGGAAGCCAGGGCGATTCAGCCGGGCCTGTCTTCGCGATGTGCGGGTACTGGTGCTGCGGGCGTCCGTGCGGGATTCAGGGCCGGCGCTGGTCGGCACGGCCAGGGCTGGCCTGCGGGCTCTCCTCAGGCCCCCTGGTGAGGCCCGGCTGGCCGTCCGGTGACGGTCGGGAGGGTGGCGCGTTCCCAGATGGCCGCCAGCGTGTGTCCACGAGCTGGTCCAGGTCGGCATCGGTGGCGTCGGCCGGCAGTGCGAGCATGCTGCGCACGTTCATCGTGACCAGGGCGCGTACCGTCGCGCGCAGCCGCTGCGGGTCCGGGTCGGCGGCGATGGAGCCGATTACTCGTACCGCGATGTCGATGACCGGCTCGGTGAGGTCATGGCGGG
>Ga0306925_10007066_pt1 | contig 10511 bp, 11 predicted proteins | sample flu12Cox44000176_FD_203755 | JGI IMG/M metagenome (GOLD analysis project Ga0306925, IMG submission 203755) | Lab enrichment of tropical soil microbial communities from Luquillo Experimental Forest, Puerto Rico - flux8day.12C.oxic.44.000.176 (v2)... | ecosystem: Environmental > Terrestrial >... | reverse complement strand
AAAGGCGGTTCCGAGCAACGAACCGAGCGGCGAACCGGCAGCTATGACGACCGGGCGGGTCAGCTGACCTCCGGCAACTAAAGGTGACAGCACCTCACGTGGGATCAGCAAGCCAGAAGCCGAGAGTGCTTCTTTCATCGATCCATGGACCGGCCATTCACTAGAAGTGACGCAGAAATCGCCCGCGGCAATCCGAACTTCCGCGGTCGTCGCTGGCGTCGTGGTGCAGAGAGAAATACACTCGCGCGGAAGTCGCTGAAATCGGAACGTATCGCCTCTGGCCCTGCCGATATCTGCAGCTTTCCGCAGTCCGGTCCGGTAGGGGGTCTGATACCCAAACAGGGTGAAGCTCTTAGCGACGCATGCGTCAAATTGCGCCTGATAGCCAGCAGGCTCGGGTCGGTCGCCTGATGTCATGTTCATCACGTACTTCGCGACGAGCTCGACAAAAAACTCTTCGCGATCGCGCGGCGGAAGGTCGTCGGTCGAGAAATGGACCCGCATGGCGGCCCCCCGATTTTTTGGGCGCCCAAGCGCTTATTGTGTTCGCGTGGTGCTCGCAAACTTTAGTTAATTCGTTTGCGGTGGCGCAAGTGTGAGCTACTTCACGCTTAAAATTTTAAGCCATTACATGATTCGTCCTGCCCAGACGCACTCGACCAGTGCGTTGCGAATTGAACTACGACATCAAATTGCCTGATTCGTATAGTATGGTAAGATTCGAAGTAACCGGAACTTACAACCTAAACGCGATTTTGCTGCTGATTCGCTGCAGATTGCACAAACCATAAAATTGGGAACAACTTGGGATTGCTGACAGCAACAGCACCCGAGGAAAGGATTGCCATGCTTGCGAACATCCCCGCAGCGCAGACCGTGATCCAGATCAAGGCGCCGGGCGGGCCAGAGATGCTGGTGCCCGCAACCCGCCCGGTGCCCGAGCCGAAGCCCGGCGAAGTCTTGATCCGGATCGCCTCTGCCGGGGTCAACCGCGCCGATTGCCTGCAGCGCATGGGGCGCTATCCGATGCCGCTCGGGGCTCCAGACATTCCCGGGCTCGAATGTTCGGGCACGGTCGTGAAAATCGGTGATGGGGTCGTCAAGTGGCGGGTCGGCGACGAGGTCTGCGCGCTGATGATCGGTGACGGGTATGGCGAGTATGCCGCGGTTCCGGCGGTGCAGTGCCTGCCGGTGCCGGCCGGCGTCGGGCTTGTCGATGCTGGCGGCTTGCCGGAGACGTTCTGCACGGTGTGGACCAATGTCTTCGAGCGGATGCATCTGAAGGCGGGCGAGATCTTTCTCGTGCAGGGTGGGACGAGCGGCATCGGTGTGACCGCGATCCAGCTCGCCAAGGCGTTTGGCGCCAAAGTATTGGCGACTGCGGGCACTGACGAGAAATGCCGCGCGTGCATCGATTACGGTGCCGATGTTGCGATCAATTATCGCACTCAGGACTTCCTGCAGGTCGGCAGGGAATTCACCGAGGGCCGTGGCGTCGATGCGATCCTTGACATGGTCGGCGGCAACTACATCGCGCCGCAGCTCGAACTCCTCGCGCGCGAGGGCCGGCTCTGCTTTGTCGCGCTGATGCAGGGCAGCAGGGTCGAGGCAGATTTCGGCCAGATCCAGCGCAAACACTTGACGGTCACCGGCTCGACCCTGCGCTCGCGGAGCGTGGACGAGAAAGCGGCGATCATCGCGGCCTTGAGGGAGAAGGTCTGGCCGCTGTGGGCGGCCGGCAAGCTTCGCGTGTTTACCTATAAGCAGTTCCCGCTGGTCGAGGCGGCGGAGGCGCACCGGCTGATGGAGTCGAGCCGGCACATCGGCAAGATCCTGCTGGTGCACTGACTCGCGACCGCTGCCAGCCGTCGCCGCGGGGCGAGTTCGATGGGAAGAGGTGGAATCAAAACCCGCGGCGCGGCAGAAGCCGGCGGTACGCGTCGGCATCGTCGACGTCTTCGAGCCGCTCGGCCAAGCCGACGGTCATCCGCCGAGGCAGGCTGGCGAGCGTGTCGGCGAGCGCGTAAGGGCCCGACCACCGGACTCCGTTGAACAGCGTCGGCAAATGCCGAGGGTGGCGAGCGCCGACGAGCCAGAACCCACCGTCCTCGGCAGGCCCGAACGCGAGGTCATGGCTGCCGAGTAGGCGGAAGGCTGCCCAGACGTGACGCGTGGCGAGGGCCGGGATGTCGGCGCCAACGAGTACCGCGGGGCCCGGCGGGCAGGCGCGGAGCGCGCGGCACATGCGCACCCCGAGATCACCGCCGCCTTGACCGACCGCCGCGATCACGAGATGCCAGAACTGCGCGCGATGGCGGGCCTTGTCGGGCGTGACGGCGAGCCGCAGGCGCCAGCGCCGGTCCGGCGCGAAGCGGCGCAGCAGCCGCGCGACCATGATGCGCTCGAAGCGCAACGCCGCGACCGCGCCAATCTCCCGCGCCAGCCGGCGCTTGCCAGCGCCGAGTTGCGGCGCGCGAACGAACAGCACGAGGGTGCGCTGCATCAGCCGTAAAGCCGAACGATCAAGTGAGGCGGAACGCCGGCGAAATAGAGCGATAGACAAAGGATGTTGCGGAATGGCCGGCGCCAATAACCCTCGCGCCGGTAGCGCCGCGCCGAAACGATGCAGCGGCCGCCGATGCGGACCAGCCGCGCGCGGCCGAGCCGGCGCACGAGATCGACGTCTTCCATCAACGGCAAGGGCGCGAAGCCGCCGACGGTGTCATAGAGGGCGCGGGAAATCAGAAGGCCCTGATCGCCGTAAGGCAACGCGAGCGCGCGACAGCGCCATGCGACGATCCGCTCGAGCCGCTGCGCGGCCGGTGCGGCGTCATCGAGCGCAAAGTCGAAGTAGCCAGCCCGCGTGCTCGCCTCCGGGGCGGCAACGAAGGCGGATACCGCCTCTTCCCAGCCGGATGCGGGTCGGCAGTCGGCATGCAGAAACAACAACCAATCGCCCGCAGCGGCAGCGGCTCCGGCGGCAAGCTGAACTCCACGCCCCTGTGCCGAGCTAATCACACGCGCTCCCGAGATCCGGGCGATCTCCACGGTTTCGTCGGAGGAGCCGCCGTCAATGACGATCACCTCGTTGACGATCGCGGCAGCCTGCGGAGCCGAGAGCGCCTGCGGCAGCGTGTGCGCCGCGTTCAATGTCGGAATGATAACCGAAATATGTTCTTGAATTGTTCTGCTCGTCGCCGCATTATCGGCGGCATGGATATGCCGGTCCCGATCAGGCCGCGCAAGGGACGCGGCGCGGCGAGCAACGAAACCGGGCGCTTCGAAGCCGAGAAGCGAGTGCCGTTCGATGACGGCTGGGGCAGCGCCGACGAACAGCCGGTGCCACTTGCGACAACCCTCACTGTAGACACGACACGGACCATCATCGCCCGCAACGACTCGCCGGATATCGGGTTCGACCGTTCGATCAATCCTTACCGCGGCTGCGAGCACGGCTGCGTCTATTGCTATGCGCGGCCGAGCCACGCTTATCTCGGCCTATCGCCCGGCCTCGATTTCGAGAGCCGGCTGTTCTACAAGCCGCAGGCCGCAACGCTGCTTGCCGCAGAATTGCGCAAGAAGGGGTATTCCTGCCGTCCGATTGCACTCGGCAGCAACACCGACCCCTATCAGCCGGTCGAGCGTCGGCTCGGCATTACCCGCGCTATCCTCGAAGTGCTGCGGGACTTTCGGCATCCGGTTACGATCGTCAGCAAAGCGGCGCTGATCCAGCGCGATCTCGACATCCTTGGCGATATGGCGAAGGAGAGGCTGGCGAGCGTGACGATATCGGTGACGACACTCGACCGCACGCTCGCCCGCTGCATGGAGCCACGCGCCCCGACCCCAGAGCGCAGGCTCGAAACGATTGCCGCCCTCGCCGCGGCAGGAGTTCCGACGGGAGTTCTGAGTGCACCGATGATCCCGGCGCTCAACGACAGCGAGATGGAGCAGATATTGGAGCGGGCGCGGGAGGCCGGCGCGACCTCGGCGGGTTATACGTTGCTGCGGCTGCCGCTCGAACTGAAAGCGCTGTTCAAGGAGTGGCTCGAAGAGCATTTCCCGAAGAAAGCATCGCATGTGCTCTCGCTTGTCGCGCAAACCCACGGCGGCCGGCTTTACGACTCGACCTGGTCCAAGCGCATGACCGGTACCGGACCCTATGCCGAGGTGTTGCGGCTGCGCTTCGAGCGTGCCTGCCGCAAGCTTTGCTTCGGCGAGCGCTCAATCCGGCCGCTCGATACAACCCTGTTCCGGCCGCCGCAGCAGCAAGGCGAGCAGCTGGCGTTGTTCTAGCGCAGGAACGCCTGATCACCATCCGCTCGGCATTTTGGGAGCCCTGTACTACTCTCCCTGTTGAAAACGCCAGAGAGGTGGCGGGCGTGGCCAGGGAAAGACGGCTCGGAGCGCGAGAGGTCGAGGAGATCTTCACGGCATTTGCGGAGGCCATGCGCGAGCTGCCACCCGATGTCGAAGCCGGCTGGCTCGACGCCCAAGGTGATCTCCGGCTCGCTCCCGACATTGCACGCAAGCTACGCACCGCTCGGCGCGTTCGCCAAATTCTGCAGGATTGGCGGCGGCGCGAAAGCGAGTGTTGACGCCGGCTAACTCCCGTCCGGGCCGGCGACGACGCGCTCGTTATGCAGGCGCCCGATTTCACCGGTGGAAAGGCCGAGAATTTCAGAAAGCACCAGATCGGTGTGCTCGCCGAGGCGTGGTGCCGGGCGCGGCGGTCGCCGCTCCTGAGCCGAGAAGTCGAGCGGCAGACCGGGCGTCAAAAAGCGGCCGGCGCCCGCCTGCTCGACGACGCTGAACAGCGGGTTTGCTTCGGAGCAGCGTGGATCCTTGCGTACCAACTGCCGGAAATCCTGGAATTGGCCCCACAAAACGCCGGTCCCGGTGAAAGCTAGGTGGATCTCGTCGAGGCTGCGGCTCGCGCACCAACGCGCCAGCACCGCGGCGATTGCGCCGCGCGCCTCGTAGCGTCCCGCCTCGGTCTCGAGATCGATATCCATCATCGGTCCGATCATCTCGAGCCGGTCGGCAAGACCGGTCGCGGTGCCGATCGCGCGCCACTGCCGCGGGGTCAGCGCGATGATCATGATCCGGTGGCCATCCGCCGTCGCGAAATCGCGCCCGAAGCTGCCGTAGAGATCGTTGCCGATCGCCGGGCGCGCAGAACCGTTGATCAGGACGTCGGCGATGTAGCCGAGATTGCCGACCGTCGCGAGCATCACATCCGAGAGCGCGAGGACGACCTCCTGACCCTCCCCGGTGCGGGTGCGATGCCTCTCCGCCGCCAGCACACCGGTCGCGAGATAGAGCCCCGCGGCGATGTCCCAGGCCGGAAGAACGTGGTTGATCGGGGCATCACCATGCCCGGTGACCAGTGGAAAACCGCTCGCGGCATTGACCGTGTAGTCGACCGCCGCCGAGCCGTCGCGGTTGCCGACGAGGCGAAGCATGATCAAGTCGCTCCGCGCCGCCCGAAGCGTCGTAAAATCGAGCCCGCGCGACGGCGGCAAGTTCGTCAAAAATATGCCGGCGCCGGCCCCCGGCGCGGTGATGATGGCGCGCGCGATCTCGCGTCCCTCCGGCTTGTCGAGAGCCAGGGCCACCGACCGCTTTGCTTTGTTGAGGCCGGCCCAGTAGAGGCTGGCGCCCTCGCGGGTCACCGGCCAACGGGTGAAATCGATACCGCCGCCGATCGGATCGATGCGGATGACCTCGGCACCCATCTGCGCCATCGTCATGCCGCCGAGCGGCGCGGCAACAAACGCCGAAACCTCGACGATCCGCAGGTCTTCGAGCAAGCGGCTCATCGCTGCATTCTCGGTCCTCGCCCGACGGCGACCGCTGTCATTACCGATTTCTTGTGGCGCAGGCGCCAGCCCGCGAAAGTCCACGGCCGGTTCGAAACAACATATGCGCCGCGCCTTGGTGCGAAGAGGAATACGCGTCTGCAACGCCTGCGCGGCAGCTCCGCCAGCGCCTGCACCAATTCGTATCCGTCGCCCTCATAGGCGGAAAGGCGAGCCTGGTCGACCGTGCCGACACCGTCGAGGATTACGCCGTCGACCGCCGCGCGCCGCTGCCGCAACACCACGGGATAGTTCGCGCCACGCACTCCCTTGCATCGATGCCCACGCAATACTGCCGGCACGAGCGAACGCGGCCACATTCGCCTGCCGAGAACCGCCGACAACAGGTCACGGTCCATCAATGTGCCGTAGAAGAAGAATGCGGCCCTACGCACCGGCGATGAACGAGCGCAGCGAGCGCGCTTCGAATTCGACCTCGTCGAGCCGGTTCTTGACGACATCGCCGATGCTGACAATACCGCAGAGCCGCCCGTCCTGGACGACCGGGAAGTGGCGAATGCGGCGGTTTGTCATCTCCGCCATCAGCTGCTCGACGCTGTCCGCCGGGTCGCAGGTGATCACCCGCTGCGTCATTACTTCGGCGACTTTGAGCGATAACAGATCGGTGCCGCGAGCCGCGAGCGCATGCACGACATCGCGCTCGGAAATGATCCCGTCGACGCTCTCGCCGTCCTTGCTGACGACGATGGCGCCAATATTGCGCGAGATCAGTTGGTCGACGGCGGCGCCGACCGTCTCATCCGGTCCGATCGTCGCGACTGCCCGCCCCTTTGTGCGCAAAATGGTCTCGACGTTCATGGCGACCTCGCAATCTCTCGTGCGGCGGCGATAGAATAGGACAAAATGCCGCACAGAGCGAATGAATCTCGCCCAATGGGCCCGAGCACGGCGTCATTCCAAGAGCAACCCGGAGGAGATGGGATGGAGCGTATCGAGGTCGGCGGAGTCTCGCTGGAGGTCACGAGCGTGGGCGAAGGGCCGCCGCTATTATTCCTTCATGGCGGGGATTATTTCGCGCAACATCGGGATTTCTTCGAGACCCTGGCGCGGCAATGGCGCGTCTTCGTCCCGCGCCATCCGGGTTTCGGCCGCTCCGAACGGCCCGATGGTTTCCGCACCGTTCACGATCTCGCTTATCTCTATCTCGACCTGCTCGACCGGCAGGAGCTCGGGAAGGTGACGCTGGTGGGCTCCTCGTTCGGCGGATGGATCGCGCTCGAGATGTGTGTCCGCTGCGTCGAAAAGATCGACCGCCTCGCGCTGATCGACGCGGTCGGGGTCAAATTCGGCGGACGCGAAGATCGCGACATCGCCGATATTTATGCGCTTTCTCACGACGAGTTGCTGCGGCGGACGTTTTCCGATCCGGCCGGCGCGGTGCCGGACTACAGCCAGCTGACCGACGACGAGGCGATGCTGGTTGCCCGCGACCGGCAAGCAACAGCCCACTATGGCTGGCGCCCCTATATGCATAATCCCGGTCTGCGCCAGTGGCTGCACCGGGTGCGCGTGCCGGCGCTGGTGCTCTGGGGCGACAGCGATGGCATCGTTTCCTCCGACTATGGACAAAAACTCTGCCGGTCTCTACCGAACGCTCGCTTCGAGTTGATCAGCGAGGCCGGGCATTACCCGCAGATCGAGCGTCCGGCAGAGGTCGCCGATGCAATCGATCGTTTTGCGCGGGCGGAGGTGTTGTGATGAAAGTCTGGCATTTCAGCGAGATGGCCTATCACCCGGCCTGGCCGCATCTCGCCGATTCCTATCGCGTCGTCATCCCGAGCCGGCTCTTCGACCCGAAGATTGGCGCCGACCTCTATCACCGCTATCTCGACGAATGGGCGCTGTGCGACGAGCTCGGCATCAACATCATGACCAACGAGCACCACGCAACCGCGACTTGCGCCGACTCGGTGTGCACGATCCCGATGGCGATCCTGGCCCGCGAGACAAAAAAGGTGCGGCTGCTCGCGCTCGGCATGCCGATCGGCAACCGCAACGACCCGATCCGTGTCGCCGAGGAATATTCGATCCTGGACGTCATCTCACGCGGCCGTATCGAGATGGGGTTTGTCAAAGGCGTGCCGTTCGAAATCGCCCCGGCCAACACCAACCCCGCGGAGTTGGTGGAGCGCTTCTGGGAAGCCCACGACCTGATCTTGAAGGCGATGACCAGTCATGACGGCCCGTTCAACTGGGAGGGCACGCATTTCCACTACCGGCAGGTCAATGTCTGGCCGCGGCCGTGGCAGCAGCCGCACCCGCCGGTGTGGATGCCGGTCGGCAGCTCCGGCAGCGCGATTGAGGCGGCGGAGCGCGGCATGACCATCGGCGTGCTCAACACCGGCTGGGTGCGCACGCCGCCGATCTTCGAGGCTTACCGCAACAAGGCGGCCGAAGTCGGCCGCCCGATGACGCCGCAACGGCTGGCCTATATGGCGCTGATCGGCGTCGGCGACAGCCGCGCGGAAGGCGAGCGCCGCGCCGACCAGATCCTCGGATACAGCCGCACCTCGGGCATTGTCGCGCCGCAATTCATGAACCCGCCGGGCTACGCCTCGGCAGCGCAGAGCGCACAGGCCCTCAAGACGAGCGGTGCCGGGTTCCGCGCCGGCCGCATCCAGTCGCGCGACGGCCGCAACATCGATCCGCGCGCGATGACCGTCGAGGACGCGATCGGCGCCGGTCTCGTCTTCGCCGGCACGCCCGACGACGTGTTCGACCAGTTGGGCGCCTTCTACGACCATGTCGGCGGCTTCGGGCACCTGCTGATGATGGGCCAAGGCGGCTTGCTGAGCCACGAAGACACCGTCGCCAACCTCACGCTCTTCAGCCGGGAGGTGCTGCCCCGCCTTACCGATCTCGGCGTGTGAACGGCACGTAAACAGCGGCGGAGCTCGGCCGTTTTGGTCCCCGATGGGGATCACGAAATTGCCTAAATCAGCGGCAATCTCTCCATCGATGGCCCATCGGAGGAGAACTGTCGATGTGGAAGGTACCTGCTTCGATCCTCTGCCTGGCGGCGCTGCCGCTTGTGGGATGTGCGGGGAATTACACGGCCCCGCAAGCAGCGGCGGTGACGCCGGCCCCGGTTGCTGCTGACGCGCCCTATTATTACGCTCCGGCGGTTGCAGGGGTTTACGCGACTGGTCCCGCAGCCCCCTCCGCAGTCCTGGTGTTTCTGCCGGGCGCCGATGTCGTCGCGAGCGAACCGGCGCTGTGGGAGGCGCAAGGGTTTGACGTGGTGATGCCGCAGCAGGCTGACATTTACCGGTTCGCAGCCGACGAAGCGGCGGCGATGGCGCGCCTCATTGCGTCGGCGGAAGCGATGGCGAATGTGCCGATCTGGCTGGTCGGCCCGAGCCAGGTGATCGAAGCCGCCATTCCGCAGACGGGCGGAGTCTCCGGCGTCATTGTCACCTCGGGCAGCTCCCCCACTTTCAGCTGCAGCGAGAGCTTCTCGTACTACAACCTGGGCACCGGCGCACCGCCGCAGGTCAAGGTCAGGTGGTCAGGCGATTGCGGCACAGGGATGCCCGCGACAACCGGGCAACCGCCGGTGCTGCAGCCAACTCCAGTCCCGCGGCCCCACCAAGCCCCGCTCATCGAAACCCGTAGCAACGGACTACCGCACGCAGCACCGCGGCCCCGCATCATCGAGGCTTCCGCCGCCGGCAACAACCTGCCGCCGGCCGCGCAAGTCCGCCGCCTCGCACAGCTGATCAAAGCCGCCCCGCCGAGTTGAGCGACAGTTCCCGCGGACGGATTTTGCCATCGCAAGGAACGATTGCTGACGCTGTGTCACGCTGTTCTCAGAGGGGCTAGACCCCTACTTAAGGGGCGAACCCTGAACGAGCCTTCGTGCAGTTGGCCGAAGCGCGGGAGCTGAGGGCAGACGATCGCTTTTCAAGCATCGTCCGCCCGAAGGTTTTCGAACGCTCAGGTGGCGGGTATCGGGGAGTGTCGGCGTCCAGTCCTTGTTCGAAGCCACTTATTCCGCCGGCTTGCGCAAGCCCCGCGGGCAGTGGCCTAGTATGACCGATAACCGGGCGGCGGCGGATAGCCGTAGCCTTGCGGCGGGTAGCCATAGCTCTGCGGTGGATACCCGTAACCCGGGCCATAGCCGGGCGGAGGAGGCGGCGGCGGGGTCGTGGCGGCGCCGGTTAGCGCGCCGCTAGCTCCGCCGATCGCCGCGCCGAGTGCGGCGCCGTGTCCGCCGCCAACCGCGCCGCCGATCGCTGCTCCGGCGCCGGCGCCGAGCAGACCGCCGCCGACTGCGCGTTGGCCGGGATCATAAGGGTTCGTGCAACTCGCCAACACCAGCACAAGCCCCACAGCCGCCAAGCCGGGAGCAAGCAATCGCCTCATCGTTCCGTTCCTTCTCAAAGTTTCCGGGCAGCCGCCGATTCCGATCGGCCACGATAGAGCATTCTGCGACGGTAGAAACGCACCGCACAGCAATTAATTCCTGTATTTGAGAAGCGAGCCGCACCGGGGGTTCGGCCCGGCGGTGCGGCGGCGGCAACGATGGGGCGCCGGAGGACGAATCGGCCGTTGCCGCATCCGAGCAAGCGTGACGCAATATCGTCCCCAAGTCGCCATCCCCGGCGGAACAAACTGAGCCGATCCTTC
>Ga0306925_10007065_pt1 | contig 10511 bp, 7 predicted proteins | sample flu12Cox44000176_FD_203755 | JGI IMG/M metagenome (GOLD analysis project Ga0306925, IMG submission 203755) | Lab enrichment of tropical soil microbial communities from Luquillo Experimental Forest, Puerto Rico - flux8day.12C.oxic.44.000.176 (v2)... | ecosystem: Environmental > Terrestrial > Soil... | reverse complement strand
GCCTGCTGGGGGCGGCGCTCGCAGCCACCCCGAGCTTTGCTCAGAAATCGGGAGGGGTGTTCAAGGTCTTCCATTGGGACAGCCCGGCGAGCATGTCGATCCTCGAGGAAGCGACCTATTCGACCGTGGTGCCGATGATGGGGGTCTTCAACAATCTGATCATGTACGACCAGCATGTGCCACAGAACAGCATGAAAGCGATCGTGCCCGATCTCGCCACCAGCTGGTCGTGGAACGAGGAGGGTACAGAGCTCTCGTTCAAGCTGCGCCAAGACGTCAAATGGCACGACGGCAAACCCTTCACCGCCGCCGATGTCAAATGCACCTTCGACCTCGTGCTCGGCAAAGCCAAAGACAAGCTGCGCATCAACCCTCGCAAGGCCTGGTACCACAACGTCAAGGAAGTCACTGCGAACGGCGATTTCGAGGTGGTGTTTCATCTCGAACGGCCGCAGCCGGCGCTGGTGACCTTGCTCGCCTCCGGCTACTCACCGATCTATCCCTGCCATGTGTCGCCGCGCGACATGCGCACGCATCCGATCGGCACCGGCCCGTTCAAATTTATTGAATTCAAGCCGAACGAACGGATCGAGGTGGCCCGCAACCCCGATTATTGGAAGAGGGATCGCCCCTATCTCGACGGCATCGAATACACGATCATCCCCAACCGCTCGACCGCACTTCTCGCCTTTGAAGCGGGCAAGTTCGACATGACCTGGCCCTTTGTCGTGACGGTCCCGCTGCTAAAGGAGGTCAAGAGCCAGACACCGCAGGCGATCTGCGAGCTGGACACCAACAATGGCAGCACCAACCTGATCGTCAACCGCGACAAGCCGCCCTTTGACAACCCCGATCTGCGGCGGGCCATGGCGCTTGCTTTGGATCGCAAGGCTTTCATCGACATCCTGACCGAAGGCCAGGGCAAGATCGGAGGCGCCATGCTCCCGCCGCCAGCCGGGTTGTGGGGGATGCCGGCGGAGATGCTGGCAAGCCTGCCGGACTATAGCCCTGACGTGCAAAAGAACCGGGCGGATGCGCGCGCGATCATGGAGAAGCTCGGCTATGGACCCGACAAGCGGCTGGCGATCAAGGTCGCCACGCGAAACGTTCCCACTTACCGCGATCCGGCGGTGATTTTGATTGATCAGCTCAAGGAAATATATATCGATGGCGAGCTAGACGCAGTCGAGACCGCCAATTGGCACGCCAAGGTGACGCGCGAGGATTACATGGTCGGCCTGAATGCAACCGGCAGCGGCGTCGACGATCCGGACCAGCAATTCTACGAGAATTATGCATGCGGTTCGGCTCGCAACTACACCGACTATTGCAATCCAGCGCTGGATGAGGAATTCGACCGGCAATCGGCCGAGACCGATCAGCAAAAGCGCAAAAGGGTGGTGTGGGAAATCGACCGGAAGCTGCAGGAAGATGGCGCCCGGCCGATCATCTTTCACAACATTGCTGCGACCTGCTGGCAGCCCTACGTCAAGGGACTGACGATCATGGTCAACAGCATCTACAACGGCTGGCGCTTCGAAGACGTCTGGCTCGATAAATAGCCTGGCCCAACGAGGAAGTGAGCCCGACGGCGAAACCCCCGGTCATCACGGAGATGCGATCGACCGGCGCTGCGAGGCATGCTATCGTCGCGGGTCGGCCCCGCGCAACTGCATGCAACGGGTGAGGGGAGGAAGGGCGTGGGATCCTATCTGGTACGCCGTTTCGGCCTGATGCTCCTGACCTTGTTCGGGATCTCGGTGATCATCTTTGTGATGCTGCGGATAGCACCGGGCAATATCGCCGACATCCTGTTCGACGCCGCAGGTTTCGTCGACCAAGCCGAGAAAGCGCAAATCATGAAGGATCTCGGCCTCGACAAGCCGCTGCCGGTGCAGTACGCGACTTGGATCGGTGGGCTGCTGCACGGCGATCTCGGCTATTCTTACGTCACCGATCGGCCAGCCATCCGCGAGATTCTGCCGCGCATCCCGATCACCGCCAGGATTGCCGGACTGGCCTTGTGCTTTGCCGCGCTGATCGGGATCCCGCTCGGGGTCATCAGCGCGGTCAAGCAAAATACGCGCTTTGACTACGTCTTGCGCGTGATCTCTCTGTCCGCGCTGTCGATGCCCAACTTTTGGCTTGGGTTGCTGGTCTTGATGGGCTTTGTCGCCTATTTCGGCACGATCCCGATCTACAGCGATGCGCCGCAGAGTTTTTGGGCCGCACTCGTCATGTATAGCGTGCCGGCCGCCGTCGTCGGGATCCGCAGCCAGGCCTTGCTGCTGCGGCTGACTCGTTCGTCGATGCTCGAAGTATTGCGTCAGGACTACATTCGCACCGCACGCTCGAAAGGTGCCTCGGAGAACGTGGTCAATTATCGCCACGCCCTAAAGAATGCGGTTCTGCCCGTCGTCACGCTGCTCGGCATCGAGGCAGCATTCCTGATGGGAGGGCTTGTCACTACTGAGACGGTGTTCAACATTCCGGGGGTAGCTCGTTTTCTTGTCGAAGCCATCCGCTGGCGCGATTACCCGATCGTCCAGAATATAATCATGTACATCGCGGTCATCGTCGTCGTCGTCAATTTCACTGTCGACATGCTGTACGCGGCGCTGGATCCGCGGATCAAATATTCGGATTGAGCCGGAGATCACCCATGGCGAGCATCGATTACCGAGCGGAACTGGCCAAGGCCGGCGCAAATATCGACAGCCGCTGGGCCAAATTGCGCTTCCTCGCGCGCCGCTATCCTTTGGGCGCGGCGGGCGCCGTGATCATGGCAATGTGTGTCTTTGCCGCCGCGTTCGCCAACTACATCACGGTCTACGACCCGCTGTCGACAAATGCGGCATTTTCGCTGGCCCGACCGTCGGCGCAGCACTGGCTCGGCTGCGACTTCATGGGACGGGACGTCTACAGCCGGATCGTCTACGGCGCTCGCATCTCGCTGGCTGTCGGCCTCGGCTCATTGGGTTTGGGGCTGACCTGCGGCGTCATCATCGGGCTGACCTCCGGCTATCTCGGGGGCTGGGTCGATCTCGCGGTGCAGCGCCTGATCGACATATTGCAATCGCTGCCGTTGCTCGTCATGGCATTGCTGATGACCGCGTCTTTGGGACCGTCTCTCAGGAACACAATCATCGCGATCTCGATTGCGCTGATCCCGTCATCGGCTCGCGTCGTCCGCGCCAACACGCTTTCCCTACGCGAGCAACCCTTTGTCGAATCGGCGAAGGCGATCGGCATGAGCGAATTGCGGATCGCCTTCCGCCACGTGCTCCCCAACACCCTGGCGCCGCTGATTGTGCTGGCGACGGCGCAGCTCGGGGCGACGATCTTGATCGAGGCGGCGCTGTCGTTTCTGGGGCTCGGCGTTCCGGAGCCCTATCCGTCATGGGGACGCATGTTGTCAGAGTCGGCGGCGGAATATGTTCGCACCGCGCCGTGGCTGGTGATTTTCCCCGGCCTTGCCATCAGCCTGATCGTGTTCGGGACAAACCTCTTGGGCGATGCCTTGCGCGACGTCCTCGACCCGCGGCAACGCAGCTGACCGCCCTACTCTCACGCAACCCCTAACGGTGGGATGTCCCGGATGGCGAATGACGAGGCCGCGACCGACCGCCCCGCGTCACCCGCCTATGCGATGACAAAAACCGCCGAACAGGCGGTAACGGTGATCGAGGTCAAAGGCCTCCAAACCTACCTCTTCACCCGGTCGGGCATCGTCAAGGCGGTGGACGATGTCTCCTTCTCGCTGCGGCGGGGCGAAACCTTGGCGGTGGTCGGCGAGTCCGGGTGCGGAAAGTCGATGACGGCGCTGTCGATGATGCGCCTTGTTCCCAGTCCTCCCGGCAGGATCGTCGGCGGCACGATCTCTCTCGAAGGTCGAGACCTGCTCCAGCTCGATGAAGCCGAGATGCGCGACATCCGCGGCAATGACATCTCGATGATCTTTCAGGAGCCGATGACCTCGCTCAATCCTGTGCTGACGATCGGCCACCAGATCGCCGAGGCGTTGCGCCTGCATCAGGAACTGTCGAAGAGCGCTGCCAACGAGAAAGCGGTGGAAATGCTGCGGCTCGTCAAGATCCCCGAGCCGGCGCAGCGGGCGCGGGAATATCCGCACCAACTTTCGGGCGGCATGCGGCAGCGGGCGATGATTGCGATGGCGCTTGCCTGCAATCCGCGGGTGCTGATCGCCGACGAGCCGACGACCGCTTTGGACGTGACGATCCAAGCGCAGATCCTGGACCTGATCCTCGAATTGCAGAAGCAGCTGGGCACTGCGCTGATCCTGATCACGCACAATCTCGGTGTCGTCGCCGAGACGGCACAGCGCGTGATCGTGATGTATGCCGGTAAGAAGGTCGAAGAAGCCGAGGTTGACACACTGTTCGCGCAGCCGCTCCACCCCTACACGCACGGCTTGCTCGCGTCGATCCCGCGTTTGGAGATCATGGCCGGGCGCAACCATGCCTCGGTCGGGCGGCTGCAAGAAATTCCCGGCATGGTGCCGGCGCTAAACAATCTTCCGCGCGGTTGCACATTCGCCGCGCGCTGCTCCTTCGCCGATGATCGCTGCCGGGCACAATTTCCGCCCTATGAGCAATTGCGTCCGGGGCACTGGGCCGCGTGCTGGCATTCGGAAAGGCTGTACGGACGGGATGGCTAGCGCTCTGAGACCAGAGATTGCCGCGGCGAGGGCGAGTGGCCCAAACCGCGCCCCGGTGATCGAGGTCGCCGGACTTAAGAAGCACTTCCCGGTCAAGAAAGGTCTGCTTCGTCGTACCGCCGGATACGTCTATGCGGTCGACGGGGTCAGCTTTTCGATCGATCAAGGGGAGACGCTGGGGCTGGTCGGCGAAAGCGGCTGCGGCAAGTCGACGGTGGCGCGGACGGTATTGCGGCTGGTCGAGCCGACCGCAGGCACGATCAGGCTCGATGGTGAGGATATCACCCGGTTGGGCAAAACCGCGTTGCGGCCGCACCGGCGACAGATGCAGATCATCTTCCAGGATCCGTTCTCCTCACTGAACCCGCGCATGTCGGCCGGCGACATCGTCGGTGAACCGTTGCAAGTGCACGGAATCGCCCATGGCAGGGAAAAGGAAGAACGGGTCGCCGCACTGTTCGATCAGGTTGGATTGCGGCGTTTGCAGATGCGCAGCTTCCCGCACGAATTTTCCGGCGGGCAGCGCCAGCGCATCTGCATCGCCCGCGCGCTTGCCCTAAACCCCAACCTGATCATCGGCGACGAGCCGGTCTCTGCACTAGATGTGTCGATCCAGGCCCAGGTGATCAACCTGATGATGGATCTGCAGCGCGAGAAAAACCTTTCCTATCTTTTCATCGCCCACGATCTAGCCGTGGTCGAGCACATCAGTCACCGCATCGCGGTCATGTATCTCGGCAAGATCGTCGAATACACCGACAAGCAGACGCTGTTCACGCGCCCCTTGCATCCCTACACCGAAGCCCTGTTGGCTGCCGTGCCGGTCCCCAATCCGAGGATCAGGCGCAAGAAACAGCTGTTGCAAGGCGACGTTCCGAGTCCCATCAATCCGCCGCCGGGCTGTACTTTTCATACGCGCTGTCCCTACGCCGAGGCGCGGTGCAAGACCGAGGTCCCGGCATTGCGCGAGGTCAGTCCCGGCCATCTCGTCTCCTGTCATCTGCGCTAACCCGCGTCCACCGGTTAGGATGCAGCGTCTTTGAACAGCAAGGGGTCTTGAGCGCGCCCCCGGCGATAGAGTGCGTCCTATCGCCGCGTTCGCCGAGACTGGCTGAAATCTTCTTCTCTCCGACAGTTTTAACCGCAATAGCGGCGTCGCCATTTGCGGAGAGCTTTGTAGACTTTCCGATTAAATAATGGGGCCAAGAAGGTTAATAGCAGTTCTTTTGGGAGCAGCACTATGGTTAATTGAGAGGTTGCTCAAGCCGGAGAATTTAAGCATACCGCGGGCGGACTATTAACCAATGTTAACAAATGTTAACGATCTATTGCATTTGCGACGAAATTGTGTTACGGAGATAGCGCTCGGATTGGATGTTACAACCCGATGCTAGCTCAACTTTACCGCGCCGCGCCGGTGGCGTGGCGGGCACGCAGTGAGTGATGCAAGAGATGGTTGGACAAATTCTGGTGAACCCGTTGATCGAAGAGTTGGCGCCGAAGGTGAGCGTACAGCCCGAGCTTGTTTCGCGGAGCTTCTCCGATCCAGTGGACCTCATCGATACGCTCGGCGCGTCGTCGGCCATGCTCTCCGATACCGGGGCCAAACCGCTGCTGCCTGCCCTGACCGCTCGAACACCGACACCGCGACGTGCACCGAGCGCGCTTTCGGTCGGTATCCTCCTTTACCTCCTCTCGATCGGGATCGTCGCCACTGCGACCGTCGGTGTATTCTTCGGTATTGCCTTTTTCTTCCTCGCGCAGACTACGCAGCCAATGAATGAGAATGCCGCCGCTGGGGAGCACGGCTCCGACACCGAACGCCCTCTGTCGCATGCTGTGCCCAGCACACCATCGACCCACGGCGACAGCGCCTCAGTCGCGATCGAGCCGTGGATCCCGCGCTCGGCTGCAACGGCCGCCTTGCCGGTCGTTGCCGTTGTACCGCCAACTGCGCGGCCATCGCCCGTCGCGGAGGCGTCTGCAAGTGACCCGAAGGATCAATCTGACGGCAAATAAGCGCTGGGGTCGGAGAGCCACCAAGCCTCACTGGACGCTTCCCCGCCAGCCGCACCGACGGCGAAACCAGCACCGGGTTCATCAGTTGCGACGCCGGCGCCCACGGGAGCCCCGTCCGGCTCTCACCGCCGTGCAAATCGGCGATCTCCTGACCCGCGGCGACACCTTCCTTCACGCCGGCGACGTCGCGTCAGCACGGCTTTTTTACGAGCGCGCCACCGATGCCGGTGACTGGCGGGCGGCAATACGGCTGGGAGCAACCTTCGATCCTGCCTTTCTCAGCCGTGCCGGCGTGCGCACGGTCGGCGACCCGATCGAGGCGCAATCCTGGTACCGCCATGCGCTTGACCTCGGCGCGCCCAAGACCGATCGTCAGGTCGAGAGTCCAAAGACGCAATAGCCACAGGGACAGATAATGAAGTGTCCGACCATCGCGGCCGCGGTTGTCGCGGTCCTGGCGATGCCAATCATCCTTGCAACTCCGGCGAGGGCCGCTGTGACGACGGATATTGCTGTCGTTAATCGTGGAGTCGTCGCGCTCGAGACGGGACGCGCCGCTGGCATCTCGGTGCGCATCGCGGAGGATCTTGCCAATGTCATCGACGACGGGGCGACGCGTCGAGTCCTGCCGGTCATCGGCAAAGGGTCGCTGCAGAACATCACCGACCTCAAGCTATTACGCGGCGTCGACATGGCCATCATTCAGGCCGACGTTCTCGATTACGCGCGGCAGCAGAATTATTTCCCCGGCCTCGAAGGCTGGATAACTTATATCGCCAAACTTTATAATGAGGAGTTCCATTTGCTCGCTCGGCGCGACGTCAAAACTGTCGCGGAGCTGGCGAACCAGCGGGTTAACGTTGATTTGCGCGGTGCCGGCACCGCGATCACGGCCGGCCGGCTCTTCGATCTTCTGAACATCTCCGTGACGCCCACCTATGATGATCACGAGGTTGCGCTCGAAAAGCTCCGCAAGGGCGAGATCGCCGCCATCGCCTTCGTTGCCGGGAAACCGGCGCCGCTCTTCCGTGACCTAACGGGTGAGGACGGGCTCCATTTTCTTCCCATCCCCCTCAAGCCGGCGGTTACCGCGGCTTATGCCCCGACGCGACTCACCGCGCAGGATTATCCGGGTCTGGTGCCTTCGGACCAGCCGGTCGACACCGTGGCAGTTGGTGCCGTGCTCGCCGCTGCCAACCTCCAGTACGGCTCCGACCGCTATCGCAATCTCGTGAACTTTGTCGAGGCGTTTTTTACCGGCTTCCAATCGCTGCAGGAGCCCGGCCACCATCCCAAATGGCACGAGGTCAATATCACCGCCGAGCTTCCCGGCTGGCGGCGGTTTCCGCCTGCCGCGGAGTGGCTGCAACGCAACGTGCAAATCGCCACCGCGCCCAATCTCCAGGATCTCAAAGCGATCTTTTCGCGGTTTATCGACGAGCGTCAGCAGGCCGCCGGCGGGCCGCCAATGACCCAGCAGGAGAAGGACCAACTGTTCGGGCAGTTCGAGACTTGGCAGAAACAGCAAATCCGCTAGCCTGCCACCGCGGGCAGCAAGATCTCTTCGGACCCGATGAAGGGCTTTGAGCGGATGAGCCGCCCGCGCACTGCAGATGTGGTCGCGGCGCTGACCCGGTACTTGGCAGTTGTTGTCGTCCTCGCCTTTGGCGGGACGGCCGTCGCCGACACCAACCCCAAGCACGGCGGAACACTCGAGTTCGCGGTCGATGCGGAACCGCCAAACTACGATTGCCACGCCAACGTTTCGTTTGCGCTCATGCATCCGGTCGCGCCGCATTACTCGACACTCCTTAGATTTAACACCGCCAACTACCCGCAAATCGAAGGCGACCTCGCGGAGTCATGGGCGGTCTCGGCTGACCGGCTCACCTATACCTTCAAGCTACGGCCCAACGTTCTGTTTCACGATGGCTCGCGGCTGACCTCCGCCGATGTCAAAGCTAGTTACGAGCGCATCGCTCACCCGCCGCCGGGTGTCGTCTCGGTCCGCAAGGTCGATTATGCCGCAATCTCGAGCATCGACACCCCCGACCCGCTCACCGTCGTTTTCCACTTGCAGTGGCCGGAGGCGGCGATGCTGGCGAATTTCGCCTCTCCATGGAACTGCATCTACAGCGCCGCCAAGCTCGCCCTCGACCCCGAGTTTCCCGAGACCCACGTGCTCGGCACCGGTCCGTTCGTCTTCGTGGAGCATGTAAAGGGCGACCATTGGAGCGGCCGGCGATTCGACCATTATTTTCGGTCGGATCGACCCTATTTGGATGCCTTTCGGGCAGATTTTGTCACCGGAGCCAAGATGATCCAAGGCTTTAAGGAGGGCCGTATCATGGCGGAATTCCGGTTCATCACTCCGAACGAGCACGATGATCTTCTAGAATCTCTAGGAGACAAGCTCGCGTTCTATGAGAGCCCGACGTTGCTAAATCTGCTGGTGGTCTTCAACACCAAGCACGCGCCCTATGATGACGCGAGGGTACGGCGCGCACTCTCGCTCGCGATCGACCGGTGGGGGGGCGCCGAGACGCTGTCGCGATCCACAGTGCTCAAGTTTGTCGGCGGGTTGATGCGTCCGGGCTCGAGCATGGCCACGCCGGAAGCTGAACTGGTGAACATGCCCGGATTTTCGCGCGACATCGCCGCTTCCCGCGCCGAAGCCAAACGCTTGCTCGACGAGGCCGGCCAGTCAAAGATGACGGTCGCGCTGACAAATCGCAATCTACCAATGCCATGGGTCCCGGGCGGCGATTACGTGGCCGAGGCCTGGCGGGCGATCGGTCTCACCGTCGACCAAAAGAAACTCAATCTAAAAGACTGGACAAAAGCTCTTCAGGACGAAGAGTTCGACGCCGCGATCGACTTCATCGGCGATTATTTCGACGATCCGACGATACAGCTGACGAAATACGTTTCACATGATCTGTCACCAGTCAATTACTCTGTGTCGACCGATCGTTTCCTCGACGCCCTCTTTATCGGCCAGGCGGTTACCAGCGACCCGCGGTTGCGCGCGAAGATAGTTCGCCATTTTGAGCGGCATGCGCTGACCGAGGCCTATACCGTCCCCATCCTCTGGTACAACCGGATCGTGGCCACGACCGCGAATGTCAAGGGCTGGAATATGACGCCTAGTCAGTATATCGGCCAAGATCTGGCCGATGTCTGGCTCAGCCACTAGAACCCATGAGCTGGAAGACGACCACATCGCGACTGCCATGTTGAGCCTAGAAAATCACGTTGCACCGGTCTATCATTTGCTCCCAAAGAGGGATGTCGTTGCAGTCGCTGTAATTTACTAGGCCGCCCCGCGTCGACCTGAACTCCCCGATTGGAGCAGAATATGCCTGTCGATGTAGACGGTAATGCCGCGGCGGTGCGGCGGGTCAGCGTCATTCCGACCGGCGCAGCCCTAGGCGCCGAGGTGCGGGGCGTCGACCTTCGCGAGATCGATGCACCCACTTTCTCAGCAATTCACCGCGCCTGGCTCGATCATCTGGTCCTACTCTTTCGCGGTCAGAGCCTTAATGACGATCAGCTCCTCGCCTTCAGCAGACGTTTCGGCGACTTGGATATCGCGCCGGTGCAGGAGAACGGACGACGCTTTGTCGAAGGCTATCCCGAGGTCTATGTCGTCTCGAATGTGATCGAGAACAGTGTCGCGATCGGTAGCCTCGGCGCGGGTGAGCTGGTCTGGCACACCGACATGTCCTATCAGGAGGATCCCCCCAAAGCGAGCATTCTGTATGCGCTTGAAGTGCCACCCCGAGGCGGCAATACCGGGTTCGTGGACATGTAT
>Ga0306925_10007064_pt1 | contig 10511 bp, 12 predicted proteins | sample flu12Cox44000176_FD_203755 | JGI IMG/M metagenome (GOLD analysis project Ga0306925, IMG submission 203755) | Lab enrichment of tropical soil microbial communities from Luquillo Experimental Forest, Puerto Rico - flux8day.12C.oxic.44.000.176 (v2)... | ecosystem: Environmental > Terrestrial >... | reverse complement strand
GGGTCAACTTCATTGTGCATCTTCTGCCACGCCTTCGTGCGGCCGAGGAAAGCATCGCCGCCCTCGCCAATGGCGTAAAGAACCTTGCGGCGGCGGCGTATCTCGTAGCCGAAGAAATCCGGCAGGTGCGACGCGACTGTGAACAGAGCGCCTTGCAGCAGTAGGGTTTTCAGATGTTTGGGCGCACCGCAGCCAACCAGAATCTCGGCGGCGGGAATCAGTGGCTTCAGCACCCATTTGGTCGCGGGGACGACCTTCAAGTCGTCGGGATTAATGAAGGCGTATTTTTTCTGGTCGGCCATGCGCAATCTCCTGAGGAAGCTGGGGGAGATGCGCGGGGGTGAGCCATCGATGGGGCACTTATAACGCCCGACCTACCTTGCTTTGCTCTTGCTTAGGTGGCGGGTCGCGTGCTAAGGCCAAATCCGCATCATCTAATTATCGGGTCGCGTTCCTTGGGACTAGGCGCGGCCCGATTTCTTTTGGAGGGTGCTCCCACTTGCATTTGGGAGTCAAGGTCGCCCCTCCGGTGGTAAGGTTACTCCATCGGGAATGCCAATACCTGTGGCCCAAGAGCACGAGCCTCATCATGCGGATCAGAAATCAAATCCTCAACGTCAGCGAGGAAATAGTTTTCAAAGAACTGTTCCGCGATTGCATCAGAGAATAGATTGCGAGCTTTTCCGAAATTGCGACTTTCAGATGTGATTGACAACGACACCTACTTGGATAGCGATCATTTCTCATATTTCACGCGTTCCCATTTTGATTTCCTAGTCACAACTCCTGACGCAAAGCCGTTCATGGCCATCGAATACGATGGACCATTTCACAGCAACCCAGAGCAGATCGCTCGCGACGTAAAAAAGAACTTCTTGTGTAAGGAAGCGGGATTACCAATACTCCGCATCAACGCGAACCACGTGCTTCGGAAATACAGAGGAATGACGTTGTTGCGATGGATTATCGAGATAATTCAAATGCAACGGTCGTTTGATGAGGCCCAGGAAAAAGGAGAAATTCCACATGATGAGGCATTCGACCCGGCGGCAATCATCTCTGATGGGAGCGGCAAAGCTTGGCCGTATTGGCTATCTGCAACTGCGATGGCGCAAATCAACGAATTCGTCCTTAAAGGGCAAGGAGCAAGAGCGTGGATCACTTTAATCGGAGAGGATGATGACCAGAAGCTTCACAGCTTAGAGTACATTCGTATAGGTGATGAGATACTCTATGTTCGAACGTCTGTGCGAAACCAGGATGCAATTACAGCTCACCAATATGATTTGATACGAGAGGTGACCCATTGCGAAATGGGAGAACAACTTACGAGTTTCATTCAAGGAGAACAGCAATTGATTCCGATTAGAAATTTTCAGTTGATCCATGATGAAGTTTGTCGGCGATTTAATATGGATTTATCGGAAAGCATGGGTACCGGTCTTGAGATTCCGAAATGACTTCACTCATTTCGATTTTTTGGTGCGACCTTCCCCCCAACGGGCTTCCTCTAATCGGCCGATCCTCATCCCGTTCAAAATCTGCCGCCTAACTCTTTCGACTCCATAATCGCGAACGAGTCCGACCAAAGCCGCGCTTTGCATCAGCGCGGCTTCGCCGGTAGCGTCGGATATCCCCATCTCGCCGAATCGGCAGGCCGCCCAGAACAGCGCCGGGGTCCGATTCATGACCTCGGCTTGTTCAACGACTTGCAGAATCGAGCGAGAGCGTCGGCTGATGTTTCGGGTTGTCGTTGAAAGCGTAACGGGAGCCCCCCGTCCCAAGCTGGATGCTCCATCGGGCTTGGGAGCAAGGACAAGCTCACGCAACCATTCCGGTGCTTCCGCGATAACGTCCTCATTGATCCACGCGCGCCCAGGCGCAGGCGGGGCAACGACGTTGCCGGGTTGGCCCTTCAGGCCAATGGCGATCCATTCCAGGCCCCGGCCAAGCTTCCGCGTGCGCGAGCCCGCGATGTGCTGGAAGTAGACGTGCCAGCCCCCGGAGGGCGTCGACGCGATGAGCGTCGAGGGCAACTGGCCGCCGATGGCCGCCATGGTGGCGAAGCCGTTCGCGGTCGGGCGGACGTCGATGTCGAGCACATCGATCTTGTCGCCCGTGGTGATGCCGATGCAGGCCCAGGGCCAGCGGGTCCACCACGCGCAGATAACCGCCGGGTCGGTCGAGGCATCGTAGATGCCGTGGTCGGTGATTGGGTGCTTGTCGGCCCGGCGGGGAAACACCGGCCAGCCACGCCCGGCGTATTGCAACGCGATTTCAAGCATCGGCGCGGATCTCGTTGCCCCAGGTGGTCCACCGCTCGCGCGGTCGTCGTGCAAACAGTTCGAGGTAAGGGCCGGGGTAGAGCCGCTCAATTCGCCGCGCGACCTCCTCGGGCTTCTCGCTGTGCTCCGCCTCCTCAAGCCGTGGCGCCACGACGACTTGATGCACGTCGTTCGCCAACCGTAGTGGAGATCCGCGTGTTGCAAGAAGGCACGGCTCCGTGTTGGCACGGGGCGTGATAGCCCATGCCCCAAAACAGCCCTTCGCCATTGAGCTTGACGCAATCTGCTTTCTCAGTGGTCTTCACCCACAGGAATTCGCAGGTTTTGTATTCGAAGCCCCACGCCCGGATGACATCGAGGGCGCCGTCCAGTTCGGGCCACACCGCCCACAGCAACAGGGCGCAATCATCGGCCGCGAGCGCTTGCACCGGCAGCGCCTTGATTTGCTCAAGCGACGATGTGTCGTAGTGCCGTTCGGCGGAGCGTTGCTTGCCCTTGCCCGAGTAGACCTCGAACAACCAAGGCGGATCTGGATAGATGACACCGAACCGCTTGCCAGCGCTGACCAGCGCTTCGAGATCCGCGACGGTGGCGCCATGCTCGATGCGACCGCGATAGGTCTCCCGCTCCTGCTCAATGATGGCCGCGTTGACGACGTTGCGGAACGCCCGCGTGGTCGCGGTGCGCGCGTCGGCGACCGCCTGTTCGAAGCGTTCGGGCGACAGTTGCCCGAGTGCCCGCGCCTGCTTGGCGAGATTCTTGTCGATGCCCTGCGAGGCGAGAGTCGGTCGCGCATCTAAGACCGGGGTCGCTCTTACCCCGGTCTTCCCGGCAATGGCGCCTTGGTTGAGCCCGACCGTTTGCTTCTGAGCTTGCCGCATTTCGTCAATGCGCCGGGTCGCCCGCATCCGGATCTCGACGGCGTCGGCTTCGAGATCCCGATTCTTGGCTTGCCGGGCGTAGGCCGCCATGGCGACGGCAGCGTCGCGGATGCTCTTGACCTCATCGACAGATTTCGCTTCGGCTACGGCCTTGCAGGCCGCGTCGTAGCGAGTGAGCATGGCGGAGGTTTCGTGCTTGCCCATGGCTTCGGCGAAGCCGGGCCGTTTGTTAGATCGCGGCCCCGGCGGTTTTGTTGTTACGTCAGGTCTTCAAGGATTTCTTCGAGTTTCCCTGAGTAGCGCGGGACCTCGAAACCGAGGGCTTCGACCCTGGCACGAAGCTGCAACTCCGCATCTGTTTCCGGTGGCGCTTTCTTGGCCATCTCTGCCGCACGCAGATTTCTGCCGATCTCTTCCAGTTCACGCGCGCGCTTTTCGTGGCGTCGCGTAGGGTCCCCTTCGCAGTCCTCACACTCTAATTGGGCGACGCTTGTCACAACGAACTGTTTGCCGCACGTTAAGCACTTGCTCGTTGTTTGGTTGGTCCAAAAGTAGTGACCAAGCCAGGAAAGGCACGAACCCATCTCCGCGACCTCAGTGCCGTTGCAATCGGCAAGCCGCTTGCCGTTCGGCATAATCAGGTCGAGCATTCGACGCGTGATTTCGTCACTCATCGTCGTTTTCTCCTGGGTTATTGCAGGACGGCGTCCGCTGGCCGCTCCGCCACGGATTGCGCCAACATGGTGAGCCCGTTGGCGACCGTGTGGATTGCTTCCACGAGTTCGGCCCGGTCCTCATCGGACGAAGGCGTTTTCAGCCAAGTGAATACCTTCGCTTGAAAGCGCATCATGAAGTTCTGAATGTCCCTGATCGGTGGCGGTTCTGTTTGCGGGGCCGATTCTGTGGTGGTGGGAATCTCCACCGCGATGGTGGCGGGAATCTCCACGGTGGGCGCGCTCGAACGCGAAGGGGTCACATCGACATGGACGATGCCGCCCTCAATGTGGCCTTCGAGCATGGGCGGCGGCTTTTTGGTCCGGCTTCCCATCTTGGCGGGCTTTGACCGGCTCCGACCATCTCGCCCCACGGTCTTCTTCAACTGCGGAATTTCCGCAGTTGATTCCATCTCGGATCGGACGGCGGCAACGGTCTTGTCGTCCGCCTTCGTCATCGCGGCAACTGACCGATTGGATTGCTCGGGTTCGAGCTACAGAATCTTTTTAATGAGGTCGCGCCGCTGGTCGGGCTTCAGATGCCGGCGGTGGATATTCACGCTGACAATAAAACGCGGGAGGTCCTCATAAGTCCCCTCAAATGACGTGTACCTGGGTTCAACTCCTGCCATTTGGCAGGCGAGTGCCCGATTACGGCCATCAACGATCTGGCCCACGAAAGTCGTGATGGCGAAGCGCAGACCACGGCGTTCGATATCGGCGGCAAGCTCCTCCAACTCCTGCCCCTGCATCAGCGGGAACATGTCCGCCAGCGGATGGAATGCTTTGAGTTTGATTTCTTTTTTAGGCGGCGTCTTCGCCATGTCGTTTTCCTTTGCGATTGACGGTGAGCGCGTCGGTTGTTAGGAAGACGACGCGTCGCGGGGACAGACGGACTCGAACCGTCCGCGAGGCTCGGCTGGTTAGACCTCTGCTCGCGGCCAACCTGCTGTCCCCAGAACTCTCAGTGGAACGACCGCCTGCTTCCAGGCCCGCGGTCGTTTTGCTTTTAGGCGGCCTCCCCTGCCCGCTGCCGGTCGAGCGCCCACCACTCTGACCAACGTTCGATTGTGGTGTCGCCATCGCGAACGGCGAGGCGCCAGGGCTGATAGGAGTCGATTTCGATATCCACCCAACGCTGGCGCTCGCCGTCATATACGGGTGGCGGAAACCGGTCGGCCTTAACGTCGCGCCAAGTCTTGACCTTGGAGCGCTTACCGACTCGCGGTATCAGTTCGGAATGGTCGAGGAATTTCATGGGTCCTCACGGGGTGGCTTGTGAGGACTTTGATCGATTTTTTAGTCACGCATAACGGGAACCTTTGCGCAGATTTTTCCCCGGAAAAAAGTGTGCAGTATTTTCCCCTCAGCGCCCGCGAGACTCCCGCTTGGCGCGATCATAGGTCTTTCCAATCGTGCGCTTATCGATTCTGGTATCGGCTGCGACCTTCTCGATGGCCTTCTCGTAAGGCAATCCGCTGTCCATGAGCTTGAGCACCCGTGCCGCTGCTTGGGTGTTCCGCCATTCAATCGAAGCCGTCTGCGGATATGCACGCGTGCGCCGCTGCTTGTTGCGCTTCTCAACGACAAGACGAAATTCCGTGGAGCCCTCATCGAGCATTTCGGCTAGATAAGCCCGAAGCTTGGGGCCGAAAGCATGGCCGGTTTTTAGAAAATGAATCAGGGGTTGCGGGTCGCCACGCTTGAGCCATTGCAGGATCAGGTGATCGCGCGTTTCATCGCGCGTTAGCTGTACGAGCCCCTTCTCGTCAAACACCAAGACGTCGAGCGCTTCCCGATCCCAATCCGGCTTGGCGCGCATGACTAGCGCCTCTTCGCTTTTATTTCGATGATGTTGGCGGGAGGCGGTTCAACGATGCTGCGCAATCGCACGGCCCAAGCGTCGAGCGCTTCGCGCTTTTCATCGTGGTATTCGTAAAAATCGTACGTGCCCTTGATGCCGGGCCGGGCGTGCGCCAGCACAGCTTCGCGGACCTCTTCAGGGATGCGCAACGCCGAAAGATGCGTGCGAACAGTTCGGCGAAGGTCGTGATTTTCCCACTCGGGAAGCGTCACCCGTGCAGGGTCGCCCCCGTTCTTCCTGGCCATGGCTCGCAACGTGCGCAGCATCCGCGCGTCGAGCCGACGCTTCGGCTTGCTAAAGTGGCTGGCCTTGAGCAGTGTCGATCCCGCCGAAAACAGAAAATCGCGGTCTTCGAATCGCGGCAGCGCCTCGATGACTTGCAGGATCGCGTCCGTAAGCGGGACAAGATGCGGCTTGGCCTCCCTCCCCGTCTTCTTCATCCGTGCCGATGGGATCACCCAAGTCCGATTCTTCAGATTGATTTCGGGCCAGCGTCCTTCGCACGCCTCACTCAACCGCAACGACGAAAGCAGAAGCAGCCGATAGAGCGGGCCGAACGGGTAGCCCATACGTGCAGTCGCCCGCCACAACGCGAACAGTTCATCGTCCGTCAGCGTGCGTTCACGCCGCACCCGTTCGCCGATAAGGTTCTTTGGGCTTAACAGCGCACAGGGGGAATGCTCGACGTAGAGTGGCACGGCCCAGCGAAAGAGCCTTCTTATGTGCCCAAATAAATTGTGCGCCCGTGCGCGTTTGCCGCGCTTGACGGTCGCCGCGATTACGTCCGCGACGTCGCGCGCCTTGATGCTATCAATCGGGCGTGTGCCCCACGGCTTGATGAACTCAGCGCGCAGTTCGCGCTCGACCTCGACCGCCTTGCGTTCCTTGTTGCGCTTGACGTGCTCAATGAACTTTTCGGCAACCGCCCCAAAGCTCCGGTCCTGCTCCTCTTGCTGCTCCCGCTCCTTCGCCCGGCGGGCTTCCTCTTCGGCGGCAGCCGGGTCGATGCCCTTGGCGATGAGCTTGCGCCATTCGTCCGCCTTGGCCCGAGCTTGTTCGAGCGTGAGCGGCCCGTACTGGCCTAAGACGCGCCGTGTCGGGGATTTCGGGTTGTTCGGATAGCGGGCGAAATAGACGAACGCGATCCGCCTAGCCTTGCCGGGCCTTGCCGGATCGGCTTCAGCGCCGACGCGCACACCGAGAGCCGGTTGTTTGGTGTCCCAAACCTCATAGCGTGTAGCCCCATGTAGCCCTGCGGGGGGTAGCGCCCTCAGGGTTCGATCGGTCAGATACCGCTTCTCGGCCATTTTTTCGTTCCAGGGCTACGCCAGGGCTACAGACCCCATGCAATTCGGCGTAGCCCTATGAAACGCGATGATAGCCCTTGGAAGGGGAAAGGCAAGAGATATCAACGACCATGAAACGGGTCTAACCGGTACGCAATGTTTTGAAGGGGTCGCCTAATCGGCTGTTAACCGGTTGGTCGATGGTTCGAATCCGTCCCGGGGAGCCATTGCCATTTGAAATTAAATGAGTTTTTGGAATTTATGAGCTCCTACCCACAAGCATACCCCCGACGTTAAAACGCTAAGTCCCCCTCAAGCCCAGCCGCCGATGCTCTCCCTGACGCGCCGCTCACGCAGTCCCCGTTTGGCGGGGCCGATCTCCGACACGCGTCAGCGGCTGCCGCAGCTCCGCTGCGGGGCTTCCCACGCCTATCGACCCTCCCGCAATCCCGCCCGAGACCTGTCGGACCGAGCGTGGCGAACGCGGTCGCCAAGTCCCACCCAAGCCAGGACGCCCCTCGGTCCTTTCTTGTACATCTCGTCCGTCCGTTCGCTCGCGAAAACGCACCAGCGGGCTTCTAAACGTGCGGGGGCATCAGGCGCGCGTTGCTCCGACCACCCGACGGTTAGCGACCATCAACCATCCCGCAACGTCTCCGGGACTGCGGTGCGCAATCGCAACGTCAATCGCGACCATCCGCGCACCATCGACCATCCGGCCATCGACCATCGCGAACGTCTCTGGGACCGCGGTGGTCAAATCGCGACCCGCCCATTTGCGATTTTCCCCCAAAAAAATTGGAAGCGAACCCGCGTGCCGGACATCCCGCCATGCTTTGCCGGACATCTGCTTCGTGAAGGTGAGATCGGGGCGGGCGCCAGGTCGCGCTTATGCCGCAGCGACGCGTCGCGTTGCATTACGCTCAATTGCGGCGGGGACCACCCTGACGCCCGACCATCGACCATCGCAACGTCTCTGGGTCCGCGGTGCGCGATCGCGACCCGCCACCGCGGGAAATTTCCCCGGAAAAAATTACGGCTAGCTCATAAATCGGCCAGTCGTGTCCGCTTTCTGTCAAACCGGACATTGAGCCAACATCGCCCAATGCCCGGTCCTGACCTGAGCTGACTTAGACCTGATTGAAATCCCGCAGCGCAGCGGACCCCTGACTTGATGCTCGCCAATCCGGGATGGTGTCACCGACTCCCTGGCTAGCGGCAGCGTATGCAATTCGGTCACTTGAAGCGGCACGAGTTCATTACCCTTCTTGGCAGTGCGGCGGCCTGGCCGGTTTGGTGCACGTGCGCAGCAGCCAACTATGCCGGTGATCGGGTTCCTCGGTTCGGCATTGTCATTGAGGTCGCGCGACTTGGTTTCCATTCCAGCGTGGTCTGCAAAGCACCGGCTACAAGGAGGATCAAAACGTTCACTTCGAGTACCGTTGGGCGGAGGGTAAGCAGGAACAGGTGCCAGCCGTGACGGCCGATCTGGTTCGTCGTAGGGTAAGCGTTATTGCGACGGCGGGCGGCATTGCGGCAGGTGCCGCAAAAGCAGCAACGACGGTGATCCCGATCATGTTCTGGATTGCAACACGGAGTGACACAAGGAGTAACGGAAGGAATATCAGACAATGAATACCTGTCGTGCCGGTTCAGCGACATTAACTGTCGCATGCAGCGCAATAACTTGCTCTTTCGCGCGTATTCTCGCCGTCAGCCTGACTAGCTTTCTAACGGTCGCTTCCCCCGCCGCAGCACGCCAAGCGATTGATCTTTCTGATCTTGCAGCGCAAGTTATCGATGCGGTCGTCAACATCTCGACATCCAGACTCGCCTATGATCGTATAAATTCTCGCAATCAGGGTCAGCGTCCCGAAGCGCCCGGTGGCGAAGGCTTAAGTGGGCAGCCGAACTCGCAACGAATTCTATCGTCCCTCGGTTCGGGTTTCGTGATCGACGCATCAGGTATCATTATCACCAATGAACACGTAATCAGGAACGCTGAGGAGATTGCCGTCATCCTCAATAGTGGAACACGCTTGCGTGCCGAACTAATTGGGGAGGATAGCGAGATCGACGTCGCCGTCTTGCGTGTTCAGCCTAACACGTCGTTGTCGGCGGTGAAGTTCGCCGATTCAGACAAGATACGCGTTGGGGAGCCAGTCATGGCGATCGGCAACCCGCTCGGCCTCGGTGGCACAGTGACCGCTGGAATCGTGTCAGCCAAGAACCGTGACATCCGAATGGGTCCTTTTGACAACTTCATTCAGACGGACGCGGCGGTCAATCGGGGCAATTCCGGTGGTCCATTGTTCAATATGGCCGGCGATGTGATTGGGATCAACACAGCGATCTTCTCAAGATCGGGTGGCAATATCGGTATCGCTTTCGCAGTGCCAGCGAACACAGCTCAACCGATCATCTCGCAACTTCGCGAGTTTGGAGAAACCAAGCGTGGTTGGCTTGGTGTGCATGTTCAGGAAATAACGAACGAGATCGCCGAAGCGTTAAGACTTGGCGGTCCCCGCCATGGCGCGCTTATTTTGGGCATCGAGCCCCGCGGCCCGGCTGGCCCCGCTGGTATGCGCACGGGTGACGTCATCGTCAGTTTCAACGGCCGCGAAGTGCCTAGCTCGCGGGAATTGCCCCGAATCGTCGCCGAAGCTTCTGTCGGCTCGACTGTGCCGGTGACTGTGATACGCGATGGTCGTAGTGCTACGCTGACGGTTACGCTAGGACGCAGGGAGAGCAATACACAGACTTCGCCCGATCGTCGGGCCCGCAGCGCTCCAGTCGTATCTGCCCTCGGTATGCAGCTTTCCGGCATTACGCCTGAACTGCGAAACCAACTTGAGTTGCGGGACGATGTCAGAGGAGTTGTCGTCATCGCGGTGAACACTGCATCCCTGGCGGCCGAGCGGGGGATCCGACCCGGGACTGTGATTGCGGAAGTGCAAAATGAGGTGGTGGACTCGCCACGGGACTTTGTCCGGCGTGTAGAGACTCTGAAGGCCGAAGGGCGCAGATCCGCAGTGTTTCTCATGCTCAATGCTAGTGGACAGCGGCGCCTTATTGCATTGGACCTGACTTGAGCTGAGCCCGGTAGGGCTTTCCGTATCAATTTCTCGCGGTAGGATGGAGTGCGCCCTGAGGCCGGACAGGTCGAGGTTAGTGATTTGACAGGGTGAGCTGGGCTTTCAGAGGATGAAAGCCATGGCCAGACAACGTTCCCACAGCATCGCGTTCAAGCGGCGGGTTTGCTGGCGAAGTCCAGCCCGGGAGCTGGTTTCACCACACCCTGCACTATCATTCATGTCTGCTACTGCATTACCAACACCGGCACGCTTCCGTCCGCAAGGACCTCCGATGTTTGACTCCCCAAGAATAGCTTCCTGAGGCCGCGACGCCCATGAGAGGCCATGACGATTAAGTCGCAGCCTCTGGACTTTGCTGTTTCGATAATCGCAGTGGCTGGGTGCGCA
>Ga0306925_10007062_pt1 | contig 10511 bp, 11 predicted proteins | sample flu12Cox44000176_FD_203755 | JGI IMG/M metagenome (GOLD analysis project Ga0306925, IMG submission 203755) | Lab enrichment of tropical soil microbial communities from Luquillo Experimental Forest, Puerto Rico - flux8day.12C.oxic.44.000.176 (v2)... | ecosystem: Environmental > Terrestrial >... | reverse complement strand
ATGGGGCGTCCCGATTTCGAGCGCCGCTCCACCGCGAACCTGCCTAAGCCCAAACGTCGAAAGTAGACCCATGACGAAACCCACGGAACGCGCCACTGCGCGCAACGGCGAAGCCTTGTCTGATAGCTGGAAAAAGCTGGGCGACGTAGCGAACCAAATCAGAGTTGATGGCAAGCTAGTCGGCGCCGAGACCGGCACATACCTCGAACGCTACCTCAGGGCCTTCTCGCACTACGCCGAGCAACTGAAGGCGCTGATTGCTAAGGGTGACGCCACCGGATGCATGGTCTTGCATGCAACCTTCTTTACGGCGCTCCAACAAGCACTGGATGAGCAGCAAGCGCGCGCGCATTTCCTCAACGACAAACCGAGCGACCCCCCAGGGTTCCGGTGATGAATTCCCCGACCGCCATTGACGCGGATGGCGCCGGGGATCTCCACGCCCGCGTCGTAAAAGTGAGGACTGAAACCTAAATGCATCGCAATCAGCTATACCCTTCGAAATATCTCCGCCATGCGGATCTTGACGGCAAGACCATCGCCGCCACCATCGACAAAGTGGTGATGGAGACCATGTCCGACGGCCAGGAAAAGCCCGTTCTGCGTTTCAAGGACCGCGAGAAAGGCATGGTATTAAATCGCACAAACCTTGATGCGATTGCAGCAAAGTATGGCGACGAAACCAGGGAATGGTCGGGGGCCAATATTGAATTGTTCCCGACCGTAGTCACCTTCAAAGGCCAACGGCACGACTCGATTCGCGCCCGCCCTCTTCGCCCTGGCGACAAGCCGACCGTGGCCGATGACGGGGAATGCCCGTTTTAATACCGACAACCTACGGCGGCGCAGAAGGGGTCTGCGCTGCCGTTTTTTCATACCCAATAAAAGGGGGCATGTTTGCTCAAATACGTTTGTTCACTACCCAATGCAGATCCGAGCGGGATCGGCGCAGTACGTCAACTAATAACTGATGATGCAACCGCCATTGCGGAGTTTATCCGACAAGAGGATAAGCCCGGTCGCGGCGTATTCGAGTGTCTTAATCCGCTCCGAGCGGGCGCGACAACCAGGAACCTGGAAAATCTCGCCCAGATCGAATGCTTCCAGATTGACGTAGATTTTAAGGATACGACGGCGCCGCCGGAGCGGATCAGGGAGCGGATCGAAACCTGTGGCTTGCCGATTGAGGAGCTACGCCACAGCGGTCACGGCATCCAGGCAAAGGTGGTTATAACCAACCCGGTTATTGCCACGTCGGAGGCTATCGCGCGCGCCGGAGCCGTCCATAAACGACTCGTGGCGTATTTCGGCGGCGACAAAATGGTGTCGCATCCAGCGGCGCTGACGCGAATTCCGGGGACACATAATACCAAGTTTGGCGAATGGACCGAATGCCGGATCATAAGCCGTACTCCAGGCGCAACCATTGAGCTTGCGGACCTGGAGCGCTTCCTTACCGAACGGACGCCGTTATTCGAGCGCAAAGTCGATGGTCGTAAGAAAGCAAATGGCTTTGCTGTCGAAGACGCCGCTGGGTTTCGCCTGATCGACGTGACGGCCCGACTCGCCAATATGCGGCACCTGGGGGACGGCGAAACCAGTATCCACCGTACCCAGCTATCGTGCGCCGCCGCGTTATTGTGTCATGGGAAGACCGTGGAGGAGACCGTAGCCACTATTCTCAATGCCACGCGTTTATTGATGGAGTCGGACGCGCGTGCGCGCGAATGGGACTGGCGGCAAGAAGAGCTTAATATCCGTAAGATGGCGTCCGATTGGATATGTAAGAATACCAACCTTGTTGACGCGTTGCCGGAGCACCTTCGGGGACCATTCCAGGAGTGCGTCACCAGCGGGAAGCGGCCAAAAATTTGTTATAATACAGATGGGACGGCCCACGTCCGTGGTTATGCAAATGGCCATGATCAAGGTGGCATAACCGAGCCGACCGCGACGGCGCCGAGTGCGGAACCGAAACGAAAGCTAAGATTTAACTTGGTATCGTTCGACGACCTCCGTCCCGGTGACGCTTTAAGCTATCTCATTGAGAACCTGATCCCGCTTAAGGGCATCGTGGTGCTGTGGGGCAAGCGTAAGTCGCTCAAGTCATTTTTCATGCTCGATGCCATGTTCCACGTTGCCAACGGATGGGAATATTTTGACAGGGCCGTTAAGCAAGGCTTGGTCATATACTGCGCATTCGAGGGCGGACATGGATATGGCAAGCGCGCGGAAGCTCTCAGACGACACTACGGAGTTACGTCCTGTCCGAATTTTAAGCTTATTAAAGGCGGCGCCAGTCTTATCCATGACCACCCCGAGCTTGTGGAGGCGATCAGCACGCAAGCCGACCAGCCGCCGGTCGTAGTAGTGCTCGATACCTTGAATAAATCCCTGCTGGGGTCCGAGAGTAAAGATGTGGATATGGCGAGCTACATTCGCGCCGCCGAGGTTGTCCGTGACGCCTTCGATTGCGTGGTCGTGATCGTACATCATCCCGGCTGGGACGAATCGCGTATGCGGGGGCATTCCTCATTACCAGCGGCGGCGGATGCTTCGCTGATGGCAGAACGTGAGGGGGACGTGGTGCGGATCACGGTCGAAGAAATGAGGGAAGGGCCCCAGGGTAGCTGGGTGATGGGGCGAGCCAAGGAGATCGTTGTCGGGGAGGATGTGAACGGCAAGGCGCTTACGTCGCTGGTGTTCGAGCATATCGGTGATGATGGCGTACACTCGGAAACCATACCGGCGCGCCGTACGCGTGGTATATCTGAGGGCCAAGAGCTTGCCGTTATAGTGTTGCGACGGACCATAAGGGAAAAGGGGGAAGTGCTTCCCAGCGGACTCGATATCGAAGGTACGCGGGGCATTAAGCTGGAGACATGGCGGGCGGAGCTACTTTTGGCGCACGCCCTTGGCCAATTCCGTGCGCAATGGCAACGGCTAAAAAACACCCTTCAGACCAGAGGGCTGATTCGCGTTTCCGACCCGTGGGTCTGGTTGCCACCTATGCAATAAACGCATAGGTCGTAACACCTTGTGTCGGCCTATGTGTCGGCCTAAGTATGGGGAAAGAGAGGTAAAAACTCAATGATTTCAACTGTCTCTGGGGTGACGGAACATAAAATCTGAGGTTGTGTCTGTGAAATATGCCCTCAATGGTGTACAGTAGCTATGCGCTCAGGATCACGATAACTACAGCAAAATCAGATGCAACCATAGGATTATATTCAATGAATGACACAACCAATGTCCCTCGCTGGGCCGACGGCGCCGAGAAGCATCGGATCCGCGAGCGCAGCCGGTTCAAGCTCTACAGCCTGAACGAAATATGGCGCATGAGCGAAGGCGAGTGGCAGGAGGAATGCGACCGTGATCGGCGGTTCCCGCTCCCCAAGTCGAAAAGAAAAAAGCTGTCCTGAACTGGTCGAGCACGTTTCGAGTCGGCGGTTATACCGCCGAATAACTGTATCGGAGTCGTTGGCAGACATCACCAACGAATCCGCAGCTTCTTGCGGGTCAAACCTGGTCATCCGCTGTTTGCCGATGCTGACCGAGGAACTGGTCCGGACGGCAAAGAGGAATCCAATGAACGCGCCGTCGATAAAATGAAGCCGACTCCCGATACCCAGCACACCATGCGGATTGCGGACATCCGTATCGGCACCCGCCACCGTCGCGACATGGGCGATATCGGCGCGCTGGCGGGCACCATTGCCGACGTTGGCTTGCTGCATCCCGTGGTGGTGAAGCCTGACGGCACCCTCATCGCCGGAGAGCGGCGGTTGCGGGCGTGTGAATTACTCGGCTGGCGGTCTATTCCAAGACGAGTGGTAGACCTCGACAAGATAATGCGGGGAGAGTTCGCCGAAAACGCTTACCGCAAAGAATTTTTGCCGAGTGAGATACATGCAATCCGGAGGCCCTAGAGCCGATTGAACGGGCAGCGGCCAAGAAGCGGCAAGCTGCTACGAGGTTCGGTGGTGGGGGAAAATTGCCCCCACCGGACAAGGGTAAAACAAGAGATAAGATTGCGGCCTGTGTTGGCATTTCGGGGCGTACTCTGGACAAGATCGCCAGTGTGGTGAACGCAGCCGAAGCCGACCCCCGCTTGCGCCCCCTCATCGACCTTATGGATCAGAACGGGGTAGACGGCGCGTTCCAGCAATTGACTGCAACGGAGATAAAGCAGGAGGATGCGGAACGTTCGATTCAGATTTCCGTTGCGGCATGGAATGCAGCCTTTCCAAGGTATCCGAGGGTAGTCGAGGACAAGGGCTGCATCTATGGAGTCTGGTATTGCGGAACGTCGTGGCACAAGTCGCGCCTGCATGGCGAATATCCCCCGACATTCCTGAAGCGCGCTTTGGCGCTGTTTCCCGGAGCCAAGCAAATACTGCATTGCCCTTCCGGAACGGTCATGGGGCCGGGGATCACTGTCGATAGGATTAAAGACAAAGTCCGCTGCCCGCAGATAGTTGCTGACGCTGCCGCCCTGCCCATCCAGTCGGGCACGATTGAACTTGTTCTAAGTGACCCGCCTTATTCCGAGGACGATAGTAAAATATACGGCTGTCCCTCGTTTCCTCAAAAACGGTTCATGAGCGAAGCGCACCGAGTCTTGCGACGCGGCGGCTACCTCGGAGTCCTTCACTTGTATCTGCCGCCGTATCGGAAGGCCGAATGGAAGCTTGTGGCGACGATATTCGTAATGACCGCCTGCTGTCGTGCGCCGCGAATATTCTCCATCTTCAAGCGACTATGAAGTGCGGCCATCGTCGCGCGTTGCCTACTGGCTGCGCCCAGCAGCCGTCTATTAAGCTGCGCCGCCGATAAAAGGTTATTAGGCTGGGAACGCGCTACCTTCGGGTATTAGCGCGACGACTATGTCCACGGGTGCCCATCACAGGACCACAAGGGGGTATTGTCCGGAATCGGAGGTTACCGGGCTTGCGGTGTGTAACGGCAAGAGTGGTTTAAGGGGGCTTTTGACCCTGAGCGGACGAAACCCGGGTCGAAATTTCGCGGTGCAGCAAGCCCCTGACCTGAGCCTCGCCAATCCATTATGCTGGCACGCTGGATAGGGGCAGTCTGATGCAGTTCGATCGCTTGAAGAGACGCGAGTTCATCACGCTGCTCGGCGGCGCGGCGGCTTGGCCGCTTGCAGCGGGGGCGCAGCAGTCGGCGATGCCGGCCATCGGATATCTTTATTCTGGGGCGCTCGAAACCAGCACATCCTGGGTGGCGGCGTTCCGTCAAGGCTTGAGCGAAGCCGGCTTCTCCGAGGGTCGCAACGTAGCGATTGAATACCGCTGGGCTAATAACAACCCCGCGCGGCTGCCTGGATTGGCGGCCGACTTGGTTGGCCGCCGCGTCGCGGTCATTGTCGCCCCAGGCACCGTGGCGGGAGTGCGAGCAGCCAAAGCCGCGACCACGACGATTCCCATCGTCTTTCGTACTGGGGGCGACCCAGTCGAACTTGGTCTCGTCACGAGTTTGAACGAGCCGGGCGGCAATATCACCGGCGTCAACGCTATGAGCTTGGAGACGGGCACCAAGCGACTTGGCCTTCTCCAGGAATTGTTGCCACAGGCCATGCACTTCGCAGTGTTGATCAATCCCAATGACCCAAACGCCGTGCACTACAGACAGGACCTGGAAGCGGCGGCTTCAAACATCGGGCGACAAGTCGATTTTTTCAACGCCAGCAACAACCAGGAGATCGACGTCGCGTTTGCAAGCTTTGCGCAAAAACGACTGGACGCTCTGGTTGTCATTTCCCAAGGCTTGCTGGTTAACCGTCGCGTACAAATCGTCACGCAGGCGACGCTGCATGCGCTGCCGGCGATTTATCCCGACTCTGACTTCACCGAGATCGGCGGATTGATGAGCTATGGCGCAAACGCTGAGGACCAGTTTCGTCTCACCGGCGTTTATGCCGGCCGGGTGCTGAAGGGCGAGAAGCCCGCAACCATGCCGGTACTGCGCGCGAGCAAGTTCGAGTTCATAATTAACCTGCAGACCGCAAAGGCATTCGGCCTTGAGGTCCCTGCCATACTACTGGCGGCAGCCGACAAGGTAATCGAATGAGGCACCGCGATGTCCACATGAAGCGCCGCGCGTTCATCACGCTACTCGGTGGCGCGGCCGTCGCATCGCCGTTCGCAGCACTGGCACAGCACGCGGCAAGAGTGTGGCGCATTGGCTTCATCACACACTCCACAAACGATGCAGCTTACGCCTCCCTGTTTGAGCGTCTCCGGGAACTCGGCTACGTTGAGGGACAGAATATCATCGTTGAGCGCCGCTACGCGGAGGGCAGAGCAGAGAGGTTTCAGGAGTTTGCGGCCGAGATGGTTCGACTCAAGGCTGACGTGGTCATAACTAGCACGACGCCCGCAGCCCTTGCCCTCAGGAATGCGACCACTACAGTTCCGATCGTCATTCCGACCGCTATTGATCCCGTTGGCACCGGACTGATCGCTGGCCTCGCCCATCCTGGCGGCAACATAACGGGAGGGGCGCTTCTTTCCGCAGAACTAGGCGCGAAACGTCTTGAACTGCTCAAGGAATTGGTCCCAGGACTCTCCCGGACGGCTGTTCTATGGAATGGCGCCAATCCGGCGAACTCACTCGCCTGGAGAGAGACGGAAGGTGCGGCTCGTACGCTTGGCGTAACGCTCCAATCTTATGACGTGCGAGGCCTGCAGGATTTCAACATTGCCTTTGCGACAATGGCTCAGCAGCGCCCTGATGCGGTCTCCGTTCTGACAGATGCTCTGATCACTCAGTATCAAAAGGAGATTGTCGATTTCGCCATAAATGAGCGCTTGCCAAGCGTGTTTCCCAGCAAGGACCCGATCAAGCTCGGCGGGCTGCTGTCCTATGGGCCACACTATTCTGAGATGATGCGTCGCGCTGCCTCCCAGGTGGACAAGATTCTAAGGGGCGCTCAACCCGCGGATCTGCCGATGGAGCAACCCACGACTTTCGAACTCGTCATCAATCTCAACACAGCGAGAGCAGTGGGCGTGGTTGTGCCGCCACTAATGCTCTCCCGCGCCGACGAGGTGATCGAATGATGAAACGGCGTGAGTTCATCACGCTGCTCGGCGGGGCAGCGGCATGGCCGCTCGCGGCGCACACGCAGCAGCAGGCGGTGCTGGTGCTCGGTTATCTCAGTACCAGGTCGCCTGGTGAGGCAAAGTATACGACCGATGCGTTCACCCAGGGATTGAATGAAATTGGTTATATCGAAGGCCGCAATCTTGCGATCGAATTTCGTTGGGCGGAGCTTCAATACGATCGATTGCCCGCGCTCGCTTCCGACTTGGTTCGCCGCCAGGTAGCCGCGATCGTCGCGGTCGGGGGAATCCACTCAGGCCTTGCCGCGAAGACGGCGACATCGGAAATTCCGATCGTTTTCGTCAGCGCTGGCGATCCGGTCACGTTTGGTCTCGTCGCCAGCCTCAACCGGCCGGGTGGCAACGTGACGGGCATATCCATGATTACAGTCGCGCTTGCGCCAAAACGATTGGAACTGCTGCACGAGTTGGTCCCTGCGCCCGCTGTAATCGCGATGCTTGTAAATCCTACCAGTCCCTATGTCGGGCCGGAAACGAAGGACGTCATGGCATCGGCGCGCGCCTTGGGACGTCAGGTCCAGGTGCTAAATGTCAGCACCGGGGAGGAAATTGACACGGCTTTCGCGACAATTGCTCAACAAAGGGCAGGTGCGCTTCTGGTCAGTGGCGATCCGTTCTTCGACAGCCAGCGCGATCGACTCATCGTGCTCGCTGCGCACCATGCGATTCCGGCGATTTATCAATGGCGCGAGTTCCCCCTGATCGGCGGACTGATGAGCTACGGCACCAGCATCCTTGATGCGTATCGCCAGTCGGGCATCTATGTCGGGAAGATTCTAAAAGGCGCAAAACCAGCCGACCTACCTGTTATGCAGCCGACTAAGTTCGAGTTTGTGATCAACCTGAGAACCTCGAAAGCGCTGGGTATCGAAATTCCGCCTAAGCTTCTCACGTTTGCTGACGAGGTGATCGAATAATGCGGCGGCGCGAGTTCATCACACTTCTCGGCGGCGCGGCTGTGTGGCCGCTCGCGGCACGGGCGCAGCAACCGGCAATGCCGGTGATTGGCTTCCTAAGCGCACGATCACCATCCGAGGCGGCATCTGTCGTCACCGCGTTTCGCCAGGGCCTGGGCGAGACCGGGTATTTCGAAGGTAAGAACCTCGCAATCGAGTATCGCTGGGCGGAAGGCCGGTACGATCAACTACCTGCGTTGGCTGCCGAACTGGTCCACCGTCAGGTTGCAGTGATCGCTGCTACTGGCGGTGATCCTGCCACGCAGGCTGCAAAGGCCGCGACGGCAACGATCCCGATTGCCTTTGTGTCCGGCAGCGACCCGGTCAAAGTCGGACTTGTCGCCAGCCTCAATCGGCCTGGAGGGAATATCACGGGGGTTCATTTATTGCTCCTCGGTATGGGCGCGAAGCGACTGGGCCTGCTTCACGAACTCGTACCGGCAGCAAATCCGATTGGAGTGCTAGCAAATCCGAACTTCGCGGATGCCAACACCCAGCTAAAAGATATCGAAGACGCGGCGAAATCGCTTGGGTTGGAACTTAGGGTGCTAAGAGCGAGCACGGAGCGCGAAATCGATGCTGCCTTCAACCAACTAGCCCAACAGAGGATTGGCGCGGTGCTGATAGGTTCTGACCCATTCTTCACCATCCGACGCGGTCAGCTAGCTGCGCTAACACTGCGTCACGGGATACCTGCGATGTTCGACTTCCGCGAATACGCTGAAACAGGGGGATTAATGAGTTACGGAGCAAGTCTCGTTGATGGGTATCGTCAGGGCGGGGTCTATACCGGGCGAATTCTCAAGGGAGAGAAGCCTGCCGACCTCCCGGTCATGCAATCGACTAAGTTCGATTTCGTGATCAACCTCACAACCGCCAAGGCACTCGGCCTCTCTTTCCCGCCCGGCCTGCTCGCCATCGCCGACGAGGTCATCGAGTAGCCGCAGCACATTGCTGCACATGCTTAGTGCAGTGGCACATAGCTGCCCAAGGCTGCGCAGCCACATGTCCGCAGCTGGAGGAAGCGGACAATGGGCGGTGGAAGGGGAAATGCCGGTTATGGCCGGAGGACAGCAGCGCTCTCTTGCCTCACTGTGGTGGGCTCGGCGCATCCTCCCGGTATCATCGTAGACGGAAATTGCTCTGGCCTCATAATCCGGCCGCGCAATGAAATCGCAATACTGCGGCTACTCGATGGGAAGGACCAAAGCTTCCGCGCCTATCAACGAAACCACGGCGCAGGTGATTATTAGCCCCAGTGCCGAAAACAGCACGACAGCGTGAAAGTCCTCATGCGTAGCCCGCGGCGGTTGAACAAACCTGTCATGACGCTCCAAAGAAGTTGGCATTGTTACTCACCTCCAGAAGCAGCTTTGAGGCTCTACTGCCGACTTGGGATTGTGAACTGAGTTAATCACGTCACAGCAGCCAATAAAAGGATAAAGAGAAGAGAAACTAAGCCTGGACGAGAGATTTCCATTTTGACCCTGTTGCATTGCACAATTCATAATGCAGCGCAACTGTCTATCTTCTTGAAAGGCTCGTTGGATAGAGTGAAACTAGCATTAGCTATCGCGAAGAATTCGCCAACCTGTCGAGCCGACGCGGGGCACCTTTTAGGGAGGAAGGAGTGAGCACAGATACATCTGCCGTCCAAACGCCAGCACTGGCTTCCGAGAGCACGCGCTGGGGCCAACTGATCTTCGGCATCATCTGCATGGTGATGATAGCCAACCTGCAATACGGTTGGACCCTCTTCGTCATTCCGATCGATCAGAAATATCACTGGGGCCGCGCGGCCATTCAGGTGGCCTTCACCATCTTCGTGCTCATGGAGACTTGGCTGGTCCCGGTCGAGGGCTATCTCGTCGATCGGTTTGGCCCCAAGGTGATGGTATGCGGCAGCGGCGTCCTGGTCGCAATTGCCTGGGTTCTCAACTCGATCGCCAGCTCGCTCGCCGTGCTCTACATCGCAGCGGCGATCGGCGGGATAGGCGCGGGCGTCGTCTACGGAGCCTCGGTCGGTAACGCGCTCAAGTGGTTCCCGGATCGACGTGGTTTGGCGGCGGGGCTTACCGCCGCGGGATTCGGCGCCGGATCTGCGCTGACTGTAGTCCCCATCGCCAACATGATCGCGTCAAGCGGCTATCAAGCCGCGTTCCTGTGGTTCGGGCTCGGCCAGGGCATTGTAGTCATGCTGGTTGGACTACTGTTGCGGGCGCCGCAAGCCGGCGAGGTTCCCATTCCGGCGCACCTGCCGGTGCAGCAGACCCACCGCGACTACGAGTGGCACGAAGTACTGCGGACGCCTCCGTTCTGGGTCATGTACGTGATGTTCGTGCTTGTGGGGGCCGGCGGCCTGATGGCTACTGCGCAGCTTGCGCCGATCGCCAAGGACTTCAAAATCGAC
>Ga0306925_10007061_pt1 | contig 10512 bp, 6 predicted proteins | sample flu12Cox44000176_FD_203755 | JGI IMG/M metagenome (GOLD analysis project Ga0306925, IMG submission 203755) | Lab enrichment of tropical soil microbial communities from Luquillo Experimental Forest, Puerto Rico - flux8day.12C.oxic.44.000.176 (v2)... | ecosystem: Environmental > Terrestrial > Soil... | reverse complement strand
TCTCAACACGGCAGCCCAGCAGCTGGGTGTCCGCGCCGATGCTGGTATCGTCGCCGATGCGCACGAGATCGAAAATGGAGCACAGGGCGGTATCGAGCGCGCAATGGCGCCCAACCTTCGCTCCCATCAGCCGGTAATAGACGCTCATCAACGGCGTCCCGGCAAATAGCGCGGCGCCGTTCATGGCTTGAAGGCGCGAGACCAGCCACCAGCGCAAGTAGTAGCCGCCCCAGAGCGGGTAGGCGCCGGGGCGGTAGCGCCCAATGACCAGCCACTTCGCAGCGATGCTCAAGGCGAGCATCGCCGGCCACAGACACAACAGCAGGGAGACTGCGATAAAAGCTGCCGCAACGACCGAGCTCCGGCCCCGCAAAACGTCGTCTGCAAGCGGCACCACAATCATCAACGGCAGCAGCGCGAGGCCAAACAGGAGCATATTGAGCAGCGACTGCGCCAGCACGAATGCAAAACGAGGCATGGCCGAGCGTCGACCGCCCTCCGCGCTGTGGCTGTCCATGGTGGCTGGTTGCGGCGCCATCGTTTTTTGCTCGATGTGCTGCGCAAGCGCCCGCACCGTGGGAAACGCGTAAACGTCGCGCACGGCAGCCTCGAGGCCCGTGCGACTGCGCAGCAAAGCCGTCATCTGCGCTGCCAGCAGGGAGTGGCCTCCGAGATCGAGGAAGAAATTCTGCTCGACCCCGACCGCCGGCACCTTGAACAGGGCGGCCCAGACGGCCGCGATGCCCGCTTCCGTCGACGTTGCCGGGAGCACGGCTGCAGCGCCCACATCGATCAACGCGGCCGATGGTTTTGGAAGGCGCCTGCGGTCCACCTTGCCGCTTGCGAGCATCGGCAGCTCGTCGATGACATCGAAAAAGGCAGGCACCATGTAGGCCGGCAGCCGCGCGCGCAGCTCACCCAGCAGCGCGGCGCGATCAAGCACCGCCGCGGGTTGATCGAGCACCACCCAAGCGGCGAGGCTTTGGGTCCCGTGATCATCATGCAGCTGCGCCACCGCGCCGCGCACGTGTGGCTGCTGCAGCAAGACCGCTTCGATCTCGGCGAGCTCGACCCGGTAGCCGCGGATCTTCACCTGGGTATCGATACGTCCGAAATATTCGACCTCGCCATCCACATTGATGCAAGCGAGGTCGCCGGTTCGATAGAGGCGCCGCCCATCATGGGGGGAGATTACGAAGCTCGCCCGGGTCAGATCGGGCCGGTTTAGGTAGCCGCGCGCAATTCCCGGACCGCCCAGATAGAGCTCGCCCTGGCAGCCCCGCGGCACGGGGCGCATGTCGGCGTCGAGCACGAGCACATCATATCCTTCGAGCGGCCGGCCGAGCGTGATGCGGGCTCCCGGAACGCACACGGCGGCGGTTGCATTTACGGTCGCCTCGGTCGGGCCATACACGTTGAGCATCAGCCTGCCCGGCTGTGCCCAGCGCTCGACCAGCTGCGGCTGGCAAACCTCCCCGCTCACCACCAGCTGCCGCAACGAGGGCACTGGCTCGGTCATGGTCGTGAGCATGGTCGGGACTGTCGAAAAGAAGCTTATGCGCTCGCGCACAAGATAGCGCGCGAGATCGTTGCCGAACCGCGGCGCGTCCTTCTCTGGCACGACCAGCGTCGCTCCATTGGAGAATGCCATCCACATTTCCTCGACCGAGCCGTCAAAGCCGAGCGAGAAGCCCTGATACACGCGATCGTGCGGCGCGGTGCGGCAGACGCGGTTGAACGCGTGGACGAAGTGGACGACGTTGCGATGCTCGGTCAGGACGCCCTTCGGCCGACCGGTCGTGCCCGACGTATAGATCACGTAGCAGAGGTCGTGCGGCGAGAGCCCGGTCTCGGCGCGCGCGGGACGCGCGCTCGATGCTGCGGCGACGCCGGCAGCATCATCGAGCGTGATCACGCAGCCGCAGAACAGCGCTGACATGCGCGCAAGCTGCGTGCGCTCGGTCAGCAAGCCGGCAAGCGCGGCTTCTTCGATGATGAAGCGGATACGCTCGTCCGGATGGGCCGGATCGATCGGCACATACGCAGCTCCCGCCTTCAGACAGGCGAGAATGCCGATAATGGGAAGCTCGGACCGCTCTAACGCGATGCCGACGAGCGCGCCGCGTCCGATGCCGAGCTGCCGGAGGTGGTTGGCAAGTTGATTGGCGCGCCGCTCGAGGGCCGAATAGGACATCGAGAGCTGTCCGCACACCAGTGCGGGCGTGTTGCCGCGCGCGTCGGCCTGGCGCTCGAACAGCTCATGGAGACACGCGGCCGCTTCGGGCAGGAAGGCGTCGGGGCTCGCCGCCTCCTCAAGGCATTGCGTTATATCCTCGCCCCCGAGCATCGACTGCGCTCAACTTCTTCTTTCCTGCCGCTCTGCTTGCGGTCGTATGCTCTCCATCTCGCGAATGCAACTCCGAAACCGAATCTGAACACCTGTTCACGCCGTTCTCTGAATGGATGTTCATCGGCACAACTTATTTTTTGTCATGTTGCCCAACCGCATCACATTATCCTTGCAAAGATGTTAGGCTGATTGATCTAACAATCCGCCTCCGGCCGGCTTGGGAGCCGCGCCCGTTCACGCGCAGTTCAGAAACAGGGATGTATCAGGAGCGGATGAGGTACAACCCCTGGCCCGACGTCTCCCGCGACGAGTTCGAGGATAACGGCTGGCAGGACCGCAATGCGGTCACCCGACTGCCGCAGCTGAGGGCTGCGCTCGAGGGACTCGCGCCCGCCGATGTCCTGGCCGAGATCGAGGCCGGCCTGAGCAGGAGTGGCATGTCGATCCGGCTCAATCCGTACATGCTCTCTCTGATCGATTGGGCGAATGCCGAAACTGACCCGATCCGTCGTCAGTTTCTGCCGATGCGCTGCGAGCAGGAGGATGACCATCCCTGTCTCGAGGTCGATTCCCTTGCCGAGCGTCAGCATTCTCCGGTCCCGAGCATCGTGCACCGCTATCCGGACAAGGTGCTGTTCCTGGTAACCTCAGTGTGCCCGGTCTATTGCCAATATTGCACGCGCAGCTATGCGGTCGGGCAGGATACGCAGCTCATCCAGAAGGATCACGTGACCAGCGCGCAGAATTGGCTGCCCGCGCTCGATTACATCCGCTCGCATCCGCAGATCGAGGACGTGGTGGTGTCCGGGGGCGATCTTGCCCGCCTCAAGCCCGCGCACGTGCGCTCGCTGGGCAATGCGCTGCTCGACATCGAGCATGTCCGGCGCATCCGGCTTGCGACCAAGGTGCTTTCGGTGCAGCCCATGAAGATTCTCACCGATCATGAATGGGTTGCCGCCGTGCTGGAGCTGGTCGCCCGCGGGCGCGCCATGTTCAAGGATGTCTGCCTGCACACGCATTTCAATCATCCCAATGAGGTCACGCCAACCGTGGAGGCGGCAATGCGGCGCCTGCACGAGCATGGCGTGTTCGTCCGTAACCAGGCGGTGCTGCTGCGCGGCGTCAATGACGACGCCGTCACCCTGCGATCGCTGATCAAACGCCTGGGACGGATCAACATCCACCCCTACTACGTGTATCTGTGCGACATGGTGAAGGCGACCGAGCATTTTCGCCTGCCGCTGAAGACGGCGCAGCGGTTGGAAAAGGAAGTGCGCGGCACCACCGCTGGCTTCAATACGCCGCTGTTCATCGTCGATACGCCGTCCGGCAAGCGCGACGTGCACAGCGCCGAATTCCACGACAGCGAGTACGGCGTGTCGGGCTTTCTCTCGCCCGCGGTCGCACCCGGACAGATGCGCTACTATTTCGACCCTTTGCGCTCGCTCGGCGCCGCGGCCGCGCAGGCATGGGAGCGGTCCGATGCCCGCCAGTCAATCCTTGCGCTCATGGCGGCGAAAACGCAGCCGCCGAGGGTCCTGGTCGCACTGAACGGCGCACATTCCGCCGCGCATCAAAAGCGCGTGCGCCGAAATGCCCCGCACGAGCTTTCGATGCTGCCAGGCGGACATGCGGGCGAGCGGCTCACCCGCGCCGGGCATTGCAAGGAGCCTTTGCGCGCAAGGGGGCGGAATTCCGCATCCGAGGCGCACGGCGCACAGCCGGCATAGGCGGCTGTCCAAGAAAACTGCCTGCTCGGCAACGCTCACCTACGCTGCCGAAGTGAATTGCCGATCCTTGCCGGTCCCAAATCACAAGGGATAATGTCGCGCTTGGCTTGCACCCCAGGCCGACCGGAGAGCATCCAATGCCAGATGCCGCAGGCGAACCACGGCCTCTGCTGCCGGCGCTGAAGCCATTCTACGAGGCGGTGATTCCGCTGTCCTGGCTGGTGATCCGCATCGCGGTCGGCTGGAATCTCCTGGTGCATGCCTGGAATAAAGCCCCTGCAGCCCGCGCCATTCCCGGATTCGCCAGCATGGGCCTCGAGCCGGCCGCTCTCTGGTACTGGGGCAGCTGGCTCATCGAAGGACTTGGCGGGCTCGGCATCCTGCTCGGCCTGTTCACGCGGTTTTTTGCTGCGGCGGTCGCAATCGAGATGTTCGTGATCTTTTGCATCTATTGGCACACGGGGTTTTCCTGGCTCGCGCGCGGCTACGAGTATGTGCTGCTGTGGGGCCTGGTTGCGTTTGCCATTGCGCTGCGCGGCGGCGGCCCGTATTCGCTCGATCGCAAGATCGGAGTGGAGCTCTGACTTACTGCGTCGGCGCCCTCGCCTGGCATATCGCCGACCACAGGCGACCCGGCGTGGCGGGCATGTCGAAATGTGCTACGCCGGCGGAATCCAGTGCGTTAAGCACCGCGTTGAGGCAAGCCGCACCTGCTCCCGTGGTTCCGGCTTCGCCTGCGCCCTTGGCACCAAGCTTGTTGGCGGGAGATGGCACAGTGTGTTCCAGAGTGCGCATACCCAGAAAGAGATCTGCGCGCGGCATGATATAGTCCATGAAGCTGCCGGCAATGAGCTGCCCGTTCTCCTCGTCATAGAGGCAATTCTCGCCGAACACCTGGCCGGCACCCTGCATCACGCCGCCATGCAGCTGGCCATCGGCCAGAATGTGGTTGACGACATTCCCGATATCATCGACGGCGGTGTAGTCGACCACCTTGATCCACCCGGTCGTCCTGTCGATCTCGACCTCGGCGACATGGGCCCCACTGGGAAAGGCGCGCGCAATCGGCATGTCGGCGACGGTGTCGAGCGGATGGGGAGAAAGGAAGGCGCATTGCCGCATGATCTCGACAAAGGTGACGGCGCGGTCGGTGCCTTTCACGAGATAGCGTCCATCGCGGTATTCGACGTCCTCACCTGAGACTTCAAGCGCCTCGGCGGCGAATGGCCGACCCTTCTCGATCACCTGCTCGGCCGCAAGCTTGTAGGCGCTGCCATGGGAGAGGACAGTGCGCGAGCCGATCGCGGGGCTCCCGGTGAGCGCCGGACCATCGGGGTCGCCGGCGCGCAGCACGATCTGCGCCGGGTCGAGACCGAGGGCGGCCGCAACCAGCTCAGGAAAAATGGTCTCATGGCTTTGACCGCTCGGTCCGGCAACGCTGTAGAGAGCAATCTCGCTCTCGCTGAGAAAACGGATTGCCACCTGATCTTTCGGGGTCAGGCCGCCGCCCGAGGGCTCAAGAAAGATTGCGCACCCGATGCCGCGCAGCGCGCCGCGGCGAGCGGCCTCTCTGCGCCGCTGCGCAAACTTCCGCCATCCCGATGCGTTCTCTGCCTTTGCGATCAGGCCGGCGAAATCGCCGCTGTCGAACACGGAGCCGGTGAGCGTCCGATAAGGCATCTGGTCGCGAGCAATGATGTTCCGGCGCCGGATCTCGAGTGGATCGATACCGAGCATGACGGCGGCGGCATCGGCCAGCCGCTCGACGATGTAGATCGCCTCAGGACGCCCGGCGCCGCGATAGGCGTTGGTGGGAGCGGTGTTGGTCATGAGCAGGCGATGCCGGCCATGGAGCGCTTCCACCCGATAAGCGCCCGCCCCAATGGTGAGACCATTGAAACAGTTGGTAAACGAGCCGGCCTGCGACAGATACGCGCCGCAATCGCACAGCCAGCTCGTGCGCAGCGCGATGAAACGGCCGCGCGCGTCGACCGCAAGCTCGCCCTCGAGGCGGATAGCACGGCCGTGATTGTCGGTCAGGAAATCCTCGGAGCGGGTGGAAAGCCACTTGATCGGACGGCCGAGCTTCCTCGCCATGTAGAGCATGAGGGGATACTCGGAGAATGGCGCGGTGCGCGCCCCGAAGGCTCCGCCAACATCGACCATGTTGACGCGAACCTTTTCCGGCGCCACCCCCAGCATCGTTGCCAGCGCGTCCCGCATGGCAAATGCGCCCTGATGTGCGCATCTGATCTCATAGGTCTCGGCTTGCGTATCGTACCAGGCGAGCGCGGCGCGCAGCTCCATGGGCGTGGGCGCCACGCGGGGACTTTCCATCCTCACCCGTGCGATGTGCGCGGCCTGCTCGATCAGCTCGGCGGTCCTGGCGGGATCGCCGTACTCGAAATCGAAGCAGACGTTGTTCGGGATGCTCGCGTGAACGCAGCCCTGCGCGGCAAGCGCCTTGTCGAATCCGATGACAGCCGGCAGCTCGTCGAGCTCCACCTCGATCAGATCGGCGGCATCACGCGCAACCTCGCGCGATTGCGCGACCACCATGGCGAGCTCCTCGCCGAGGAAACGAACGCGGTCGGCCGGCAACAACGGCCGCTCGGGAATGCAGATTTTCATGCCGTCGCGGCCGGTCAGCGGAGCAATCGGCGGGAGCGTGCGAAATCCCGCCGCCGCAACATCGCCGGCCGTTACCACCGCAACCACGCCCGGCAGGCGCGCGGCCGGGCGCACATCGAGCGAGCGAATGAGTGAATGCGCGCGGTCGGAGCGCTTGAAGCTTGCGTAAAGCTGCCCCGGCAGATTCCAGTCGTCGCTATAGCGGCCGCGGCCGGTTACGAAACGCTGATCCTCCCGGCGACCCTTGAATGCGGAAGCCATGCAACAGGCCCTTCACACGACCGGAGATCCGGCACGCGCAGGCAGGAGATGCGCACCTTCCCTCCAGCGGGCAACAAATGCCTGGGAGCGATCCAACTAAAATGCGCAGCAAGGCGCCCCTGCGGGCGCAGGCCTAGCGTCTTTTCTTCTTGGAGCGACGATGACCCAGTGAGAGGCCGAGGCTGAATGCCTTCTGCCGCAACGCACCCGGCGTGCGCTTCATTGATCTTACAACCGTCCTGATGGGAGATTTGTTTTTCGAATGATCTCTGAGCTCGCGCTCATCTGCTTTGGTCCACGGACGCCGTGCCGCACGCCTCTTCTTCGCCTTTTTGGCCATTTCTCTCTCTCCATGATTCGCGGCCGCGAATAGCCCACGCCCGCATGTCTACAACGCACAGGTTTTCTTGCCTAGAGATATCCGGATTTTTTGCTGGTGACAGATTTGGAAGCGCCTGGCGTCACAATATCAAAGATTTGCAGGCTCGTTCGCTCTTTTAGAACTCAGCTGGAGCCACGCGAGGCGCCTGCCAATATTGTGGACAACTCGAAGCCGGCGGTCAACACCTGATCGCCCGCCGTCTCAGTAGGTCGCCCGTCCGCCTGAGATGTCAAAGACAGCGCCCGTTGTAAACGAGCATTCAGCCGAGCTGCAGAATGCGACCAGCGCCGCGATCTCATCGACTTCCACGAAACGGCCTTTCGGAATCTTCGAAAGCATGAAGTCGATGTGCTGCTGCGTCATCTGCGCGAATATCGCGGTGCGCGCGGCAGCGGGCGTGATGCAATTGACTGCGATGTCGTGAGCGGCAAGCTCCTTGGCGAGCGATTTCGTCAGTGCAATGACGCCGGCTTTGGAGGCGGAATAGGCACAGGCATTGGGATTGCCCTCCTTGCCGGCAATCGAGGCAATGTTGACGATCCTGCCGTAACCGCGGGCGATCATGGCAGGCACAATCGCCCGGCAGCAGAGGAAGGTGCCGGTCAGATTGATGTCCAGAACTTCTTCCCAGGCGGCGATCGGATAGTCCCACGTGGCCATGTTCGGGCCCGCAATGCCCGCATTGTTCACCAGCACATCGATTTGCCCAAATACTTTGAGCGTGATCTCACGCGCGTCCTCGACCGCAGAAAGGTTGCGGACGTCGCAGCCGACCGGCTTGGCCGCTCCGGCGCGGGAAAGCTCACCGCAGGCGCGGCTTGCCAGATCAAGGTCACGGTCCCAGATCGCGACCGCCGCGCCGGATGCGAGCAAGCGTTCGGCGATCGCTCGCCCGATGCCCTGCGCCCCGCCGGTGACGACAGCGACGCGGCCCTTGAGGTCGATCTGATTGCTCATCTGCGGCTCCAAGGTGTGGGCACTAGTGAGCTGCCCGGTATCCTGCCTGAATGTATCTTTGCCGACACACGGCCGTTAAATCCGGCAGCTCGCGTCTCTGCCAGTTCTGAGTTTAGCGGACGAGAGAACCTACAATCGAATTGTTTCAAAGAGAGCAAGTGCATTAATCCGAGCCCCCGCCCCGAAAATCACTGTCGTTGGAACGAGTCTAATCCAGGATTCAGATCAACTCCAATCTATTCCTTCAGATTGTTCTACTTCCAATAATCCGTTCCGGCGTTGACTTTCAGTACTCGCACCATATCGTCGCGAAGCAGCTCATTTGAGTTCGAAATGCTGCATGCCGCGGGGATCGGGGGAGTCCAACATGCATCTGAGCGTTGCTGCACACTTATCAGATATGTGGGGCGACGCTGTGCATCCCTGCGCAGCGCATAGCCGCTTTCTCAGATTGCTCGAAGTACGCATGAATGTCGGCGTGCGCATTGCGCGCCAAGGGGTGGAACAAGCCACGCTAAGGCGACTTTTCATTGCAGCGGTGGCTCTCATCGCGATGGCTGACGGCTCCGTTCACGCTGCAGACCGGCCTGTGCCACCGAAGTCGCCGACTTGCACCGCAAATTGGTGGCAAGGATGGTATCTCGGCATCAATGGCGCGGCCGCCGGCTATACGGCTTACCGCACCGATCAGGACGCACAGCTGATCCCAGGGAGCGCTGCAACCTACACGCAAAAGCAGTCAGGCATCTTCGGCGGTGGCGGACAGCTCGGCTATAACTGGACGACGTGTCACGGGTTGCTTGGAATCGAGGTCGACGGCGACGATGGAAGCATCGTCGCTTCGACCGGTGTCCTGCCGAATTCGCCGCTTTCAAACGCTTCGATCACGAGCCGGCTCAATGCGCTCGTGACCGCGCGCGTCCGCGCTGGCATCGTGGGTGACAACACCTGGCTGATGTATGCGACCGGCGGGGTCGCCTCGGTTCACACGCTCACCACCCATCTCAATCTCGCCAGCGAGCAGTTTACATTCAGTGACTGGCGCTGGGGCTGGACTGCAGGCGTCGGCGCCGAACTGCGCATTTCGGACAATATCAGTCTACGCTCTGAGATGCTCTATGTCGGTATCGCTGACCGCACCTATACCTTCGTCAGCCCGGCCCTGGGGACCGGCAACTTCGCTCACAGCGACTCGATCTGGCTCGCCCGCGTCGGGATCAACGTCAAGCTCGGGTTCGACCCGGCCATTCCGACCTACTGAGTGGCAGCGGCGAGGGCATGCAGATGTGGAACCCACCACGTATTTTCATCGTGCTGGCGACAGCGGCCGCGACACTAAGCGGGAGCTCGGGGCTCGCATCCGGCGAGCCGGCCAAACCCTCGGCGATGCCAACGCCTGCTGCTGCGCTTTCGAACGAGGAGTTGCTGCGCGACCTGCACTGCATGGAGCAGCGCCTTCGCGCGCTCGAGAACGAGCTGAAGTCCCGCCCCGGGACACCGACGCCCGCGGAAGGCCCGCGACCCGCAACGGAAACGGTGAAGCCTTTCCCCATGCGTTGGGTACGGGGCGAAAAGCCCACCAAGCCATCGGACGAGGAAGAACCTAAACGGCCCGCGGGTGCGACCGAATCCACGCCAAAACCCGCCGCTGCGTCCGGCAAACCGAGCGACACGCCCACACCGGCGACGGACCCCCGCGCGCCCCTTCCGAAGACCGCCTCGCCGACCCCGGCCACAACCCCGGCTACGCCGCCGCCGGGAGCCGCCGCACCGGCTGCTCCGCAACAATTGTTGCCACCTTTGCCGGGCGGCCCGCCGACAGGCAGCGAAACTCCGGGCAAGCCAGGAAGCAAACCCATCCTCGGGATAACGGAATCTCCCATTCCAGGCTTGAGCATTGGTGCCTATGGCGAGATCAAGTACGGGGCCATTCAGAACCCGGTCGCCAACGGGCAATGGCAGAATGGTTTCGATGCCGACCGGCTGGTGCTTCTGCCCACCTATGCGATCACCCCGAATATCATCTTCAACGCCGAGATCGAGTTCGAGCACGGCGGCATCGCCTTCGATTCCGACGACAAGCTGCACGGATCGGTCGACGTCGAGCAGATATTCGTCGATTTCCTGATCCATGATCGATTCAATTGGCGCTCTCCCGGCATCGATCTCGTTCCAATCGGGTACATCAATCAGCACCACGA
>Ga0306925_10007058_pt1 | contig 10515 bp, 8 predicted proteins | sample flu12Cox44000176_FD_203755 | JGI IMG/M metagenome (GOLD analysis project Ga0306925, IMG submission 203755) | Lab enrichment of tropical soil microbial communities from Luquillo Experimental Forest, Puerto Rico - flux8day.12C.oxic.44.000.176 (v2)... | ecosystem: Environmental > Terrestrial > Soil... | reverse complement strand
GGTTTCCGTAGAATCGCTGCGCAATGCTCCACAACGAATCGCCGGCCTGGACGGCGTAGACCCGGGCAGGTGAAGCTGGCTTGATTGAGCTGGCAAGCTCCACGCGCTCAACAGGAGTGGTCCTGGGCACCGGCGGCTGGGCGTGATCGGGCATCGCGATCATGGCGCCTGCTACGGCGACGGCCGGCGCGATCCTGGCTGCCTGCTTTGCTAGCTTTCCCGCTTGTGACGGTCTGGCGCGCCTGCCGTGCATGCGAACCCCTGTTCGAGAGCCTTGCAGTTCAAGCTAGCACGACTGTTCGAAAATGCCAAGATGGGGAGAGGCGTAACACGGCTGCCTCTGACGGCCATCCTGCAGGCGGCTACATCGGGTGTTCGGTGCGGGTGGTTGTGTAGGTCCGGCCCGCCGGAGTGAGCCAGACCAGTACACCCGGCTCAGGCTGTTCGAGTCGCCATCCTTGGGTCTGCTTGCACCGATGGTGGTGCCTGCAGAGAGGCGCGAGGTTGCCAAAATGACGCATGTGGGCATGGGTGACCCCCACCCGGACGGGGCGGGGGTCAGGTTCAGGAAGCTAAGCTAACCGCTGAACTTCCACATCTGGTTGCCGGAGACCCCGGAGGACGGCGCGACCGTCACGAGCTGTGCGCCCTTCGCCCCCGACTGCAGGATCCGGTGCGTAGCGCGGTTCGTCCAGGTGAAGAACCCCGCGGAGCCAACCGGGGCGGCAATCCACCGCTGCCAGTTCGACCCGTTGCATATCCGGAGGACGACGTGACCGTCCCCCGGGTCAGACATGCACAGATTGAGGTTAACGCCGGTCGGAGCCCAGAAGAACATAACCCCTAGCGACTTGTCTCCCGCAAAGGCGAGCTGGAACCAGTCGGTGGCCGGATCGGTGCTGCTGTCTGTCCACCCGATCACCGGATTGTTTATCGCCTCCCGCTGCCCGCTGTTGTCTATCACGAGCGCGGGACTCCCGTTGTCGATCTGGCTTGCGCAGTACCCGTGATAGGTGCCGTTGAGGCACTCCGGGGTCGATGCCTGCGCGCCCTGGGCCGTAAGAACGAGTGCGGCCACCATCACCGGCACCGCAACTGCCGCGAGTATCACCCTGACTCTATGCATATGTCCCCACATCCTCTCTCGAATCCAGGGTGTCCCTTTCAACTCAAGCCTACACATGCGCACATGAATCGACTATTGGCTGCGCTGTTAGATCGGCAAGCAGTGAGGTTGTGTTGTATCTTCGCCCGGCTGGTGTTCGCCATTCCAGGACGCCGGTTCGGGCTGTTCCAGGTATCAGCCCCCGGCTTGACCTCCGAAGGATCAACGTGGACCTGCAGTAACGCCGTTATCCTGGGCTGGCTGTCCCCGCGGCCGGCTATATCGAGTACTGGGTGGGGCTGGTGACGTAGGTGCGACCGGCGGGGGTGTGCCAGACCAGGACGCCTGGTTCTGGCTGTTCCAACCGCCAACCTTGGGCTTGTTTGCAGCGATGGTGGTGGCGGCAGAGTGGAGCCAGGTTGCATTCGCAGGTCGGGCCGCCGTTGTCCCAGGCGGTGGTGTGGTCTAGGTCGCAGCGCGCGGCGGGCCGACTGCAGCCCGGGGCGGTGCACGTGGCGCTGCGGGCCCGGATCAGGTGCTGGAGCCTTCGGCTGGGGTGGTAGCCGATCTCCGCATGGGCGTGATCGCAGGGTCCGCGGGCGACCGGGATCAGCGGGGCCTTCAGGGTGAGCGGATGGCCAGGGAGACCGGTGCCGGGCGGCGGGTGCCGACCGGGCAGGCAGGCATGCGCAGCGGCTGTGCCATCGGGGTTCAGGGCGGTGACGCACCACCGGGTGCGCGGGTGCCTCGCGGCGGCGGCGACCAGGTCGCGGGCGTCGTCACCGTCTACCAGGCCGAACCCGCCGACCTCGCCGGGTGCCTGCGACAGACCCTGGACGGTATCGACCGGCACAGTGATGGTGACCAGAGCCGCAACACTCGGCTCGGCGCCCGGACCGGCCTCGGGCGCCGGACCGGGCGCAGGACCTGCGGGACCTGTGGGGCCACCGGAGCCATGGGGATCGCCTGGGCCACCGGGACCGCCGGGGCCACGGGGGTCGCCTGGGCCACCGGGGCCGTCCGGGCTAGTGTCATCCTCGGGTCCGCCGGTCCCGCCCTCTGTTGGGCTGGCCGGGGCATGGCGACTGTCACGTTCCTGGAGCAGGTCCAGGTAGGCGCGGACGCGCAGTTCCTGGAGAGTGCCAGGCATCCCGGCGGCGCGCAGGTCGAAGGCGCGCTGCTCGACGTGTTGCCAGGAGGCCAGAACCTCGTCGGGAGGCATCTCGTGGGCTACCATCCCGGCGTTTCCGGAATCTTCGCGGAAGCGGCGGACGTGCGCGTACTTGCGGGTTTCGTCCTTGCGGCGCTGCGCGTACTCGGGATCGAGGCTGAGTACCAGCCGGTGCGCGGCGTAGCGCAGCCGGGCGAACGACCTTGACTGGGCCAGGTCCGCGAGCACCTTATCGGCTTTGGCGGCGTCTTCAGGGGACAGGAACCTGGTCTCGTCCTCGATGATCTTGACTGCCACCGCGTGGATCTGGCCCGCGGCCAGCGCCGCGAAGGTCTGGGGCAGCCGGTCCGCCACCGCGCACGCGTAGATGATCTGGCCGGTCGCGTTCTCGTAGCTCAGGTGGAACTCGCCCATCAGCTCATCGGCGGCGAAGTCACTGAACCCGGCCCGGCCGGTATCACCTGGTTCCGTAGCGGGTCGGCGACGGGCCAGCTCGCGCATGGCCGCCAGCTGGACCCACGCCGACCAGGCCTCCATACGCCTGCCGCCGGACAGCACACCGATCAACTGCTCGTCGGACAGCCCCGGCAGCCCGGAGCCGTCCTCGCCGATCACGGTGTGCAGGACCGTACCCAAGAGCGGGCCGGGCGCCATCGTGTCGGCCTGGCCGTTCTGGGCGAACCCGGCCAGGGACAGCTCCTCGGGCCGCAGGCACACGAACAGGCCCTGCTCCGGCCCCTCAGAGTCATCGTCCGGCCAACGGGCACCGCTCTCCCCCACCGGGCCAGAGCCATCAGGCTCGGAGTCATTCGGCGGTTGATCGGGGAAGGGTTCCTGGAGCACGCAGCACGCTCCGTTCGGAATAAAGATTATGGAGCACGTTCTTCGAACACTATATCATGCTACCTTCGGTAGCACAAGATGTAGCGGATATATGTTCGCATGGGAGACGCCGGAGACGCCGGAGACGCCGGAGACGCCGGAGACGCCGGAGACGCCGGAGACGCCGGAGACGCCAGTGACGAATGCGGGCGTCGCGGGCGAGCGGCGCTAGCTGGCCTCGTTACGCTCTTCGCGGGCTGCCTGGATACGCCCGCGACGGACCACGGCCCGCAGGTCCTCGGCGAGGTTCTCCAGCGCGGGCAGCGCGGCGATCAGGGCGGCCACCTGCTCGGCAGGCAAGCCCGCCACGCGTTCGGACAGGATCGCGGCGCGCTGCGCGGCGATGCGCTGATAAGCCTGCTCCCCCTCGGGCGTGACCTCGACCCGGGCGGCGCGGAAGTCTTGGGGGTCGCGCAGCCGCCGGATCAGGCCGAACGAATCGAGCTTGCCCACGACCCGGGACAACATGGTCGGGTTGAGGCCTTCGAGCTCGGTGAGTTCGGTGAGGCCGAGCGGGCCGCGGTGGGTGACGATGCCGAGCACAGAGGCCTGGGTCGGGGTGAGCCCCTCCCCTACCGAGGCCGCGTTCAGGTGCCGCGCGAGCCGCAGGATGACCCGCCGCAGGCGGATGACGGTCTCGTCGTCCATGCGCGCCGCCCACCTCCCTTGCCACCGCAATGATTCCGGTCAATCATTGCAGTCCGAGGTCGTCACCGGTAGTCACTCGGTAACTACAACAGGTCGGCGGCCGCCCAAGCGGGCACGGTTCAGTCGGTCGCGAGGATGACGTCCGAGGCTTTGATCACTGCGGTAACTTGGCTGCCTTGGGTCAGACCGAGCTGCTTGACGGCTTCGACGGTGATCGAGGCCACCAGCCGGGTGCCGTTGGCGTCCAGCTCGACGTTGGCGATGGCCTCTCCGCTGTTGATGCTGGTGACACGGGCCGGGATCTGGTTCCGGGCGCTGAGTGGCATGACTGTGACCTCCTTGGCAAGTGGCACTACGTTAGCCTGCCGGGGCTGTCGTGCTCTGACTGGGCTATCAGGTCGGCGACCTGAGCCTCAAGCGACACGGCCGCGACCAGGCGGTTGTCGATTGCCACGTGGGGGACGGCGGGCTCGGCGCCGAGCCGGATACGATCGGTGAACTCCGCGAAGCTGGCCAGCTTGGCCGCATCGCGCTCCAGCCCGCGGACGGTCAGCCGGTGGCGCACAGTGGCTGGGTCGGACCTGACCCAGACCAGGTGCACGCGACCGCCGCCGAGTTCGGCGACCCAGGAACGCCAGCGGCCGGCGTCGTGGATCTGACCGGTGAAGGGCCCGGATAGCAGGACGGGGCAGCCGTGCGAGCGGATCTCGCGGGCGGTGGCCGTCATCCCGGCGTACTCGTGCACCTTGACGTGCTCGTCGTACCACGGGCCTTCGCGTTCCCCCGGCGGGCGGCCGTTGGCGGCCAGGATCGCCGCCGCGAACGACCCGTACATGGTGTCCTTGTCCAGCAGCGCCGGGACGGGCACGAGCGAGGCCAGCAGGATCGCGGCGACCGTGCTCTTGCCGGCCCCGGGTGGACCCGCCACCACCCAGGCCGGTGCGGGAATGGCCGGCGCGGGGATGCTCATACGCTGCGAGGATACGAGACCCGACGGCCCAGCCGGCGGTAGAGCCAGAACAGCAAGGTGTTGCGACGGGCGCCGGTCTCGGCCTCAGCCTGCCGGGAGGCGGCGACGGCGGCGTAGCCGTACTCCCGCATCTGCTGTTCGTATTGGCCGATCGCCGCGACGACGTCGGCGGCGCCCGTGGTCAACATGCGGGACAGGAGCGCGGCATCCCGCAGGGCGGTGTTCGCGCCGGAACCGCGGGCCGGGCTCATGGCGTGGATGGCGTCGCCGAGCACGGTGACGCGGCTGGGCGGCCAAGGCGGCGCGGGCGGCGAGACGCGTACCCGGACGCCGAACGTCTCGTCGATGTCGGCTTGCGCGTGCAAAGTCCGCAGATCCGGATGCCAGGTCCGGATCAGGTCGGTAGACAGGGCGTGCAGCCCGGCCGGGTCCAGCGCGGTGAGTTGCTCGTCGGGAACGCCGAACGCCCCACGGTCGCCGGCCACCGCCCACATCAGGTAGTCCTGGACGGGCGACAACCCGAAGGCCTGGGGCGGTTCCCGGAAGCGGACCGGGCCGATCGCCATCCCGATGCGGCCGCCGACCACGGCGGTAAACCCGTCCGCCAGAACAGCGGGCAACGGATCCTCCGGGCCCAGCGGAGTCTTGCCGTAGATACACCACCCACCGGAATCGGCCGGCTCGGCATCGGGCAGGTACTGGCGGCGTACCGCCGAGTGGACGCCGTCCGCACCGACCAGCACATCCGCGTCGGCGTGCTGGCCGCCGGTGAAGTGCAGCCGCACCCCGCCGGGACCGGCTTCGTACCGGGTCAGTTCGTGACCGAGGACGACCCGGCCGTCCAGGCCGGAGGCCAGCACCTCCCGGAACGTCAGGCGGTTGACCGACGTGGACAACGTGGCGGGCGCGTAGGGGTCAGCACCAGAGTCACCAACCTGTTCATTCAGCACCCGTAGTTTCTCGCTCACGACCGTGAAGCGGCGGCTGGCCTGGCCGCAGGTGGCCTGGAACATCGCCAGCGTTTCCGGCGGCAGGCACGCCTGCAGGGCCAGGCCGGCCCGCGCGTCCACGTGCAGCCGGTAGCCCTGCCGGCGGCTGGCCAGGCTGGCGTCCCGCTCGTAGACGGTGACGTCGGCGCCCGCCCGGAGCAGGCCCTGAGCCAGGCACAGCCCGCCCAGGCCGCCGCCCGCCACTGCCACCCGTAGAGCCGTCACGCCCGTGCCCCCTGCCGCCGATGCCAGACCCTCGCGCACCCACCATACGGGCCGACGGCTGTCATGCGCTGGGCCGAATGAGGCTCCGGCCAGCTCATCGTCACCGACGCCGAGGAGGGGTGGCGGCCGGCGCGGGGGCTGGAACCACGCTCCGTTCGGAATAAAGAAAGAAAAAGGCGAAGGCCGTCAGCGCTGCGTCCGGCCGGTTACGGTGAGATTGGCGAGCGAGGCGCACGACTTACCGAATTCCCACCAGCCCGCCACCCATGGCTGCACGTAGGCGAGCCCGCGCAGGTAGTAGATCGGGACGAGCGCGACCTGGTCGGCGATCGCCATCCGATCGGCCTCGTGGAAAAGCTCCAAGCGCACGCGGCCGTCGGCTTCGCGCCGCGCGCGGTCGATCAGCTGGTCGAGCGGTGCATAGGAGAACCCGCCCTCGTTCGTCTTGCTCTGTGAGTGCAGGAGCAGCCGGAGGTAGTATTCGGGGTCCGGGTAGCCGGGCAGCCAGGCGGTGATGGCTGCGTTGGCCGTTCCCCACGGCCGGCCCAGGCTGGCCGCTTGCTCGGCAGACTCGGCATAGGTCACGGCGTCGATGCCGAGGACGTCGCGCCACTGCGCCGTGAGCGCTTCGGCGAGCGCCAGCCAACCCGGGAACATCGCGAGCACCAGCTTGGCGGGCGACTCGCAGCGGGCGAGTTCCTCGCGGGCCAGCTGCGGGTCGTACGGGAGCGCGATATCCGGCGTATGACCCTGGAGCGCCGGTGGCACGAGCCCGCCCGTCGCGACGACTGCGTTGGCCGGTACCACATCGGTGAGTGCGCTCCGATCGATCGCGCGCGCCAGCGCCCGGCGCAGGTGGACGTTCGAGGTCCAGCGGTCCCGGTGGTCGAACGCCACGTAAAAGGCGCCGGCGCTCGGCCCCATCTGCTCGGCGGCGGGACCCAGAGGGCCTGAGCCGCGCGGCCGCGCCGTGTAGCGCCCGAGGATCAGGTCAAGGTCGCCGTGCTGGTACGGCCGGAGATCCTCGCCGGGCGCCAGGCGCGTCATCTCTACGTGCGCGACGTTTCCGGCCCGGGGCCGGTCGTAGTCCTCGCGGCGCACGAGGACGATGCGCTCAGCGTTGCGCTCCTGCTGCCGGAACGGGCCGCTCACCACCTGCTGCTGCGGCCGCGTCCACTCGTCACCGTCCCGGTCGATCGCGTGCCGGGGCTGCGGGCCCGCATCGGGACGATTCAGCACGCTGAGGAAGTAAGGCGCGGGCGCCTCGAGCCGGAACTCCACCGTCCGCTCGTCGAGCGCGGCCACGCCGACGCGGCGGTGATCGCGCTCGCGGCCGGCGTAGTAGTCGAGTCCGTTCTCCAGGACGAAGTAGATCGCTGCCGACGCACCCGGCCGACTCGGGTCGAGCACGCGCTTGATCCCGAACTCGACGTCGTGCGCGGTCAGCGGGTGGCCGTCCGACCAGCGCAGCCCGTTGTGCAGGTGGAACAGGTAGCGAAGCCCGTCGGCGGAGATCTCCCAACGCTCGGCAAGCGAGGGCACGATCGTCCGCTCCGGCCACGCCTCGACCAGCCGGTCGAACAGCTGCATGCCGAGCTGGATATTTGTCCAGGCGATGGCCGAGTGCGGGTCAGCGTCGCCGGGGAGGACGCTCGCCGCGATCCGCAGCGTCTCGGCCGCGGGCACGGGCGCGGGCGGGCGCCAGAGAGCAAACGCCTGCCGGTAGGCGGCGTCGGCCTCGGCGAAGCGAAGCGAGGTATGCAACGCGAGCGCCAGCTTGAACAGGATGAGCGCCATTTCCTGTTCGGCTCCGCGCCGTTCGAGCAGCGGCAATAGCTCGCGGTAGTGCCCGACCGCCTCGTCGAGCGCGTACTGCTGGCGCGCCCGGTCGCCTGCCCGGACCAGATAATCGACCGCGCGGTCTTCGTCGCCAGCCGCGAGCCAGTGGTACGCGAGCAGGCCGAGCTCGTCGCCCAGGTTGTCGGCGGGGCGGTTCTCCAGCCACTCCGCCGCCCGCCGGTGCAGCCCGGTGCGAGCCGCGGAAACGAGCGTCCGGTAGGCGACCTCCTGGATCAGCACGTGCTTGAACCGGTACTGCGGCTGCGGCCACCGGCGCTCGGTGCGGACGAGGTCGGCGCGCTGCAGCTCATGCAGCGCCCGGGCAACCTCGCCATCCTCGAGCACGCCCTCGAGCAAAGCCAGGCCGAAACGCCGCCCGAGCGCCGACGCGGCGGTGATGACGCGCCGGCATTCGGGGTTCAGCCGATCCAGGCGCGCGAGCACCACCTTCTCCACGGTCTGCGGGATCTCCACCTCAGCCTTCTGATCGAAACGCCAGCCGCCGCCCTCGGGCACCACGGTCCCGGCGTCAACGAGCGAGCGCACCAGCTCCTGCAAGAAGAACGGGTTTCCCTCCGCGACCTCGAGCACCCGGCGCTCCAACTCGGCGGGAAGCGTATCCTGCCCCACCAAAGTGTGCAGTAGCTCGCGCTCCGCCTGGCGCGACAGCGGCTCGAGCGCCAACTCGCGCATCAGATGCGGGTACTCGCGCGCGGCGAGCTCCTTCAGGCGCCATGCGGGTAGGTCCCGCTCGCTGCGCTCGGTCACCGCGAGCAGCAGCGCCGCATTCTCGGTGAGGGCAAGCAGCTGCTCAGTGAGCTGCACCGACGTCGCATCCGCCCAGTGCAGGTCCTCCAGCGCCAGCGCAACCGGGCCGTCCGCCGCGAGCCGGTCGACAAGCTCGATCACGACCTCGAACGTGCGGTACTGGAGTGCTTCGGGCGAGAGTTCGGCCAGCCGGGCAGCGGAATCGGCGTCGAGGGCGAGTCCCAGCAGCGAGCCGAGGTACGGGTACCTGGTGGCCGCCAGCTCACCGTACAGCTGTTCGAGATTCCGGCGCAGTGCGATCCGGGCCCGCAGCTCGGGCTCATCCACGCTGAGCCCGAGCCAGTCACGCAGGATTTCCCGGAACGGCCAGTACGGAAGCGACTCGCCGTACGACACACAGCGTCCTTCCAGCCAGCGGCCGTCGAAGCGCTCGCGCAGCTCCGCCAGCAGGCGGCTTTTGCCGATGCCCGGCTCGCCGGTGATGAACAGCATGCCACCGACGCCCGCGTGCAGGCTATCGACCAGCGAAACCGCGGCGGTCAGCTCGGCGTCGCGGCCGACCAGGCGGATGTCCAGGTCCGCGGGCTCGCGCCCCCGCCGGTGCCCGGCCCGCAGGCCGCGTACCTCGTAGGCGAGCACCGTGTCCGCCTTCCCCTTGAGCTCGAGCTCCACCGGTTCGGCCCAGATGAACGCGGCCCCGGCCAGGCGGCGCGTCTCCTCGTCGACCAGGATGGCGCCAGGGCGGGCGCGCGCTTGCAAGCGCGCCGCCGTGTTGACCGAGTCGCCGAACGCGGCGTACTCGACCCGCAGGCCAGCGGTAAGCTCCCCGACCACGACCGGGCCCGTGCCGATGCCGACCCGCACACCGAAGCCTTCCTGGCCGAATGCTCGCCGTACCTCCTCTGCGTAAGAGGCCAGTTCCTCGGCGATCCGGATCCCCGCGCGGATGGCCCGCTCCGGATCGTCTTCCGAGGTGACCGGCGCACCGAAGAAAGCGAGCACGCCGTCACCGGCGAGATCCTTCACCCGTCCGCCGAGGCGTTCAATCTCCCCCACGATCCGCGCGACCGCATCGCCCACGACCAGCCGCAGCTCCTCGGGATCCAGGCGCTCACCCAGCGCGGTCGAGCCCACGAGGTCGGCAAAAAGTACCGTCACGACCTTGCGCTCGTCGCGCAACTCCATGCCCATGCGGCCATTCTCGCCTGTCGGGCGCCGTTTCGAGGTCCTTGCGGGGAGGCCGTTAGCCTGCTCGCCCGGCGCGCCGCGGGCGGGTCAGCTGGCGATGGCGTCGGGGACGGCGGGAATGACCATCGCGAAGGTCGAGCCCTTGCCGCTGGCGCTGTGCACCCGGACCGAGCCATGGTGGGCTTCGGCGATGGCCTGGACGATGGGCAGGCCGAGGCCGAAGCCGCCGGCCTCGCGGTTGCGGTACGGCTGGGCGCGGGTGAACCGGCGGAAGATCCGGTCGAGCTCGGTGGGCGGGATGCCGGAGCCCGAATCGGTCACGGCCAGGACCGCGTTCCCGCCCTCGAGATGGACGCTGACCTCGATGGTGTCGCCCGGCTCGGTGTGCGCGACGGCGTTCTCCAGCAGCGCGTCCAGCGCGGCGACGAGCCGGTCGCTGTCACCGCGCACGGTCGCCTCGTCGACCTCCCCCAGCCGCCAGCGGCGGGGGATGTTGCCCCAGCGTTCCAGCGCGTCCAGGACCAGGGAATCGACCGAAACCGGCGCCAGGTGCAGGAAGTCCGGGGTGCCGGCCGAGGCCAGCAGCAGCAGCCGGTTGGTCAGCCGCCGCAGCCGGGCCAGTTCGCCGGTGACGACCCGGGCGTCCGCGGCCACCGCCTGGTCGGTGGCGGCCCGCTCGATCAGTTCCGCGTGGCCGAGGGCCACGGTGATCGGGGTGCCCAGCTCGTGG
>Ga0306925_10007056_pt1 | contig 10516 bp, 8 predicted proteins | sample flu12Cox44000176_FD_203755 | JGI IMG/M metagenome (GOLD analysis project Ga0306925, IMG submission 203755) | Lab enrichment of tropical soil microbial communities from Luquillo Experimental Forest, Puerto Rico - flux8day.12C.oxic.44.000.176 (v2)... | ecosystem: Environmental > Terrestrial > Soil... | reverse complement strand
CAACTCGTCTGCAAGAAAAATAACTACGGACCAGACGACGAAACCATCACACTGCGATGGCAAACCGGTACCAACGGAAGCGGCGTCTTCATCATGAAGCCCAAACCAAACTCTCTCGAAGCAATGGCAGAAAACCAAAAAGTCGAAGAACTCTTCCTCTCCTCACTCCAGCGCCTCATCGATCAAAACCGCGGACCCTTCAGTCACAAAAAACAGTCCAACAACTACGCCCCAGCAGTGCTCGCAGACCTGCCCGAAATCAAAAACGCAAACATCAAAAAGCTCGCCCTCGCACAAGCTATGGACCGCCTGATCGACGCCCAAAAGATCATCATCAAGGATTACGGACCAGCCTCAAAAGGCCTCACCAAAATCGTCATCGTCCCCAAAACTCTCGCCCCCATCCTCACAGCATGGAAAGCCGCCATCGGTCTCAACGTTCCCCGACCCCTCCACCACGTCATCGAAATGGCACACCCACGCATCAACCCAACCCTCAATGCCGCCTTCCTCGCCGTCGCCGCAATGGACGACGGAAAAACCATCAGCAACTCACTCCTCACCCAATGGCTGCAAAACTACAACGAGGTCCCTACTAACGGCCTCATGCTCTCCAGCAACGGTAACGACAAATGGATGCTCGTCCCCCAAAATATATCCCACGATATGCCCCATATTTAATTCCCGGGGGAAATTCCCCCACGAAAAAAATCCCTCCGCCTAATATTTATTGCCGGAGGGGGAAGTTCCCCCCCTGCCTGCACGCATGCAGGACGCATGCGGGCTCTGTGGGCTGTGGGGTGCTCGCATCCCTAATAGGATGCGAGCATGCGAGCACCCCTGATGCGGGCTCTGCAAGCAGGCATGCGTGCAGGCATGCGTGCTTTCTAGTTGCAAAAGTAACTGTTCCAGGGATTTAATCCTCCCTCCTCAAAAATAATATTTCTGTCGCTTTAAAAATATTCGGGGATGAGGGTTTGGAATATTCGGCCCGCCCCAAAATAATCCTCGGGTCAGTATTTTTAATTGTCTAGCTGTCTAGCGTCGGGCGAACGACTGGTTGCCTACGGTTGATGTTCCAGTGGCGCATATTTTTCTTCGGTGTGTCCTTTTTTGAGAGCCAGCCGTGCTTCTCGAGGATCGTGGCCAGCCTAAGCACCTCTTCTGCATTCTTTTTGGGCCGGGGTCCGTAGATCATCAAATCTGACGTGCTGATGGATGGGCGGGGCCAGCGGAGGAGGAAGTCGAGCATTCGTTGGGCGTGGTCGGGCTGTTGTGGTTCCGTTTTGGGCGGTGGTTCGTCTGCGAACGAGAACTTTTCACCATTTCGTTTCGGCATCGGAAGCTTCCTTGGCTTGTTTGGGAACGCCGCAATCAAAAACAAGTTTGTCTTCAGGGGCGTTGCCCAGATTTATTGTCACGATGACGCGGTCGGTGTCGGTGCCGGTTTTCTCGTCGCTGGAGCGGGCGACGGTGCGGAGCTCCTTCGAAGCCTCAATACGATGACGAGGCGAGGCCTGGTTATCTCGAAGTATGGAGCCAAGTACCTCGGGGGCTTCTGTGAAGATTTTGGCGGCTGCCTCCTGGGCAGCAGTGCCATTCAGCATACGACGCTCGGACTCCGAGTTGATTGCGAGGCGGAGTGATTTGTTTTTGGCGATCTCGACCCAAGCGTCGGGGCTGATATCGTATTTTTCTCGGATCTGATCGTCGGAGAAAAGGCGTTCTCGGTTGCGCGCGCAATCGGTAACGAACGCATATCCCACATCGCTTGCGAGCGGAACGCGGACGCCGCGCAGCGTGACGGTTTCGTCGCGCTTGGGTGCGCGCTCCGGCGGGCTATCGAGGGTGAAGCCTGTGACGTATGTGTCGGGGGTGGTCATGGTGCTGCTAGTATAACCTGATGGACCGGCGCGAACCAAGCACGGCAGAGTGGGCCGCTATTGAGAGCGTTTGGGCCTGGTACTGCCACAACAGAGACAGTCGGGACGTACCTTTCGTGGAGATCGTGAGCCGGGTGCAAACGCGCTGTCCAAGCGCCAGTGTTGAGCATATCCGCGTTGAATTCGCGAAGCGGCTCAGGTTGGGGCAAGCGCGGCGATCTGTCCCGACTAGCTCGGCCTAATTCTCTTCCGTCGGTGGTGGGGGCGGCGGCGGCACTCAAACTCACGCGTGACCACAGCGAGCCCAGCCTGGGCAAACTGCTCCTCGCGGCTATTGCGTGACCTCTTCGCCAAGCATGGCAAGGTGCTGAGTCTCAGAGCAGGTCGTCGAACTGCTCACCGCCGATGGCGAGAGTGAATGGGCGAACGCGCATCACCGCGTGTGACCGAATCAGCCGCTCGCCCCGGCCATGCGTGGGAGGGAGAAGAAGCAGCAGACGGCTCTACAAAATAGTCCAGCTGGAGTCCCCGCCTCAGGTGCGTCAGGATCCATAGAAGCGGCAGTATCTGGACCAGCTGGCCGAGCGCGCGCGGTTTTAGGAAAGAGGCCCATTCCACCCTGTAGGTGTAGCAGCCCTCGGGATCGTCCGGCTCGAACGTAACAAGCTGCCTAGCCAGCGACTCCGGGATGTCCTGTGAGGACACCAACCTCTCGGAGGCAGGATCATAACCAGCCAGCCGGTGCCGGATCATGGTTCTACTGTCCTTCCCGCGATAGGTGGATTGAGCTGCGCGCCAGTATCGGGATTGAATTCTCCGAGATGGTTTCCGCGAGAATCGTACATTTCGACCGTCGCATGTTGATAATCCCACTCCAGAATTCTGCCGTCAGACAGCTTCCAACGTCTTCGCAATCCCGCGCCCCTCAGCCTTGTCTTGGACCTCCTCAGTTCAGCGTCCGGGAAGCCCGAAAGTTCCTCGGGAGGAGCTACTGGGCCTCGACCGCCCGGGCCTCTACGCGATATATCGGAATTCATACCACATAATTCATCTATCCGGTCGGTTCGCCACCTGGTCCAGTCAACCGTTCATTAGAGGCCGGGCGCCTGGCCTGTACACGCCTGGCCCGTACACGCTCGATTGTCTTTTTTCTTAATGCTTGCGCGGCTCGCTCCGCTTCACTGAGCGCCGACCGCGCTTGCTGCGAAAGGGCTGTATTTTGCCACGGTATGGGCATCGATGCCGAGTTGCTTCGCCACGGCATAGGCGCTCAGCCCTTTGCCCAGCTGCTTGGCGATCTTCTGCCGTACTGTGGGGCTGAGCGCGGGACGGCCGATGCGCTTGCCTTGTGCTCGTGCTCGGGCGATGCCTGCGCGAGTCCGCTCACCGATCTTTTGCGACTCTACCTTGGCCAAGCTCGACATGACGGCGAGCAGGATGTTGCGGAGCAATTCGTTGTCGGTGGAAAGGTGCGGTTCGGTGTAGCTGTGAAAAGACACGCCGGAACCGGCTAAGCGTTGCAGGTGCATGACTGTCGGCACCATGCCCTCGCGGCTGAAGCGGTCGAGCGCCCAGAACAGCACGCAATCGAACTTGCGTTTGTGGGCATCTTCGAACAGCGCAGCAAATTGCTTGCGGCCCTGGGCATCTTTCCGGCCGGATTCACGATCGATGTACTCATGTACGATCTCATGACCAGCGCTCTCGCACCATTGGCGTAACTGTCGGAGCTGGTTCTCGGGATCCTGTTTTTGGTCGTCCCTGCTCACTCGGGCATAGATGGCTATACGCATGAAATATGGCCCTTTGTTAGTGGAATAACAGTGCTTTTAAACCATGCTTTTTCGGCTCTCGTCAAGTGCCCGTTTCATGCGGGTTTCCTGATCTGGATTTTGTCGACCCTTTTTCCCATGCCGATCGCGGTCGGCAAAAAAAGGCCCCGACGGCGAACCAGGGCCAAGTCAACAGAGGTCCTTGGGGGGTCCTCAAGCTATCCGATTCGCAAACGATGCGCGCGCGACGTCGCGCGCATGATCAGTCAGGAGGCTGGGCTGGGGGAGCTGCCCCTTCACAATCCCTCGTCAATGGTCTGCGCGTCGGTTGGGGGGCCTAAGCGCGGCCGCGTTAATAATCTCGTCGCTGTATGGGCTCGGCAAGGGCAGCGCGGTGCATTTGCCGAAGCAAAAAGCGGCCCCGGCAGGGACGGACCGGGGCCAAGCATCGTCAGGCATGCAGGAAAGACTGCAAATCTAGTCTGCCGGCCGCGGGGGGTAGAGCACCTGCCTTGAGTCCCGACTGCAATCTGGCCACGGGGGTGGCGCGTAGGATGCGCGCAGCGCATCGCAGTGCTTCACGCCATCGCCGATTCGAGTTTGAAGGTTTCTAATTTCCGATTTGAGTTCGCGCGCCAGCCTCACCCTTCCAGCCGGCGAGAGTCGCCGCCCGCGCGCGGCGGAGCCTATAGGGGTGGACCCCTCGCCCCCATGGACTGGACGCCCCCCTATCTCTTCTATAGACGGGGGCCAAAAATATATCCGCCCGAAAATCCCAAGGGCCCATCAATTCCTTACGCTGCGGGTTTTACCAAGAGCACGATTGCAAATTTTTTTCGTTAATGATTTCGGAGCGAGTTCGCCGCTAACGCCTTGATCCTTGTCCGCGTCACACGAATCAAAGGCTGCAGATGTGCTATACTATGCTCACGTCGATTGAAGTCGGGCAACGCGACGGGCTCGCAGGCTCATTCATTTCGATATCTTCGAGAAGGTCCTGTGCGTTTTGGTTGCGTCGTCGAATTCGTTCGCGTCGCCGTGTTGGTCGATGAAGAGCCGTAGCGCGAGTTGTGTGGCTTGGAGTTTTGGAAGTTCGGGCAGGAGTCGCACAGCAATCGAGGCATACAGTTGTGGTGTTTCGAGGTCCCCCGGGTCCACGGCATCGAGAATCGTGTTCTGGACATGCCGCCGTGCAGATGATCGACACGTCTATCGTCCGCGTGCATCAGCACGGAGCATGCATCACTCAAAACAGAAGACAGTCAATGGGCCGTTCACATCATGAGCGCCAGCCAAAGCGATCTTCTGGGTGTTGCGCTCCGGGGCGCCATGGCGAGACCTGCCGCAGAATTTTGGTCCGTACACCACCTGCTTGCCGTTGAGGACACGGCGATCGTTCACCCGAGGCACGCCGCGCGGCTTGTTGGGCAGCATCGGCTTGATGGCAGTCCACTCATCGTCGGTGAGTTCGTAGCGCATGATTCGAGGCTCCAAGTTTGGGAGCTTGAATCACGTCCCGGCGGTCAGTCTCAATAAGGCCCTGTCGCAGGTGCAGTGCGACTTCACGAGCATGTGAATGACACCCCTTGACTCGGTCGATCGACCGAATTATCCCGTCAAATATATTCGGTCGATCGACCGAATTATACGCAAGTCCGACAGGGATAGTCATGAACCCGATCTTCAGCGCTGGCCGCGGCTCTACCCATGGCTAGGCAATCTTTGGCGGTCAGGTTGGAGCGCTGGTTGGTGGGATACACGACTTGGCGCCTCGAGCAGTGGGCAACGGCTCAGCTCTGGTCGCTGAGCGATCGTACCCTAAAGGATATCGGCCTTACGCGCACGGAGATCCTGAGCGCTGTAAAAAGCGACGCGGGATCGTCGGTTCTTGGAGTCACCTTCCCTGTGCCACCTCTTCAGGAGAAATCCAGCAGTGATGAGTCACATCGACAACGACAAGCTTGGAGCATTGGTCGGAAAGATGCTTGGGGATTTGGGCGGCGCGTTTAGCGTACCCACGGTCCGCATCGGGTTCCGGATGGGCCTGTTCGAAGCCCTTCATCGTCACGGCCCAGCGCGGATTTCCGAACTCGCCGCGCGGACCGGACTACTCGACCGCTATGTACATGAATGGGCATTCGCTCAGGCTGCCAACGGTTATATCGCCTTCGATGCGGAGCAAGGACGGTTAGCTTGACGCCAGAGCAGGCAATGATCTTCGCGGCCAAGGACAGTCCCGTGTATCTGGAAGGTGCTTTCGATCTGGCGGCAGCCATGGTGGAAGGACAGCACAAAGTCGAAGCGGCGTTCCGGACCGGCGACGGAGTTGCTTGGGGCGACAGCAGTGGGTGCCTGTTCTGCGCCGTCGGTGCCTTCTTTCGGCCGGGCTACGTCAACAGCATCGTCCAGTCCTGGCTACCCTCGTTGGAGGGTGTCCAGCAAAAGTTACAGAACGGAGCCATGGTGGCCGACATCGGCTGCGGTGTGGGGTTCTCGACGCTTTTGATGGCGAACGCTTTTCCGGCGAGCTCATTTGTCGGCTACGACTTTCACGCGCCATCGATCGAGCAGGCGAATGCGCATGCCAAAGCGCATGGCTTCGCGGACCGCGTGCGCTTCGTGACCGGTCGTGCCAAGGACATCGCTGAACGCGACTTCGATCTCGTCACCATGTTCGATTGCCTGCACGATATGGGCGATCCGCGTGGCTGCGCCAAGCACGTGCGTAAGCTGTTGAAACCTGGCGGCACTTGGATGATCGTAGAGCCCATTGCGGCTAATGATCCTGCAGAGAATGTCGGCAATCCTGTCAGCCGGCTCTACTACAACGCCTCGACAATGATCTGCGTGCCCACGTCGCTCGCGCAGGAAGTTGGAGAGGCTCTCGGCGCTCAGGCGGGAGAGGCCAAATTGACCGACGTCCTAAAAGAAGGCGGCTTCCGCCATGTGCGGCGCGCAACCCAAGGTCCCTTCAATATGGTGCTCGAAGCTCGGCCTTGAGGAGACAGCTTCAGTCGGGCAAGCGCGTGTACCATCCAGAGCGCCCGGACCACCTCGTCACGTCTGTGGCTACAGTTCCGAGCAATAGCTCGAGACGCTACTGATGGGCCCATCCGGGCAGCGGATGCGTAAGCGATCGTTTACGCCAACGAGAGAGGTCGGGACAGCCCATGGTGCGCGTCGCGATAAAGCAAGCAGAGACCAGCACGGCCCTGCTCGAAGCAGCTAAGAAGGTGCTCCGGCAAAACGGCTATTCCGGGCTTTCCACGCGCGACGTCGCCGCCACCGCCGGCGTTCCGTTGAGCCAGATCCATTATCACTTCGGGTCCAAGCAGGGCATGATGCTGGCGGTGTTCGAATATCTCAACGCCCAGCTCCTCGAGCGCCAGCAATCCATGTTCAGCGACCCGAGCCTCAAGATTTCGGAACAATGGGACCTGGCGTGTCAGTCCCTCGACGACGACATAGGCTCCGGTTACGTCCGCGTTTTGCAGGAACTGATCGCGGCGAGCTGGGTGGACGCCGAGGTCGCCAAGGTCATCAGAGCCGGGATCATGGGCTGGATCGATCTCATCGTCCAGGTGGCGCGCCGAGCTGAGCGCGAGCTTGGCGGCCTAGGACCCTTCTCACCCGAGGAACTCGGGGCGATCGTGGCCGATGCATTTATCGGTGCGGAAAGCCTTTACCTTCTCGGCATTGAGAAGAGAGGGTCACCAGTACGTCAGGCGCTGCGGCGGTTCGGCGATCTCATTCGCATTGCGGAAAGCGCTTCCTCGAAGAGATGATGTCATGCGCGCGAAGCTGCCTGATAAGAATGGATTCGTCGAGCGCGACGGCGTGAATCTCTATTACGAGGTCTATGGCGATGGTCCGGACACGATGCTGTTCATACCGCCGTGGAGCATCGTGCACTCGCGCATCTACAAGGCGCAGCTGCCCTATCTCAGCGAGCGTTTTCGCTGCGTTGCGTATGACGGCCGCGGGAACGGCAAGTCCGATCGGCCTCCCGACGTGGCGGCCTACTCGCTGGATGAGTACGTCGCCGACGCACTGGCCGTCATGGATGCCACCGAAGCGGGCCAGGCAATCCTCGTCGGCCTCTCCTTCGGTGGCTTCCTCGCTTGCGTCCTCGCCGCCCACTATCCCAAGCGCGTTAGGGCCGCCGTCCTGGCGGGCACGGTGGCGAGCGTCGGCGCCAACTATCCGTACCTGAGCCCGAAACATTTCCTTGCCAAGCACGAGAACTGGGAGGGATGGAACAAGTACAATCGCGAACACTGGCTCGCGGACTATCCGGACTTCGCCGATCACTTCGTCTGCAACATCTTCTCGGAGCCCCACTCGACCAAACACATCGAAGACGGCATGGCGTGGGCCAACGAGACTACCGGCCCCGTCCTGATAAAGACCGTGGAAGCACGTGCAATCCCGCCGCAGTTCGAAGTCAGTGAAGTGATGTACCGCAAGATCCGCTGCCCGATGCTCGTGATCCACGGCGACAACGACCAAATCCAGCCCTACGAGCGTGGGAGGCTTGTAGCCGAGCTGACCGGCGCGGAGCTCGTCACGATTCCGGGCGGCGGGCACCACCCGCTCGGTCGCTTTCCGGCCAAGTGCAATGCGCTGATCACCGATTTTCTGCACTGCAAGCTGGGCGTTCCGGCTTCGCGACGGCGTGCAAGCCCGATGCGCCGTGGCAGGCGAGCGCTTTATCTCTCGTCCCCAATCGGTCTCGGACATGCGCGCCGCGATCTCGCTATTGTGCGGGAACTCCGAAACCTCCACCCGGATCTGCAGGTTGACTGGCTTGCCCAGGATCCAGTCACCCGCCTGCTCGAGGCGAACCGGGAGTGCGTGCATCCCCTGAGCGGGCGGCTCGCAAGCGAAACGCGCCACATCGAGCTCGAATCGGGGGAGCACGAGCTGCACTGTTTCCAAGCCATTCGCCGCATGGATGAGGTGCTGATCCATAATTTCATGATCTTCCAGGATGCCGTTGAGGAATGCGCCTACGATCTGGTGATCGCTGATGAAGCCTGGGACATTGACCATTACTGGCACGAACATCCGGAGCTCAAGAAAGCAAAGCTCGCCTGGTTCACGGATTTCGTGGGCTACGTACCCATCCCTTCAGCTGGTGCGCACGAAGCCTTTCTCACGACGGACTACAATGCCGAGATGATCGAGCATATCGAGCGGCACCCGCATGTGCGCGACCGCGCCATCTTCGTCGGCAATCCAGACGACATCATTCCGCTGAGCTTTGGAAAGGACTTGCCACAGATGCGTGACTGGGTGCCCAAGCACTTTGAGTTTGCCGGCTACATCATTGGCGAGCACCCGCGGACGTTCGGCACACGGGCGGAGTTGCGTCAGCGGCTCGGCTATCAGCCGGGCGAGCGCGTGTGCATCGTGACCGTCGGAGGTTCCGGCGTCGGGTCGCATCTCATCAAGCGCATCCTGCAAAGCTACCCCCTCGCGCGCGCCCGAGTACCTGAGCTACGCATGATTGTCGTGGCAGGGCCACGCATCGACCCGCGCGCGCTGCAAGCGCCCGCCGGGGTCGAAGTGCGCGCGTTCGTGCCCAATCTCGACCGGCATCTGGCAGGCTGCGATCTCGCCCTCGTCCAAGGTGGTCTCACCACCTGCATGGAGCTGACCGCCGCGGGAACACCGTTCCTTTACTTTCCGCTCAAGAATCACTTCGAACAGAACTTCCACGTCGCGCACCGGCTCGACCGCTACCGCGCGGGGCGGCGGATGGAGTTCGCGACCTCGACCCCTTACATGATCGCCGATGCGATGGTCGCGGTCCTGAACGCGCGACCGAAATACAGACCGGTCGAAGCCGATGGCGCGGCGCGTGCTGCCCGGATGCTCGCGGACCTGATCTGATCTCGACTGACGATCAGATCATGATCGACGACGCGCGCGGGAGCATCGAATACGACGAGTGCGGGAGCGGCATGACGCTTGTGCTCGTTCCTGGATCATGCAGCACCGGCGCAACGATGCCGCCGCGGTGATCCAGCCGATGGACGTGAATTGGTGGGGATGTCTCCTGTCCACCACCCCAGTGTCGATGTCGCTCATTGCCCGTCATTCGCGACATACAAGCGGCGGGACATGTGAGCGCCACCGCCATTGCTGCCCAGCTCAGCGCCCGCAAGATCGCGACGGCTCGCGGCGGGGCCTGGTCGCATGTTCAAGTTGGCACCATACTCAGGCGGGCAATGGCCGAGCGTGCCGGAAGCTACCCCCAAGCTTACGAATGAGGACCCCGCAGGCGCGGATTTCTTGATTAGCCCAAGCACACGCCGCAGCAGCGCCCATTCCTCAAGATCGAGGCCACCGGGAATGCGCTGGTCAACACTGACCAAAATGTCCTTCGGTAGGTTGGCGATCGCCAGCTTGGCGAACGTGAAGCGACATCCAGGCTGAATGGATGCGCATAGCACATGCCGCGCCAGTGAAATGGAACTAAGCGGGATGCGAAATTGCCGCAAAATGTGACGCCCATCACAATGCTGCCGGTCGATTATGTGACATTATTTTGTGGCTGGAGTACCCCACCTTGTAGCGGGGCTAGACAATGGAACCTAGGTCCTTCCTTAACGACCCCAGGCACTGGCGTGAGCGCGCAGAAGAAGCTCGTAGTCGCGCGGATCAAATAGCCGAACCTCAATCAAAAAATGCGATGCTACGCATTGCCCACGATTATGAAGTTCTTGCCGAGCGCGCTGAAGCCCGAGCCTCGGGCCATTCACTAAAATCAAACTGACTCACTGCCGTCGAGGGTGTGTACGCAGTCGCGCACATCGGGCACGAACAGCCCATAGGGCACACGCTCCTGGAAACGCC
>Ga0306925_10007054_pt1 | contig 10518 bp, 9 predicted proteins | sample flu12Cox44000176_FD_203755 | JGI IMG/M metagenome (GOLD analysis project Ga0306925, IMG submission 203755) | Lab enrichment of tropical soil microbial communities from Luquillo Experimental Forest, Puerto Rico - flux8day.12C.oxic.44.000.176 (v2)... | ecosystem: Environmental > Terrestrial > Soil... | reverse complement strand
CGTCCGGTGCTTCCACACGGGGTTGAGGAGCATCGGCGTGACCCGGGACCGATGCTTGGGCGTCGTAATAGTCAGGTTGTAGTGGGACGGGTTTGTTGGACTCCGCGCCCGGAGTTTCTTCGGGCTTTTTGCGGCGCTTTATGCGCTCGCGCATCCATTTCCGCATGTAGGCCTTGTAACACAAGCCCGTCCCCTGCGGCAATGCAGGGGAATCGACTCCGCTAGCCGCGAGCGTTTTAGAGGATTAGGATTGCCATATGCCAGCGAATATTCCAGCGGAGATTCACGGGAAAAACTACATCAGTCTGGCCAGCTTCCGTAAGAATGGTCTGGCTGTTTACACCCCAGTCTGGTTCGCCGAAGAAGATGGCAGGTTGTTTGTGATGACGCGAACGGATTCGGGCAAGTTCAAGCGTATTCGAAACAATCCGCAGATCAAGATCGCTCCCTGCACGATGTCGGGCAAGGTCACTGGCCCGGAATTCCCCGCCCGTGTTCGGGTGCTGCCGGAGGTAGACTGGGACCGCGCACGCAACGCAGTTCGCGCGAAATATTGGCTGGCGCGAGTGCCTTTCCTTTGGAGCAAGACCAACGCCTATCTGGAGATCACGGTGTAGCGCTTTTTGCAGCGCCCCCTCGAGGCTCGCCGGTCATAGATCACAAACACTTTGTGCGCTGTGACGTTTACGCAATCTCCCGCCGCCTGCTACCATCATTGGTTCACGTACGACCCTGGGAAGTCACTGGGCTTGTTCTCATAACCTTTACGGAGGAATCATGGCAATCAAAGTAGGCATCAACGGCTTCGGCCGCATCGGCCGCAACGTGTTGCGCGCTTCGCTGAAAGATCCGAATGTGGACTTTGTCGCCGTTAACGATCTAACCGATCCCAAGACGCTCGCCCACCTTCTGAAATATGACTCGATCCTCGGCAACTTGCCGAATCAGATTTCGGCCGGAGCGGACAGCATTACGGTCGATGGCAAGACCATCAAGGTTTTCAAAGAAAAGGATCCAGCTGCGCTCCCTTGGGAGTCGGTTGGAGCGCAAGTAGTGATCGAATCGACTGGGCGTTTCACGGACGCGACCGACGCCAAGAAGCACATGCGTGGGCCTGTGAAGAAGGTCGTCATTTCGGCTCCGGCGAAGAACGAAGACATCACGCTAGTGCTGGGCGTCAATCATGACAAGTACGATGCGGCGAAGCATCACATCATTTCGAACGCCTCCTGCACCACGAATTGCCTGGCGCCGATCGCCAAGGTGGTAAACGACAATTTCAAGATCCAGAGCGGCACGATGACCACGATTCACTCCTACACCAACGATCAGGTCATTCTCGACTTCCCGCACAAAGATCTGCGGCGCGCTCGCGCGGCAGCTCTTTCCATGATCCCCACCTCTACTGGCGCAGCGAAGGCGTTGAAGTTGGTCATTCCTGAGTTAGCCGGCAAACTCGACGGTTTCGCGATGCGCGTGCCCACGCCCAATGTCTCGGTGGTCGATCTGGTGGTGTTTGTCGACAAGAAGACAACGAAGGAAGAGGTCAATGCAGCACTCAAAGCGGCTTCGGCATCCGGCCCCCTGAAGGGTTATTTGGGGTACGAGGAGAACGAACTGGTCTCCTCGGATTTCAAGGGCGATTCTCGCTCCTCGATCGTGGATGCCCCGATGACGCTCGTGGTGGGCGGCAACTGCGTCAAAGTCATCTCCTGGTACGACAATGAGTGGGGATACTCTTGCCGCGTGCGTGACCTCATCGATTACCTCGGCTCCAAGGGCCTGTAGTCGCCGAATCAATACCTCAGGGGTGAGGCTGCGACGGCCTCGCCCCTGCTTCACGCAAACGGATGCGCTGCGCCACAGCCATCGATCAGGCTCGCTTGCCGCGAACGCTTATTTTAAGGACCGGCCATGTCCAAGCTTTCGATTCGTGATCTGCCTCTGAACGATCATCATGTTTTTATGCGGGTGGATTTCAACGTTCCGTTGGAAGACGGCCGCCTTATGGATGACACGCGCATTCGCGAGACGCTCCCTTCCATCGAGTACGCTCTGCGGCATGGAGCGCGCTTGATTCTGGCTTCGCATCTTGGGCGGCCAAAGGGCAAGCCCAACCCGAAAATGAGTCTGAAGCCGGTCGCCGAGCGTTTGCGCATGTTGCTCGACAAGGAACTCGCCCGTGGAGAGAATGTTGGCTTCTGTCCGGATTGTGTTGGACCTGAAGCGGTCGAGATGTCTGCCAAACTCGAAAAAGGGCAGACGCTTCTGCTCGAGAACCTCCGATTCCATACCGAGGAGGAGGCGAACGACGAGAATTTTGCGAAGCAGCTCGGACGGCTTTGCCAGTTTTACGTCAACGATGCCTTCGGCAGCGCACACCGGGCTCATGCCTCCACGGCTGGCATTACGAAATTCGTGCAGAAGTCAGCTGCTGGTCTGCTGATGGAAAAGGAACTGGAGTATCTGGGGAAGGCCTTGCACAATCCGGCCAAGCCCTTTGTGGCCATACTCGGTGGGGCCAAAGTCAGCGACAAGATTCCCGTCATCACGAATCTGATGCACAAAGTCGATTCCCTGATCATCGGTGGCGGGATGGCGTATACGTTCCTCAAGGCTCTGGGCGAGCAGGTCGGCAAGTCCCTGGTGGAGGAAGACAAGATTGAGCTCGCTCGACAACTTCTTCAGGAAGCCAAGACCCGCAAGCTCAAGTTCTTGCTGCCGGTCGATCACGTCGCAGCGGACAAGATCGATATCAACGCCCATGTCCAGAAGATCGATCAAGGCCAGGCCATTCCTGCCGAAATGATGGCGCTCGATATCGGGCCCAAGACTGTCGAGATCTTCTCCGAAGAAATCTCGCGGGCCCGGACGATCGTGTGGAACGGACCGATGGGTGTTTTTGAAGTGGCTCCCTTTGCAAAGGGTACATTCGCGGTCGCAAAAACAGTTGCCGATAACGCTGGAGCCACCACGATCGTCGGTGGCGGAGATTCCGTTTCCGCGGTCCACGCCGCGGGCGTTGCCGACAAGATCACGCACATTTCAACCGGCGGCGGGGCTTCCCTCGAATTTCTGGAAGGCAAAAAGCTGCCTGGTGTGGAAGCCCTTACTGACAAGCCCTAGCTATCTCGAGGAAACGCTGGTGGAAGAGTTTACGCTGCGACTTGAGTTGGAAGGTCATCGATTACTGGACCTTCATGGGCCTGCGGACATCACCAAGGAAACGACCGAAGCGATCGTGAACGCTGCGAACTCTTCCCTGCTCGGCGGAGGCGGCGTGGATGGAGCGATTCACAGCGCGGGAGGACCTTCGATCCTCGCGGAATGTAAACGTATTGTGGCCGAGATCGGGAGCTTGGCCGCAGGCAACGCCGTAATCACCACGGGTGGGCGATTGCGCGCAAAGTATGTCGTTCACACGGTCGGCCCGGTCTTCTACGGAGGCGGTCGAGGGGAGGCCCAAACTCTAGCCAGTTGCTATCGCGAATCGATCCGAATGGCCGATGACCATGGAATTCACTCACTCGCGTTCCCGGCAATCTCGACTGGTGCGTTTGGTTATCCGCGGCCGACGCCGCGCAGGTAGCAGTACCCGCGACACTGGATGCACTGACGCACGCAACTCACGTGAACCACGTCCGGTTCGTAATGTTCGACATTGCTACGCTCAAGACCTATGCCACTGCAGTAGAGCGGCTTCACCGTTCGGGCACCATCACCCCTGTGCGCATCGAGAGGGCTTCCGCATGAGAAAGAAAGTAATGGCCGCCAATTGGAAGATGAACAAGACGCCCGACCAGACCCGCGAGTTCTTTCAAGAGTTCATCCCGCTCGTGACCGGTCATGACCGCGACGAGATCGTGATCTGCCCGCCATTTCTCGATATCGACGCCGCCTCGACCTGCGCAAAAGGAACGAACATAGCGATTGGAGCACAGGATATTTACTGGCAAACCGAAGGCGCCTACACCGGTGAGATCTGTGGCTCCATGTTGCTTGCCGTGGGCGTGACGCATGTGATCATCGGCCACTCCGAACGTCGCCAGTACTTCGGAGAGACCGACGACATCGTAAACCTTAAGCTTAAGGCCTCTCTTGAGGCCGGTTTGATCCCGATTGTTTGCGTCGGCGAAGTCCTCGAGGAGCGCGAGGCCGGTTTGACCGAAGACGTGTTACGGCGCCAATGCCTGCGCGCGTTCCACGCAATCTCCGGCAAAAAAGCCGCGAAAATGATCGTCGCTTATGAACCGGTGTGGGCGATCGGCACCGGAAAGACGGCGACCCCGCAGATGGCGGCCGATGCCCATGCGCTGATCCGTTCCGAGGCCGGGAAATCTCTCGGAGAGGAACTCGCTCAGACCCTCCGCATTCTTTACGGAGGCTCCGTAAAACCGGACAATGTAAAAACGCTGATGGCGGAGCCCGAGATTGATGGAGCTCTGGTCGGCGGGGCAAGCCTCGATCCTAAGTCCTTTGCGGCGATCGTGAGGTACTAAACTCGCTCCTCAGAAAGCCCGCGCACTTCGAGCTCTTCACGAAGGTCCTGCGCGCTGTTTGTTATAATTCTTAAGTTCCTGCGGAAGTGGTGGAACTGGCAGACACACCATCTTGAGGGGGTGGCGCCGAAAGGCGTGGGGGTTCAAATCCCCCCTTCCGCACCAAAGCTATTATTCTGACTACGAGAGGCCGGCCCGAGGGCCGGTTTGGTTTGTCGAGCCATGATTTACCTGGTCACTTTCATTCACATTGTGGTGTGTTTCTTTCTCATTGTGGTCGTCCTGCTGCAGAGTGGCAAGAGCGGGGATATCGCGGCAGCGTTCGGGGGGCAAGGCAGCCAGACTGCATTTGGCCCGCGCGGAGCAGCCACGGCCCTATCGAAAGCCACCACCTGGTCCGCGATCATGTTCATGGTGACGTCGATCACACTGTCGATTCTGGCGTCACGGGGGGGCTCCGGTGTGACGGGCTCGGTTCTCTCTAACGTGAAGTCGACTCCCACTCAGTCGAAGCCGGCCACACCAGCCCAGCCTGCAGCACCAGCGCCTGCGTCACCGCCTCCCGCGCAGAAGTAGAATCGGATTCTGTTCCGCAGGCCTTCGGCAACAAGAGTCCTCCAGCCATCGAGGACTTTTTTGATTTCAAGCTGTGGCAGCCCAACCGCCTCGCAATACTCCCTGCCCGGTAGAATGTTTGCATGATTCACGAGATCCTGCCCGTAGGCCCCTTGCAGTGCAACTGCTCGATTATTGGCGACGCCACAACACACGAGGCCTTCGTCATCGATCCTGGAGACGACATCCAGCAAGTTATGGCGATCATCCAAAAGCACAATCTGCAGGTGAAGCAGATTGTGATCACGCACGCACACATCGATCATGTGGGCGGTGCGATGAAGCTACGGGCACTCACCGGCGCACCCATCCTGCTCAATCAGAACGACTATGCCCTGCTGAAAATGCTCGATATGCAAGCGGCGTGGATCGGCATGGCCACCCCCGGATTGGTGGAGATCGATCAGAGTGTTGGCCAGTCCGACGCGCTCAAGGTCGGGAGCCTGGTCGCCGACGTTCTGCACACCCCCGGTCACACCGAGGGCAGCATCTGCCTCTACTTCGCGCCAGAAAAGACCCTGATTGCGGGGGACACTCTATTTGCGGGGAGCATTGGACGCACCGACCTACCGGGCGGTTCCTTCGAGAAGATTCTGCAGTCCCTGCACCAGCAGTTGCTGGCACTGCCTGACGAGACTGTCGTGATCCCGGGCCACGGTCCCTCAACCACCATCGGGCAAGAACGGGAGAGCAATCCGTTTCTGCAAAAGCGCTAGCGCTTCGCGTTTTCTTTACTATCCATTCACGTGAGCAAGAATCCGCCGCACACCCTCCTCGAAGATCGCCGTCGGAGTGATCAAGCTCAGTACCAGATAGCCGTCCACCGGAAAATCATAGAAGTGTCCCGGATGCACCAGGACAGCGGCTTTGCGCAAGAGGTCGATGGTCAGATCTTCATCCGATTGCACGACCGGCACGCGTAGCACAACATACCATCCGCCTTCAACGCCTAACGCGGTGCAGGTCTGCTGCCGCAACAACTGCCTCCGAAATTGGTGCAGGTTTGCGCGGACGCGATTCAATAGCTGGGGCTGAATCTGTCTGCGCTGATCGAGCAGCGTGGGTGTCGCCAATTGCAGCGGCGCATTCATGGACAAGTAGGTGTCAGCGATCATCTCCACCCGGGCCAACGCTTCCCTCTTCTCGATCTCTGGGCCGCTCGTGATGACCCACGCCACCTTCATCTGCGGCAAGCCGGAAACTTTCGAGAGGCCGCTGAGCGTGAACGTGAGCACACCGTCGTTCCGGGCGAAGCTCGGGTGCAATACGCGGTCATGTCGATAGTCGAGGAACACTTCGTCCACGATGAGTGCCAGCCCATTCTCTTTGCAGAATCTATTGAGCGAAGCGATCTCAGCACCGCTCGCGTAAGATCCGGTCGGGTTGTTCGGATGGACGACGACAACGGCTCTCGTTCGCGGCGTCAGGGCTCTGTTAAGCGAGGGGAGATCGATCTGCCAGCCATGGTCGTACAGCAGCGGGTATGGCACGAGCAGCACATCTTGCAAGTCGGCGAGGAATTCGAACAGCGGGTAACTGGGCTTCGGGACCAGAATTTCGTCGCCCACGTTGCACAGCAGCCGAAACACGTACGAGTAGCCTTCGCTAGTGCTCGTCGTGAGCACGATTGATTCGGGATCAACCACCAACTTGTGATCGTTCTGATAGTACGCAGCGACCGCTTGCCTCGCTGAGAGTACTCCCTTCGCCTGTGGATCGTAGTCGAGGACCCCACTCGAGTTCAGAGATCCAAGGATTGTCATCTGATCGAAGTGGAGGTCGGCGCGCGTCGGGTTCGAGACCGTGAGATCGAGAACCTCCGCTCCTGCGGCGCGGGCATCTGCCAGGGCCTGCGTGAAGCGGTTGGTCGTGAGGCTCCAGTCTGTACGCTTGGAGAACATAAGGCAGCCAATCTAGTCTCGGGGGTTACCTTCGACAAAACTGGTTCCTGACATGCCAACTAAGGCTGACGGTAGAAGCCCAACTGCTGCGGCGGCAGAAGGGTGCTCTGCCTCCGATCGGTCGCCTGGCCTCGAGAACGGAGTGATCTTGTCCTGGTCCTCGCTGGCAAGATTGCCGTATAGACCCAACGTTGCCCACCTAACCGGGCGATTCTCGCGCAGCCATGCTTCTTCGGGATCGTCAGCGATGAAAACGTGACAACTGGAACCGGCTATTTGGCGAAGGCTTCCTTATTGACCACGTACGGCATTTTAGTGACATCGCCGCCATAATTGCCCTCCAGCACGTCAAGCAATCCTTGCACGCAGCGCCCAGCCATGCCGCGTTCGGGATCGCTCGATAGGCGCGTGATCTTCGCCGCGCTGGCGAAATGAGGGTACAGGCGGCAGCGATCCTCAATCGCTGGATCACGCAACGGCGAATCCGCCGGCAAAGGCTCCTTTTCGTAGACGTCCAGTGCTGCCCCAGCAATCCAGTGTTCACGTAGCGCCTTGGCCAGTGCCGCCTCCTCGATCACAGGGCCACGCGACGTATTCACCAGGTACGCGGTTGGCTTCATCTTTCTGAGGGTCCGCTCGTTGAATAGGTGGAATGTGGGAGCGTCGCTTTCTCCAGGCCGAATCAGTGGCACATGCGCGCTGACGTAGTCAGCCTGCGCAAGGGCCTCTTCGAAGGTCGTATAACGGATCCAGGTCTTCTCTTTCGTCAGGCCCTGCGCCTGACGAAAGTCGGTGAGCGCCTGAATCTTCGCAATAAACTCAAGATTCTCAAATCCCGGGTCGTAGCACAGGATATTCATATCGAATCCCGTGCTCTTTTTGATCATCGCCTGCCCAATTCGCCCAGTCCCAATGATGGCAATCGTCTTGCCCGTGACTTCATCCCCAAGAAAAGGTAAATAGGGATGCCAAAAGCCCCACTTGTTCTCGCGTGTCAGGTGCTCGGCGCTCCACAAACGGCGCGCCAGATCGCCCATCATAAAGAACGCGAATTCTGCCGTCGCTTCGGTGAGCACGTCTGCCGTGTTGGTAAAAGGAATCTTGTAGCGGTTGGCATCGGCCCGGTTGATGTTGTCAAAACCTACGGCCAACTGCGCGACCACTTTTAGCCGTCCCTTGCCCGCTTCAAACACCTCAGCGTCGATCGGATCGCGCAGCGTCGTGATCAAGCCATCGATTCCTGCCCGAACTTTTTCCAGAATCACGTTCTTGGGCGGCGGCTCGGCTTTGTCATACACCTCAAGGTCGTATCCCCGCGCGCGCACCAGATTCAGAGCGTCGCCGATGTTGCAGGTGGCAAAAACACGGAATGGCTTGGTCATGAGATCGGATAAGAAAAGGCGGAGCAGTTGCAAGGTGTTTAAAGCTTTGCTTTGGTCCACTGATCGATTCGGTCGAGAGCCTTCTCCAGGTTCTCCAGCGAATTAGCCACGCTGAAGCGTAAATACCCCTCGCCGTACGCACCGAAAGAGGTGCCCGACAGGCATGCCACGCCTGCTTCTTCCAGGAGGGCAGTCGCGAGTTTCTTCGAGGACCACTTGGTCTTCTCAATGTTGGGAAACGCATAAAAGGCTCCCCGTGGCATCCGGCATGAGAAACCGCGAATCTTGTTTAAACCCTCTACAAAGAAGTCGCGCCGCTTCTTGAACTCTGCCGACATCTTCTCGACCGAAGACTGATCTCCGCGCAGGGCTTCAATTCCGGCAACCTGGGTGAAGGTGGCGGTGCACGAATTGGAGTTCGTCATCAGGCGCGCAATATGAACTGCCAGGTCGGGGCGCATCACGCCATAGCCCATCCGCCAGCCGGTCATCGCATAGGTTTTAGAGAAGCCATCCAGCAGAATCGTCCGTTCCTTGAATCCGGGCACGGACATGATCGAAAACTCTTCACCCTCGAACACCAGCCGGCTATAGATCTCGTCCGACAACACGTACACAGGATGATCGGCCAAAGCCCTTGCGATGGACTCGATATCTTTGCGTGATAGAACACCCCCAGTCGGGTTGTGGGGTGAATTCAGGATCACCAGCTTGGTTCGATCCGTAATCAGGCTTGCGAGTTCGTCTGGATTCAGTCCGAAATCGCGTTCTTCGCGAAGTTGGATCGGCACCGCTTTGCCGCCTACGTAGTTGATCATCGATTCGTAGATCGGAAAGCCCGGGTTGGGGTAAATCACCTCGTCACCCGGATCGACCAGAGCCAAGATTGAGAAAAAGATGATGGGCTTGCCCCCGGGTACTACAACCACTTCGTCGCTGCTAACCGGCACTCCGCGCGTCTCGCTCACGTAACTGGCGATGGTCTGGCGCAATTCTGGCAGGCCGGCAGAGGGACCGTAGTGCGTCCAACCCTTGCGCAGGGCATCGACGCCAGCGTCTACGATGTTGGCGGGAGTGTCGACGTCCGGCTCCCCGATTTCGAGATGGACGATCTCTTTGCCTTGCGCTTCGAGGGCCCGCGCGCGGCTCAAGACTTCAAAAGCAGTTTCGGTTCCCAACCGCGACATCCGGTCGGCTAGACGCAATTCGAATTGGGTGGCGTTTTCCATGGCGGCAAACCGACAGATTATATACCTCGGGAAGGCCCAGTTTCCGTATCAAGGCTGGGGCCTCCGGAGGCAACACCGAGGGAAAGAAGGCAGGAAAGTCTGATTCGGCGGTAGGGTTCCGGGTGCTCTACTCGGAGACGCTGTGCTCTTCGCTCTGCGCGCGCAGAATGCGATCCACCGAATAGGGAGCGCGACGGGAAGGCTCGTGATAGTGGCGTACCTGCATTTCCCCGAGCAGGCCCACGGCCAGCATATTCAGGCCAGCCAGGAATAGTACAGCAGCAAAAATCATGAGCGGTCCGTGACTGACAAGCAAGTCCTGGTTGTGGATGAATTTCTCTCCCAGCAGCCAAGTCGCCACAGCAGATCCACCAATGATGCTGAACATCCCCACCGTCCCAAAAAAGTGCAGCGGCCGCGAGAGGTAGCGCAACAGGAACCGAATGGTGATCAGATCGAAGAACACGCGGAAGGTCCGCGAAATCCCATAGTGCGATGCGCCCCGCTCACGGTTGATGTTGCGGATCGGAACTTCGATAATCGAAGCCCCGTACCATGACGCCAGCGCGGGAATAAAGCGGTGCAATTCCCCGTAGAGAGGGACCTGCTCCAGAATCTCGCGGCGGTACGCCTTGAACGTCGTCCCAAAATCGTGGATATCGACGCCGCTCAATTTGGCCATCATCCAGTTCGCAACGCGGGATGGGAACCTCCGCAGCCAGAAGTTGTCAATGCGCTGCTTACGCCACCCGCTGACGATGTCGTAGCCCTCTGCAATCTTTTCGAGGAACATTGGGATATCGGACGGATCGTGCTGCAGATCGCCATCCATGGCGATGATGTACTCGCCCCGGGCGTGATCGAATCCAGCCGCCAAGCCGGCAGTCTGCCC
>Ga0306925_10007052_pt1 | contig 10518 bp, 10 predicted proteins | sample flu12Cox44000176_FD_203755 | JGI IMG/M metagenome (GOLD analysis project Ga0306925, IMG submission 203755) | Lab enrichment of tropical soil microbial communities from Luquillo Experimental Forest, Puerto Rico - flux8day.12C.oxic.44.000.176 (v2)... | ecosystem: Environmental > Terrestrial >... | reverse complement strand
GGGATGCCACCGCGCCACCGCGTCCAGCAGCGCGTCACCGTCGGCGACCTCGGCGCAGACCTGGTGACCGCGATCCTCCAGCAGCCGGACCAGCCCGGCACGGAACAGCGCGGCGTCCTCGGCGATCACGACCTGTAGCGTCACGACGTGCTCACGCGCAGCGGCAGTTCGGCGGTGATCCGGGTCGGGCCGCCCGGCGGGCTCACGATGTCCAGGCGCCCGTCCACCACGGCGACCCGTTGCGCCAGGCCGGCCAGGCCGCTGCCCTCGGCGGGGTCGGCCCCGCCGGTGCCGTCGTCGCTGACCTCGAGCACCAGCACATTCTCCCGCCCGGTGACCCGGATCTCGATCCTGGTCGCCGAACTGTGCTTGGCCGCGTTGGCGAGCAGCTCGGCGACGCAGAAGTAGCCGATCGTCTCGATCGCCCGGGCCGGGCGGACCGGCACCTGCGCCTGGAGGTCCACCGGAATGGCGCTGCCCGCGGCCAGGGTGGCCAGCGCGTCGGCCAGGCCGTTGTCCAGTGCCGCCGGGTGAATGCCCCGGGCCAGGCTGCGCAGCTCGGCGAGCGCATCCTTGGCGCCCCGGTGCGCGGCGTCGAGCAGTTCCCTGACCGCGTCCGGGTCGGGTACCTGGCCGTCCTCCCCGAGCTTCTCCTTGGCCATGCCGAGGTTCATGGCCAGCGTCGCCAGCCGGACCTGGGCGCCGTCGTGCAGGTCGCGTTCGAGCCGACGGAGTATCGCGGCGGAGTCGTCCACCGCCAGTGCCCGCGCCTGCTCCAGGTCGGCGACCCGCTGGGCAAGCATGCCTGGGCCGAGCATGCCCCGGATCAGCCAGCGGTCCGCGGTGCTGGCCCCCCGCGCCAGCCACGGGCTGGCGAGGATCATGGCTGCGCCCGCGGCGAAGACGGCGAACGTGCCAGGGAAGGTGGCCACCCATAGCGTGCCGAACGGGGTGAGCGCGCCCACCGGCCCCAGCCGGACGCCGGGCGGGTGGTTGCGGAAAAACGGCCACCAGAACGGATAGGTCAGGTTGGCCAGCCCGGCGGCGGCCAGAAACACCGCGTATAGCTCGGCCACCGCGACGGGCAACTTCACCAGCAGGTACGCCGCGGCGCGCCAGCCCGGGCCGTCGCGCAGCGTGGCGGCCAGCCACCGGGCCGGCCCGCGGCCGTGGCGCACCGGCGGGGGCCCGGGGATCGGCTCCCCGAGCAACCGTGCCGCCAGGCCGCGGTGCACCGCGGCGAACCGCCGGGCACCACTCGGCACCAGTACCAGCAGCGAGAGCAGCAGAGGAACGAACACCAGGCCGTAGGCCGTGACCGCCCCCCTCGGGTGGCCGCCGGCCGTCCCGGCACCACCGCCCGCCAGCAGCGCGGCCAGCAGCCCCAGCGCGGGCAGCGCGAACACCGCGACGAGGACGGACAGCCCAAGCGGGCCCTCGATCGCGCAGAACGCCAGCTCCCGCAGGGCCCGGCCGGTCACCGGAGCGCGCACCGCCCGGCGGGCGAGCCCGGCCACCGGGTGACCCGGCCGGCCGCCGGGCACCCGGTTCACCGCCGGCGAGGCCGGGCCGGTGCTGCCCATACGTTCATTGTCCCCGTTCCGCAGCCAATACTCAGGCATCCCGGCGGGCCAGCAGCCAGGCTCCGATGCCGAGCACCACCGCGGCGTACAGGCACAGCATCCCCAGCCCGGCCCAGGGGGACAGGAAGTGCGGGCACAGCGCGCTGCCCGGCGAGCAGTTCTGCGGTTTGGTGGTGGTCAGCGAGTTTGCGATGATCAGCACCGGCATGTACCCAGCCGCGCCTTGCGCCACGGCACCGACGAACTGCGCCGCCAGGTACACCCCGCCGACCAGCACCGCGATGGCCGCCGCGGTGTGCCGCACGATGGCGCCGAGGCCGAGGCCGAGCAGCCCGACCAGGCTGAAGCTGGCACCCGCCAGCAGCACCGAGCGGAGTACTCCCGGCTGGGTCAGCGCGGGGGCCGCGATGCCGTGCCGCAGCGCGGCGCCGCCCGCGACGAACGAGATGAACGCGGCGGCTTCCCCGGCCGCGAGTGCCACGATGCCGAACACGCCGGCCTTCGCGGCCAGCACCAGTCCCCGGCGGGGCACCGCGGCCAGCGTGGCGCGGATCATCCCCGAGGTGTATTCGCCGGTCATCATCAGCACGCCGAGGACCCCGGTGAGCAGCAGCCCGGGGACAATGCCGGCCAGCGCGTTGTTGGTCAGGTCACCTCCCGCGTTGCGGGTGTTGATGCCGATCACAACCGCCATGGCGGTCGCGCCGCAGACCGTGATGCCCAGCGTCCACCAGGTGGAGCGCAGGCTGCGCAGCTTGATCCACTCCATCCGTGCGACGTGCCGGAACCGCTGGTGTCCTGGCCTCATGGCCTCCCTCGCGGGACGTCGTGCCGGAGGCGCGCCGGGGGCGCGGCGGCGCGACGGCTGGGGCACGGCGGCTGCGGTAGACAGACGGTGTCTCATAGTTCAGACCTCCTTTGCCTCGTATTCGGTGCTGGCGCCAGTGAGCTGGAGGAACGCGTCCTCCAGGGACGGCGCGCGGGCGGCCAGGTCGGCGACCGGCGCGTCGGCGAGCAGCCGGCCCTGGCCGATCACTACGACGTGCTCCGCCATCAGTGCCATCTCGCTGATCAGATGACTGGAAACGAACACGGCCCGGCCTTGCGCGGCCAGGGTCCGCAGCAGATCACGGATCCAGTGGATGCCCGCCGGGTCGAGCCCGTTGACCGGCTCGTCGAGCAGGAGCACCGGCGGGTCGCCGAGTAGCGCCGCAGCGATGCCCAGGCGCTGCGCCATGCCCAGCGAGAACTTCCCCGCGCGCTGGCCGGCCACCTCGGTGAGCCCGACCATGCCGAGTACTTCGTCCACACGGCGACGGCCGATACCGTTGCTGGCGGCCAGCGCGGCCAGGTGGCTGCGCGCGGTCCGGCCAGGGTGCCAGGCCCGGGCTTCGAGCAGCGCCCCGGCCTCACGCAACGGCCAGCCCAGGTCCCGGTACCGGCGGCCACCGATCGCGGCGTGCCCGGCGTCCGGGTGGTCCAGGCCCAGGATCAGCCGCATGGTAGTGGACTTGCCTGACCCGTTCGGGCCGAGGAATCCGGTCACCCGGCCCGGCCGCACGTCGAAGCTGAGCGCGTCGACCGCGAGCCGTGAGCCGAACCGCTTGGTCAAGCCGCGGGCCTCGATCATCGCCATGACCTCCCTGTGCCCGCATCACGCCGCGGGCCCTGGCCGGGGCGCGGGGGGCGCGCCCTCGGAAGATCACGCTAGGAATCCGGCGGCCCGGGCGGAACGCGGCTAACGCCCCTCTTCCAGGGGGGATTTCCCCCGCCCGGATCCGGGCAGGCGCGCCGGCGCGGATCCGGGCAGGTCAGGTTGGTGTAGCTGTCCTGATACCGGGTAGCGGCTGAGGGTTCACCCTTTCGCCCGACCGCGCCCCAGGGTGTGCGACCCGGTGAGGCCGGCGCCGGGAAGAGTTTGGCGTCGGTGACACGGGAGGTGGCACGGCCATGATGAGCGAGAAGCGGCAGGTCGGCCGGAAGACCATCGCGCTGCCCAACCCCGAGAAGGTGCTGTTCCGGTGCGACGGGATCACGGTGCGGGACCTGGTCCGCTACTACCGCGGCGTAGCCGGCCAGATGCTGCCGCTGCTGCGGGACCGGCCGGTGTCCATGACCCGCTTCGCCGACGGCATCACCGCGCCAGGCATCGTGCCGCGATGCGTGCCGGCCTACTTCCCGGGCTGGATCGCCCGGGCCCAGATCCACACGGAAGACGGCCCGCTAGAGCGGGTCATCTGCGACAAGCCGGCCACGCTGATGTACCTGGCCGGGCAGGGGTGCATCGAACTGCACTGCTTCCCGTCCAGGCTGGGCCGCATCCGCGAGCCTGACCAGCTCATCTTCGACCTGGACCCACCGGACGACCACCGGTTCGATGACGTGCGGGTGTCCGCGCTGCGGCTGGGTGAGCTGCTCTCCGACGAGCTGGGCTTGCCCACTTTCGTGAAGACCACAGGCGGCGACGGGCTGCACGTGCACGTGCCCCTGACCGAGAACGAGGAGTTCGACGCCGCGCGCGAGTTCGCCCGCCAGGTCACCGATTTGCTTTCGGCCAGGAATCCGGACCTGGTCACCACGGAGCAGCGCAAGGACAGGCGCGGCCCGCGCATCCACACCGGCATCATGCGCAACGCCTACGCCCAGCTCGCCGTCGCGCCCTACTCGGTACGGGCCCGTCCCGGCGCCCCGGTGGCCACCCCCTTGTGCTGGGACGAAGTGGAGGACAAGGGCCTGAGCCCCGATCAGTTCACGCTGCGCACGCTGCCGTACCGGATCAGGGGGAGCCGCCCGGCGGCGGGGCCATGGGCGGGGATGGCCCGCCGGCGGACCGGCCTGGCCCGGGCGCGCGCGGCGCTGCGGCGCCTCGCGGACTAACCTCGAACGGCAGCGTTGTTGCGCACCGGCCTCGGGCGACACGGGAGGTAGCACGGCTATGACCGGCACGAAGCTGAAGGCAGGACGGAAGACCATCGAACTGTCCAACGCCGAGAAGGTGCTGTTCCCCGGCGACGAGATCACCAAGGGCGACCTAGCCGGGTATTACCGCGGCGTAGCCGGCCTGATGCTGCCGCTGCTGCGAGACCGGCCGGTGTCGATGACCCGCTTCCCGGACGGCATCACCAGGCACGCGATTGTGCAGAAAAACGTGCCGGCCTACTTCCCGGACTGGATCACCAGAGCCAGGGTCCGCAAGGAGGGCGGCTCGCTGCAGCAGGTCGTCATCGACAAGCCCGCCACGCTGGTGTACCTCGCCGGTCAGGCGTGCATCGAACTGCACGCCTTTCTCTCCAGGCTGGACCGCATCCGCGAGCCCGACCAGCTCATCTTCGACCTGGACCCACCGGACGACCACCGGTTCGATGACGTGCGGGTGTGCGCGCTGCGGCTGCGGGACCTGCTCTCCGACGAATTGGGCCTACCTGCGTTCGTGAAGACCACCGGCGGCAAGGGACTGCACGTGCACGTGCCGCTGAACCCCGCGGATGACTTTGACACCGTGCGCGAGTTCGCCCACCAGGTCGCCGACGTGCTTGCCAGCAGGAACCCGGACCTGCTCACCACCGAGCAGCGCAAGGACAAGCGCGGCCCACGGATTTACGCCGACATCATGCGCAACGCCTACGCCCAGCTCGCCGTCGCGGCCTACTCGGTACGCGCCCGTCCCGGCGCCCCGGTGGCCACCCCGCTGTCCTGGGACGAAGTGGAGGACAAGAACCTGAGCCCCCACCAATTCACGCTGCGCACACTGCCGGACCGGACCCGCGGTAACGGCCCGGCGGCCGGGCCGTGGGCGGGGATGGCCCGGCGGCGGACCGGCCTGGCCCGGGCGCGCGCGGCGCTCCGGCGGCTCACCGCGTGACCAATGCGGCCGGCGGAACGTTTGGCTCCGCCTGTCCCGGGCAGTCGGGCCCGGTACGCGTCGCAGGAGGGAGACCCGGCGTGACTGACGTGCGGGCAGGGACGGTGACCACAAGTGTTCCTGCGCGCCTGTTCGACCTGGGCGCGCTCAGTGCCACCACGATGACCGCGTGCTGGCGCGCCGTGCTGTTCTCCGCCGTGGTGGGGCCCGCCCCGCCGGAGGGAGAACCAATGACGACCGAACCGGAAAGGCCGCCCATTGTGGTGGGCGTCGATGGCACCGGCCGGTCTCGGGCCACCATCCAGGCGGCCGCGCAGGAGGCCCGCTGCCGGGACGCGACGCTCATCGCCGTGATGGCCTACAGCACCGAACGACCGCTCGGCACACCGGCCGCGCGGCCGGTGGCGACCTTGGCCGTGGCAAGCGACGAGCGCCTGGCCGCGGAGACGGCGCTGCGCGACGCGGTGGCCGACGCCCTCAGCGACGAGGCCGGCCGGGTCGAGCTGCGCACCGCGCTCGGTCTGGCCGGGCGGAACCTCGTGGACACCGCGCGCCGGATGAACGCCCAGCTCATCGTGCTGGCGGGCCGGGGCAGTACCTCCATGCTGCTGGGCACGGTGAGCCAGTACGTGCTGCGCCGGGCGCCCTGCCCGGTTCTCGTGGTCCCGGAGGGCTAGGAATGGCGGGCGAGCCTAACCGCCGGATGACTCACCGAGATACTGGATGCTGCTGACTTCGCGGTGCGGAATGAGCGACGGGTTCGCCCAGCCGTGCGACGGCTCCTGGGACCAGACCTCGACCATCCGGTCGGTCACCACGATGGCGATGACCCTGCTGCCGCTCTCCTGACCTTCCGCCCGCCGGCCGGCGACCGTGGAACGAGCCGGCGGCGGGCCGTATCGCCTCCGCGGCCTGCCGATCGTGGCCTTGTAAAGGTCGCCACCGTGGGTGTAGATGAGTGATCGCGCGGGCCTGGAACCGGGTGGTCCAGGAAACACGCGCGCCTGGCGAACCCTGTCGGGGTAGCCCATGGACACCGTTGCCTCCGCCGTTTTCCCCATGGCCGGGGCCGCGCCGCGGCAAGTCTGCCTCGCGTTCAGGCTAACGCCCGGCCGGGTGCCCTGCCAGACCCGGCCCGCGATCGTTTGCGTGATCCGGCGTCAACCCGGGGACGCGCGGCCGAAACCGCCCGTTCCCGTCACGGCCCCCTTGCTCGTACTCCGCCGCGAGCCGCTGAACTCGTAGCAGCTCACCTGGGTGCTTGCGGCGCTGACGTGGCTGTTTGGGATCCGCTTTGGCGGGCAGCAGAGTGCGCATGAACCCGGTCGAGCGGGTGATCCGCCGGGTCGATGCCGCACAGCAGCGGCATCGGGTGTCCGCATTCGTCTTCGGCGTTATCAAGAAGTACGGCGACGACAACGGCGGCGTGCTCGCCGGGAACCTGACTCATTCCGCGTTCGTGTCGGTGTTCCCGCTGCTGCTCATCCTGGTGACCGTGCTAGTCCAGGTCGCGGCCAGCTCACACGCCCTGCGGGAGGAGGTGCTCAGCGCGGTCGGCAATCAGTTCCCCGCCATCGGCAAAACGCTGGTCGGCCAGATCACGGCCATGCACCGATCCAGCGTGATCAGCCTGGTCGTCGGGCTGCTGGTCCTGGTGTGGGGCGCGACCGGCCTGGCCCAGGCCGGGCTGTTCACCATGGAGCAAGTGTGGAATCTGCCCGGTCGCTCACGGTCTTCCTGAACGGCGGCTCGATCACCGAAGCGGACCGGCGGGGGCAGCCGATCCGCGGCGACAGCTTCCTGCTGCTGTTCAACGCCAGCCCGTGCGAGCTGGAGTTCACCCTGCCCACGGCCCGGTACGGGGAAGTGTGGGAGACGGTGCTGGACACCGGACGGCCGGCTGAGGTGTTCGAGGACGGCGCCGCGGTCAAGGCGGGCAGCCTGGTCCCGGTGCGCGACCGATCCCTGCAAGTCCTCCGCCGCGGGTAAGCCAGGCAAGCAGTTGCCCGCGATCACTGGTGTAAACGCGGCACCACGGGTTTGCCAAAGGCCTTAGGAGGGCAGCCCTCAGCCGTGCCCGCGCCGATACCGCAGTCCACCTACCGGCTGCAGCTCCAGCCCGGCTTCGGATTCGCCGACGCCGCCCAGATCGCCGGCTACCTCGCCGGTCTCGGGGTGACCCACGCCTACCTGTCCCCGATCCTGCAGGCCATGCCCGGATCGGCGCACGGGTACGACGTGGTGGACCACTCGCGGCTATCCGCTCGCCTCGGCGGCGAGGGCGGATTCCGCGACATGGTGGCCTCGTTCCGGCGGTACGGGCTCGGCGTCATCGTCGATGTCGTGCCCAACCACATGGCCATCGGCGCGCCCGAGTCGCTCAACCGCCAGTTCTGGTCGGTGCTGCGGGACGGGCCCGGGTCGGCGTACGCGCACTGGTTCGACATTGACTGGCAGGCGCAGCGCGGGCGGGTGCTGCTGCCGATCCTGGCCGGGCCGCTCGGCGACTGCATCAGCGACCTGGCGGTGGACCACGGCGGCCCGGACGGGACTGTGCTCCTCTATCACGGGCACGTGCTGCCGGTCCGCCCGGGCACCGAGGACCTCCCGCTGGCCGACCTGGCCGACGCCCAGCACTACCGGCTGGCCGGCTGGCGGGCCGCCGCCACCGAACTGAACTGGCGGCGGTTCTTCGACGTCACCTCGCTGATCGCGGTCCGGGTGGAGGACGAGGACGTGTTCGCCGCGACGCACGGCCTGCTGCTGGGCCTGATGGCTGAAGGGCTGATCGACGGCCTGCGTGTCGACCACCCCGACGGGCTCGCCGACCCGCGCGGCTACCTGGACCGGCTGGCCAAGGCGACCGGCGGCGCCTGGGTGGCCTGCGAGAAGATCCTCACCGGTGCCGAGGAGCTGCCGACCGACTGGAGGTGCGCGGGCACCACTGGGTACGACGCGCTCCGCCGGGCCGACGGGCTTTTCCTTGACCCGGCCGGGGCCGCGCCGCTCACCGCCGAGTACGCGACGTTCACCGGCGGAACGCCGCGCTTCGCGGCGGTGGCGGAGACCGCCAAGCGCGAGGTCACCCGGGGCAGCCTGGGTGCCGAGGTGCGCCGCCTGGTCAGGCTGCTGCCCCGGCGCGACGACCCCGCGCTGCGCGGGCTGCCCGCCCGCGACCTGCGCACCGTGGTGGCCGAACTGCTCACGGCGGTCCCGGTGTACCGGGCGTACGTGGTGCCCGGGGAGCCGCCGGCGGCCGCCTCGGCCGCCATACTGGCCGACGCCGCGGCGCAAGCCAGCCGACAGCTGCCCGAGCGACTGCGCCCAGCCCTGGCGGCGGTAGCCGCGCTCGCGCTGGACAGCGCGGGTAACACCGGCGACGGCGGGTGGCGCGATGAGTTCGTCGTGCGGTTCCAGCAAACCTGCGGCCCGGTGATGGCCAAGGGCGTGGAGGACACCGCGTTCTACCGCTGGTCCCGGCTGGTGGCGCTGAACGAGGTCGGCGGCGAGCCGGACTCGTCCGGCACGGAACCTGAGGCGTTCCACGAGTTCGCGGGGCGCCTGGCCCGGGACTGGCCGGCCACGCTGACCACGCTGTCCACGCATGACACCAAGCGCCAGGAAGACGTCAGGGCCCGGCTGGCGGTGCTGGCCGAGATTCCGCGGGAGTGGGCGGCCGAGGTCGCCGGCTGGCACGAGGCGGCCGTCGCATTGAGCGAGGGCGGGCGCAGGGCGGGGGCGGGACCAGCACAGCGCGGGGGTGGGACAAGCAGAGCGCGGGGGCGCGGTAAGCAGAGCGGTGGCCGCCTTCCCGAGCCGGACACCGAGTACCTGATGTGGCAGGCGCTCGTGGGCGCCTGGCCGGTCTCGGCGGAGCGGGCTGCCGGGTACCTGACCAAGGCGATGCGCGAGGCGAAGACGGCCACGTCGTGGCAGGACCCGGACGAGGTCTACGAGGCCGGGGTCCTCGGCTTTGCGGCGGCCGTGCTCGGCGACCCGGGGCTCACCGCGGCCATCGCTGGCTTCGCCGCCCGCATCGCCGCCGACGCGCGGGCGAACTCGCTCGGCGCGAAGTTGGTGCAGCTCACCATGCCCGGGGCTGCGGACGTTTACCAGGGTTGCGAGGTGGGCGGGTTTGCGCTGGTGGACCCGGACAACCGGCACCTGGTGGACTACAGCCGGCGGTGGTTCTTGCTCGCGGCGCAGGACGCGGGCGGGCTCGGGCCGCCCCCGGACCTGGATACGGAGAAGCTGCTGGTGACCTCGAGGGCGCTGCGGCTGCGCCGCGAGCACCCGGACTGGTTCACCGGCGGCTACGCCCCGGTGCGCGCCACCGGCCCGGCAGCCGGGCACGTGATCGCCTTCCAGCGGGGCGGTCACGCGGTCACCGTGGCGACCCGGCTGCCGGTCGGGCTGCGCCGCCGTGGCGGCTGGGCGGGCACCGTGCTGTCGGTTCCCGAAGGGCGCTGGCGGGACGTGCTGACCGGCGCCACGCATTACGGCCCGCGCCCCCTGCTGTCCGACATTGCGACACGCCTGCCCGTGGCGCTCCTGGTCCCGGCCGATGTCTAGAGTTGCGCCGTGACGCTGTTCCGGGTGTGGGCCTCCGAAGCCGCGCGGGTGGAAGTGGACATATCCGGCCAGCGCTACCCGATGGCGCCCGCAGCCGAGCCGGGCTGGTGGACGGCCGAGGTGCCGACGGCCGGCGACGGCGCCGACTATGGGTTCTGCCTGGATGACGGCGATCCGCTGCCGGATCCACGGTCGCCGCGCCAGCCGTTCGGCGTCCACGGCGCTAGCCGCACGTACGACCATTCCGCCTTCTCTTGGACCGACCGTGGCTGGCGCGGCGGGCCGCTGCACGGCTCGGTCAGCTACGAACTGCACGTCGGTACGTTCACCCCGGAGGGGACGCTGGATGCCGCGATCGAACGGCTCGGGCACCTGGGCGGCCTGGGTGTGGACACCGTCGAACTGATGCCGGTCGCCGCGTTCCCCGGCGAGCACGGCTGGGGTTATGACGGGATCCACCTGTGGGCCGTGCACGAGCCCTACGGCGGCCCGGACGCGCTG
>Ga0306925_10007051_pt1 | contig 10518 bp, 5 predicted proteins | sample flu12Cox44000176_FD_203755 | JGI IMG/M metagenome (GOLD analysis project Ga0306925, IMG submission 203755) | Lab enrichment of tropical soil microbial communities from Luquillo Experimental Forest, Puerto Rico - flux8day.12C.oxic.44.000.176 (v2)... | ecosystem: Environmental > Terrestrial > Soil... | reverse complement strand
GTCGCCGCCGGGCATCTTCTTGGGCTCCGTCCGGCGGCGATGACCAATGCGCTGGGCATCGCCGGATCGCTCGCCGGCGGGCTGCTCGAATTCGCCCGCGGCGACGGCGGCATGGTTAAGCGCTTGCATCTCGGGCGCGCCTCGGAGGCGGGGGTTCTCGCGGCGAGCCTCGCCGCCGACGATTTCGAGGGGCCGCGCACCGTGCTCGAAGGCGAGTTCGGGTTCCTCAAGGTGTTCTGCACGAAATGGGACGAGGCGGAACTGACCCGCGGCCTCGGCGAGGAGTTTGTCGTCTCTTCGACGGCGCTGAAGCGCTATCCGTGCCACGCCACCGCGCATGCCGCGGTCAGGGCGGTGCGCGACCTGCAGGCCCGGCACGGCTTCACCGGCGCGGAGATCGAGGCGATCACCGTCACCGGTACCGAGCGCATGATCGAGCGCCACAACATCCTGGAGCCCGCCGATCTGATGCTGGCGCAATACAGCATCCCGTTCTGCGTCGCGCTGGCGCTCCACCGCGAGGCGCGCGACCCCGAATCCTTTGACGAGACGGCGCTCGCCGACCCGCAAATCCGCGCCCTCTGCCGGCGCGTGCGGCTGGTGCCGGAGCCGGGTGGAGAGCGTGCCGGCATGGGGAGCAAAGTCACGATCGCGCTCGCCGACGGGCGCCGTTTCGACGGCCGCGCCGAGAATGGGATGCTCGAACCCGGCGAGCTCGAGGACAAATTCCGCCGTCTGACACGCGGAGCGCTCGGAGAGCCGTGTGCGGCGGCGCTATTCGAGCGGCTACAGCGCCTCGAGGGCGAGGATAACCTGAACTGGCTCGGAGCTCAGCCGTAGCGCTGGCCGCAAAGTTCCTATGCAACGCGCGGCAGCTGTGCCAGTCGGGCCTTCAGGAGATCGAAGTCGACCGGCTTGGTAAGGAATTCGCGGGCGCCGAGTTCGCCGGCGCGACGGCGGCGTTGGTCGTCACCGTACGCCGTCACCATCATCACCGGCAGATCGGACCAGCGTTGCTTGATCTCGGCGAGCAAATCCAATCCGTCCATCTCGGGCATGTTGATGTCGGAGAGGATCACGATCAACGTCGGCTCTATCCCGTTGCTCAGCAAGTTCAGCGCCGCGTCGCCCGAGTTGGCGAAATGCATCACATAGGTGCCGTTGCGCGCTTCGCGGCGAAAGCGCTGGCGGAACATCTCGGCCACATCTGGCTCATCATCGACAACCAAAATGCTGACGCTCATGTGCTGCTCCCTGCGGCCGACCGTTGCGCGGCAGGCGGATTGTGAATTCGGTGAAATCGCCGGGGCGGCTGTCGACCTCGATCGAGCCGCCGTGTTGCTGCGTGACGATGTCCCAGCTGATCGAGAGCCCGAGACCGGTCCCTTCTCCGGTAGGCTTGGTCGTGAAAAATGGCTGAAACAGCTGGTCCCTGATTTCCGGCGCGATACCGGTGCCATTGTCGCGCACGCGGATTTCGACCGCCTCGCCCAGATCGCGGGTCGACACCTGGAGGGTCGGGCAATAGGCGGCCTCGGCGTTGCCGCGTGCGCGCTTGGTGGCAGCGTACAAGCCGTTGCCGAACAGGTTCAGGAACACGCGGGTCATCTCCTGCGGCGCCAGCTCGATTGGTGCGACGGCGGAGGCGAAGTCGCGTTCCAAGGTGATGTTGAAATTCACATCCTGGGCGCGCGCGCCGTGATAGGCGAGGTTGAGCGCCTCGTCGACGAGGGCATTGAGATCGACCTCGCGGCGCTCGCCCGACACCCCGCGCGAGTGCTCCAGCATGCTCTTGACGATGCCGTCGGCGCGCCTGCCGTGCTCGGCGATCTTTTCGAGATTGCCGGTCAGCATGTGGATCGTCTCGTCGACTTCGGCGCGGGTGTCTTCGTCGAGTGTCGCGATGCCTGGATCGGCGGTTTCCTTCAACTCATCCAGCAATTCGACCGAGAGGCCGGCAAAGTTGTTGACGAAGTTGAGCGGGTTCTTGATCTCGTGGGCGATGCCGGCGGTCAGCTGGCCGAGCGAGGCCATCTTCTCTGACTGGATCAGCCGGTCCTGGGCGCGGCGCAGATCAGCGAGTGCAGCCTCGGCGGCGGTGCGCGCGCGGCGCGCTTCCTCGCCACGTGCCCCCAGCTCCTGAAACAGCCGCGCATTCTCGATGGCGAGCACGGCCTGCCCGGCAAAGGTTTGCAATAACGTCGGGATCGTCGGCGCAAAGCCGCCGGCCGTGCGCCGGCGGATCACCAGCCCGCCGACGACTTTGTCCTCGCGCAACAGCGGCACCGCCAGAACCGCATGGATGCCTTCCAGCAATCCCGCGCTGTCGGGGCCGGAGAGCGTGAGATCCTGCTGCACGTCGTCGACATGCACCGGTGCGCGCTCGACTGCGGCGCGGCCGAGATGCGTCTCGCCCAGCCTGACCCGCCTTTGGCGCAGCGCCGCCACCCGTTCTGCACTCATGCCAAAGGCGGATTTGGGCACAAAGACTTCTTCGGTCTCGTCGAATTCGTAGATCGTGCCCTCATCGGCCTGCGAGAGCTGCACCGCGCGGCTGATGATCGTGGCGAGCACGGTGTCGAGGTCGAGGGAGGAATTGACCGCGCGCAGCACTTCTTCGAGCGCCTGCAGCTCGGCGACCGAGCGGGTCAGCTCCTCGGTGCGGGCCTGCAACTCGCCGAGCAGCCGCGCATTCTCGATCGCGATCACCGCCTGGTCAGGCAAAGGTGCGGACCAGCTCTATTTGCCGTTCGGTGAACGGCTCGACCCGCCTCCGCGCGAGATTGATCGTGCCGAGCACGGCCCCCTCGCGCAGCAGCGGTACTCCGAGCATGGTGCGTCGCCCGGACGCCGCAGTCTCGGGCAGCGCGTAGTCGGGATCAACGCGGATGTCCTCGACATGCACGACCTTGCCTTCGAGCACCACCCGCGCGGGGATGCTGTCGCGACCCGGAACAATTGTTCGCTGGCGCAAGATCGCCCAATGCTCGGGCTCCGCTGCACTGTAGGTGCTCGACACACGGCGGTAGACCTCACCCTCGCGTACTGCGATCGTTCCGGTATCGGCGGCGCAAAGCCGCGCGGCCGTTTCCATTACTGTGTCCAGCACCGGTTGCACATCGGCGGTCGAGCGGCTGATAACGTTGAGCACGTCGCTGGTCGCGGTCTGGTATTCGAGCGATTCTTCGAGTTCGCGCGAGCGGGCCTGCAATTCGCCGAGCAGGCGCGCGTTCTCCATCGCGATGACCGCCTGGTCGGCAAAGGTGCGGACCAGCTCGATCTGCCGTTCAGCGAACGGCTCGACCCGGTTTCGCGAAAGCACGATGATGCCGATTGGCTCGCTGTCGCGCAGGAGCGGCACTCCAAGCATGGTGCGTCGCCCGGCCGCCACAACCGGCCGCGCGAATTCCGGGTCAGCGAGGATGTCGGTGACATGCACGACCCTGCCTTCGAGCGCCACCCGCCCGGCGATGCTGTCGCGACCGGGGACAACGGTTCGCTGGCGCAAGGCCGCCCATAACTCGGCGTCCGCTGCAGCCGCCCGTGCGCTCGCTACAAAACGGTAGACCTCGCCCTCGCGTATTGCGATCGTTGCGCCATCGGCGCCGCAAAGCCGGGCGGCCGTTTCGACCACCGTGTCCAGTACCGGTTGCACATCGGCGGTCGAGCGGCTGATGACGTTGAGCACATCGCTGGTCGCGGTCTGGTATTCGAGCGATTCTTCGAGTTCGCGCGTGCGGGCCTGCAACTCGCCGAGCAGGCGCGCATTCTCGATAGCGATGACCGCCTGGTCGGCGAAGGTGCGCACCAGCGCGATCTGTGGCGCCGAAAATGGCACGACATGCCGGCGCGACACGGTAATGGCACCCAGCGGGGCACCGCGATGCAGCATTGGCACTGAAAGCACGGTGCCGAACAGGCTGAGGGTGGCGTGTGCGTATTCGGAATCGGCGGCGGGATCGGGGATATGCACGATTTCCCGCGTCAATATCGCCCGCGCCGTCGCACTCGCGCGGCTCGGAGGCAGCGGGAAAACGCTACGCAAGGCGTCGAGCTCGGCGGGGGTCAATCCTGCTAGGGTGCTAAGATGGATCAGCGAGCCGTCGAACCGGTAGACGACGCCGATCGCGGCGACGCTCAAGGCGGTGGCGCGGGCGGCGATCGCGTCGAGTATCAGTTGCAAATCGCCGCGCGAATTGGAGATGATGTGCAGGATTTCCGCAGTGGCGATCTGCTTTTCCAACGCCTCGCGCGTCTCCGCGATGAGGCGCGCGTTTTCCGCGGAGACCGCGTCCAGCAGTTCCGCGGTGGCGCGCTGCGCGCCGACCGCCCGATCGCGCTGGGTTTGAAGGGCGCGCACCTCATCCCGCAGCCGCGCATTCTCGGCGGCGAAATCCGCCTTTCGAATACGCGGTGCCGGGGCTTGCCTCATTCGACCACCTTATCAGCGCGGCCGAGCAACGGGGCGGCCCGGCGAGAACCGCCGTACATTGACGATATGCAATTGTTACTCTGCAACGCTCAGCTCACGATACCCGCCCGCAGCGCCGAAAACGGGCTGATGTCATAGGGCGTCCTGCCGTTTATCGCCAAGTCGGATAGAATCCGTCCCACCAGGGGTGTGAATTTAAACCAACTACCTGAATCCAACGCGAAAATCGCAATGTTCTCGTACCTAGGCAGCAAATCGATAACCGGGCGCTGATCGCGCGACATGACGTAATTACAAGTTTCGGCATGTTGCGGCTCGGCAGCGACGCCGATGAACCTGGTCTGAACAAAGCTCGAGAGGGCCCGAAGTATCACCGGATCGGGATGGGGCTGTAGCTCCGAAGGGCTCTTAAACTTCCAGTTGGTGAAGTCGGCAGCGGTTTTTATCATGCCCGGATACTCGTCCATGGGTGGGAACCCATAAAACGAGTCGTTTGTCCCGCTAATGGTCCCGAAATCATAATAGTATGGGTAAGTATATTGCGCGATATCGGCAGCAAAGTAAGCCAATGTCATTTGCCAAATTTCGAGGTTGAACCTGATGTCGACGAGGCCGAGGGTAAGCAGCAGGTCGTTGACCCAGCCACCGGCGCAGATCACCAGCTTTGATGCGGTATAGGCGTGGCCCGCCGCCCTGACGGTGAAGCTTTGGGCCCCTGGAGGCGCGGGATCGATCGTGGCGCGCGCCTGGTCGATCAGTGTTGCGCCGTTCGACACGGCGAGATTGTTGAACGCCCGTAGTGAGTTCTGCACGAGGATTTCTGCGGAATTGGCTTGCGTGAGACACACATAACTGTCGGGCAGGACGTTCAAGACAGGATAAAGCTGCCGGAGCGCATTCGCGTTATCCAAATAGCTGTACGGAATTCCCATATCGGTCATCACTGCCTTAGCGGTGGTGATGCCGCCCTCGATCGGGTCCTCCTTGCCGGGATCGCCGATGAACGAGATTGGATGGGTTTGCAGCAACGGCAGCTCCGCCGCAGTCTCGATCTCATGCCACAGCGCCATTGCCGTCTCGGCGTGCCGTGCCTCCCAATCTTTCGTGTACATAACTCTGTACATTCGCGAAAAGCCGCCGGAGCCGCCGAGTTGCTGGTTCCACCGCATCTGCTCGAGGAGCAGTACTTTCTTGTGTCTCGCAGAACAATAATACGCTGCGGCGCGGCCCATCGTGCCGCCGCCGATGACGATGATGTCGTAGTTTTCCGTAGCAGCCATTTTTTGTCTCCGGTGATTTTCAGCTGGATTGGCCGCCTCGCCTGGGATCGCGCTGGCGCGGCATCACGGGCCGGTGCGGGACGGGCCGCAGATCAGCGGATATTGCGAGGTGTCGGCGATGGACTTTAGGTGCAAGAATTCGACCAGGACCGACTCGGCAGTGCAGAACGCGCCCTCGACCCAGCCCTGATCGTTGGAGAAGGCCGAGCCGGTAATGAAAACATTGGCACCGGCCGCCCCGGCCATGCGCGCCGGCGCGCGAATTTGCTGCATCACGTCGGCGATGTCGTAATGTGCCGCCCAGGCGTGATAGCCGGCCCCGAACGGGTTCAGGCCCCAGTCCACGAACATGGTCTGCTTCGGCGGCGGGATCTGCCAGGCCGCGTCGGGCGAACCATAATGGACCTTGGCGAGCTCCAGCAGCAACATTCGCTCCATCGTCGGCGAGGCCGCGCGCGGTCCTAAGAGCGGTTGGTAATCCTGGCTGACCGGAAGGCTGCGACGCTCGTCCACCGGCACCTGGATCTCTTGCCAGAAGTTGGTGAAATCCATGTCGTCATAGGACGCCAACAGTCCAAAGACCGGTTTGCCGACTGGGCCCGGCGCATTGTTGCCAAAGTAATAGACCTGCCGCAGCGGAATATCGGTCACGGTCGGGCCGTAGACATTGTTGTTGTTCTTGGCGTTGACCAACTTGGGCGGATAAGGCGTGGTCGTCCACCATTCGCTGTCGAAGAACATCGCCACCTTGTAGGCCGGTTGTAGGATCACCGATTCAAGGTAGTTCTGCACCTGCGTGACATTCAGGAAATCGAGTTTGCCGCTCACGTCCTGATAGCGGGTTGCCTGCGCCACCAGCTCGATCGATCGCGGCGGCATGGCGAGGAAGGCGTAGTCGGCGATCAGCTCACCGGTGGCCGGCGCGGACGGGTCGGCCGCGGCCGCGGTCCTGTAGGTCACAGCGCCGTCCTTCAGCCAAATCGAATGCAGCCGCGTGCGCGGCGTCAAAGTAAAACCAATCCCAGCGGCCTGTGCCGCCGCGCGGGCCGCCGTATAGAGCGATGCGAACAGGCTGGAGTAACCGCGCGCGAGGGTCTTGAACGTGCCGCCGGGAGCGAATTCGCCGTTATAAATCGCCGCATCGGCGGCGTTCCAGCTGATCACATTGGAGGTATAGCCGCCGGCGTCGCTGGCGTATTCGTAGCCCTCATTGCCGGCCTGGTCGTAAAAAATGTTCCAGTAGGAGATGTTGCCGACGACCTCGCCGGCGCGATAGACGAAGGAATTGAAATTCTCCGGTAGCGTGCCCTTCGCATAGAAACCGCACTCCTTGGTGCGGGTCCGATACTTGTTCTCGGTGATCAATTTGGAGATATTGGCGAACAAGACGTCGGCCGGCTTTTCGTTGTTGCCCGGCGTGCCATAAGGCGCTTTGACGCCGTTCTTGCCCAGATCGTCCTGATAGAAGTGCTGACCGCGCAGATAGAACAGCGGGTTGTCCGTCGTGTTGAAGTCGATCACTTCGTCCGACAACCCCAGCATGGAGATGGTCGTGGTAACCAGCTGGTGGCCTTCCGCCTTGTCCTTATCCCATTGGACGAACCGCATGCCGCCGAGCTCGATATAGGACTGGTTCGGGTCCTTGTCGTAGTGATAGGAGCAGATGCGCCCCGCCGGCGCCCGCGTGCCGCTGTTCGGCCCGTCGAAATCATAGTCGCCCCACTCCAGCAGCTCGATCGAATCAGCCGCGGTCAGCGTGCCTCCGGTGGCAAGGCGCCAGGCGATATAAAGACCGCTGGGTCCGGCGCCGAAGATCTTGTAGGTGCTCATGTCGACACCACTCTGGCTATCGTCAGCCCACAAGTTGTCGACAGGGACCGTCAAAGCAGCGTCGGCAGACCGACCTACCGGCCGGCTCGGTGGGTCCCGCTCGTCCGACGAACGGCTCCTATCGGCGCATCCTTCCCGTTCCCGCTCGCTCCGGCGGAGGTCGGCTAAGTGAACCGACACCGGCCGTTCAGCCTAGGCGGCGGGAACGGCTCTTCATGTCCCATACCTGCCGTTCGTTGCGTCGGTATCGGCTTAGACGCGTTGTCGTAAATCATCGGATCTCTGTTCGAGGGTCGTCGACCTTTCGTGACCGCTCGCCGCCGTGTAGGCTGATTCGCTGCGGCGAGCTGTCGGATGCCGACGCGTGCGAACTCGTCGGATGGAGCGAGGTTCAAGTGACCGATCTCGTCGCGCCCGAACGCGCGATCTCGTTCGGCCCCTTCCGCCTGGTTCCAACACAGCGACTTCTGCTCGAAGACGATAACCCTGTGCGTGTGGGCAGCCGCGCGCTTGATATTTTGACCACTCTGGTCGAGCGCCCTGGGCAGCTGGTCGGCAAGAACGAGCTGATCGCCCGCGTGTGGCGGGGCACCGTTGTCGAGGAGGGAAATCTCAAATTCCAGGTCGGCGCCTTGCGGCGGGCGCTGGGCGATGGACGCGCCGGCAGGCGGTACATCGCGACGTCTGCGGGCCAGGGTTATCGCTTTGTCGCCCCGGTCAGTGTCGCACAGGCGCCTGCAGCCGCAGCACCGCCGGCCGCGCCGACGCGGCAACTTCATAACCTGCCCGCGCAACTAACCAGATTGATCGGTCGCGCCGATGCCGCAAACCGGATCGTGGCGCGGCTACAACGGCACCGGTTGCTGAGCATTGTCGGACCCGGCGGCATCGGCAAGACCTCGGTCGCCATCGCCGTGGCCGAGGCCTCGATCAATACTTATGAACATGGGGTCTGGTTCGTCGATTTGGCGCCACTCGCCGACGCGCGGCTGGTCCCCAGTGCCGTCGCGCAGGTGCTCGGTTTCGATATTCGCTCCGATGATCCGGTTCCGGGCCTGGTCGCTGCGCTCAGGGATCGTCGGCTGGTGCTGGTGCTCGACAACTGCGAACACGTCATCGAGGCTGCCGCCACCCTCGCCGCGGCCATCCTCAGGGGTGCCGCAGACCTCCACATCCTGGCAACCAGCCGCGAGCCGCTGCGGGTTGAAGGTGAATATGTGCAGCGGTTGCCGCCGCTTTCGAGCGGCGCCCCGTCGGACCATCTCGGCGCCGCTGAGGCACTCGCGTTTCCGGCGGTAGAGCTGTTTGTCGAGCGCACGGCAGAGTGTCTGGGGGAATTTGAACTCACCGACCCGGATGCTCCGATCGTCGCCGAAATCTGCCGGAAGCTCGATGGAATACCGTTGGCGATCGAATTGGCGGCGGCGCGAGTCGAGACCTTTGGGGTGCGAGGGCTCGCGACACATCTCGACGACCGTTTTCGGCTTCTGACCAGCGGCCGCAGGTCGGGTCCGCCCAGGCATCGGACGCTGAGAGCGGCCCTCGACTGGAGCTACGAGGTGCTCTCCGCACCCGAGCGCGCCGTGCTGCGCCGCCTGGGGATCTTTATGGGCGGCTTCACTCTCGATGCAGCCTGCATAGTCGTCACGGATCCTGGCCTTCTCAAGGGCGACGTCATCGACGCCGTCGCGGAATTGGTCGAAAAATCGCTCGCCGTCGTGGAAACGACCGAGACCGAGCCGAGGCTGCGGCTGCTCGAAACCACCCGCGCCTACGCGCTGGAAAAGCTCGCCGAAAGCGGGGAACGGGAGACCATCGCACGCCGCCACGCCGAATATTACCGCAATCTTTTCGAGCGCGCTGAAGGTGAAGCGCCGACACGGCCGGCGGACGAATGGCTCGCGGATTACGCCCCGGAAATCGACAATTTGCGCGCCGGGCTCGACTGGGCCTTTTCGCCAGGCGGCGATGAACCGATTGGGGTGCGACTGACCGCCGCTGCGGTCGCCCTCTGGATGCGCTTGTCGCTGCCGGAGGAGTGCCGCGGCCGCGCCGAGCGAGCGCTCGCCGCTCTCGGGGCCGGAGCGAGCCGGGATGTGCGCCGCGAGATGAAGCTCCACGCCGCAGTGGGCGCATCGCTAGTTAATAGTAGGGGTTCTAACAGCCCCGAGATCAGCGTGGCCTATACAAGGGCCCTTGAGATTGCGGAGAGCCTTGACGATGCCGAGTATCGATTGCGGGCGTTGTGGGGCCTGTGGGCTTATCACACCACCAGCGGTCGGCATCTCGAACTAGCTCAAAGGTTCTATGCGTTGGCCGCGGAGCGACCCGACCCGAACGATCGGCTGAGCGGCGAGGGAATGATCGGCGTCTCGCAGTTTTATCTCGGCGACCTGCCCAGCGCGAGGCACCATCTGGAACACGCGCTCGTTGGTTACGTCACTCCCGATCAAAACTCGCGCGTTATTCGTTTTCAAACCGACCTGCGGGTGTGGGCACGCGTCTTCCTTGGGCGGATCCTGTGGCTGCAGGGATTTCCGGATCAGGCGATGCGCGCGGCCGAGAGCGGCGTCGAGGATGCTCGCACAGCCAAACATGCCGTGTCGCTGTGTTACGCTCTGGCCCACGCGGCGTGCCCGTTCGCTCTGTTGACCGGTGATCTGGCTGCGGCGGAACATTACGGGTCGATGCTGCTCGACCATTCGACAAGGCATGCACTGGGCCGTTGGCGCGCCTGTGGCCGCAGCTTTCAGGGAGTGCTCGTCATCCAGCGCGGCGATGTCATCACCGGATTGCGGCTGCTGCGCGCCGGCTTGGACGAATTCGGCGAGGTCGGGTCCAGCCTCTTGCAGTTTCTCGCGCTCCTGGTGGCAGAAGCTTTAGGCCGCGCCGAGCAGTATCCCCACGGGCTCGCCGCGATCGAGGAGGCGATCGCGCGTTCCGAGAGCACCGAAGAGCTCTGGGCATTGCCCGAAT
>Ga0306925_10007049_pt1 | contig 10519 bp, 9 predicted proteins | sample flu12Cox44000176_FD_203755 | JGI IMG/M metagenome (GOLD analysis project Ga0306925, IMG submission 203755) | Lab enrichment of tropical soil microbial communities from Luquillo Experimental Forest, Puerto Rico - flux8day.12C.oxic.44.000.176 (v2)... | ecosystem: Environmental > Terrestrial > Soil... | reverse complement strand
CGCGCGATCAGCGGCTCAAGACCAAGGTATCGACACGCAAGCTCGCGTTGCACGGGGCGCTGCTCGATGAGGGTTTTCTTGATTATTGGAGATCATTATCGGTGGGCGGGCCGCTATTCCCCAACGTGCCGCTCGACACCTATGGCAAGCGAGCCAGCAAGGTAACGACCGAGTGCTCGACCTGGCTGCGCATCGTCGTCAAGATCACGGACCCGAACAAACCGTTTTATTCGCACCGGCACACCGCGACTTCCTATCTACGCAACACCCGGCTGCCGGATGGATCACCCGCTGTCAAAGAGGATATCGAGCGCTACATTCTCGGTCATGCGGGCAAGGGGGCGCATGCTGGCTATGGCAAGCGGTGGTTCGAGACACTGAAGGCCGCGGTCGAAGTCATCCCGAACCCGCTCGAGGGTTCTGTAAGTGAGGAGCCAATCCGCCAATAGCTCTTATTCTCCGCAGTGCGTTCGTCTTCACTCTGGTCGCGGTGACCGGCGCGTTCGACGGCCAACCCTTTCCGGTCATCCCTTCCGGATTGCCGCTACGGTGCACACCCGATGCCGCAGACGGGATCACGCCGTTCTTTATGGACGGCGATGCCCGTTCAAAGGTCGGTTATGGGAGGGAAACCGGGAAAAAATATCCTCAGTTCGAGGTTACCGCCAGCTGACCCATTCCGGACGTTGGCGCTCGCGCCAGGCCCCGCGTTGGTACAACGTAAGGCGATAGAGATCCAGATTGGGAATTTACGGTGTGTTGGAGGTAGCCGTTCTGCCCGCTCAGCTAGGGGCGTCAGCGCTGAGGCGATGGAGGAAGGGTCACGGCCCGGACATGATAACTCGTGGGTTCGTGGATGATGACATAGAAGCGTCAGGTCATCACCCATTCGGGATCCGGGCGCACGGAGACGCCCAATACCACGTATCCGAAGGGTGTCGAGACGGCAAGCAATGGCATGAGTCGCGCTGAGCCCTCTGAAGGGCGGCGACGTTGAACCGCAGAGCGGTCCGAACTTGTGACGGCAGCGACGCAGCCAGCATGCTCAGCTACAGTGATACCGCTATCCGTTGGTTCCGCCGCCGCCTCATAATCTTGGGCCGAGTCGCGCAATACGTGGGTGTATGGTGACCTGGGCCGCGCAACTCGGACGCCCTCGGCTGGCACGTTTGATGCACGGAATATCGGCGGCTTGTAGGAGAACGAGATGATCGCCCGTTCCGCCCCGCCTTTCACCCTCCGCAGCACTCTCGGCCGAGGCGGTGTTGCCTCTAGAAGTGGCCGCCGCGGCAGGGGAACCGGTCTCAACTTCTGGCAGCGTTTGTACGCCGTGCTCGGCGATTGGTCGTCAGTGTCGGCCCTCGCCTGGCGCAGCGAAATTCGTTTGTGCGACCGTCCGGAACGGTTCCGCCGCTTCTGCCCGGATTGCGAGGGGGATACCCCGCATGAGGGTTTTGACGAGCTCGGGCCCGGTTGGTATGCCCAGATAAGCCGTTGCCGGCACTGCGGGCGGCAACGCATGAGAGTTTGGCCTCTCGGCTGTTGGTGAACACCGGGTGGCGCGGGTGGGAAGGTGTCCGCGACCCGGGCCGCCGAATTCGAGCGATTTCTGAGCTAATTGGAGGAGCAGCGACATGACCTCTCAGATCGAAAACGAGTTGCTGACGCGCGTCGGCCCCGGCACCCCGATGGGGGCGCTGATGCGGCAATATTGGATACCGGCCTGCCTGTCGTCGGAAGTCAAAGCCGATGGCGACCCGTTGCGCTTGATGCTTCTGGGCGAGCGGCTGATCGCCTTTCGCGACAGCACGGGACGGGTCGGCGTACTCGACCACCGCTGTCCGCACCGCTGCGCCTCGCTGTTCTTCGGCCGCAACGAGGAAGGCGGGCTGCGCTGCGTCTATCACGGCTGGAAATACGATGTCGCCGGCAATTGCCTCGATATGCCCAATCTGCCGGCAGACCAGGACTTCCGCGACAAGGTCAAGGCCAAGGCCTACAAGGTCGCCGAGCGCGGGGGGCTGATCTGGGTCTATATGGGCGAGCGCGAGGTGGCGCCGCCGCTGCCGGCGCTCGAGGCGATGCTGTGCCCGCCCGACGAGACCAATCTCTTGGCCCGCCAGCGCGAATGCAACTGGCTGCAGGCGCTGGAAGGCGACATCGACACCTCGCATTTCAGCTTTCTGCACACCGGCAAGCTGACGATCGACGACATCGACCCCAATCACCTCGAGCGGTTCCAATTCACCGATCGCGCGCCGCGCTACCACGCGCGCATGACCGACTGGGGCACGATGTATGCGGCCTATCGTCCGGCGCACCCGGGTCACCTTTATTACCGCTTTGCCCATTTCGTGTTTCCGTTCTGGGCACTCTTTCCCAATGGCCCGTTGACCGACAATGTCCTCGCCCAGGGCTGGGTCCCGATGGACGACACGCATACGATGGCGTTTACCTTCAGCTGGGCGCGCAAGACACCGGTCCTCCAGCACAACAAGCGGGGCGAGCCATTACCTTTGCTCGACCGCGTAAGCCCGACATTGCCGAACACTGCCGACTGGTTCGGCCGCTGGCGCGCGGTCGCCAACCATGCCAATGATTATCGGATCGACCGCGAAGCCCAGCGCACGATCAGCTACACCGGCATCGACGGCGTGTTCCCCCAGGATTCGGCGGTCACCGAGAGCATGGGCGACATCTCCGACCGCAGCTTCGAGAATCTCGCGCCGAGCGACCGCATGATCGTCATCACGAGGCGCCGCTTGTTGGATGCGGTCCGCGCGCTGCAGGACAAGGGGACGGTGCCGCCCGGCGTCGACGATCCCGAGGTCGCCGGCAGCGCGCGCTCGGGCGACCTGATCGCGCCCGAGGGCAAGCCCTGGCTCGAGGCTTACGAAGAGACGATGGACACGGCCCCGCATCCGGTGATGGCGCTCGCGGCCGAGTGATCCGCGCCCCCGGCGAACTGGGGGAAGTCGCAGTGCCCCGCTGTATTCCGGCGAAAATCCCGGTCGGGGGCGTAGTGTGATGGCGCTTGCCGGGGTAGGATCGCTCGCAGTGCACCGCTCGCGCAAGCTGATCCCGGAATTCCGATTGCATCGCCCGAACAGCCCGGTGGAAGCGGTGGCATTGAAGGCGGCGGCCGGCGCCGACGCCGTATTCATGGCGGGCGGCATCGATGTGGTCAACCGGATGAAGTTCGGGGCCCCGGTCAGCGAGGTGATACACTTGGGTCGCCTCGATGATCTCAACCGCATCGAGGAACGGGAAGGCGAAGTGCGGCTTGGCGCCCTGGTAACTCATGACCGCCTCGCGATCTCGCCGGTGATCAGGGCGCGACTGCCCGCGCTGGCTCAGACGTGGCCCGATGTCGCCAATATCAGGATCCGCTGCAAAGGCACCATCGGCGGCAACATCATGGCCGGCGATCCGAGCTACGATTTCGCATTGGGGGCGATGGCTGCCGGGGCGCAGCTGCATTTCCTGTCTTGTGGCGGCGCCGCGACAGCGCTGCCGGCGGCAGACCGCGTCGCCAAGGAGGCCGGGCTGCTGACCGCGATCTCCTTTGCGACCCGGAGCACGCTTCGGCTAATTTTCGATCGCTCGCTGCGTCCGATTGTGAGCCTCGCGCTGGGCCTCGATTTTATCGGCGGCCATATCGCCGGCGGCCGAGCCGCCATCGGCTGCGCCTATCTGGCGCCGCTCGCCGCAAGGCTGCCGATCGACGAGCCTCTTCTCCCAGCCGAGCTGGCGCGGCGCGCGGCGCCGCTTGCAGCGGCAGTTGCCGTTGGGCTGCCTGAGCCGCGCGGCGATCACGACGGCAGTTCGGCCTTCCGGCGGCGGATGATCGAGATCCTGTTGCGCCGCAACCTCGGCGCTGTCGCGTGACCGGCGCGATCGACATCACCCTCACTGTCAACGGCCGCACCTATCGGCTCAGTGTGCGGCCGCGGCGCATGCTGGCCGATCTACTGCGAGACGAACTGCGGTTGACCGGCTGCAAGATCGGCTGCGACCAGGCGGTGTGCGGTGCCTGCACCGTGCTCGTCGATGAAATGCCGGTCACTGCCTGCGCCACTTTCGCTTTCGAGGTCGACGGCAAGGCCGTGACGACCATCGAGGGTTTGGGCTGCGCTGGTGCTCTGCATCCGATCCAGCAAGCGTTCCTCGAGCATGGCGCGCTCCAATGCGGCTTCTGCACGCCGGGGATGATCCTGTCGGTCAAGGCGTTGCTGGCGCGGTACCCCGACCCGGACGAGCCGCTGATCCGGCAATGGCTCAGTGCGAATATCTGCCGCTGCACCGGGTATCAGATGATCATCGAGGCGGTCCGCGCCGCAGCCAAGGCACGGGGCAGCTGATGGACGGGACCGGATCTCCGTTCCGCGCGCCGGTCATTGCGCTCGATGGCCCCGACAAGGTCACCGGCGCCGCCCGCTACACCTACGATGTGAGCTTGCCGGGCATGCTCCATGCCAAGGTCTTGCGCAGTCCGCACGCGCATGCGCGCATCTGCTCTATCGACGCTGGCCGCGCCCTGGCGTTGGCTGGCGTCGCGGCGGTAGTAACCGGAGCCGACGCAGCAGAACTTCCGGACCCCTACTACGGCGTCGCGATCCGCGACCAGCCGGTGATCGCGATCGACAAAGTGCGCTATGTCGGCGACATGGTCGCCGTCGTGGCGGCGGTCGACGAGGAGACCGCCTACCGCGCTCTGCGCCTGATCGAAGTTCAGTACGAGCCACTCCGGCCGGTCATGACGATCGAAGAGGCGCTGACCGAGGGCGCTCCGCTGCTGTTCGAGGCGCCGGCCGGGGGTGCCGCGGTAGCTGTCGGCGACGGAGTCATCAGCTTGAAGGAGCCGCGCCCCAACGTGTTGTCCGAGTTCATCTACCGCAACGGCGACGCTGAAGCGGTGCTGGCCGCGTCCGATTATGTGTTCGAAGACCGTTTCCGATTTTCGCGGATCAACCATTTTCACCTCGAGCCCTACGTCAATGTCGCTAGGGCTAATGGTGAGCAGATAGAGCTGTGGTCGTGCAACCAGGACCCGTTCGTCCTCCGCGCCGACATCGCCCGCATCTTCGGCCGGCCGGCCAACGCGGTGCGCATTCATTCGAGCTATGTCGGCGGAGGGTTTGGCGGCAAGAGCTTCTGCAAGATGGAGCCGCTGGTCGTGCTGCTGGCGCTGAAGTCAGGGCGCCCGGTACGGCTGTGCCTCAGCCTCGACGAGGGTCTCCTGACGCTGACCAAACACGCCGGAGTACTGGTGCTGAAAACCGGTGTAATGGCAGACGGTCGGCTGACAGCGCGGCAAAGCGAAATTCAACTCGATGGCGGCGCCTATTCCGATGCGAGTGCGATGACCGTGGTCAAGGCCGGTTATCGCATTACCGGCCCTTATCGCTGGCAGGCGGTCGCGACCCGCGCTTGCGCGGTGCGCACCAATTCGGTGCCGGCCGGATCCTTCCGCGGGTTTGGCGGAACCCAGGCGAGCTTTGCCTCGGAGTCGCAGATCGACATGATCGCGCGCCGGCTCGGGATCGACCCATATGAGTTCCGCCGCAAAAACCTGCTCGCGAAGGGCGAACCGTTCCAGCCCGGCGACAGCGGGATCGAGAGCGATTTGCTTGCCGGTCTCGACGTGGTCGTCGATCGCCTGCGTTACCGAGGGCGCGCTGCCCGGCCGGTCGACGGCACGAAGCGGCAGGGCATGGGCTTCGCGATCGGGATCAAGGATGGCGGCGGCACCAATCATGCCCAAGCCTTGGTCAAGGTATTTCCTTCCGGGCGGGTGATCGTCAATGCCGCGACGGTCGAGATCGGCCAGGGCGCCACGACTGCGCTTTGCCGGATTGCGGCGCAAACCCTCGGCCTGCCGCTCGAGTGGGTACGCTATGGGGCGATCGACACCGACCACACGCCGCTCAACAACGGTACCCATGTCAGCTGCGCCACCACGGTGACCGGAATGGCAATCGAGCGCGCCGCCACCGATGCCCGGCGGCAGATACTGCAATTCGCCGCGGACCGGCTCGGCTGCTCGGCGAGTGAGCTGACGCTCGGTCATTGGTCAGTGCGGCGCGCCAATTATGCCCATCCGCTCGAACCGATGATCACTGGCTATTTCGGCGACGTCGGATATGAATTCATTGGGCGCGGCGGCACCATGATCGAATACGATCCGCAAGCGCCGTTCGGCGCGCGCAACCTGTTCTGGATACCCAGTTGGGTCGGCGCCGAGGTGGAAGTCGATTGCGAGACCGGAAAGGTAATCGTCACGCATCTGGTGGTCGGCGCCGATTCCGGCGCCAGCATCAATCCCCAGGCCTGCCGCGGGCAAATTGAGGGTGCAGCCCTGCAGGCGTTCGGCCAGAGCCTGTTCGAAGAGCTGCGCTACGACGGAGCCGAGCCGGTCAATGCAACTCCGCTCGCCTATCGTGTGCCGCTCGCCAACGATCTGCCGGAGTGCTGGGAGTCGTTTGTCGTTGAGCATGGCGGCCCCGGCCCGTTCGGCGCCAAGGGCATCGGCGAGAGCGGCATGCTCGGCGTTGGCGCGGCGATCGCCAACGCGATCGAAGATGCGGTCGGTGTCCGGCTCACGCAAATCCCGTTCACGCCGGAACGCGTCCTGGCAGCGATCGAGGCGGTGCGATGACGACGGCAGGTGACGAATACCCGATCCTCAGCCGGCGTCGCCGGCGAAAATCGACTTTTTCAGGATCGCGTGGACGCCCCAATTGGCGTCGACGACTTGGGTCACGCCGAAATCGACCGCGACCGACATCAGCGAGATCGCTTCGTCCTCGCTGAGCCCCTTCGCCGTCATCAGGAAACGGCGCATCTTGCGGAAGGCGTCGCGCATCGCACCATCGAGCGAGGATCTGGTGAAGATCTCCGACTGCGCGTTGTCGCCGAGCTCGGCCAGATAATTCGCAAAACTGAAGCCGTGGACGACCCATTCGTCGGCAGTCTCCAATAAAGGGTAGTCGAGATCGGCGAGCGGGGTTCCGGCGAGGCGGTCGCGCTTGTGCAGGATCAGCTGGAAGGTGCCTGTCAGCGAGCATTCGATCGCGGTGCCGCACAGCTCCGAATCGCCCTGGCTGGCATGCGGGTCGCCGACCGAGAACAAGGCACCAGGGACGGCCACCGGGTAGTACATCACCGCACCCTTGCCGACGCGCCAATCGTCGACATTGCCGCCGAAATAGCCCGGCGGCACCGAATCGACGAACTCCGCCTCCTTCGGCGCCACCGCGATGACTCCGAAATGCGGTCGCACCGGGATGCGCACGTCCTTCAGGATGCCGTGATTTTCCGCGACCAGCGCATGGTCGACCGGCACGCCGGGATAGTCGATGACCCGGTGCATGACCCCAAAAGGATCGGTCTGCGGCACCCAGCGGTAATTGTAGATCGCACGCGCCCAGTTGCGCTCCCCCGTAGCATCGATCTCGTAGATCGTGATCACCTCGCGCGGCTTCGGCTCGGTCAGCAGATCATTGTACTGAAAGCCCCACCATGCGGCTGCATTGCTGCCGAAGGCGCGTCCTCGGAATTTTGGATTGCGGGAGGCGCGCGGCTTCACATCGACAATCCGCACCTCGAGCACGTCGCCGGGTTCGGCGCCGCGCACAAAGACCGGGCCGGTGCAGATATGAACGCCAAACCCCTCGCCGGCGCCGCGCCCATGGATCGAGGCATCCATCGGTCCGGCGCCGCGCCGGTCGACGTTCTTGGCCTCCTTTGTCCACAGAAAAACATTCTCGGCGCCGGGATCGCCGGCGATCATGCGCGCGTGGTCGTCATAGGCGTGGTGGGTCAATGTCTCGATCGTGACAAAAACTCCCGGCTCGACCGAAAGGACGGGGCTCAGCGACTTGCCGAAATAGCCCCAATGCACCGTCGCCGCGGTGGCCGGGATGATATAGTGGCTCGTGCGTCCGGGTGCTCCCATTCTTGCCCCTTTGTGTCTCACATGACCAGGGCGACCGGCCGAACCGGGCAGCCGGTGCCGTCGCGCATCTTGAGCGGCAGGCAGACGAAAAGAAATTCCTTACCGACCAGCCGGTCGAGACGACACAGCTGCTGCACCATGCACACGCCATTGCGCAGCCAGATGGCATGCGTCGGCCACCACCATTCGGACGGATCATCCATGCCGATCAGATCGGTCGCAAACAGCGTGATGCCGCGGTCGACGAGCCATTGCGCGCTGTCTGTCGGGACGAAGGGGCGGTTCTTGACCCATCCCGGGGTACCCCATTCCTTGTCGCAGCCGGTCCAGCAGACGACCGACGTGCCGCCGCCTATGGCACGCCCGGATTTCGCCTCGGCTGCCTCGAAATCGGCGATCGTAATCGCCTCGCCGGGGCGACGATGCGTCAGATCGAGCAGATGGCCGGGAAGAATGAGCTGCTCGAGCGGCACCTGCGCCACCGACAAGCCGGTTTCGTCGAAATGGCGGGGCGCGTCGAGATGCGTGCCGCAATGCTCTGCCATCAGCATCATCCGCGACTCCATCGCGAGCCGCCCTTCGGTGATGGTCCGTAAACCCGCGAAGCTCTCGATTGGCCAGAAGGCGATCTGCTGGTCGCCGATATTGGGCATTCCCGTGTAGAGCTCGTGCGCGAGATCGACGATTTCCCTGATCGGTCCGATCATCCGGTTCTCCTCTAAGGTGAAAATGTTGATTGACCTACCCCGGCGGCTAGCTCCTCGGTCTCGCGGCTCTCTCTTTGCTCGACGCGGTGCAGAAAGCGGCGGGTGCGCGGCTGCTGGGGTTGGTCGATCACCTGCGCCGACGGACCCGCTTCGACCACCTTGCCGGCATCGATGAAGATCACCCGGTCCGCAACCTCGCGGGCAAAACGGATCTCGTGGGTCACAACGATCATCGTCATGCCGGCATCGGCGAGGCGGCGAATGACCGCGAGCACCTCGCCGACGAGCTCGGGGTCGAGTGCGGAGGTCGGCTCGTCAAACAGCATCAGGCGCGGGCGGATGGCGAGCGCCCGCGCGATCGCGACCCGCTGCTGCTGCCCACCGGAAAGACGATGCGGCAGGTCGTCGGCATGGCGGCTCAAGCCGACCGCTGCCAAAAGGCGGCTGCCAAGCGCCTCCGCCTCGCTGCGCGCCATGCCGTGGACCCGGATTGGCGCCTCGATCACGTTCTCGAGCGCCGTCAGATGGTTGAACAGGTCAAAATGCTGAAAAACCATGCCGATGCGCGCATCCGCGCGTGCTTTGGCAAGTCTTGACACGGGCTTCAGCGCATCGCCGCGCCGCTCATACCCGACATAGCGGCCATCGAGCAGGATTTCGCCTCGATCGACCGACTCCAAATGGCTGATCAGCCGAAGGAACGTGCTCTTGCCGGAGCCGCTGGGCCCGAGGATGGCGACGACCTCGCCGCGATTTACGGTGAGATCTATGCCGGAGAGCACCTCTCGGGCACCATACGACTTCCATACGCTGCTGCCGACGAGAAAAGGCTCGCCAATCCCGGCCACGACATCGTCGGTCGTCAGGAGATCGTGCAGCTCAGAGACGCTGTTGCCGTTTTCCTTCGGAAGCCGGTCTGAGTTCGGCGAGCGGATCAGGCGCATGCGCCGGCGGCTGCGGTCGCGCTCGGGGTCGAAGTGGCGCTCGACCCAGCCCTGCAGCAGTGATACTGCGCTCGTCATCGCCAGATAGATCATGCCCGCCGCGCAGAACACCGTGAAAAACTTGAAGTTCTGCCCGACAATCTGCTGCGCGCGAAAGGTCAGCTCGTTGACGAAGATTACGGATGCGATCGAGCTCAGCTTGAGCATGCCGATCGTGTCGTTAGTGACGCCGGGCATGATCGCGCGCATTGCCTGCGGCAAAGATGATGCGGCGCAGGGTCAGAAATCGGCCCATGCCGAGCGACGCCGCGGCTATCGACTGGTTGCGGCTTACCGAGACGATGCCGCCGCGAATAATTTCGGCGCTGAATGCTGCCTCATTCAGCGCAAAACCGATGACCGCAGTCGTAAAGCTGTCGAATTTGAGCCCAATCAGCGGCAGCGCGTCATAGATGAACACCAGCTGCAGCAGCTGCGGCGTGCCCCTGACGATCCAGATATAGGTCCATGCTGCCGCGCGCAGCGGCGCCACCGATGAGAGCCGCACCAAGGCAAGACCAAGGCCGAGAACGAGCCCGGCAGACATCGCCAGCACCGTGATCTGGACCGCAGTCAACGCCCCGGCGAGAAGGAAGCCGGAGAAGACGTAAGAGACGAACTCGACCGGCCACGCCGTGTCTCGACCGGCGACCGGCGACCCGCCGGCGACGATCTGCCCCAACGTCATCTGCCCTGGGCTCGTTGCCTGGCCGCAGCCAGCCAACAGGGCTGCCGCAATGACGGTGAGGGAGATCGAGACGCCGAGCCTCGCCCGGCCGAGGCGGTACCGGCCGTGCACCGGCGTCAGCTGGTTTTTACTTCGGCGTTGATCTGCAAGGTTGGATCGATGGCGTATTTCTCGGCGATATCCT
>Ga0306925_10007047_pt1 | contig 10520 bp, 10 predicted proteins | sample flu12Cox44000176_FD_203755 | JGI IMG/M metagenome (GOLD analysis project Ga0306925, IMG submission 203755) | Lab enrichment of tropical soil microbial communities from Luquillo Experimental Forest, Puerto Rico - flux8day.12C.oxic.44.000.176 (v2)... | ecosystem: Environmental > Terrestrial >... | reverse complement strand
GCTTGCTCAATATGGCGAGAGTGCCTGTACCGCAACCAATGTCGAGCACACGATAGCCCGGCTGAAGTGTCGCCTGATCAAGCAGGATCCTCCTCGCCCTTTCACCGCCGAGCAGTTTCACGATCGGGTCATAGAGCGGTAGTGCCCAGTCATGGCCGGCTGCGGGAAGATATGTTCGCGTAGATTCTGACATCATCGCAGCCCTCCTTGTCGCAGGCATCCGTCCTTATAGTGGATAGATGTTCAGTTCTAAGCACTTGATTCGGTGGGGCCAGACAACTGCTGAGTGATCGTTCGTTATCGAACGGACCCACCGATGTTGTTCGGAAAAGTGAGGACGTTATGGGAGCGAGAAGAAACGGCCGGCGCGTGCTGCGCACGCAGCAACTCCTCCGTGCCGCCCTGTTGTCCTTGGTCGAGGAAAAAGGCTTTGAGGAACTCACGGTGCAGGACATCATCGACCGCGCAAACGTGGGACGGGCGATAGAACGCCAAGGATCTGGGCGCAGAAAGGTTGCTCGTGGCGAGCCGGGACCTTGCCGATCCCAATTTCGCCGAAACGGTGGTCCTGCTGGTTCACTATGATGCCCAGGGAGGAGTCGGACTGATCCTCAACCGGCCCACCGATGTCCCACTATCGCGGGGGCTTGAGGATCTCAAGCCGGCGAAAGAACGCTCCGACACGGTCTATCTCGGCGGTCCCGTCGCCTCCCCATCGTGCTTGCGTTGTTTCAGTCGCCCGCCAAGATTGATGGCGCTGAGCACGTCTTCGGCGGGGTTTACCTGATTTCCAGCAAGACCCTCTTCGAAGAAACCATTTCGGCTAAACCTGACCCCGGCGTTTTCCATGTTTATGTGGGCTATGTGGAAGGACGGCCGATCAGTTGCGGAGAGAAGTCGAACTGGGGGCATGGTTCATTCTTCCGGAGGACGCCAGCGCGGTTTTCAACTCGGATCCGGATTCTTTGTGGTCGCAGATGATTGGAAAAACGGAGCTACAGCGGTCGGAAAGTGAGCCTGCGGCCGAAGGTCCATGGACGATTGTCGGTCAATTTTCCGTCGTAAGCTATGAGCAATGAACCTGCGCTCGGCTCGCGCTTAGCGGTGTCGGGCCGATTGCCAGAGCTAGAGGGCAGTTCCGCACGGATTAAGTCTCGGCTGTAACTTCAGCGGCAGGAATCTCGAATTCGACTTGAAGGCCGCCGTCCGTCGCGTTGATGGCTCGGACCATGCCGCCGTGCAGACGCGCAACCCGGTCCGAAATCGCCAAGCCCAGCCCCACACCGCCGGATTGCCGGTCGCGCGCGTCCTCTATGCGATAGAAAGGCTGGAAGATGTTGGCCAGCTCCGACTCCGCAACCCCCGGGCCATGGTCACGGACGGTGAGAACGCTCCGGGCTAGTCCGGCGGAGTTCCTGGGTTGCAGGTTTACATCCACGGCGGTGCCCGGCGCGGTGTATCGGATGGCGTTGCGAACGATGTTTTCGACCGCGCTCCGCAACAGATCGGTGTTTCCTCGCACGTAAATATGGTTGTCTCCGGACAGCTGCACGTTGCAGTTCAGCTCACGTGACTCGAATTCTGCGTCCGCTGCCACTTCAGCGACCAAAGCACCAAAATCCAACGGCTTCATCTCGGCCGGTGTTGCCGAGGTGTCGAGGCGGGCAACCGTAAGCAGGCGGCCTACCATCTCGTTGAGCCGGTCAAGGTCCTTCTGCATCTGCTCAAATGCAGGATCACCTCCTTTGTGCTCGCAGGCTAGGTCAAGAGCGACCGTCAAACGAGCGAGCGGCGAGCGTAACTCGTGCGACACGTCAGAAATGAGCTGCCGCTGGCTGGTAATGAGCGCTTCAATGCGATCTCCCATGGCATTGAAATCGCGGACGAGGTCTCCTAACTCATCGCGCCGGTTTTCCGCTCCCGCCGCCGCCCGCATGCTCAGGTTCCCAGCAGCCAGTTGCCGCGATGCATCGCGCAGCCGCAAGATCGGCTCCGTCAAATAGCGGGTGAGAAGATAACAAATGAGCCCGGAGACCAAAAAGGCGGCGCTCCAATGCAGCAATAGTCCAAAAAAGTTATTGCCGAAGGCCGCTCCGGGACCCGCAGGCAGCTCCGTCGCGAACAGATATGGTGTCCCGCTTTCCCCTTGCAAACGCACACCTATGCGCACAAGGCCATGACGCATGGCGATCGCGGGAGCGCTCGATTTCGCCGCTGCGTTTACCAACCGGCTGAACGACGCGCAGTCATGACCAGCGATCTCCGTGCCCTCCCGATTGAATAGACATGCCGAAGTGTGGGCATTCTTCCACAGGTCTTCCAGGTAAGTAGCTGCGGCCTCCGGCCCTCCGCCCTCCAGTTCCGCAACCGCGGCTCTGCCATAGACGCTTGCAGTCTCGCCCAGGGCGGCGTGCAATCGGGAAGGCACTCCTCCGGGCTGTAAAAGAAAACTGAAGATCAGGGTAATACCGGTAAGCACCACCGTCGCCCAGAACCAGAGAAAAATCTTCAGGAAAAGGCTACGCATGGCTCACGTCTTCTTTGTCTCCGAACGCACCACGAACTGATATCCGGCGCCGCGCACCGCCTTGATGCGCTCACCGGGGGAGCCCCCCGTCAGTTTCTTGCGCAGGTTGCTGACGTGGACATCGATGACACGATCGAACGCTCCCAGTTTGCGTCCAAGCACGCTCTGTGTCAGATCGTCGCGGGTGACCACGTGACCCGCATGACGCATGAACTCCTCCAGCAGGGAAAACTCCACGCTGGTGAGATTCACTTGCCGGCCATTGATCCACGCCTCTCTCGCGGCGGTATCAAGGGTGATGTCTCCCGCGGTTAATCGCTCTCCGTCGGATCTCGCCGGCGAAGCTCGCCGCAGGATCGCCCGAACGCGCGCTATCAATTCGCGCGGATTGAACGGCTTCGGCAGGTAGTCGTCGGCGCCGATTTCCAGCCCCAGGATACGGTCAACATCTTCACCCCGCGCAGTGAGAATCAGAACCGGAATTCCGGATTGCGCGCGCAACTTTCGCAGTACGTCGAGGCCGCCAAGGCGAGGCAACATCAAGTCCAAAATGACGAGCTTATGTTCGCCCGAAAGCGCGCGCTCCAGCCCGCGCGCGCCGTCGTGAACCGCTTCGAGCGAGAAACCATCACTGCGAAAGCGCTCAGCGAGAAGTCCACACAGCTCAACGTCATCTTCGACGATAAGAAGCCGCTCCATTTCCCCCACCAACTACGCCGATACTAGCGCATTGCAACGCTCACTTTTCCTGCCTTTACGAAACTTTATGTTGCTGAACCAATCTTTATCGCACTGGTGCCGCTGCGATGGTCGAATGAGGTTGTAAGCACGACCAAGGAGGTTCAGATGAAACGCTACCTGTATATAACCGGAGCGCTGTTGCTGGTTATCGCAGCGGGAATCGGCATCGCACGCGCCGAGTTCCCCGGCAGATACGCATTCTGCACGCGCGGCGGTCCGGGCGGGCTTCCGCTGGCTTTCCTAACCCGCGAACTTGACCTGACCAACGCGCAGCAAAGCCAGATCAAGTCGATCTGGGCCGCGGAGCGGCCGGCCATTACGCCGCTGGTCCGCCAGCTTCTCAGCGAGTGCAACGAGATGAGCCTGGCCAACAATAACGGCACGTTCGATGAGGCCAAAGCCAGGGCGGTTGCCGATGAGCAGGCGGCAACGATCTCGTCGTTGCTGGTTGAGCGCCAGCGGATGATCACGAAAATCTACAACGAGGTGTTGACGCCCGATCAGCGCACAAAAGCGGACCAGTTGCGGGAGCGCATACATGGCCGTGTCGAAGGCTTTCTCGATGGGATGGAGAGCTCGACCAACTAACGAATTGCCGTTGTGCCTTGCGAAACCCGGTGCTTTCCACAATGCGAACGCAGGGACCGGATTGGCGAAGACGAAACTCAAAACCAAGTTCGCATTAAAGGAGTCGATAATGAAACGCATTCTATGGCTTATCGTCGCGACCTTCGCGATCAGTCTGACTACGCTAACGACGTACGCGCAGAGCGGCAGCCTCAAGCTGCGCTTTAGCGTGCCGTCTCCATTTACGGCTGGGAACACTGTGTTCCCAGCGGGTGAGTACGAAGTAACTCAACCTGAACCCTACGTTCTGTTGCTGCGCAACGTGGAGACTCAAGCTTCGGGGTTCGAACAGGTTCAGGCAAAATCGCGAACGAATGGGGGCGGCTCGGCAAAGGTTGTCTTCCATCGTTACGGCGCCGAATATTTCCTGGATCGAATAACGGATGGACCAGCGAAGTCCGCTTATGACCTTCGTCCGTCGAAGCAGGAGAGGCGGCTCGCGAACGGGGGTTCAAATCCCCAACCAGACGTCGTAAGCTACCTCGCAAACGGGGGGCGGTCACAGCAGTGAGGACGGCCGAAAGTGAGGCCAGAATGGCTTTCGTAGCCGAAAACCGTTCTCAGCACGAACGAAGGCGGACCATCAGAGTCCGCCTTCTAGCTTCCACCTCAGGATCAATCTGAGAGGACTCGAATATCTACGTCGCCATCGCTCTGGAGTGTCCCCGCTCTTGCTCGTTGAAGTGGATGCCGGCGGTAACTGCGAAGAGATGGCGAGCAAAACCGGAAGTAACCCTGATGCTCGGCGTTGTTTCGACTTACTGGCCGATATCGGCCGCTATCCGGGACCGCGACAATGGACATCAAACTAGATTTTCCCGAAGCCCGCGTTTGGATGGCATTCTCGGACCGTTATTGCAGGTGGCCGTAGAATTCATGCAGCCTCTCGCGATAAGTCGAGCCTGCTGTCTCGACCAGATCATTGTGTCCCGCTTCAGGAATTTCCATGAACCACTTCGGCTCCGGTGCTGCATCGAACAGGTTGCGCCCAAGTTTTAACGGTATGATCTCGTCGCGGTTGCCGTGGAAAAACAGCACCGGTGCGCGGATGTTGGCGATCTTACTTTTCGAGTCGAAACTCCGGAACACTACGGGCCCAATGACGGGGAGAACCGTGTTGGCCACATCGCCCCCTGAAGTGAATGCAGCTTCGAGCACCACGCCAGCACACGCTTTTCTGGATGCAAGATCCACAGCAACGGCGGTGCCCAGCGATTCGCCCTGCAAGACGATGTGCTGGGCATTGTACCCATGACTCAGCAGATACAGGTATGCCGCATCGGCGTCCGTATACAGACCGTGTTCACTGGGAGAGCCTCCGCTCTTTCCGTAGCCCCGGTAATCGAGCATCAGAATCGACGAGCCTGCGGCGGTGATTTCCCGGATTGGCAGAAAGCGGTGAGTCAGGTTTCCTGCATTCCCGTGCAAATACAGTGTGACCAGAGACGCCTGGGGCGCCTTAACCCACCACGCGTGAAGCCGGACGCCGTCAGAGGTGAGAATCCAGACATCCTCGGCTACTAGTTTGCTCTGCAGTTCCCAGAATCCGTTGGGATACTTGATCGGGTAATATGGCGCGCGGCTCGCGACGATAAACAGAATGCCGACAGCGAACGCAATCACAAGCGGCCAGCCGATGTACCACGGAATCTGCATGCCGGAGCCAGTGTAGATCGCTTTGGTCGGGTGGAGTTGAAGACCACTGAATGGCGCTCTTGCAGGCGTCTTGGCGCAGTCTTCCGACTGGGACACGTTGACCGGAGCCGCGGAACGAGCCAGAGGGGCAGCGTCCGCGGACGCACAGGACACGCCCGCTCTTACTGCCCCTTCCTGTCTGGCCGCGTCTTCAGCGCTGGGCTGAATCTTGGCTCGTAGACCGAAAAATCATCCGTGTGCCAACTCGCAGAATCAAAAACGAGGATCAACTTCTCCTTTGAGGTGCTCGCGTGCAACTGAAACCCTTCCTGCTCGACGCCTGGCTCGACCAGTTCGAGCACGACATAGAATTCAACCTCGCTGCGAGCACTGGACCCAATTGGACCGTCAACGACATTCTCGCACTCGCCGACGAGGAGACGCGCCACCGATTCCTCAACCACAAGCTGGTCTATAGCCGCCCGGCGGGAGCCGATAATCTGCGCGAGGCCATTGCCGAAATGCAGGGTGTGCCGGCAGAGACGGTACAAATTGTGACCGGCGCTTCGGAGGCGCTCGTGGCTCTGATGTGGCTCGCAGCCGAGCCGGGAGCGAACGTAATCATCCCTCTGCCTGGCTTCACGACTTTTTCGGCGCTGCCGGAATCGCTTGGTCTGGAAACTCGCTTTTATCACGTGCGCCGCGAGAATGGATTCCGCATCGACCCCGACGAGATCACGCGGCTTGCCGACTCGAAGACCAAGCTCATCCTAGTCAATAGTCCGCACAACCCTACGGGATCGACCATCGCCGACGAAGAGATTGAAGCTCTGCACGACTTCACCGCCAAGCACGGCATCCAGCTGGTCAGTGACGAGGTTTACCATCCCATCTATCACGGAAGGCAAACGAAATCGGCAGCGCGCCTGCCACATGCCACCGTGATCTCCGACCTGTCAAAGGCATTTTCGATTGCCGGCGTACGCACGGGATGGATGATCGAGCACGATGCCAGGCGCCGCCAGCAATACTGGACTGCGCGCGCCTACTTCTCAATCTGCAACAACACCACCGGAGAGATTCTTTCGGAAATCGCAATCCACAAACGTGACGTCGTGCTCGGCAAGGCTCAGGAAACCGCCACGCGAAACCTCGAGCTTCTCGAGCGCTTCATGGCCGAGCATCGCGACGTACTCGGCTGGATCCCGCCGCGAGGCGGCATGACCGCATTCCCCTGGCTGGTGAGCGGAGAGCCCGACCGCCCGTTCTGCCAGGCCGCCACCGAGCATGGAATCCTGCTGGCTCCCGGCGATTGTTTCGATACGCCCTCGCATTTCCGCCTGGGCTTTGCCGCCGCCGGAGACGATTTCTCCAAGGCGCTCGACCGCTTCGGAGCATTCGTAAAAAGCTGGTCGGCGAAGATGGTCACAGCATGACGGGTAGGAACTTGCTGTGATGCGCTCGAGTTGAAGACTTTTTCTTAAGCAGGGGGACTATTTAGTCTCTACACGATCGTTGCCAAACTTCCGGAAGTCCTGATCAAGTTCTCTTATATTTTTCGAATCGGGCCCGGGTACTACGCCACAACCGGATCGTTGGTAAGCAGCGTAATGCCCTCGACCGTCGCCTGCGCCACCAGAACACGATCAAAAGGGGTCTTTGTGAATCGGCGGCAGGCTCTCGATGGCAACGACGTGGTCGCTGACAATCGGCAATTCGCTGTAACCGTTGTCCACCAGGCCGCGGCGCAGCAGACGGGCCTCGACCCGAAAGTCTTTCCGCCCCATTTCGCTCTTGATCACGACCTCCCACAAGCTGGCAGCACTGAACAGCAACTCGTTGTCCCTATCCTCCAACAAGATGCGGATGCCTTTCGGCAACCGCTTGGGCTCGCCGGCCGCCCACAACAGCAGGTGCGTGTCCAGCAGGAGCTTCATTCCCCACCACCGAAGATCCTCTCGATCTCCTCACTGCCCATTTGGTCGAAGTCGTCTGGTACGGTAAATTGTCCCACCATAAACCCGAGCCGCTTCACCTGGTTGCCAGTGGGAGTGGCCAGGGCGGTAACCTTAACGACTGGTTTGCCCGTATAAGCGCCGGAGCAAAAATAGACCGCATTACGCCGCGGTAGCGGCGTGATGCGGCGGAGTAAAAGTAGACCGCCGGATTCTTGTTTCACGGAGCACCGAGGCTTGCGGAGGTGACGGAACTGGTTCGCTTCCGTTGAGCGTACAGCCGCGATCGTGGGACACCGGAGGGATGTACCAGGTGGAGATCTATGGGCGCATACGGCGGGCGGTTTTAGTCGAGGGCAGAAGTCAACGATCGGTAGCGCGCGAGTTTGGACTGGCCCGGGTGACCGTACGCAAGATGTTGGGTTATTCGATTCCGCCGGGCTACCGGCGGAAAGAGCCGGCGAAGCGGCCCAAGCTGGGACCGTGGGTGGGCGTGATCGACGCCATTCTGGAAGAAGACCAGACCAAGCCAGCCAAACAGCGGCATACCGCCAAGCGGATCTTCGACCGTTTGCGGGCGGAGCACGCGTTCCCCGGCGGCTACACGATCGTAAAGGACTACGTGCGCGCCGCGACACTGCGCAGCCGGGAGATGTTCGTTCCGCTGACCCATGCTGCGGGGACGGCGCAGGCTGACTTCGGCGAGGCGCTGGTGATCGTCGATGGCGTGGAGCAGAAGGCCCGCTTTTTCGCGATCGACCTGCCGCACTCGGATGACTGCTTCGTCATGGCGTTTCCGGCAGAGACGACCGAAGCTTTCCTGGAAGGCCACATGCAGGCCTTCGCTTACTTCGGTGGCGTTCCCACCTCGATTCTGTACGACAACACGAAGCTGGCGGTGGCACGGATTCTGGGCGACGGCACCCGGCAGAAGACGCGAGCCTTCGCCGAACTGCAGAGCCACTACCTGTTTGCCGACAAGTTCGGACGCCCGGCCAAGGGCAACGACAAGGGCAACGTCGAAGGGTTGGTGGGCTACGTCCGTCGCAACTTTCTGGTGCCAGTGCCGCGTTTCGCCAGTTGGGAGGCATTGAATGCCTACTTACGGGAGCAATGCCGCCAGCGCCGCGAGCAGCGGGTTCGTGGTGAGCCGGAGACGATCGGCGAACGCTTTGAGCGAGATCGAACGGCCTTCTTGCTGCTGCCGCTGAGCGCGTATGAAGCCTGCGAGAAGCGGGTAGCGCTAGTGAGTTCGCTGTCGCTGGTGCGCTATCGCACCAACGATTACTCGGTGCCGACCGAGTATGGGCATCGCAATGTGCTGGTGAAGGGCTACGTGCATGAGGTGGTCATCGTCTGCGGCAGCCAGGTGATTGCCCGTCACCGGCGCAGTTACCAGCGCGAAGACATGGTCTTCGATCCGCTGCACTACCTGGCCTTGCTGGAACAGAAGGCACGGGCCCTGGATCAAGCTGCGCCGCTGGTGGGCTGGGAGTTGCCGGAGTGCTTTGCCCGCCTGCGACGGCTGCTGGAAGCACGACTGAAAAAGGGCGGCAAGCGGGAGTACGTGCAGGTGCTGCGTTTGCTGCAGACGTTCTCTATCCAGGAAGTCGAAGGGGCCATTCTCGATGCGCTGCATCTGGGCACGATCAGCTTCGATGCCGTCAAGCATCTGCTGCTGTGCCGCATCGAGCGGCGACCGCCGCGGCTGGACTTGGAGAACTATCCGCATCTGCCCTTGGCTGAAGTACAAACCACGCAGGCCGCCGACTACATGGTTTTACTTTCGCCGTCACCACTCAGCTTGCCGAACGAGGTGACGCGATGAACGGGCAACCCAACACCGCTACGGCAGACACTCCACAGGTACTGCTGGAACATCACCTGAAGCAGCTGCGGCTGCCGACGTTCCTGCGCGAGTACGACAAAGTGGCGCGGCAGTGTGCCGCCCAGAGGGTGGATTATCCGCGTTACCTGCTGCGTTTGACCGAACAGGAGCTGCTGGACCGCGAACGGCGGGCCACCGAACGCCGTATCCATCAGGCCCGCTTCCCGGTGGTCAAGAGCCTGGACACTTTCGAGTTCCTGGCCATCCCAGCGGTCAACAAGGCGCTGGTGCTGGAGCTGGCACGCTGCCAGTTCTTGCTGCAGCGCGAGAACGTGTTGTTGCTGGGCAACAGTGGAACGGGTAAAACTCACCTCGCGCTGGCTCTCGGACTATCGGCCTGCCAACACGGCCATCGCGTGCGTTTCACGACGGCGGCGGCGATGGTGCATGAACTGTTGGAAGCCCGCGATGAGAAACGGCTGCTGCGTTTCCAGAAGCAGATGGCCAGCTACGAACTGCTGATCGTCGATGAACTGGGCTTCGTGCCCTTGTCGAAGTCCGGCGCCGAGTTGCTCTTTGAGGTCTTCAGCCAGCGCTACGAACGCGGCTCGACGATGGTGACCAGCAACCTCCCGTTCCAGGAGTGGACGGAGGTGCTCGGCTCGGAACGACTGACCGGCGCGCTTCTGGACCGGCTCACCCACCACGTCCATATCCTGGAGATGAACGGCGAGAGTTACCGGCTGAAGCAGAGCAAGCGCAAACGAGGCTCACAGACGAACTCCTGATTCCGCCAACCGCCGGCCTCAACCCCCGCCCACCACCCATGCGGCGAACACGCCTCGGGGAGGAGGACGTCTTCCGCTCCGGCCTAAACGCGCCGCCTTGCAGGCGGCGCAGGCCTTCGCTCCAGACGCCCTCCTCCCCGACAAACCCCGATTCTCCTGCCTGCTCCCCTGGTCTACTTTTACTCCGCCGGACTGGTCTAGTTTTGCTCCGCCCTTGACAGATATGGCTGCCACGTCCTCCCTGGGCAAAGAATGCACCCTTTAGCGCATGATTATTGGATTCACTTCCACCGCTTGTAAATACGACCTCGTCCGAACTGCAGCGCAATAGTGCCGCCACTTGCGCCCGCGCTTTTTCGACGGCCTCTCGCGCCGGCCGCCCCGCCCAGTGCTCACTGGAAGGATTGCCAAAGGGGTCA
>Ga0306925_10007046_pt1 | contig 10523 bp, 9 predicted proteins | sample flu12Cox44000176_FD_203755 | JGI IMG/M metagenome (GOLD analysis project Ga0306925, IMG submission 203755) | Lab enrichment of tropical soil microbial communities from Luquillo Experimental Forest, Puerto Rico - flux8day.12C.oxic.44.000.176 (v2)... | ecosystem: Environmental > Terrestrial > Soil... | reverse complement strand
CCTTCAGGCGATCGGTGATCTTGACGTAGCCATCGGTGTCGATCGTCGCAACGTCGCCCGTGTGCAACCAACCGCCTTCCCAGAGCTTTTCTGAACCCTTGGCATCCTTCAAATAGCCCTGGGTTTGCCAAGGCGCACGGGCCACGAGCTCCCCTGAGGTTTTCCCGTCGTGGGGCAGGTCGTTCATCTCGCCGTCGACGATGCGAAGCTGCGCCAAAGGAATGGGGCGGCCGGCCTTGCACCGCATTTCGACCTGACGTTCGAAATCCCAGCCAGTCATTTTTGGCATGAGACCGGAGAGCGTCAGGCAGGGGCAGGTCTCTGACATGCCGTAGCCAGCGTACACGTCGAGGCCAAGCTCGAGCGCTTCTCGGGCAAGCGCCTCCGCCAGAATCGCGCCTCCAATGAGCATTTTCCAGCCGGAAAGATTGATGCCCTTTGCCTTGGCGCTGTCGAGCAGCATCCGCAAGATGGTGGGCACGCAGTGCGAAAAGGTGACTTTTTCACGTTGAAAGAGTGCAACGACAGAGTCAGCTACATATCGCCCGCAATAAACCTGTTTTAGGCCTAACATGGTGGCAATGTACGGGACGCCCCAGGCGTGAACATGGAACATAGGCGTGATGGGCATGTAGACTTCTCCATCGTTAAGCCAACCGTGCCCGATTGCAGCGATGCCGGCGCGGTCCGACAGCGTGTGCAGCACCAGTTGCCGGTGACTAAAGTAAACGCCCTTCGGCGGCCCGGTGGTTCCGGTCGTATAGAACGTTGTAGCGCGAGTGTTCTCATCGAGGTCCGGGAAATCGCGCCGTGGGTCGGCGGCAGCAAGCAATGCCTCGTATTCGGCGTCGAAAGAAAGTGAGGTCTTAACGGTCTGAATTAGCCCACCAGTGTCGTTTAAGAGGACGAGCTTTTTCCCGGGGTCGACCCGGTCCCAGATCTGCTCGAGGAGCGGAAGCAACTCGCTGTTGATCAGAATGAAGTCATCCTCGGCATGATTGATCGTGTAAAGAATTTGTTCGGCCGAAAGCCGGACGTTCACGGTATGCAGCACTGCGCCCATCATTGGCACTGCGAAGTAACACTCGAGATACCGGTTGCTATCCCAATCCATGATTGCCACCGTATCGCCCAGCTCTACCCCCAAACTGGCGAGACCTGAGGCGAGCCTTCCGACTCGCTCGGCGAACTCCCGATAGGTGAGCCGAGTGCTGTCAGCGGAGACGATCTCCTGCTCTGGGGCGCGCGTGACTCCGGATTCCAGCAAGCCCTTAATCAATAAAGGAAAGCCGGACGCCGACGGCGTTTTCGCGATGCACTGGCTAGCAACGCCTGGATCCCGTTCCGGTTCGGTATTGTTATTCATAGTGTCGTATTCTGCCTGATTGCTGACCGAAAGCGGTGCCATCCCCCGGTCACGTTGCGAATAACCTCCAGTAAAGAACCATTTAGCCGACGCTACGAAACCACCTGCTGACCCCCCAGGACCAGCACAAGCCCAGCCATCCCGCCCAAAACAAAACGGACCAGCGCAATTCACTCCCCCACCCGCACAACCAAGCCGCCACGCAAAAAAGCAGGGTTAATCCTGTTGCGATCAATCCGGCCTCCCGCCGACTCTTTTTCCACACTTTTCGCAGCAGCACGTAAGCCAAACCCATTTCTAGGAGCAGCCCTGGAATAACGATCAACGCCTGAACAACCTGAATATCCATAATCGCCGTAAGGTTTCTAGCCTGCCGCGTTTCTGTATGGCGAGAAAAAACTGTCCTCGCTTCGGCTCTTAAGCCCGGATAATTTGGAGCGCTGATCAAGTGCTAAAAAGATCTTCGGGAAGCCGGTAATGATGCCAAGCAGCAATCTGCACGCCGGCCTCTATGACTGGATGCCGCATCAACAACTGAAAATGCTCGTACCAGTTATCCTCCTCAGAACAAGCGCCGAAAGTGCAGCGAGCAAATTCCAAGGCCGCTTGGCTGAGCCTCATAAAACCAGCCTCTTTACCTAACCCACGGCCAGACCCCACGGAGCCTTCAATGAAGGACCCCAACAAATTCACTCCATACTCGATGCCTTTCGCGACCGTCACCGGCGACAGGTGCCCAGGCTCTTGGATGGGCACCTCAGATTTCGCGATGTAGCGCCAAAAGTTCTCCAGAGCCAAGTGTTTAATCTCAAGCCGGTCGATGATATCCAGATCGGAGTACTTCCAATCAAAGTCTTCTATGAAGTCCGCCAGGGAGACGAACTTCCGACCCATTGTAATCTCGTCCAGGGAATCTGGCGGCGGCGCAAGATTGAAGTGAAACTTCTGGCCAATCCGGTCGATTTCGTGGCGCTGCTTTACATTGAGCCGATACTGATCGTTGGACTTAGCCATTGTCTCTCCAACACATTCACAACAAATAAAAAAAGCGAGCGCAAACTTGCCTCCAGCCCACCCCCACCCCCAGATCCTGCAGTGACATCATGCTCGAGGTGCGGTAGCTCCTCGCATCATGTCGCTGCGCCCATGACCCCCAGCGCGAGGGCCCCGGCCAGGCCGGCTCTAGGCAAACGCCAGAAAAAGAACTCGCGAGCTGGATGGCCTGAAAACGTCCCCCGGTGCTACCTGTGCATCTTGCCGACATGTCCAGAGATTTGGGCGGCCGTTTCTTTCTGGAGTTGTTTCCGTTTTGCGGCCGTTACGGCTTTGTCGCGCGCGGCAATTAGGGACGGGATTTCTTTTTCAAGCGCGAGCCGGTCTTCAGGGCTTTTCACAAGTTCGTTGTAAAGCTTAATGGCATCAGCGCCGTCCATCTCGTTATCGGCTCCGTCGTCTTGTTCCCGATTCCGGTTTTGCGGGGTCTCGACCTGGCCATCGTGCTCTTTGACGATCGCTACGTGATCAGGCTCGGAGAAGCGGATTAGAAGCCGTCTGGAACCGAGATGTTCGATCGCCGCGGCGCGCTGGCTCTCTGTTGCTGTCGGCCAGTGGCCGTCGTCCAGTGAGCCGTGACCGGATTTGATTACCTCCCTACGGATCCATTCATGAAGCTTTGGGACGCGGATCTGGAGCTCGCTCGCCAGATCTGAAATGAAAACTGCGGACCCGAGCTGCCGCCCGCGGACCCTGTTGTAGGCCTGATGAACCTCGTCTCCAGAGAGATCGTGATTGTTTTCATGTTCTTCGCGCAGCTCCATCGATCGGTTACATAACCGGTTGACTGCCTGAAGCTCCGGGAGAACTTCAGTGCCCCCCCTGCTCAGAGCGTCGTGTTTCTGGTTGAGCGCCTCGACGATCTGCTCCAGTTCTTCCAGATTTAATTCTACATTCATAATTGTGATCGGGCGACTGTCTTCCCGGTTTATAGCGAAACGGCCGCATCAGTCAAAATCGTGTCAAATTATTTTTCTTTTCCTAGGTAAAACTGCCTGTGAATCCTCTTCTAGAGCGGTTTTTAAGACTGCCGTGTGGTAAATTGTAGCCGTGACAAAACTAGCAAAACCAATTTCGGAGAGAAACTATCCAACGGTATCGACACTACGGCAAGACTATCAATTGTCACGATATTTGCCGACTGTGTTTCTCTGCGGCTCAAAGGCACCACAAAAGAAAAAGCCTATCAGTTGCCGATTCCTCACCTCATGGACGAATTGTGCAGACGCGAAGCACGACGGCCTATCATAGAGAAGCTCAAAGAACCGGGAATGTAGGAAGCGCCTGATCTGACGCCGGTGTGCGGGACACGAAGCCAATACAGTATTTGGTACATTCGTCACACCAAATAAATTGACGCACTCCCACGCCTTGAAGCCGTGAAAGTGCGGCAATGACGGACCGCATCCGGCGAGTTGTCCTCTCCCCGGGCCCGTTCTCGGCGCTTGTCTAAAGCGCCCGCCCCGGCCTACTACGGGTCAACGACGTCCCGGCATCGAAAGTGCTCACTCCCTATGTGATCCGGGCCTTCGGATTACCAAACTCAAAGAACAACGATGAATCCAGACCTAAACCCAGACCCCATCAAAAGGCGCGCCAAGCCCAGGAAGCGACGCCGCACTTGAAGCAGTCTGCAAATGCCCAGTGGTCGATAACGCCCACGGCCATGGCGTGTTAGTCGTAAGCGTCAGAGCATCACACCTACTCGGCGACGCGCATTAATGATGTGACGTCGGGATGAGTGAAAAAGCCCGGTGAAATTTGCCGGTCAAGATAACCCATAATCCGACATGGTTGAGTAGAAAAAACAGATCAGCGAATGTCGCCGAGACAGGCGATCTGTGTGTTTTTACTCGAAACGTTACCGGCGCCGGTGCAAAGTTAATCGGTGAAGACGGAACTACTCGTTGCATTAGTCTCGGGCGGAGTCGCGCTATCCGCCACAGCGGTTTCGGTCTGGGGTCAGTTCACTTCTGCGAGTCTTTCTGCAAAGCTACAAGAACTCAAGCTGGCGGAAGAGAGACGGATCTAATCGGAGAAAGCGATGTCGCGCTATCGCGAGCCGCTCGCCAGAGCCGCCTACGACCTGCAGAGCCGCCTCTACAACATCCTCGAGCAAGGCCTGGTTCGCGCCTACGTCGACAAGGGAGGCGAGCGTGAGCGCTCCTATGTCATCGACAATACCGCCTTCTTGGTCGCTCAATACTTCGCCTGGACGGAGATCATCCGGCGCGACATCCAGTACATCGACCTTGGGCAAGACAAAAAGGCCCGCGACCTTGTACGATTGCAGGACGATATCTACGCTCTCTTCCAAACTGATGAGTTCGATAGTATGTTTCGCGTCTTCGCCGGAGAGCAGCGTGCAATAGGCGAGCGCATGATTCGCGACGGACCGCGAGGACCAGAGTGCGTAGGCTATGGGGCGTTCCTCGATCAGCTGGCCAAGGCCCCAGATCCGCTACTCGAGCCTGTCCGGCAAGATGTGCAAACTCTGAGCACCAAGCTCGAAGTTGCCCGTCCAAGGCTCGTGGCGCTGCAGAACGCACTGATCGACCTTCTAGCCGTTCTCGACCCAGACTTCATTCGGTTTCCAGCGGAACGCCGAACAAAGGTCATGAAGTAGGACGAAATTTGTGGCCACCATTGGCGGAAAAACCGCGAACGCCTACTTCTCGCTCGCAAGCCTGTTGCGGGCGAGAGGTTCTGGTCGCAGTACAAACGCCAGGAAAAAAACGCGGACCTGGGGCTCAAAGAGCCGAGCTCTACCTGCGCACTCTGGCGACCTTGTGTGGCTTTTCAGCAGTTTCTTTCTGGAGTTTTTCTCGCCTGAGCTCGACAATCGCCTGGTCGCGCGCAGCCACTAACGACGGGCGTTCTTTCTCGAGCCATTTACGGGCCGCTGGCCCGCCTACTAAGCGATCATACTCTTTGATGATCTCGGATTTGTCGGCCTGTAGCTCCTCACCAGGTATGGATTGCTGTTGCTGGAAGCTCTGGAGATAAGTGTGTATTTTTTCGCCATCAGCCGCAGCGCGAAAGATCTCAAGGGGCTGGTGCTCCAATATCTGGATCCAGGATGCTGCATAAGCCGCGTGCTGCCCTGGATCGTAGCCGATCCCCAGCTCTGAGCCGATGATCATGCTCGCTATCTCCGCGCGCAGCTCTTCTCGAGCGTACCCGATTGAACCAAAGGGATCCGAGAGGTCTCGGTTCAACCGAGTCGCGTGTCCAGTCCAATGACCCAGTTCATAATCCCCTGCCGACACTAAAAGGAAATTTTAGCACGCTAACGTTTAGTCTTCGTCTCAAGCGACCCTCTGAGAGGGTGCAGGGCGGCTCAGCAGTTGGGACAGCTTAGCCTAGCCCCTTATTCGAACGACCGTACGAGTTTCGTATCCGTCTTAGCACCACATGGCTGACCATGCGCTGTTCACTTGATGCCGGCTGCTGCCATGACACCCTGTGTCACCCGCTTCTGGAAAATGAGGTAGGCAACCGCAGTCGGGAGGGAGGCGAGCACGGCGATGGCAGACGTTTTCGCAAAGGCGACTCCGTAGGCGGACTGGACTTGAGTCATGCCCACTGGAATCGTGAGCATTGGAGTCGAGTTGGTAACGATAAACGGCCAGAAAAAGTTGTTCCAGGCACCAATGAAAGTGACGATAGCCATCGCCCAGATAATGCTCCAGTTCAGTGGGATATAGATGTTAAACAGAATTCTGAAATCACCTGCCCCGTCGATCACCGCGGCATTGCGGAAATCAATGGGGACCTGGTCAAAGAACTGCTTGAAAACGATCACCGAAAGCGGCGTTGCGATTTGAGGCAGAATGATCCCCGCATAGGAATTTACCAAATGCATTCTGTTCATCAGCAGAAATAGCGGGATCGCCATCGCGCCAAAGGGAAGCATAAATCCTACTAAAAGCATCCAGTAAACCATCCGCTTACCCCTGAACTCCAGGATGGAGAGAGCGTAGGCGCACATCAGCGCACACAAAATTGACAAAAATGTAATCACTGCAGATACCAGGACTGTATTCAAATACCACCGGAAAATCGGGCTATTCTCAATGACGTAAATAAAGGCTGTGAAATCTGGCGGAGACGGCACGAAAGAGGGTGGAAGCTTAATGGTATCCGTTTCGCTCTTTAATGCAGTCGCCGTGATCCAGTAGACCGGCGACAGCCACGCTAACGCCATAATCAGCGTCAGCACGGTGCAAATCGCGCTTAACATCGAAATGCGTTTCTGTTTCATTTTGTAGGCTTTCCCTGCAGCAAGCGGAATTGTAACGCCGATATGAGTAACATGATGACTACCAACACTATGGCCACAGCGGAAGCATAGCCACCGCGATTCAGCTGAAATGCCTGGCGATACATGTAGAGCAGTACGACCATCGTGGAGTTATATGGTCCTCCCTGGGTCAGGAGATATACCTGGTCGAAGATCTTGAACTGGGCGATGAGTTGAAGGATCAACACTAGGCTTGTCACCGGCCAGATGAGCGGACAGGTGATACTAATAAACTGCTGGAAAGCGCTCGCTCCATCGATCGCTGCAGCTTCATAGATGTCTGGCGAGATATTTTGCAGGCCTGCGATAAAGAGAAGCATATTAAACCCGACTGTCCACCAGATGGTGACCGCGGCTACCGCGGGCATGGCCGAAGTCGGGTCCTGAAACCAGGAGATCGATGTGCCAAACAGATAATTAACAATTCCAAAATTTGTGTCTAGTATCCATAGCGCCGCAGTCGTCACTACGCTCACTGGGAGCACGAAGGGCAGAAAGAATGCCGATAGGACAGGTAGACGCAGCCGTTTCAAGCGAAAAACCAAAAGCGCAAGTAAAAATCCCATGGCTGTATTTGGCACAACCGTCAGGACAACGAAGTAAATTGTATGCCCGACGGAAGCCCAAAAATCCTGGTCACGCATCAGCGCGATATAATTCTGCAGTCCGATAAATGCTCCTTGGCCTGCGATATCTGAGTTCGTTAAGCTCAAATAAACCACCTCGATCGCGGGATAAATCAGAAACGCTCCATAAAAAAACAAAAAGGGAGCAACAAAAGCCCAGGCGATCGGCCTGCCTTTTCGCCGCCGCGTCGGATGAGTATCGGGCTCAGCTTTCGTCATGGTAGGGAAACCGCTCTCCCCCAGGCGGACCTATTGTACCGTCTCGCATATAAATGTGACGTTGTCGTGTTCAAGATGAGCCGTCCCTTACACTGGCTAGTGCTGCTTTGCGTATTTCTCAAGTTCGGCGGTGAATTGGGTGAGTCCTTTGTCGACAGGCGTTTGGCCATTTATGACCGGGATCAGAAAACTGCTCACCGCGGTCAAGCTCGGGCTGCCGACGCCGAATATCTGGAGCTCAGGTTCAAATACGACATCTTTCGCCGCGCCTGCGCTATACTGGTTATTTGGCGACAACTGCTTGTATGCATCACTCTCCTGAAGAGGGAGGTAGGCTGGAATGTGACCGCCACCAGCCCAGGCCAGTTGTTTAACGACGTAGGCGACGAACTTCAGAGCAGCCGCTACCTTTTCAGGAGATGCCGGCTTCTTCATATTGTTTGGGATTGCGAACTGGTGGGAATCGGCCCATGTCGCCTGGCCATCGAATAGTTTTGGAAACGGCACGATACCGTACTCAAAGGGAAGCTTACTTTGCTTTTGCAGGTCAACAAGGGTTGGTACCTCCCAATTACCGTTGATCATAAAGACAGAGCGACCGGCAGTGAACAGTGCTACCATTGCAGGATAGGTCGTATTCTTCGGAACCAATCCGCCCTTAGCCCAGTCAGCTATCACCTGGAGTGCTTTACGGCCCTGATTGGCAAGGTCTTCGAAGGATAATTGACCATTTTTCACGAAATCCCCGTTTTGCTGTTTGAACAAGGTGTACAAGAGGCGCCAACAGGACGCTGGATCGGCAGAGTTAGTAGACCAGGCTATCGGGAGCAAGCGGGTTTTGCCTTTCGCTGCGGTCAGCATCTGGGTAAACGCCTCGATGCCCTCAGTACCGGTCGGTTTCCCATCGGCGCTGAGCAGCCCGGCTTTTTGAAGAGCGGTCTTGTTGTAGTACAAAACCAGGGTGTGAATATCGAGCGGCACACCGAACAGTTGGTCAGCCTGTCCATATTTTTTACTCACCTCCAATGACCTATCCACCAGCGATTTCTGAAAATCCGAGGCCTTGAGGCCGGCTTGCGCGAGCTCCTCGGTTGTTATGGGTCGCAGGTCCTTAGACGTAATGCCGGCAGGAAAACGCGATAGATGGTAGGTCATAATATCGGGCGTCTCGCCAGAAACCACCGCCGTATGAACCTTAGTATAGAATGGCTCGCCCCAGGTAAGGGTCGATTTTGTAACGCGGATTTCGTTTTGACTCTTATTAAATTCATCCACGATCTGTGTCATCCGCACGCCGTCGCCGCCACCGAGAAAATCCCAATAGATGAGTGGGGCAGGTGCGGCCTGCGCGACAGTAGAGATAAACCACGCAAAAGAATAGATAGCTGTCTTCATGGGGGGTGTTTGTGGATTAAAAGAAGGTTGAGGTTGCGATCAGAGCGTGTCAAGCCAAAGATCTAATATGAGAGCAAGAGCACATTCCAGGAAAGAGCAGGCAGCCTGGCGATTATTTTATCGGCTTTAACCGAGCATTCTTTGTGCTCGCTTGGTTGGACCGCGTCAGGCGTTTGCGCAGTATTGGTTGCTAGGAGATCGGCTCCGGCGATTTCAACGACATTGCAAGCCGTTATTTGCGGGAAAGCTCGCAAAACGATCGAGAGCTCTACCGGCCCGGAAGTATCGCGATTTAGCACGAAGAAAACGACTTTGCGTTGATCAGTGTCATGCACTGCAGATGCGATGAGGTGATCGGTGGGGCCCGCGGTCTTTGTTGCGCATTGGCTCGAGTGAACCTTTGTGTGAAGGACGATGCCGCGAGCATGCCTGGTGGCGAGCTTGAAGGGATGAAAGATCGTCTGGCGCCAGGCCGCACCGCCCGGTTCCGTAAGAATGGGTCCGATGACGTTGACCAGCTGGGCCAGGCATGCCGCTTTGACCCGATCGGAATTGTTTAACAGCGTTATAAGAGCGCCCCCAACCATCAGGGCATCCTGCAGATCGTAGACCTCTTCAATCAATCGTGGAGCAATCGGCCATCCTGGCTTTGCCATATGCTCGCCGGAACGCGCTTTGTACCAGACATTCCATTCGTCGAAAGAGAGCATGATCCGCTTCGGTGATCTTCGCTTTGCCGCGACCGCATCGCAGACGGCAACAGCTTCTTTGGTAAAGCGGTCCATAAGCTCGATGTTCGCCAAAAACTCCAGCACGTCATTGTGCGGATTCTCGTAGTACATGTGCAGCGAGATGAAATCTGTTACCTCAAATGTGTGTTCCAGGACCTCGTACTCCCAGGCACCAAACGTCGGTATCGAACAACCGGAAGATCCGCAGACAGAAACCTGAATCGTAGAATCCACCCACTTCATTACTTTTGCGGCCTCTCGCGCGATACGGCCGTATTCGTCCGCACTTTTGTGACAGATCTGCCACGGTCCATCCATCTCATTTCCAACGCACCAAAACTTTACGGCGTGCGGTTCCCTGTATCCATGCGCGGCTCGAAGCTCGCTCAGGCGCGTGCCCTCGGGATGGTTGCAATACTCGAGGTATTCGCGTGCCTCATCGGGGCCGCGGGTTCCCAGGTTAACCCCTAACATTGGCTCCGTCTGAGCTAATTTGCACCACTCGATAAATTCATTTGTTCCAAATGTGTTAGTCTCGGTGCTGAACCAGGCAAGGTCGAGCCGTCTCGGTCGATCTGCGACCGGGCCTACACCATCTTCCCAGTTATAGCCCGACATGAAATTGCCTCCCGGATAGCGGATGATCGTCGGCCCAAGTTCTCGAACCAATTCGAGCACGTCACGCCGAAACCCGTGGTCGTCCGCCGTTGGGTGGCCGGGTTCAAAGATGCCGGTGTAAACGCACCGGCCCATATGCTCTACAAACGACCCAAAGAGACGCCGATCAAGTTCGGAAATTAAAAAATCAGCATCAACGATAATCTGAGCAT
>Ga0306925_10007045_pt1 | contig 10523 bp, 9 predicted proteins | sample flu12Cox44000176_FD_203755 | JGI IMG/M metagenome (GOLD analysis project Ga0306925, IMG submission 203755) | Lab enrichment of tropical soil microbial communities from Luquillo Experimental Forest, Puerto Rico - flux8day.12C.oxic.44.000.176 (v2)... | ecosystem: Environmental > Terrestrial > Soil... | reverse complement strand
AACCGGCGCGTCATGGTCACCGGTTATCACGGCACCGGCAAGTCGACCCACATCGAGCAGGTGGCGGCGCGGCTCAATTGGCCGTGCGTGCGCGTCAATCTCGACAGCCATATCAGCCGTATCGATCTGGTCGGCAAGGATTCCATCGTCATCAAGGATGGCAAGCAGGTCACCGAATTCCGTGACGGCATCTTGCCGTGGGCGCTACAGCACAATGTCGCGCTCGTGTTCGACGAGTATGATGCCGGCCGTCCCGACGTGATGTTCGTGATCCAGCGTGTGCTCGAGGTTTCAGGCCGGCTGACGCTGCTCGACCAGAACAAGGTGATCAAGCCGCATCCCGCCTTCCGGCTGTTCTCGACCGCCAACACGGTCGGTCTTGGCGATACGTCCGGCCTCTATCATGGCACCCAGCAGATCAACCAGGGTCAGATGGACCGCTGGTCGATCGTCACCACCCTCAACTATCTTGCCCATGACGAAGAAGTGGAGATCGTGCTGGCGAAAGCCCGTCACTACCGCACCCAGGAAGGCCGGGACATCGTCAACAAGATGGTGCGGCTCGCCGATCTCACCCGTAACGCCTTCGCCAATGGCGACTTGTCGACCGTCATGAGCCCGCGAACCGTCATCACATGGGCCGAGAACGCCGAGATTTTCGGTGACATCGGTTTTGCGTTCCGCGTCACCTTCCTCAACAAGTGCGACGAGCTGGAGCGGCCGCTGGTGGCAGAATTCTATCAGCGCTGCTTCAACGCGGAGCTTGCGGAATCTGCGGTCAATGTGGCTCTGAGCTGATCCATGCCGGCGATTGCCGTCGAGCGCACGATTGGCGAGACCAAGCGCGCGGTTCTGGGCGGACTTGTTCGCTACAACGAACAGAAGATGGCGCGGCAAAAATATCGCCGTTTCGCGGTTTCGCTTCGGGAAAAAGGCAAGATCGTCGGCGGCATCGTCGGCGAAGTCTGGATGACCGTATTGTTCATCCAGCTGTTCTGGATCGAGGAGCGATTTCGCGGCAAAGGTCACGGCACGGCCTTGATCAGGAAGATCGAGGATGAAGCCCGGCGTTTCGGCGCGGTGCGGTGCTATCTTGATACGATGAGCGTCCAGGCGCCGGATTTCTATCGGACGCTCGGATACGAAGCGTTCGGAACGATCGACGGCTATCCCGGCGGCGTGACGCGTCACTGGTTCACCAAGGCCTTGTAAGGGACGGCGCTAAAAGGACGGCGATGACTACCAATTCGAAATTCCGCTCCGGGCCGAAGGAAGCGCCGACCGAGCCGTTCAAGCGCGCGGTGACCGCCTGTCTGCGGGCGATTGCGAAAAAGCCGGAGCTCGAAGTGACGTTCGCGGCCGAGCGGCCGGGTCTGGCGCCGGGCAAGGCGCGGCTGCCGGAGCCGGCGCGCAAGATGAACCGGCGGGATGCCGCCATCGTGCGCGGACACGCCGATTCGATCGCGCTCAAGCTCGCCTGTCACGATCCGAAAGTGCATCGCAAGCTGATGCCCGGAAATCCGCAGGCGCGTGGCGTGTTCGAGGCTGTCGAGCAGGCTCGCGTCGAAGCGCTCGGCTCGCGGCGAATGTCGGGTGTTGCCAAGAATCTCACCGCGATGCTCGACGATCATTTCCATCGCGGCAAGTTCGATGAAATCACCGATCGGGCTGACGCGCCCCTGTCGGACGCCCTCGCCATGCTGGTGCGCGAGCGGCTGACCGGACTGGCGCCGCCCGCCGCGGCGCGCAAGATGGTCGACCTGTGGCGGCCGATTTTGGAAGACAAGATTGGCGCGCGGCTCGACCGCCTCGACCGCGTGGCCGAGGATCAGGCGAAATTTGGCGACGCGGTGCACGATCTGTTGTCGGCGCTCGACCTCGGCGACGACCGCAACGCCGATGCCGACGAAGATGAGGACCAGGACGACAATCGCGACGGCGAAAACGATCAGTCTGGTGCGGAAGGTTCGCCCGATTCCGATGCCGCACAGGAAATGAGCGCCGATCAGGCCGAGGCGACGGCCGACGACACGTCCGAAAGCGCGATGGAAAGCGCGCAGGCTTCCACCAGCGATACCTTCGATGACGGCGAACTCGGCGACGACGAAACACCGGGTGAGGCAACGCGGCCGAATGCGCGCGGCGCCAACGAACCGCGCGGGCCCGAATATCATGCCTTCGCCCCGAAATTCGATGAAGTGGTCGCGGCCGAAGACCTCTGCGACCATGACGAGCTGGAGCGGCTGCGCAGCTATCTCGACAAGCAACTGGCGCATCTGCAAGGCATTGTCGCGCGCCTCGCCAACCGCCTGCAGCGCCGCCTGATGGCGCAGCAGAACCGCGCCTGGGAATTCGATCTCGAGGAAGGCATTCTCGATCCCGCCCGGCTGTCGCGGGTGGTGACCGATCCCTATCATCCGCTTTCCTTCATGCGCGAAAAGGAAGCGACCTTCCGCGACACCGTGGTGACGCTGCTGCTGGACAACTCGGGTTCGATGCGCGGACGCCCTATCACAGTGGCTGCGACCTGCGCGGATATCCTGGCGCGCACGCTGGAACGTTGCGGCGTCAAGGTGGAGATTCTCGGCTTCACGACCCGCGCCTGGAAGGGCGGGCAGTCGCGCGAGGCCTGGCTTGCGGCCGGCAAGCCGCCCAATCCCGGCCGGCTCAACGATCTTCGCCACATCATCTACAAATCGGCCGACGCGCCATGGCGACGGGCACGCAAGAATCTGGGCCTGATGATGCGCGAGGGCCTCTTGAAGGAAAACATCGACGGCGAAGCGCTGGACTGGGCGCACAAGCGCCTTCTCGGCCGCCAGGAGCAGCGCAAGATCCTGATGATGATTTCGGACGGCGCGCCGGTCGACGATTCGACGCTGTCGGTCAATCCCGGCAACTACCTGGAGCGGCATCTGCGCCATGTCATCGAGGAGATCGAGACCCGTTCGCCGGTCGAGCTGATCGCCATCGGCATCGGTCACGACGTCACCCGCTACTATCGTCGTGCCGTCACCATCGTCGATGCCGAAGAGCTCGGCGGCGCCATCACCGAAAAGCTCGCCGAACTCTTCAGCGAGACTCATGGGGCCGCGCCCGCCCACAACGGAACGCGACGGCGCTTGCATTAGTGACGCAATGAGGCCGATCGCGGCTGAACAGGCGGCTTTCTCCCGCCGGCGTTTTCTCAAATCGGCGGCGGTGGGGCTTTCAACCATTGCCGCATCCGACCTTGCTTGGCCGCAGATCGCGACGCGCTCGCCAGCCTTTCCGGACGAAATCGTTCCATCTCCGGTATCGATAGAGGTCAACGCCAGGCCTATTGCTTCATTCGACCGGAACGACCACACGCGCGTGCGGTTTGGTGCGCTGGAATATCGCAGCGGGCTGGTCCTTACGTCTCCTTTCTCGGGTTTTGGCGGGCTGTCGGGTATACGCCTCGACGCCAAAGGTGAGCGCTTCATATCATTCAGCGACCACGGAAACTGGTTCACCGGCCGCATCCTCTATCGGGGTCGCGAGATGATCGGGCTTGCCGAAGTCGAGGCGGCACCGATGCTCGGGCCGGACGGCAAGCCGATTCAGACGCGCGGTTGGTTCGATTCGGAATCGATCGCGCTCGATGGCCCGTTCGTTTACATCGGCCTGGAACGCGTCAACAAGGTGCTGCGCTTCGATTTCAGCAAGGGGTTCACGCGCTCGCGGGGCGAGGTTGTGCCGCTGCCTCCAGCGGCAAGCCGCCTGCCGTACAACAAGGGGCTGGAAGCGCTGGTGTTCGTGCCGAAGGGCATGCCACTTGCGGGCACACTGATCGCGATCTCCGAACGCGGCCTCGATGCCAAAGGCAACCTCATCGCCTTTATGGTCGGTGGCCCGACGCCCGGGCAGTTCAGCGTTCTCCGCACCGATAATTTCGATGTCAGCGACGCTGTGCTGCTCACATCTGGCGAGCTCCTGATCCTGGAGCGGAAGTTTTCCTGGGTGGCAGGGCTCGACATCCGTATCCGGCGCATCCCGCTCGATACGCTAGCGCCAGGCGCGGTGATCGATGGCCCCTCGATCTTCAAGGCCGATCTCGGCCAGGAGATCGACAACATGGAAGGTATCGATGCCCATGTGACGGCGGAGGGCGAGACGGTGCTGACGATGGTGTCGGACGATAATTTTTCGCCAATCCAGCGCAACCTGATGCTGCAATTCAGGCTCGTGGAATAAGTCTCTTTTGAAATTTTTTTCCTCCACGGGAGCGTCATTTGTCAGAAGGAGCGGTTCTTGCTAGCAGCTCGGCGGCGCCACGCGCCGGAGGAAGGCAGAACGGTTGATGCGTAAATCGATGCGATGGGCGATGGTTTTGGGGTTGGTTTTCACTACCGCAGCCGCGCGGGCAGAAAACTGGCCCTCGCGCCTGATCAAGGCGACCATCCCGTTCGGCGCCGGAAGCGCCGCCGACGTCGTGCCGCGCGTGGTGTTCGATCGTCTTTCGGCCGAGCTCGGCCAGGCCATCGTGGTCGAAAATCGCCCCGGTGCCGGCGGCACGCTCGGCACGGCGCTGGTCGCGAAGGCGGAGCCGGATGGATACAACGTTCTTGCCCAGTCCTCGGCGCTTGCGATCTCGCCGGCGATCTATCCGAAATTGACCTTCGACGTCGCAAAAGACCTCGCTTCGGTGCTGATGATCGGCGTCAGCGCCAATGTGATGATCGTGCCGGTGACGAGACCCTGGAAAGCCGTGCAGGACTTCATTGCCGATGCCAAGGCAAGGCCCGGCTCGATCGCATTCGGCTCGGTCGGCGTTGGAAGTGCGACACATATCAGCGCAGAAAAATTTCGTCTTGCCGCAGGGATCGAAACCACTCACGTGCCCTATCGCGGCGGCGCCGAAGTGATCGCCGACATTCTTGGCGGCCGCATCGACTTCTATTTTTGCCCGCTTGCCACCGCGCTCCCGCTGATCAGGGAGGGGCGCGTGCGCGCTCTCGTGGTCTCGACGGAAAAGCGCGTTGCCGATCTGCCGAATCTGCCGACACCTGCCGAGGCCGGCCTGAAAAACGCCGAAAGCATCTTTTGGCTCGGCGTGTTCATGCCATCGAAAACGCCGCGCGAGGTCGTCGAGAAATTTCATGCCGCTGGCGCAAAACTTCTCGCCGAGCCATCGATGCAGGAAAGCCTGACGAGACTCGGCATCGAGCCGCTGCCGATGACGCCGCGGGAAATGGACGCGTTCGTGGCGCGCGAAACGGCGGAAAATCTCGAAGTGGTCCGGGCCGCAGGAATCAAGCCCTGAAATCCTGTCGGGTGCCTCACCCTTGCGAGCATTCGACCTGCGCCAGGCGGCAAGGTATAGAACTCCACTCTGGCCCAAACCCATTTTCAGGACACCTCCATGAGCGCCCTGTTTTCCCCGATCCGCTTGCGTGACCTTTCGCTTCCCAACCGCATCATGGTGGCGCCGATGTGCCAATATTCGGCCGAGAACGGCGAGGCCAATGACTGGCATTTCACCCATATCAACTCGCTCGCGCTGTCGGGCGCGGCCATGTTCTGCATCGAGGCGACCCACGTCGAGCCGATCGGCCGCATCACGCCGGGCTGCCTTGGCCTGTGGAACGACGCCACCGAAGCTGCGCTGAAAACGATTCTCGCTTCGGTTCGCAAGCATTCCAGAATCGCAGTGGCAATGCAGTTGGCCCACGCCGGCCGCAAGGGATCGAGCCACAAGCCCTGGGACGGCGGACAACAGATTTCGCTCGCCGAGGGCGGCTGGCAGACCGAAGGACCGTCCGACGTGCCGCACAAGGCAGGCGAATTGCAGCCGCGCGCGCTCGATGCCCAAGGCTTGAAGCGCGTGCGCGAAGCTTTTGTCGACGCCGCCAGGCGGGCGATGCGGCTCGGCATCGATGCCATCGAGGTGCACAGCGCGCACGGCTATCTCTTGCATCAGTTCCTGTCGCCGATCGCCAACAGGCGCACCGATCAATATGGCGGATCGCTGCAAAACCGCATGCGCTATCCGCTCGAAGTGTTCGATGCCGTACGCGAGGTGGTTCCGGCCAACAAACCGGTCGGCGTCAAGGTGTCGGCGACGGATTGGGTCGAGGGCGGCTGGGATCTCGAACAGACCATCGAATACGTGCAGGAACTGAAAAAGCGCGGCGTCGATTGGATCGACGTGTCTTCCGCTGGCGTCTCGCCGTTGCAGAAGATTCCGCTTTCCCCGGGCTATCAGGTGCCGTTCGCCGAGGCGATCAGGAAAGCAACCGGAGTCACGACCATCGCGGTCGGCCTGATCACGGAGGCGAAGCATGCCGAAGAGATCGTGGCATCCGGCAAGGCCGACATGGTCGCGCTCGCCCGCGCCATGCTCTACGACCCGCGCTGGGCCTGGCACGCCGCGGCCGAACTCGGCGGGCAGGTGTTTGCGCCGCCGCAATACTGGCGTTCGCAGCCCTCGACGCAAAAGGAGCTGTTCGGAAAGACGACGTTCGGCGCAAGGTGAGATCACTCGATTCTCGCGGTGGAGGATCGCTCATGGGTTTGGTCCATCGCGTCGCGCTTGCGGCATTTTTTCTCATGATCGGTGGTGACGTCATGGCGTTCGACATTGAAGCCCACCGCGGCGGACGCGCGTTGCTTCCGGAAAATACTCTTGCGTCATTTGCCAACGCGCTTTCGCTTGGGGTCGACACGCTGGAGCTCGATATCGGCGTGACGCGCGACGGCGTAATCGTCGTCTCGCATGAACGCGGTCTCAACCCCGATCTTGCCCGGGGCGCGGACGGCAAATATGTGGCTTCCCCCGGCACGCCGTTTGTCAGGCTCACGCTCGAGGAGGTAAGGAAGTTCGACGTCGGCCAGATTCGGCCCGGCAGCAGATATGCCGCGCAATTTCCGGACCAGCGTGCCGTGCCACGGACGAGGATCCCGACCCTGAAGGAAGTCATCGATCTCGTGCGCAAGTCCGGCGACAGCCACGTGCGGCTCAATATCGAAACCAAGATCGATCCGAACCATCCCCAGGAATCGCCGGAGCCTGAGCGCTTTGCCGCGTTGCTGCTCGATCTCCTGCGCGCGGAAAAGTTCGAGAACCGCGTCATGGTGCAGTCGTTCGACTGGCGGACGCTGCAGTTTGTACAAAGACTCGCTCCCGGGATACCGACGGTGTACCTGACCGTCCAGTTGGGAACGGCGCCGACGGTTTTGCTCGACAACGCAACCGCGTGGACCGCGGGCTTCAACCCCACCGAGCATGGTCGATCGCTTCCGCGCACGATCAAGGCGGCGGGCGGCGCGATCTGGTCGCCCTATTTCGGTGACGTCACTCCGGCTCTGATCTCCGAATCCCATGCGCTGGGCCTTCAGGTCGTCGTCTGGGCCGTGAACAAGCCGGCCGATATGGAGCGCATGATCGAGATGGGCGCGGACGGAATCATTTCCGATTCCCCCGATCTCCTGCGCCAGGTGGTTGCCGAGCGAGGCATCGCCGTCCCCAAGGGATCGCCGGTGACTCCGTAGCGACTCGCACTGTGAAACCTCATAACGCGCGGGCGGCGGCCAGGGTGTGCCGTCCGTGCCAGCAGCGCGATCATCCCTTCTTCGGCATCTCGGCAAGCGCCCTCATCGCGGCGACATAGCCGTGAGGGCCAAGTCCGCATATGACGCCGGTCGCGGCGTGGGAAATCTTCGAGTGCCGGTGGTATTCGTCGCGGGCGTGGATGTTGGAAACATGCACCTCGATGACCGGCCCTTCGAACGCCTTGATGGCATCGACGATCGCGATCGAGGTGAAGGAATAGGCGGCCGGGTTGATGATGATGGCGTCGGCGTTCTGCCGCGCCGACTGAATCAGGTCGATCAGTTCGCCCTCGTGGTTCGACTGGTGGAACGAAATCGTCAGCCCGAGCTTGGCCGCCTCGCGCTCGCAAGTCTCCCTGATCTGCGCAAGCGTCGTTGTGCCGTAGATATGCGGCTCGCGCACGCCGAAAAGATTGAGGTTCGGGCCGTTGAGGATCATCACTCGTTTCATGGCGTGCCTTTTCGTTGATTGATGGGATTTGACCAGAGCATAATCGGTTCTGATTGAATCAGAACCGGCTCTGGCTCTTTGAGGCATTTTCTTCACGCGAACGGGTGGCCACTTCGCTTGAAAACGCTCTAGACGCCGGACAGGCCGAACACCGCTACCGCGCGGATCGGCGATGCGGTGCCGCCGCGCCACTTCATCGGCAGGCCGATGAAAGTGAACGAGCCTGCCCCGAGCAGGGATTCGAGATTGCACAGGCTCTCGATATGAGTGATGCCGAGCTCGAAGCAGGCCTTGTGCACCAGCAAATTTTCCTTTCCTTCCGGACCGGGCCGCATCGAATCGATGCCGAAATGCACCACGCCATGTTCGGCGAGCCACTTCGTCGCCGCAACGTTGACGCCGGAGTTCTCGGTTGCATATTCCTTGCGCGGGAAGGTGCGTTCGTGGTGGCCAGTGCAGAGCAGGACGGTGCCCCGCTTCGGTACCGCAAGGCCGGTCTTCCTGATTGCTGTCTCCAGGTCGGCCGGGGTGATCTCGGCGCGCGGCGCGATATGGCGGAGATCGATGCAGATCCCCGGCACGATGCATTTTTCGAGCGGATATTGGTCGATGCCCTGGCCGCGGTGATCGAAATGCAGCGGCGCATCGATGTGGGTGCCGCCGTGATCGGGCATCGAGAAGTACATCGACGCCAGTCCGTGCACGTTGCCGCCATCGGCAAAAGATTCCTCGTGGGTCTTCCACACGCCGTGGATGATCGCGGAATGCCCCGGATAATTCGGGGCACGGTGGTGGAGCTCACGGCTGATGTCGACGATTTTCAAGGCGGGTCCTTTCATCAAGTGTCCTGGCGATGTTGCTTCACCTCTCCCGCTTGCGGGGGAGGTCGACGCGCTCTCGTGGCGCGAATGCGCTGCCAGCGCGCGGCGGGCAGGGGAAGTTCATTCAGCGGATCCGAGCATCCCCCACCCAACCCTTCCCCGCAAGCGGGAGAGTGAGCGCACTGCCGCTGCCATTGCTCCTTGCGTCTTTCTCGGCAAACCTCAGACCGGCTTGATGCCGGCCTTGCTGATGATGTCGTGCCATTTCGGTATTTCTGCCTCGAGGCGTTTTCGCAACGCCTGGCTTCCCGCGGCTGTGACCTCGTAGCCGTTGACACGCAATTGCTCCACGACCGCCGGCGCCTTGAGCACTTCTATCGATTTGGTCGACAACTCTTCCACGATGCCAGGCGAGGTCCCGCCGGGCGCAAAAAAGAATTGCGCGGTTTCGGCGATAAAGTCCTTGTATCCAAGCTCGACCATGGTGGGCACGTTCGGCAGGTCGGGCCAGCGGTTGGCGCTGGTGACGGCAAGCACCTTGATCTCGCCGGATCGGGCAAAGGGAAGCACCGGCGGCAACGCCGAGACCGCGACCTGCGTGGTGCCGGCGAGCAGTGCCTGGACGGCGGGCGCCGCGCCGTTGAACGGCACGTGCGTCATCTCGATTCCGCCGACGATTTTCAGGAATTCGCCGGAAAGGTGCGGCGTGGTGCCGGCGCCGGGACTAGCCCAATTGAGTTCGCCGGGACTGGCCTTGGCGCGTGCGATCAATTCCGCAATGGAGTTGATGTTGAGCCTGGGCGTCACCAGGATCGAATTCGGCGTGGAGCCAAGTTCGGTGATCGGCGCGAAATCCTTGTAAGGGTCGTATGGGATCTTCGCGTAAAGGCCGGGGTTGACGACATAGGCCGTGGAAACCACGAGCAGCGTATAGCCGTCAGCCGCCGCATGTGCCGCATAGCCGATCCCGATATTGCCGCCGGCTCCGGGCTTGTTCTCCACGATGAAGTTGCCGCCAAGCGCCGAGCCAAGATTCTGTGCAAGAATGCGCGCCATGATGTCGGTGGGCCCGGCCGCCGCGAACGGCACGATGATCTTGATCGGCCGCTCCGGATAGGCGGCAGCCCTCGTTTGCTCGATGCCGAGGCCTGATGTGGCCGCCGCGCCGATCGCAAGACCTGCGGCTTTCAGGATGTGCCGGCGCGAGGCTAGGGCGCTCGTTGTTTTGGGCATTGTTCCGCTCCCGGGCTTTTCCTCATCTCAGCATAGTCTGCGGCTTTGTTCGAGGATTTCGTTTCACGTATTTTGGCCGCGCAAGGATGTAATGGGTCGAGAGGCAAACTCCGAGCTTGTCCCCGCGAAAGCGGGGACCCATACGCCGCGGCTTCTGCCTCTTCGCATCGCTGCCCCTTGAGTGAAGCCGCATAATTTTCACGTTAGAGCATCCGGCGCGCCAGCTCCGAGAAGGGATGGCCGTCACCGATGCCGCGGTCGCTGATCATTGAGCGATGAAGCGGATTCGGGATGATCCTGACGATGGTGTTTTGCAGGGTGAGATAAATATCACCGCACTCGTAGCAGGTGATCGTCTGGATCTGATCCCAGTGTTGATGTTCGTGGAGGCTCCACATATAGCGCGCGCCGCAGTCGCACCTGAAATGCCGTGGCAATTTCTTCCG
>Ga0306925_10007036_pt1 | contig 10529 bp, 9 predicted proteins | sample flu12Cox44000176_FD_203755 | JGI IMG/M metagenome (GOLD analysis project Ga0306925, IMG submission 203755) | Lab enrichment of tropical soil microbial communities from Luquillo Experimental Forest, Puerto Rico - flux8day.12C.oxic.44.000.176 (v2)... | ecosystem: Environmental > Terrestrial > Soil... | reverse complement strand
GTGGTCCTGAGCACCGACGACCCGCGTCATGCCATCCGGCTGGCCCGGACTAACCCCGAGCCCATTCACGTGCTGCTCAGCGACGTGGTCATGCCCATCATGAACGGTGTGGAACTGGCCGCCGAGATCACGGCGGTCCGTCCGGATATTCGCGTCCTCCTCATGTCGGCCTACCGGACACAGGCGATCGACGACTACCGGACGAAGACGCCGGGCGCCCTCTTTCTCGACAAGCCGTTCACGGTGGCGGGCCTGCTCCAGGCAGTTCAGTCGGCGGTGAGACACTCCAAGCAGACCTCCTGGCCCAAGCCGAAGTAGCTCGACGTTCCGCCGCCGCACGGACGCCCGATCCTCGAGTCAGTTCGCCACGAGCCTCCGCGGCGCGTGCGTCACCGGCTCCGCTCCCCGGGGGGTGACGATAGACGTTTCCCCCAGGCACATGCTGAGCCCGGTCTTGCTATTGAGAAGGATCATGTGGATGAAGAAGACCATGCCGGGAGCGAGCACCTGGGAGTTGCCCGCGTAGATCATGGGCTCGTCCATCCAGGTCGGCGGATAGGTCGCGCCCAGCGTGTAGCCGCAGGCGTTGAGGAAGTGACCCTTGTATCCCGCACGCGTGAAGACGCGGGCGTGCGCGGCGAAGACGTCGCCCACCGTCTTGCCGGGACGCAGCGCCGCCTCGCACTCCGCGAGGGCCCCGCGGCAGGCCTTGTACATGGCCTCGTGACGGCGATCGACCCGGCCCGTGAGCACCACGTTCATGAGGGCGGCGTGGTAGTGGCGGTAGGATGCGGCGAACTCGAAGGTAACCTGGTCGCGCGCCCTCACCTTACCGTGCCCGGTGTGATAGCGAACGAGAAGGGCCTCCTTGCCGCTGCCCATGGGCCAGCGGCTCGCGGACGGATCGCCGTCACCCGCCACAATGCCGTGGAGCATCTCCGCGTAGATGCGATGCACGGGCTGGCCGGGCACGGTCATGCGATTGGCCACGGCGAGGGCCTCGTCGGCGAGCCGGCCCGCCTGGCGCACGTAGCGTAGCTCGGCCGGGCTTTTCACCAGCCGGAGCAGTCGCACGAGGTCGCTGGCGTCCTCGGTGCGGCAGAAGCCCACCAGCGCGGCGTCGACCATCTGCCCACGCTGGGCGGTGAGCCCGTAGGCGTGGTACTCGATGCCGAGGCGCTTGCCGCGGCAGCGATAGCTCTCCAGCATGTCGCGCAGGTCTTCGCCGGGAGTGGCGCCCTGGCGGTCGCGCCAGATGCGGATGTCCTTGATCACCGAGGTAAGACGGGCCTGGCGCAGGTCGGGCGAGCGCGTGCAAAGGGCGAGCTTGCCGTCGGCGCCCAGGTACATGCCCTGGAACATACTGTAGCCGCTCGTGTCATACCCGGTGAGGTAGTACATGCTCTCTTGCCGAAAGATGACCAGCCCGTCGAGTCCGCGTTCGGCCATTGCCCGGCAGGCTCGCCGTCGGCGGGCCGCCAGCTCGTTCTTGGAGAAGTGCAAGGCCATGGTGCCTCCGATCAGGTTGGGGTGACGTCGCCCCGGCCGCGCAGCAGCGCGCTCGCGCCCAGAACCACCGCGGTGACTCCAATGAGGAACGAACTGACGGCGGCGATGGTGGGATCGACCTCGAGGACGAGACTGTTCCAGACGCGCACGGTGAGCGTCTGCACCTCGACGCCGGAGAGAAAGAGCGGGATGAGGAGTTCGTCGAACGAGGTGAGGAAAGCGAAGAGAGCGGCGGAGAGCAGGCCGGGCAGGATCAGAGGCAGCGTGATGCGGCGGAGCGCGGTGAGGCGGCTCGCGCCCAGGCTGAGGGCGGCCTGCTCGAGGCGGATATCGAAGCCCTGCAGCGCGGCGGCCATGATGATGACCACCACGGGCAAGGCGAGCACGGTGTGCCCGAGGGCCATGGCGACGATGCTCCCCGTGGCCTTGAGGCGCACGAAGAAGAAGTAGAGGCCGATGGCCGTGATGATGGTGGGCACGATCAGAGGGGAGAGGAGGACGGCATAGATCATGCCCTTGCCGCGGAACCGCCCGCGCACGAGGGCGAGAGCGGCCAGGAGGCCGAGGGCGGTGGCGAACAGCATGGTGAGGAGGGCAACCTGGGTGCTCACCCCGATGGCTTGGCGCCAGCTCGGCGTGCCGAGGAAGCGCTGGTACCAGCGGAGAGATAGGTATGGCGGCGGGAAACTCAGGTAGTGCGCCCCGCTGAAGGACACGATGAGGATGATGATCACGGGCGCGATCAGGAAGAGGAGCACGGCGCCCGCGAGGGCCGTGATGGCGGCGACGCCGGGACCACTGCGCTGACCGTCGTTCATCATCAGCGGGGACTCGGCTCGCCCCTCACCCGCGCCCCTCGAAGACACGCTCGAGGCGGACGATGTGGTTGTAGCCCACGAAGCCCACTAAGGTGAGGGCGAGGAGGACCACGGCCAACGCAGAGGCGAAGGCCCAGTTCAGCGTGATCTCCACCTCGCGCTCGATGAGCATGGCGATCATCATGTCCCCGGGGCCGCCCATGAGGGCGGGCGTAATGAAGAAGCCCAGGCTCAAGATGAACACGAGCAGCGTGCCTCCCGCGATGCCGGGGAGCGACAGGGGCAGGAACACACGGCGGAAGGCCTGGAGCCGGCTCGCCCCCAGGCTGTGGGCGGCGCGGACCAACCCCGGGTCGATCCCGCGCATCACGCTGTAGACGGTCAAGACCATGTAGGGCAGGAGCAAGTAGGTCATGCCGATCACCACCCCCGCTTGGTTATAGAGCAAGGGCAGCGGCGCATCGGTGAGATGGAGCGCCATCAGGTACTGGTTCACGATGCCGTTCCGACCGAGGAGGACCATCCAAGCGTAGGTGCGAACGATGATGCTGGTGAAGAAGGGCAGCACGATGATGATCATCAGGAGCTGGGCGGTGCGGGGACGGCGCGTCACGAGCACGTAGGCGAGGGGATAGCCGAGGAGCAGGCACACCAGCGTGACGATGGCGGAGACCTTGAAGGTGGCGCCGAGCACCTGGAGATACACGGGAACGCGGAAGATCTGCCGGTAGAGATCGAGGGTGTAGCCGGACTTGTAGACGCTGCGCATGACGATGCCCAGCAGCGGATAGGCGAAGAGCGCGGCGAGCACGATCAACGCGGGGGCGAGGGCGAGCAGATGACGCAGCCGGTCCCGCCGCTCCTCGAGCGCAGTCATGGGGAGGGTCGGGGAAAGAGCCGAGTGTCCTCCGGCGACCACGCGAGGGTGAGCGCGGCGCCAGTGGACGGAGGCCGCGCTCCCACGCGATTCGACATCTTGATGACGAGACCGCCGTCCGTGCCGAGCCCGACGCGGTAGCGCGTGGCGTCGCCGACGTAGATCGCTTCCTCGACCAGGCCCTTGCAGGTATTGGCGCCCGCCCCTAGAGCCGCCACGCCCGCGTCGTCGGCCGGCACGAGCTTCTCTGGCCGCACGGCGGCGGTGACGAGCTGGCCCGCGGCGAGCGCGGCTGCTCCCATGCCGCTGAACTCGAGTCCGCCCGCCGTGCGGCAGCGCCAGTGCCCGCCGGGCTCGGCGGCGACCACCACCGCGTCGAGGAAGTTCGACTCGCCGAGGAAGTCCGCCACGAAACGCGAGGCCGGCCGATCGTAGAGCTCGGCGGGCGTGCCCACCTGCTCGATGCGCCCGCCCTGCATCACGGCGACACGGTCCGACATGGTCAGCGCTTCCTCCTGGTCGTGGGTGACGTACATCACCGTGACGTGGAGACGCTGCTGGATGTGCTTGAGCTCGAGCTGCATGTGAGCGCGGAGCTTCTTGTCGAGCGCGCCCAGGGGCTCGTCCATGAGGAGCACGCGGGGCCGGAAGACAAGGGCTCGGGCGAGGGCGACCCGCTGCTGCTCCCCACCCGAGAGCTGGCGCGGGAGCCGGCGCTCGTAGCCGGTGAGCCGCACAAGCGCGAGAGCCTCAGCCACGCGATGCACGATCTCCAGGCGCGGCCTCTTGCGGATCTGGAGGGGGAAGGCCACGTTGTCGTACACGGTGAGATGCGGGAAGACCGCGTAGCTCTGGAAGACCATGCCGAGGTCGCGCTTCTGCGGCGGCAGGCCGGCCATGGGCTTGCCGTCCACGAACACGTCGCCGCTGGTGGGATAGGTGAAGCCCGCCACCATCATGAGGGTGGTGGTTTTACCGGAGCCGCTGGGGCCCAGGAGGGTGAAGAAGGAGCCGCGGTCGATGGTGACGGAGACGTCGCACACCGCCGCCACCGGCCCGAAGGCCTTGGTCAGTGCCTGAAGCCGGACCTCGGCTCCGCCGTCTAGCCCTTCTGCAGGAGCCACTGCGACCAGCGCTCGCTGACCATGGCGCGATTGTCCGCCCACCACTTGCCGTTCTGCACGAAGGCCTTCTGGCGGTTCTCCGGACTCGAGGGCAGCCGCGCGGCGAGGTCGCCGGGGATGCCCTTGAGAGCCTTGAGATTGGTCGGCCCGTACGGGATGGCCTTGGCGACGCCGGCCTGGATCTCCGGCTGGCAGGCGAAGTCGATGAAGCGCTGGGCGTTCTCCGCGTTCTTGACGCCCTTCAGCACCGCCCAGTACTGCGACTGCAGCATGGCCTCGTTCCACTCGATGGCGAGGGGAGCGCCCTTGTCGGCGACGGCCTGGAGCCGCCCGTTCCAGATGCTGCCCAGCGCCACTTCCTTGTCGGCGAGCATCTGCGCGGACAGCGCGCCCGTGTCCCAGAACTTGCGTATGGACGGGCGCACGCGATCGAGGGCCTTGAAGGCGCGGGGCACGTCGATGGGATAGAGCTTGTCCTTCGGCACCCCGTCGGCGAGGAGAGCGAACTCGAGGTCGACGGCGCCCGAGGCGATGTCGGCGAGCATGCGCGGCCCCGGGAACTTCTTGAGGTCCCAGAACTCGGCCCAGTTCTTCGGATGCTTGCCCTTGGGGAAGGTCTGGTTGTTGTAGCCAAGCACCGACGAGAACCAGATATCGCCGATCATGTCGTCGCGTTTGATGGCGGGATCCATATCGTCGGGGTTGGTCAGCTTCCACCCCTTGTAATTGATCTTCTCGAAGGCCCCTTTCTGGCTGAGCAAGAGCATGCCGAGCTCGCCCGCGTCCATCACGTCGATCTCCATGTTGCCCGCCTCGTGCATGGCGATGACCTTGCCGAGGGTGGCGGGCACCTTCACCACCTCGATGCCCGTGGCCTTGGTGAAGGGCTCGAAGATCACCTTCACGTTGGCTTCCTCGTAGGCGCCCCCGATGGTGCGGATAATGACCTTCCCGGATGCGCTCGCCCGGCGTGTCCACACGAAAGGCGCCGCCGCGGCCAAATTCGCCCCCGCGACGGCCGCCGTCGCGACGAACGTCCGGCGCGACATCGTGCTCGGATGGGTTTCCGTGCGCTCCCTCATGGCATTGCCTCCTGCGCCCGGTGGGTGCCCGGCGCGCTCAACCTACCGTACGGGTCGCGTCGTCGGGATCGTGGGTGGACGTCTCGTAGCATGCCGTCGTTTCAGGTGTCAAGCAGAGCCGCGCGTGTCGATCCAGTCCTGGAAGCGCTTCCAGTGAACGACCAGCGACATCACGGGCAGCCGCCAGGCGTGAAACGGAATGGGCGTGATGGGCATCTCGGGCCAGCCTACCTGAGCGGGCGAGGAGCCAAGCGCCCGATCGGCGAGGAGCTTGCCCATGAGGGTGGCCATGGCGACCCCGCGGCCGTTGTAGCCCAGGGCGATGAGCACGCCAGGCTTGGGCTCGTGCATGTGCGGCAGATGATCAGCGGTGAGGGCGACCCGGCCGCTCCAGCGATGCTCCCATTCCGTCGCGCCGATCTGTGGGAAGAAGCGCGTGGCCGCCGCCTCGAGGCGGGCGAACAGCGCAGGATCACCCGCGTCGTCGAGCGGCCCGCGCCCACCCATGAGGAGACGGCCGTCGGGATCGAGCCGAAAATAGAAGAGGATGCGCCGGAGATCCGACACGGGCTGGCCCCCCGGCAGCACCTGGCGTCTCACCGATTCGGCCAATGGCCGCGTGGCGACCTGATAGCTCTGCACGGGAAGCACGGTGAGGCGAAGGCCCGGCCAGAGATCGTCCGTATAGGCGTTGGTGGCAAGGATCACCTTGCGCGCGGTCACCGTGCCCTTGGGCGTGGTCACTCGCCACTGGCCGTCGTGCGCCTCGAGCTTCGTGACCACGCTGCGGCCGTGGATCGTTGCCCCCGCCTTCTTGGCGGCGCGCGCCAGGCCGCGCACGTAGCTGAGGGGCTGGAGCGAGCCCGCGCGGCGATCGAGCATGCCACCCGCGTAGCAGGTGGTGCCCGTGAGCTCGGCGACTCGATGCTTGTCGAGCATCTCCACGGACGCGCCCCGGCGCTGCCACTGGGCGGTGCGCCTGCGCAGCGTCTCCATGGCGCGGGCGTTCGGAGCGGCGCTGATCCAGCCGCACTGCTGGGCGTGGCAGGCAATCTTGTGACGCGAGATGACCTCGAAGACAAGATCGGCGGCCGCCCCCGCGTTCTGCCACATGCGCCGGCCCATGGCCGAGCCGAACGTGCGCTCCAGCGCGTCGGGATCGTCCTTGACGCCGGGAATGATCTGCCCGCCGTTGCGTCCGGATCCGCCCCAACCCGGCTCCGCCGCGTCAAGGGCCACCGCCTCGGCGCCTCGCTCGGCCACATGGAGAGCGGCCGAGAGCCCCGTATAGCCGGCACCCACGATCGCCACGTCGGCACGGCGGTCTCCTTCCAGCGGGCGAGTGGGGGGTAGGGCATCGGCGGAGCTCCAGGCCGAGAGCGGCGGTTCGACGGACGGGGGCGCGTGCAGCATGAGCTCTCTCTCCGAATTGGCGAATACTAGCGCATGCCGTCGGCCCCGTCCACAGAGGATACGGAAGCGCGTACGCCTTTTGGCGTATTAGGTGATACTAGACGCCGCTTAACTTGACTAAGCTAGGCGGTCTGACGCAATGTTCCGCATCGGCCAATCGACACTAGGCGGTTCGCCCGCGAGGGACGGGAGATGCAGCGCCTAAACCGGCGAGAGCTCGGGGCCGTACTCGATTGTCTTCGGACGATCTATGCCGCGCTGGACCTCGAGGCGTTCCCGCGCCAGGTCGTCGCCGGTCTGCGCCGGGTGGTATCTGCCCCATTTGGCTCGTACAACGAGATCGAGCGCGGGGCCACCCGTATCCGTTACGTGGTGGAGCCGGCCGAGGCTACCGTGCCCCACCTGGAGTTGGCCGTGCGGGAGTACCAGAATGAGCAGCCCGTAGTGGCGAACTATCTGCGCACGGGCGACGGCTCTCCCCGGAAGCTCTCGGACTTCCTGTCCATCCAAAAGCTCCACCGTCTCGGGATCTACAACGAGAACTACCGCCGAACCGGGGTCGAGTACCAAATGACCTTCATGGTCAAGAGTCTCCAGCGGGAGTCCTCGCCCACCATCGCCATCGCCCTCGATCGGGGGCGGCGCGAGACGGATTTCTCCGAGCACGATCGCTTCATGCTGAACCTGCTCCGGCCCCATGTCATGACGGCCTACGCCAATGCGGAGACGGTGGGCGCGCTCCGGCGTACCGCGCCCACGCCCGGAGGCGCCCCGGAGACTCGGCGGCGCGAGATCATCGTGCTCCGAGCGAGTGGGCGGCATCTCATCTCGCCGCGCGCTGCCTACTGGTTCGGCCACTACTTCGCCAACGGGCCCGGGACCAGCGACGTGCTGCCCGGTGAGATCGAGGGCTGGGTGCGGCGGCAGGCGGTGCGGGTGGGGCGTGGTCCCAGCCTCGCCGAGCCCCCCGCCCCCTTGGTGGTCGAGGGCGACGACACGCGGCTCATCGTGCGGCTGATCCCCGACGCGCCGAACGATCTCCTCATCCTGGAGGAGGAGAGGACCAAGGTCGACTACTTCGCGCTTCAGCGCCTCGGGCTCACCCCGCGCGAGGCGGAGGTGCTCCATTGGGTGGGAGAGGGCAAGACCAACTCGGAGATCGGGACGATCCTGCGCACGCGGCCGCGCACCGTGGCCAAGCACCTCGAGAAGATCTTCAGCAAGCTCGGAGTGGAGACACGGGGGGCGGCAGTGGCGCGGGCCCGCGCCCTCGCCTAGCGAGGAATATTCACGCTCGGGGGGAGGTTCGGAAGGGGGCGAAGCCCCCCTTCCGAGTGTCCTAGCGGAAGCGCGGCATCACATCCTCGCCGAAACGCCGCATCGAGTCCATGATGCGCGCGTGGGAGAGGTAGCCGCACACCATCTGGCAGAGCACGTGATATGCCCCTGCCTCGCGGAGCTCGGCGACCTGCTCGGCCACGCGGGCGGCGGTGCCGCAGAGGGCGCTCGTCTCGAGAGAATAGCGGACGCCGGCCTCATGGGACACCAGCGGATTGTTCCAGGGATTGACCCGTGCCGCCTCCACCGTGTAGTCGGGCGGGTTGTGGGTCGACCGCGCATGCACCATGTGCCGGCGCGTCTCGAGCAGGGCCGCCCCCAGCTCCTCCTCGGCCTGCGCCTGGCTCTCCGCTACGTACACGAAACGCCACACCGCCGCTTCCTCCCGGCGCCGCTGCCGCGTTTTCGCGTCGAGCGCACTCTCCGCGAGGCCCGCTTCATAAAGGGTCATCCGCTCGCGCACCCGCTCCACGGGGATGCGGGCGGTCATCAAGGGCGCGCCCAAGCGTCCGCACTCGCGGATCGAGCCCGCGGAGGAGGCGGCGCGCCAAATCGGGGGGTGAGGCCGCTGGCGAGGCACGGGGCGGAGCTCGGGCAGGCTCAGCTGATAGAACTTGCCATGGTGGACCAGAGACTCGCCCGTCCACGCGCGAAGCATGACGTCGAGGGTCTCTTCCATGCGCTCGCGGCTGTCATCGCTCCGAAGGCCATAGCCCACGAACTCGTACTCGTTGTAGTTGGTGCCGTGGCCCACCCCCACATCCAGGCGGCCGTCGCACAGGTTGTCGAGGAGCGCGAGCTCGGTGGCGAGGCGGACGGGATGCCGCAGGGCGAGCTGAATCACCGCGAAGCCGAGGCGGATCCGCGAGGTCCGCGCCGCCAGCACGCTGGCGAATGGGATGGGATCGCTGTAGACGCTCTCTCCGGTGAAGTTGTGCTCAGTGAGCCAGATCCCGTCGAAGCCGGTCGCCTCGGCGAAGCACGCCTCGGTCACCAGGTCTTGGATGGCCGTGTAGTCGTCGGCAGGAGACGGCGAATGTCCGAGCGTGAGCCACCCGAAGCGCATGGCGGAGCTCAGGCCGCGAGTCGGAGCGTGCGGCCGGCACCGGCCGCGAAGCGCTCCAAGGCTGCCGCGTCCATCTCAGGGCGCGGACGCAGGATGAGGCGATCCACGCCGGCGGCTGCGTAGGCCTCCTGCAGCTTCTCGTCTGGTAGGTCAAAGCCGGGCGGCGTGATGCTGATCTCGAGCGGGCCCAGCTCCTTCGGCCGCTCGCTCCGAGCCGCCGCGTCGCGAAGCGCGGCTATGCTCTTGCGCGTTTCCTCCACGTCCATGGCGAAGCCGTACCAGCCGTGGCCCTGCGTCACCGCGCGACGATAGGCCGGCGGGGTCCGGCCGCCCACCACGATGGGAATGGCGGCCTGCACAGGCCGCGGCATCGCCTGCACGCCCTCGAAGGTCACGTATTTACCGTGGTACGCGGGCTTGGCCTGCGTCCACACTGCCCGCATCGCCGAGAGGTAGTCGTCGGCGATGCGGCCGCGCTCGCCGAACGACGCTCCGGAAGCACGCATCTCCGGCTCGCACCAGCCGACCCCGAGACCGAAAATGAGCCGGCCGTTCGAGAGCACGTCGAGTGAGGCGAGCTGCTTGGCGAGGACCACGGCCTGACGCTGGGGCAGGATGATCACTCCCGTGGCGAGTCGGATGCGCGAGGTATGCGCGGCGAGGAACGTGAGGGACACGACGGGATCGAGGAGCCGCATGTCCGGCGCCATCGGACGCCCGGGCACCGGCGGGTCGGGCAGGACGATGTGATCCGCCGTCCACAGCGAGTCGAAACCGGCGGCCTCGGCGGCCCGCGCGAAACGGGCCGCCGTGTCGGGATAGCTACACGTATGCAGGTTGACGGAGTGCAGGCCGAACTTCATCGCGCGGCCTGCGCGCCACCTCGCGGCGCCTGGATGGCCGCCAGGCGCTCGATGACCGTCATCACCACCGTGGTGTCCTGCTCGCCAAGACCGGCCGCGAGGGCCATCTGCTCGTAACGCTGGGCCACGTTGACGAAGCTCACGGGCACGTGGAGATCCTTGGCGATGGTGGTGAAGGTTTCCAGGTCCTTGTTCATGAGGGCCACCTTGAAGCCCGGCTCGAACTCGCGCGGCACGATGGCGCGCGGGATGCGCTCGAGAGCCTTGCTGCCGCCGCTGCTCGCCTTGACCACCTCGTACACCGTCATGGGATCGAGGCCCGCTTTCACCCCGACGGCCAGCCCTTCCATCATGGCGAGGCCGTTGACGCAGGCCATCATGTTGTTGATCGCCTTCACGATGTTGCCGGCGCCCACGGGTCCCACGTGGAAGACGTTCG
>Ga0306925_10007035_pt1 | contig 10530 bp, 7 predicted proteins | sample flu12Cox44000176_FD_203755 | JGI IMG/M metagenome (GOLD analysis project Ga0306925, IMG submission 203755) | Lab enrichment of tropical soil microbial communities from Luquillo Experimental Forest, Puerto Rico - flux8day.12C.oxic.44.000.176 (v2)... | ecosystem: Environmental > Terrestrial > Soil... | reverse complement strand
GCGCCGCCTCGGGGGCAGTGTTCGGGACGGCGGTCGGCGCCGGCGGCTCGGGCTTTGCGCAAATGGCGCTGCAGCAGCAATTCGACATCATGTACGGGCAATGCATGTATGCGTACGGCAACCAAGTGCCCGGCTTCTCGCCACCGCCGGGCACACCTCCCTATTCGGGCGCGCCGGGTCCGTCGGCTTACCGGCCGTCGCCGTACGGGCCGTCACCCTATGGATCGTCGCCGTATGGTCCACCACCTCGCTGATGGCGGGCGCTCGGGCATCCCGCCAATTACTGAGGTGATCCCGGGGGCGGCTTTCTGTTGTCGGTCAGGTAGATTTGCTTCAACCCGCGCCGGCTCGCGTGCGAACGCCCCCAGGCGATAGCCTGCTCGTCGGTGTCGAACAGCCGGACCCTGGGGTCCATTCTGGCCGTGTGGCCGGGCTCTTCCCATTCTTCGACGAGGCTCGCGCGCACGCCGATCGGCGTTGGATCGAGGATCAGGTTCACTTTCATTTCAGATAGGGTGCTGTCGGCAAACCGGGTTAATTCTAGTCTTCTCGGTAGGTTCACTCTGGAGAGCGGAGGACGACATGTTGGATTTGCGCATTCGCGGACGCAAGGCCCTGGTTTGTGCCGCGAGCAAGGGACTGGGACGAGCCTGCGCGATGTCGCTCGGACGCGCCGGGGTCGAGTTGACGATCACCGCCCGCACCGCGGAGACCCTCGAACAGACTGCCGAAGAGATCCGCAGGGAAACCGGCGCCAAGGTGACGCCCGTTCCCGGCGACATCTCTACCGAAGCCGGCCGCGCCGCGGCACTCGCCGCCTGTCCCAACCCCGATATCCTGGTAAACAATTGCGGTGGGCCGCCGCACGGCGATTTCCGCGAATGGTCGGTCGAAGACTGGCAAAAGGCGGTCAACGCCAACATGCTGACGCCGATCATGCTGATCAAGGCGGTGGTCGACGGGATGTGCGAGCGCAAATTCGGCCGTATTGTCAACATCACCTCGGGCTCGGTGAAGTCGCCGATCGCCAATCTTGGCATGAGCAACGGTGCGCGCGCCGGCCTCACCGCCTTCTGCGCCGGCATCGCCCGACAGGTCGCCAAGTACAATGTGACGATCAACGGTCTGCTGCCCGGCCCGTTTCTGACGGACCGCCTGCGCTCGGGCATCGAGTACGAGGCGCGGCGGCAGAACGTCTCGTTCGAGGAGATGCTCGCCAAGCGTGGCTCGACCAACCCGACCGGCCGGGTCGGCGATCCCGCGGAATTCGGCGACGCCTGTGCTTTTTTATGCGCCGCCTCGTCCGGCTTCATCGTCGGCCAAAACCTCTTGCTCGACGGCGGCGCCTTCAATTCGACGATGGGGTGAGACCCCGCCGCCGCTTCTGCGGCGGCTGCCGACGAGACGCGACCGGCGGGTTTGCCGAGGAGGCGTTTGCTGTTCCTTCGGGTCGCGCGAGCGGAGGCCGAGGCATGCGCCTGATTAACCACGAACGCTACAACGTTAACTATCAATGCCTTCGGCATTTTAACTTTTGATATCTAAATTGCAGGGATCAGCAGGCCTGATGGGCTTGAACTCGAATAGCGAGAAAGATCATGAGGAAACTAATCGTCGCAGGGGTCTCGGCTTTTGCCCTCCTCGCTTTCGCCGGTCAGGCGGTGATGGCAGATCAGATCACTCTGGCCGACACGGGTGGAGTGGCGGGATATACCTTCACAGGCAATGGGGCGGGTGGCATCACTATAAGCACCTGGGGGTCGCCTTCGGGAAGCGCCCTATTCACAGGTGGTGATTCCGGTACGTATACCCTTGGTGCGCTGAGCGGCATGACCGCCAACAACCTGAACACCTCACCGCCCGGAAACGTCGGTGGGACAGTGACGCAGGGAATCACCATCTCGATGTCCGATGGCGACTTCTTGTCCGGCCAGATTGTCTGGACCCAGGTCAAGGATAATTCCGTCAACCCCGATTTCATCGGCACGCTCGATGTTGCGACTGCGACCGGCGACACAACTTGGATGAATGATTGGTCCAGCACCACTGCCGGTCCCATTGATCTCGTCATCGGCAATCCCGCCTTGACCGCCACTCTCGATTCGCTCGCGGCGACCACGCATTCTGAGAACGGGTCGCTTTCGTCGGGTGAAATTGTCCCGTCGCCAACAGGTGTTCCGGAGCCAACCTCATGGACCCTGTTGGGTAGTGCGCTGATGATGCTCGGGTTACTGTATCGCCGCCGCAATGGGTTCAGCGGTTCTCAAGCCGCTTAACCGATCGGCGAAACCCAAACGGCTCGGGAAACCGCGCACTTTCCGCGCCGTTAGGGCGGTTTCATTTCCGCGAAAGCTGGACCCAGGCCCTGGGCCACCGTTCCGTACGAGATAAGCCTATAGGCTGCAGATGCACGATGCACGAGGCGACTGCGCGCTACCTAAGCGTAGGGCATCATCTCTCGCCTGCGATCGAGTTCCTGATCCCACCCTCTAGCATGGCCTTGAGCCGTTCAAGGACTCCTCGTGCCCCGGGCCGTCGGCCGGGGGACGCAAGACGGCCGAGGTTAAGCAGCAGCTCGAGCGGCATCTTAAGCCAGCTCGGATCCGCGGGAGCGGATTTGTTGAAGAACCTTCACATCGGCGCCTTGCGCTTGTAATCCTGCGGCGCCAACCGTTCTCAGTGACCGTCACCGGTCTGTTCAGCGCCTCGGTGGGCAAATCGCCGGGTTTTCGAACCGACCGGCCTCCCGCACGGGCCGACGGACTGTCCCTTCTTGAAACCGGCGTGCCGCGCCGGTTGCAGTAGCCCACGTCATAATCGGCCTTCGTGACCGATTACTTACGAAACCATCCGCGTGTCGTTGGCGACCACAAGTGATTTTATAATAGAATCGGGAGGCTTGCGTCAGCCGCGGAACGGCGGCTCATAAAAAGTCGGCGCGTGGGTTACGATGGTGGGCGGGAGCGATCTCGCGGGGGCCGGTTCCCGAACCGCCAGGAAGGAGAGCATGAGGTGGCGTTCAACTCGACGGTGTTCCAGAAGGAAAAAATCGTGCTCGGCGGTATCGAGGAGTGGATCGTCCGCGGCGGTCGCCATCTCTTCCCGCTGCTGCCCAAGGCCTTTGCCGGAATTCGCCAGATCGGCGTCATTGGCTGGTCGTCGCAGGGGCCGGCACAGGCACAAAATCTCCGCGAGTCGCTGGCCGGCAGCGGCATCAGGGTCAAAGTCGGGCTGCGCGAGGGCTCGGAATCGATTCCGAATGTCGAGAGGGCCGGCTTTACCGAGGCCAACGGCACGCGCGGCGAAATGTACGAGGTCATTGCCGGCTCTGACCTCGTCCTGCTGCTGATTTCGGACGCCGCGCAGGCCGACAATTACGACCGGATCATGGGTGCCATCCGCCCGGGTGCGACGCTCGGGCTGTCGCACGGTTTCCTCGTCGCCTATGTCAAGAGCTCCGGCAAGGTCTTCCGCAACGACATCAACATCATCGGGGTGTGCCCAAAGGGCATGGGACCGTCGGTCCGGCGGCTCTACGAGCAGGGTCGCGAGATCAACGGTGCGGGGATCAATTGCAGCTTTGCCGTCCATCAGGACATCGACGGCAAGGCCACCGACTATGCTTTGGCCTGGGCGATCGGCCTCGGCTCGCCCTGCACCTTCGAAACGACCTTGGAACACGAATACAAGTCGGACATTTTCGGCGAGCGCGGCATCCTGCTCGGCGCCGTTCACGGGATTTGCGAGAGCCTCTACCGCTGGTTCCGCTCGCAAGGCCGTCCACAGGATGACGCCTTTCTCGACTCGGCCAGAAGCATCACCGGTGCCATCAGCAAGCAGATCTCGGCGGCGGGGCTGCTCGGGTCCTATCAGGCGCTCGACGAGGGCGGCCGGCAGCTTTTCAAGAAGGCCTATTGCGCCTGCTACGGGCCCGCCGCCGACATCCTGACCGAGATATACGACGAGGTGGAGGGCGGCAACGAGATCCGCAGCGTGGTCAGCGCCGCGCATCGGCTCGGCCGGTTTCCGATGAGCGAGATCGCCGGCACCGAGATGTGGCAGGTCGGCCGCTCGTTGCGCAGCAACCGCCCCTCGGCGATCGACCCGGTGACCGCTGGCGTCTATGTCGCGACGATGATGGCGCAGGTCGACATCCTGCGCGGCAAGGGGCATCCCTATTCCGAGATCGTCAACGAGTCGATCATCGAGGCGATCGACTCGCTCAATCCCTACATGAACTTCAAAGACGTCGCCTATATGGTCGACAATTGTTCGACAACGGCGCGGCTGGGCGCGCGCAAATGGGCGCCGCGCTTCGACTACGCGATGACCCAGAGCGTACTGCCGGCGATGGACAGGTCGCGCACGCAGGACGACGCCCTGTTCCAGCGTTTCTTGGACAGCGACGTACACCAGGCGCTGTCGGTGTGCCTCGATCTCCGCCCGCCGGTGGCGATCGCCGTGCTCAGCTGAGCGGGCTCAGCGGTCAGTAACCGGCGACCGCTGCATTGCCGGCGATGTAGCCCTGACAGGCGGCGCGGGCGAGGCCGTGCTGGCTGAAACCGCCCGCCGATTCGCCGCCGCAATAAAGCCCCGGGATGACCTCGCCGTTGATGTCGAGGACCTGACACTTGGTATTGATGCGCAACCCGGCGCGGGTGTCGTGCACGACCGGCGTCGCCCAGGCGGCATAGAACGGCGGAGTGGCGATTTTGTACATCGGCTCGGGCTTGCCGAAATCCTTGTCGACCCCGGAATCGACAAAGGAATTATAGCGTGCGACGGTTTCCTCGAGGTTCGCCGGCGGCATCGGCACTCGCTGATATTTCATGACGATCTGCGCGGCGAGGTCGGCGAGCCGATCGGCGCTGAAGAAGAAGCCGGCAGCGGTATCGACATAAGGCGGCGTCGGCGTCCACTGCTCGCGCGACAACGCATCGCTGTCGAAGATGGCCCAGATCGGCCCGCCGCCATTGTGGCCGTCGTCGATCCCGCCGAGTGCGGCGTTCAAGAAATTATTGGGGTTCCATTTGAGGTTTTTGGCATTGAGCCAGCTGCCCTGAACGTAGGGATCGAGCGAGTTGTAGTTGTTGGCGATGTATTGGCCGCCGGTCTCGTCATAGAAGCGCTTGCCGAGCATGTTGACCAGTATGACGTCCTGCCAATCGGCGACCCTGAGCCCGGTGGCGCGAGCGCGGTCGAATACCGGACTGCCCGGCATCCACTGGAGATGCCGGTAGTTGTATTGACACCCGATCGAGCCCGGCTTGGTCACGTTGGAGCCGAATTCGCCGATCTGGTTGTAAAAGCCCCACAGTGACGCGCCGATTGCCATCGCGGCGAGCTCGCCGCTGGCATCCTGGTCGGACCACGGCATCCCGGCGAGGCCGCAATATTCTTCGGTGAGCCGCGGGTCGAACATCCGTCGGAAGTTGACATTGCCGGTCGAGCCGCCTGTGCCGATGATGACCGCCTTATGGGCGCCGATATTCGACTGCGCACCATTGTGGTCGACGGCGATCCCCAATACCGGGCCGGCGTGTGGGCGCTGCCGGTGGATCGCGGTCATCCGGTGCTCCAGCGAGATCTCGACACCGGCTTTCTTGGCGGCAATCTCGAGGGCGCGCATCAAGCCATTGCCGGAGGACCGTGTCTTCCAGACGGCCGGGTCGGCCGGTTCGCCGGTGTGCGCCATCGGCCAATGCATCACGGCGGAGTGCATTTCCCGAGGCAGTGAATTTCCGACCGAGTTGCCGCCGAGAGCATCGGGCGCCTTGTCGACAAACACGACGCCATGGGCGACCAGCCATTCGAAGGTGGCCGCGCTGTGGTCGGCAAAGGCGCGAACGATTTCGCGGTCGTTGTACCGGTAATCGGGAAAACCGTTCGGCCCGACCACCGACCAATCGGTCAGATCGCGGAACAGCAGATCAGGGGAATCCTCGATGCCGTATTTCTTCTGGACGCTGGTCCCGCCGCCGAGCGGAACATTGCCGCCACTGATGATGGCGTGGCCGCCGATGTCCTTCTCGGCCTCGACCAGGATCACCGAGCACCCCGCCTCGCGCGCCACGATGGCGGCCGGGAGCCCGGTCGCTCCCGCGCCGATCACGACGATGTCAGCTTCCCGATCCCATTTCATCGCGCGGCGACTTTCGCGCCCGCCATTACGCCTCCGATCGTGGGGGTGAGGCTGGCGGGGCCGCCAGCCGTGAGATTTCCTCAACGTAAGAGGTCGCTTACCCCGTGTCGATACGGTTTTCGACGCTCCGGCGGCCCGCACTTTCACGGGTCGCTCATAAAGAGATTGTATGAACCGAGGCCGGACCCCGAAGGACACCCGAAGGATGCCACAAAGGCGCCGTAGTTCGGCCGTTGTCCTCGCGACGACTGTTTCTGAGGCAAAGCGATGCGTATCCCCGCAAAGAGCCTCCTGCTGCTGATCCAACTCCTCGCTGTACCCGCTTTCGCCCAGGTCGAGCCTCCCGCCCGTGTCGGGCGGGTGAGCCTGGTGTCCGGTGCGCTCGCCTTCTACGGACCGGGCGACAGCGATTGGTCGGCGGCGAAGGTCAATTTGCCGGTCGCCGCCGGCGCCTGGCTGGCCACCGACCCGCAATCCCGTGCCGAGCTGCGCATTGGCGCCGATTCGCTCGATCTGGCGAACGACACTCAGTTCGATGTCGCCGAGCTGCGCGACCGGGTCATGCAGATCGCGCTGACCCAAGGGCGGGTCGGCCTGCATCTGCGCCGCCTGCAACCGGATGAGACGGCGGAAATCGACGTGCCGGGTGGCGGCGTATGGCTGCTGCAGCCGGGTGTCTACGACATCGACAGCGGCGGCCCGGATCGGCCGACGCGGGTTGCGGTGTTCGAAGGCAGCGCGCGCTTTGTCGGCGGCGGTGTCGACACCGTCGTCAATGCCGGCGAGGTGCTGGTGCTGAGCGGCAGCGGCACGCTTTCGGCCGCGGTCGAGCACACTGCGCCGGACGACTTCGTCCGCTGGTGCCGCGCCCAGGATTATGACGGGAAACGCGTGGCGTCGACCCATCACGTCTCGCCGGCGATGACCGGCTACGAGGAGCTCGACGAATATGGCGAGTGGGCCACAGCCCCGGCCTATGGCGAGGTTTGGTATCCGCGGTCGGTGCCGGCGGGCTGGGCCCCCTACCGCGAGGGCCGTTGGGTCTGGGTCGAGCCTTGGGGGTGGAACTGGGTCGACGACGCGCCCTGGGGATTTGCGCCGTGTCATTACGGGCGCTGGGCCCAAATCGACTACCGCTGGGGCTGGGTGCCCGGCGAGCCCGTCCCGGCGCCGGTCTATGCGCCGGCGCTCGTCGCCTTTATTCCGCCGCCGGCGATCGCGGTAGCGGTGCCGGTCCCGGTCGATGCCGGACCGCCGGTCGGCTGGTTTCCGCTGGCGCCGGGCGAGGTCTATTGGCCTGCCTATACCCGCAACCCGACCTACATACGCAATGTCAACATCACCAACGTCAACATCACCAGGATCGACACGATCATCGCGGCGCGGCCGGTCGCCGGCACCCCGCCGCCGCAGGTCGTCGGCCAGCAATTCGCCAACCGGGCCGCTGCGACCGTGGTGCCGGCGCGGACGCTGGTCGAGTCGCGGCCGGTAGCCGCGGCGGCGGTCGCGGTTTCGCCGCACGTCCTTCATCAGGCTGCCGTCGCCGTCACCCCGCCGGTTCTGCCGCGGCCGCCCGCGACGGCGCCGGTAAAGCCGCCCGCCTTGACCGCCGTTCAGGCGAAGCTTCCCGGCCCGGCCGCGGCGCGTCCTCCCGCCCGGCCAAATTTCGCCGAGCTCGCTCCGGCGCCGCGCGTCAGCCCGATGGCAGAGGGCCAGCGGAAATCGCCGGTGGCACCGCCCGGCGCGCTAGCGGCCCCGAACGGCGCTCGCCCGCCGTCGGCAGCGCCAGAACCGGCACCTCCCGCCGCCGCCAATGCGGCCCCGCCGGCACCCGTGCCGGGCCATCCGCCGGGTGCGCCGGATTTCTCGCATCTGGCCCCGGCGCGGGTCGGACCGCATGCGGCACCCCAGTCGGCGCAGCACGAGCCTCAGCCGCCGGCGAACCCGGCACAGGCGGCGCCAGCCGAACCGCAGAAGCACGTCGCGACCCCGGAGGCCACTCATCAGCCGGCGCAAGCAGGACCGGCGCCGGCCCCGCCCCCGCCGACCGCCCATGCGCCCCCGGTTGTGCGAGCCGGGCCGGCTCCGCCACCGGCGCCGGACCATGGCGCCCAGCAGCGTGCCGCCGCCGAAGCTGCCGCCCGTCAGCAGGCTGCCGCCGCCCAACAAGCTCAGCAGCGTGCTGCCGCCGCCCAACAGGCTCAGCAGCGTGCCGCCGCCCAACAGGCTCAGCAGCGTGCGGCCGCCACCCAACAGGCTCAGCAGCGTGCCGCCGCCGCCCAACAGGCCCAGCAGCGTGCCGCCGCCGCCCAACAGGCCCAGCAGCGTGCTGCCGCCGCCCAACAGGCCCAGCAGCGGGCGGCCGCCGCCCAACAGGCCCAACAGCGCGCTGCCGCAGCCCAACAAGCTCAGCAACGGGGGGTACAACCGGCGCAACAGCACGCGGCTGCGGGAGGCGCCCAGCGCCAGGGGCAGGCGGAGGCCTGCGGGCATCAGGGGCAGCCCGCCTGCCCGAAGTGACCGCGCGCCGATAGCGCGCTCGGACTTCGGTCTCGAAAATGTCGCCACAAAGCGTATCGGAGACGGTGGCGATGTTCGTCGTCCCGGCGCAGGTCGGGACCCATGGTGGAAATGGCCACCGGCCAGAGTTTCTCCTCGGGCCGCGGGCGTGCGGACCCCGGGGGCTTTCAAGTCGCCTGGGAACAATGCGGCTGCGCGCCCGTTGTCGCGTGCGGTGAGCACATCCGAGGATCCTTGGAGGGCGATATGCGCACGGTTGCGGTTTGCCTGGTAGGCGCGGTCGGCACCGTCGCGATCGCCGTCGGGTCCCCCGCCGCCGCCGAAAACTTGAAGTCGGTGGTGCGGACGCTCAATGCGATCGTCAACCCGGAAGACGCTTGGCGGCTCGAGGAGCAGGCCCGGCACCACGACCGCCCCAATGAAGAGCGCTATTGGCGCAGTTACGGCGCCGGGCTCGAGCAGCAGCGCCGCGAGCGCGGTGAAGCGGTGCCGCCCCATCGCGATTGGCGTCAAAATTCGACGCCGATAAACCCCGACGAGGCCTACCGCCTGCAATACCAGGCGCAGCGCGATGGTCATTTTCGCGAGGAAAGCTATTGGGGGCGTTATCGGAAAGGGCTGGAAGAGCAGGAGCCGCGACGGTAATCGCGACTGTTTGGTCGGCTAGGTCGTCGCTGCCTTCAGCGCGGTCCCGATCAGGTGCGGCTCGTCCTCCTCGGCGATCGCCGAGGTATCGCACCACCTCCCACGGCTCATACGCCTGGAAGTGGCCGAGGAGATCGTTCTCGCGCAGCCGGTGCATGATCAGCACGATGGCGCCCCTTCGCTTGTCGTTGAGCCGGCTATAGAGGGTGTGATCGAACCGCTCGTTGGCCGCCTGACGCTGAGCTTGCGATAACGCCTCATCCGGCTTCAATGGGTCGTCGATGACGATGATGTCGGCACCCCGCCCGGTCAGCACCTCGCCGACCGAAATGGCGAGGCCACGCCGGGGTCTCGAACTCGCGTTGGCGCCGACGAAAGACGGCGCGAGGTAGATCGTTAGATGGCCCTTAGCGGTGTGTCCTGAACGGACGACCTGATGGGCGGAACACCCTCGCCTCTTGCCGCTTGTCGAATAACCCGCGTGCGCCGAAAGCGGACCTCCGTCGTCGCTCCTGGTGTGACAGTCGCGCTGGCTCCAGACGGTTATCGGTATCGCTGGTAGAGGGATGGACCGCCCGCACCGCGCCGCCCTCCTCTGCCAATACAGTCGAGTACGAGCCATGTCCGGCGTCAGTTTCCGGATGTTGGTTTACTTGGCCAATCCAAACCAGCCTGATCTTATCGTACATTATTGACATAGATCATTGCTATAGGTAGAGCAGGGGAATACGGGAGCGGACGTCCGTCTCCCAAGCGTGAACAGGAGGTTGGCGAGCAGCGTTGGTCGCGCGGTCGCGCCGCGAGGGTTCTGCAGGGAGAGCGTTCGGCCGCTGCAACGCCGCGCAAAATTCGCTCTGCTATCCTGTTAGCCCCTTCGATGCTCCGCCCGCCGCGCCGACTCGACCGAGCACCGGGAGCCGCGGCTATGCTTGAGCGTCTAGAACATCAGAAGAAGCTGACCGCCAACCAGTGGCGGATCATCCTAACCACCAATCTTGGCGACATGCTCGATTTCTTCGACTTCTTTTTAATCGGGTATATCCTGGCGTTCATCCTCAAGGAGTGGCACATCACCTATGGCCAATCGGCGATCATTTTGATCTCGGCCGGTCTCGGGGCGGTGCCCGGCGCCTTCTTCTGGGGTTGGATGGGCGACCGCATCGGCCGCCGCACGGTGTTCATGCTGACCGCGCTCAATGTCGCGATTGCCACCGGCATCATGT
>Ga0306925_10007027_pt1 | contig 10534 bp, 9 predicted proteins | sample flu12Cox44000176_FD_203755 | JGI IMG/M metagenome (GOLD analysis project Ga0306925, IMG submission 203755) | Lab enrichment of tropical soil microbial communities from Luquillo Experimental Forest, Puerto Rico - flux8day.12C.oxic.44.000.176 (v2)... | ecosystem: Environmental > Terrestrial > Soil... | reverse complement strand
GGCAACGCGGGCCAGCTTACTAAAGTTAGGCTTGCCTAACAACGGCGCCCCTAGGAGATGGCCCGTCCGGCGCGAGGTGAACCCCGCGGCCGCAGACGCGCCGGCCGCCGCGTCCGGTATTGAACGCGGCGGCCAGCCTTACTCCCGCCCGGCCGCGGCAGGCCGCGACCCGTGGGAAACCGTGCTATTAGAAGGTGGGCTCGCCCAACAGGTCGTCGAACTCGCCCATCTTGACGCCTTCGATCAGCGCGGCGACTTCCGCGTGGGTGTAGATCAGCGCGGGGCCGTCCGGGTACCGCGAGTTGCGGACCGCGAACTCGTCGCTGCCCAGCTTGGCCAGTTCCACACAGGCACCCTGCGAGTTGCTGGCACTGCTCTTACGCCAGCCGGCACCCTTGATCTCGGTCGCCGGCATTCCGTTGTACATCTTCATTCGTCTATGACTTCCTCAAGCATCCCGCTCAAGATTTCGATTGTTCGTTCGGGTGACTCACCCTCGACGCTGAGGCGCTCCATGACTTCGGTGTACTTTTCGACGTCTTCGCGCTTGTCGAGGTAGAGAGCACTTGTGAGGTGCTCGAGGTAAACCACGTCGGGGAGGTCAACCTCGGGAAAACGCATGATGGTGAACGCTCCGGCCTCAGCCGCATGGCCTCCGGACCGGAAGGGCACCACCTGAAGCGTGATGTTGGCCTCTCCCGCTACCTCGGTCAACCGGACAAGCTGGGCGCGCATCACCTCCTCGCCACCAATGGGGCGGCGCAGCGCCGCCTCGTCCACCACTGCCCACAGCCGGGGCCCGCCCGGCTTCGTGAGCACTTCTTGCCTGGCCAGACGCAGGCCCACCCGGCGCTCGACCTCTTCGGGCGTCGCGGAGGGCTGGCCCAGCTGGACCACGGCCCGTGCATATTCGGCCGTCTGGAGCAGTCCTGGAATGAACTGCACCTCATAGAGCCGTATCAGCGACGCTGCCTCTTCCAGTCCCACGTAGACCTGGAACCAGTCGGGCAGGACGTCGCCGTACTTGTGCCACCAGCCGGGCGAGTTCGCCTGCTTGGCAAGGGCGATCAGGGAGCCGGCTTCCTCCTCGCCCACACCGTAGAGGTCAAGCAGGTCCTGTACGTCGCGTTCCTTGAAGCTGACCCGCCCCAGTTCCATCCGGCTGATCTTGGAGCCGGAAGCCCGGATCGTGTATCCGGCGTCGTCCCTGGTAACCCCCTTGGCCTCGCGCAACTTGCGGAGCTGGGAACCCAGCAGCATGCGCAGCACCGTCGGGCCGCTGCCCGGCTGTGCCGTAATCACGCGCGCTCCCTGAGTTCGCTCCAGCAATCGATTCGCAAAACCTTCGCACGACCTCCCCGTCGGTCGCATGTGCACCGAGCACTTCCATCTGCACGTGCATCCGGCCTTGCGTTTGCAAGGTATAGAGGGGATGATAGCGCTTGCGCCGCAAGTGCACGACTTACGGCGGCAGCGTTAATCGATGGGACTTCCATCACCTCCCACCGGGCCACCTCGCCTAAGACAACGGAGGTTAACGAGGTGTCTGAGGATCAACTCCTCACGGCGAGCAGGCCCGGGAGCACGCGCCAGGAGAGCCCCTTGCTTTCGGCACCTCCCTTGCTCCGTGATGCAGCGTCAGCCACTGAGCAGCCCACGGCAACATGCACGCTGGGCGCGCACCCGGAATCGGTGAAGGCCAGCCGGAACTTCACCCGGGTCACGCTGAGCCTGTGGGGCATGAAATCGCTCACCGACGTTGCCGAACTCGTCGTATCCGAACTGGTGACCAACGCGGTGCGGCACGGCGTTCCGTCCGCTCGCATGATCGTCAGCGAGCACTGCGTACGATTGCGGCTGCTCGCCCAGGCCCCGTTCGTGATGTGCATGGTGACCGACCCGGGACACGGGATCCCGGTGCTGCAGGACACCGGCCTCGCCGCGGAGTGCGGGCGCGGCCTGACCGTGGTCGAGGCCTGCGCCGTGCGCTGGGGCTGGCACCTGCTCGACGAGGGCGGCAAGGTGGTGTGGGCCCTGCTGCGGTGACCCTGCACCGCATGGGTATCTAGGCAGCAGGAGCGGGCGGCACGGCTAGGCTCAGGGCGCCATAATCCCGGCAGCAGCGTGCTGTCCGTCGTGTGCGCTCAAGGAACCGGCCCCGAGGAGCAGTCATGTACCAGCCTGATCCATCGGCCGGGCAAGCGCCCGAACCCGTGCGGCCGGAGCCTCCGCCTACCATGGTGATGGCGGTGCGGCTGATGTACGCGGGCGCCGTGGTGAGCGCGATCAGCCTGATCGTCGGGCTGGCCACGGTCGGCAGCCTGCACGACAGCCTGCACAGAGCCCAGCCCTCGCTCACCCCCACCCAGTTGCATCAGCTGCAGACGGTTCTCGTGGTCGGCTCGGTGGTCATCGAGCTGATCAGCATCGGGCTGTGGGTCTGGATGGCGCTGATGAACAAGGCCGGCAAGCCCTGGGCACGCGTCGTCGCCACTGTACTGTTCGGGCTCTATACCCTGTACCTGCTGTTCTTCGTGATCCGTGCCGGGGCCGGCGCCCTCGTGCCGGTCCTCACCTGGCTGATCGGCCTCGGCGCGCTCATCCTGCTGTGGCGGAAGGACACCAGCGAGTACCTCAACCCGAAGGCCGGCCAGCAGGCGCTCTAGCGCACAGCCCCCGGCCCGCCTCACCGGGGCAGGCGCGCCAGTTCGTGGCAGGCGATCGCCGCGGCCGCGACCACGTTCAGCGAGTCGACCCCCATGGCCATCGCGCCCGGGCTCATCGGCACGCAGACCGCCGTATCCGCCTCTGCCAGCCAGCGCGACGACAGCCCGTCGCCTTCGGTTCCGAGCAGCAATGCGACCCGCCCCGCGGAGGTGGCCTTGCCCAGCGGTACCGCCGACTGATCGGGGGTCAGCGCGAGCAAGGTGAAACCAGCCGCCCGGATCTCGGCCAGCCCACCGCGCCAGTCAGACATCCGGGCGTACGGGACCGCGAACACCGCGCCCATGGAGACCTTGACCGCCCGCCGGTACAGCGGGTCCGCACAGCGCGGCGAAAGGATGACCGCGTCCACGCCCAGCGCCGCTGCGCAGCGGAAGATGGCACCCACGTTCGCGTGGTCAACGAGATCTTCCAGCAATACGATCCGCCGTGGCCAGCCGGGCTGCCCGTCGCGGGCCTGCCGCCCAGATCCCGGGGGCGCCGGCCCGGCATCGCCGCCCGCCGCGCTGTTGCTTCTCACCCCGCCACCCCGCCCAGTGTTTCTCACCCCGCCACCCCGCTCAAGGCCCGCCGGAGCGTTACCGGACAGCAGGCTGGCCACCGTCGGGAGCGCACGGCGGGCCATCGATGCCAGCGCACCGCGGTGCACCTGGTACCCGGTGACCTGTTCGGCGATCTCCTGGGACACCACGTAGACCGGGCCAGGGCACAGGCCGGCCAGATCGGCCAGGACGGCCAGCTTGTCCCGGGTGACCAGCATCGAGCGCACACCGAAGCCAGCGGCGACCGCGCGCCGGATCACCTTCTCGCCCTCGGCCATGAACAGCCCGTGCGCCGACTCCATGCTGGTGCGCAGCCGGACGTCGGTGAGGCGGGCGTAGTCCGCCAGGCGCGGGTCGCCGGGTTCGGCCACGTCGACGATGCCTGCCATGCTCCCAGTCTGGCCGGGTTCCGGGGCTGCCGCAGGCCACCCCCGCGCAGCACGGGCTTGCGCACAATTAGCACATCGTGCGCAAAAGGCACAAGTGATCTCACGAGGGATGATCCTCTACTACAGTCGTGCCCGCAACGCTCGCGGGTCTGGCCGCCTTGGGTGGGGGTGGCGGGGTGAGAACCTTTGGGCGGGGTGGCGGGGTGAGAACCCGGGGCGCGGGCGGCGGGCGTGCCCGCGCGGACTCGCGGCCCGGGCTGTGCGTCTCGTGATGTGAGGGATTTCGTGGCTAATGCACGCACCGGCGCCGGCGGCCGGTACCGGCCGGGCCGCAAGCGCAGGCTCAGCACCGCGCTGTTCACACTGCTCGCCGCGGTGATCGCGGCAACCGTTCTGGTCGCTCTCGGCGCCAGGACCATCTCCGCCCATGCCACCTGCACCGGCCAGACCACCACGGCGCAGGTGGCGGTCTCCGGCGAGATCGCACCGGCGATCCAGCGGCTCGCCACGTTCTTCAACAGCGAGCACCACCAGGTCGATGGGCGCTGCGCCGCGGTCGTGGTGCACACGATGCCCGCGGCCACGGTAGCCACGCAACTGGCCGCCGGGAAGCCACAGTCCGCGGTGGACGCCTGGATTCCCGATTCCTCGCTATGGGTGGACGTGGCCCGCGCCACCCCGGCCGCCGCCAAGCGGGTCCGGCCCAGCGGAACCGTCATCGCCGAGTCTCCACTGGTGATCGCGATGCCACGGCCGACGGCGGCGCGCACGCCCATCTTCGGCAGCACGGTCGGCTGGCAGATCCTGGCCCCGCCGAGCGCGGGCGGCCCGTCCAGGGCGCTCGGCCTCAACGTGCAGTACCCCGACCCGACCCAGAGCGCCGCCGGGCTGGCCGGGCTGATCGAGCTCAAGCGGCTGTTCGGCTACGGCCGGGCCGCCCGTGGCGAGATGGCCACGTTCGCGCTCAATGTCCAGGTAGTGCATCCCAGCACCGTGGCCTCGTCGCTGCCGTCGCTTGACGCGTTTGCCCGGCCCTCGGGTGCCAGCGACACCGCGCCCGTGACGCTGACGTCGGAGCAGGCGGTGGTGGCCTTCGACCGGTCTCACGCGGGGCAGCCGCTCGCGGTGCGCTACCCGGCCCAGGGCACCTTCCAGCTCTCCTATCCCTATGTGCTGACCGCCACGGGCGGGGTGACGCTCGCCGCGGCGAAGGCGTTCGACAGCGTACTGCGCTCGTCCTACACGAACGCCCTGATGCGCTACGACGGATTCCGCACCGGCACCGGGACGGCGGGCGTCTGGCCCGCCTCGTACGGGCTGGCCAACGCGGAGCCACCGCTGCTCAAGCCGGCCGGGCCGACCCAGGCCAGCAAGGAACTGCACACCTGGCAAGTTCTCGGCCTCGGATCGCGGTTCCTGGCCATCAACGATGTCTCCGCCGCGATGGCCACCCCGGTGGCCCCGGGTGGCCCGACCCTGGAGCAGGTGCTCGGGCGTACCTCGGCGGCCGGGATGAAGCGCTTCCCTGACAGCACCCAGATGGGCCTGTGGGTGTTCGCCAGCCACCTGGCCGGCGCCCTCCCTTATAAGCAGCTCGTGCCGATGGGCCCGCTGCCGGGCCAGTTCGGCGTGGTCACCCGCAGGCAGGCGATCCAGCACCTGGCCGCGCTCGGGAAGACGGCGCCGAAGGCTCCGGCAGCCCTCTACGGCACGCTGCTGGCCGCCTACAAGCAGATGGTCGCCGGTTATCAGCCGCAGTACGTCAACGACATCATCGTGCTGACCGCCGGAGTGGAGAACGACCCAAGCGACATCTCGGCGGGCACCCTGCTGCGCAACCTGCGTACGCTGGTCGACCCCCACCGCCCGGTGGAGATCCTGATGGTTGTCTTCGGCGTGCCGAAGGATCTCGGCGACCTGCAGCAGGTTGCCAAGCTAACCAACGGCAAGGTCTGGCCCGTCACCAGCGCGGCCCAGATACCGCAGATCTTCTACCGGGCCTTCGGGCGGCGCATCTGCCAGCCGCACTGCCCCAAGTGACCTTGCCCCCTGCGGGGGCGCCGCTGGGGGCACGAGGACGCCGGGGGCGCCCGCCGGCAGGCCGTGCGGCGCCATGCCAACCGGTCCGCGGGCGGGCCGCTGGAACGCCCGCGGAAGGGGCCCGGGAACGGCGGCCTGCGGGCCCGCGGGAGGCCCGAAAAAACCTCTGCGAAACTTCGCCACCAGATGTGAACCAAGCCGGTTTGTGGCGCGTCTTCTCTGTGAGGCCCGGCGAGAGCGGGGCGCCGGGCCTCATAAGGGACGTGTGGGGCCCGGCTAGAGCGGGGAGCCGGGCCTCATACCCCCCAAGGCTTGTGGCCCGGCGACAGCGGGGAGCCGGACCACAATAACTTGGGGCCTGGCCAAAGCGGGGAGCCAGGTCCCAAAGACTTGGGGTCCGGCGAAAGCGGGGCGCCGGACCCCAAAGAACTTGAGGCCCAGCGAAAGCGGGGCGCTGGGCCTCAGAAAGCATGGGGCCTGGCTTTGCGGGGAGCCAGGTCCCAGAAGACCTGGGATCCGGCCAGAGCGGGGAGCCGGACCCCAGCAGCTTGAGGCCCGGCGAAAGCGGGGAGCCGGGCCTCAAAGACTTGGGGCCCAGCCACAGCGGGGGGCCGGGCCCCAAGAATCCCGGAGGCGGCCTCCCGGCGGAGGACGCCTCTGTCATGTTCCGCCGTCCAGGAACTGATGGGCGCGCCCGATGAGCGTTTCGACCGCCTGCCCTTCCCGCTCGAACCCCTCGCCCACCGTCATGTGCTGCAAGAACCGGGCGTTGATACCTTCGAGCACCACGGCCAGCTTGAAGCAGCCGAACGCCATGTAGTACTCGAGCCTGGACAGGTCCCGGCCGGTGAGATCGGCGTAGCGGGCCGCGACCTGGTCCCTGGTGAGGAACCCGGGGCTGGTCGTCACCGCGTTCCCCATGGCGAGCGGCAGCAGGTCCTCCTCCCCCGCTTGCGTCCAGTAGACCAGGGACAGCCCGAGGTCGGCGAGAGGGTCGCCAAGGGTGGACATCTCCCAGTCCACGACCGCGGCGATCCGTGGTTCCGGCGCCGGCCTGATCAGCATGTTGTCGATACGGAAGTCCCCATGGACCAGGGTCCCGGCGGCACCCTCCGCCCCGGGCCCGTCCTCGGTGGGCAGCCCGGCGGCCAGCCGCTTGACGAGTTCGGCGTAGCCGGGCATCTCCCTGGTCACCGACAGGTCCCACTGCCGCTGCCAGCGGGCCAGCTGCCGGGCCATGTACCCCTCGGGCCTGCCGAAGCCCTCCAGTCCGACCGCGTTCACATCGAGCCCGTGGATCGTGGCGAGCATCGCGGCGAAGTTCTCACAAATCTGCCCGCCCTGAGCCGGGCTGAGCAGCCGCGCGTCCTCGCTGGTGCGGAAGACGACTCCGTCCACCCACTCCATCAGGTAGAACGGGGCCCCGAGGATCTCGGTGTCCTGGCAGAGCGCGACCGGGCGGGGCACCGGCACGGCGGTGCCGTGCAGCGCGGACAGGACGCGGTACTCCCTGGACATGTCGTGCGCGGTGGGCAGCACGTGGCCGAGCGGCGGCCTGCGCAGCACCAGGCGCGTCACCGGGGCATCCGGGCCCGTGGCGCCCGGGGCGCGGAACTCCAGCCGGTAGGTCAGGTTCGACCGGCCGCCAGCGATCAACTCGACCGTCAGGTCCGCTCCCGCGCCGGGAAGGCCGTTGTCGCCGATCCATCGCGCCAGCCCGGCCGTGTTCTCCACGCCGGGAACGCCGACATCGCCCATGCCGCTCCTTGCTGAGTCCGCTGGCCACCTGTCGCTCGCGGTGTCCTTGCATGATCCACGCTGAGGGCCGTGCCCGCCAGCCACCCCGGCCTTGCCCGAGGGCGATTGTGGTCACCGGCACTCCACCGCAAAAAAATGTGAGTGGAGCGCCCACCACCACAAATGCGGGCTGAGGCTTCCCGGATCCGTGCGGCCGGCGGGCAGGAGTTCGTCCGCTGAACCGACCGCGAGGCGAGTGAGACCGGCGACGGCTGGTCGGCGGCTGCGGGCGCGAGACGTTCCCGGGGCGAGATTAGGCTGGCCGCCGTGGCGCCCAAGCCAGTCAGCACCCAGCCGGTCATCATCCGGCCCTACCAGCCCGCCGACCTCGGCGCGCTGTACCGGGTCTGCCTGCAGACCGGCCGCGACGGCGGCGACGCGACCCCGCTCTACCGCGACCACAAGCTGCTCGGCCACGTCCACGCCGCCCCGTACGCGCTGTTCGAGCCGTCGCTTGCCTTCGTGGCCGAGGACGCGGCCGGGGTGGGCGGCTACGTCGTCGGCGCACTGGACACCCGTGACTTCGAGGCGCGGCTGGAGCGGGACTGGTGGCCGAAGCTGCGCGACCAATACCCCGAGCCCCCGGCCGGCGTTCCCAGGGACCTGTGGACCCCAGAGCAGGCCAAGGTGCACCTCATCCACCACCCCTGGCTGCCTCCCGGCGAGCTGGCCAGCCGGTACCCATCGCACCTGCACATCAACCTTGTCCCCCGGCTGCAGTCCGGCGGTCACGGCCGGCGGCTGATCAGCAGGCTGACCGACGAGTTGCGACGGCACGGCTCGTGCGGGGTGCACCTGGGCGTCCGCCCCGCCAATGTGCGCGCGATCGGCTTCTACCGCCACGTCGGCTTCACCCAACTCCCCGGAACCGACGCCGTCTTCTTCGTCATGGACCTGACCAGCTGAGCCCACAGGGCCATCCCGCACCCGCCACGGTCGGCCGCGCTCCGACGGCACCGGCCTCGCCGATTCGCAATTGTCATGGTTGGCGCAACCATCACATTCTTTGGTCATGGTTGCGCCAACCATGACATTCGGGCCGGGCGGAGAGCAGGCTCATGCGGCCGCTGGTGCGGTGGTGACTGCTGAGATGGCGGCTGCCCCCGCAGCGTTTGTGGGCGATTACGCCAACGACCACATTCTTTGGTAGGCGTTGGCGCCAACGACCACAAACCTGCCTGGTCCGGGAGGCGGTCGGGGGCTGGCCGGGAGACGGTCGGGGGTGGCCGGGAGGTGGTCAGGGGCTGGTCAGGATTCCGGCGAGGATCTCGCAGCCGCGGGTTACATCGGCGAGCCGGGCGCCGCCGTAGCCGAGGACCAGGCCGTTCCTGGTCACCGGCCCGGCGAAGTAGCGCTCCAGCGTGGCCACCGCCACCCCGCGCTCCGCGGCGGCCGCGGCGACCTCGGCGGCGGGCTGGCGGGTTTCCAGGATTATGTGCATGCCCGCCTCGTCACCCAGCAGCCGCCCGGCGCCCCCGCCGTGGAAGGCCGCGGCCATCGCGGCACGGCGGCGCGCGTAGTCATGCCGCATCCGCCTGATGTGCCGTTCCAGCGCACCGGTGGTGATCATGCTGAGCAGCGCGCCCTGAGCGGGCCCGGACGCCCAGTCTCCCAGTGTGCTGCCGGCCTCGGCGAGCCGTGCGGCCAGCCCGGGCGACGCGGCCAGCCAGCCGATCCGCATCGCCGGGGTGAGGATCTTCGTGGTGGTTCCCAGGTACACCACGACCTCCGGGTCCATGCCGAACAGGGCCGGCAGCGGCGCGACGTCGTACCGGAACTCGCCGTCGTAATCGTCCTCGGCGATCAGCGTGCCGGTGTCCCTGGCCCAGGCGGTCAGGGCGCGCCTGCGCGGCACGGACAGCCGGGCACCGAGCGGATACTGATGAGCCGGTGTGACGTAGACAAGCCTGAGCCGGCCCGGCAGCGCGTCCACCCGCAGGCCACCGGAGTCCACCGGGCACGGCACCACCCGCAGCCCGTGTGCGGCGAACACGGCCCGGGCGGACGGGTATCCCGGCTCCTCCACGCCCACCTGATCGCCCGGCCGCAACAGCGAGGCAAGCAGGCCGAGGCTCCCGGCAACGCCGCGGGTCACCACGACCTGGCCGGCGGAGCAATGCACGCCCCGGCTGCGCCGCAGGTACCCGGTGAGGGCGGTGCGCAGGTCGGCGCGGCCGCGCGGGTCCGGCAGGTCACCGGTGACCCCGTCGCCCGCACTCCGCCAGGCACGACGCCACGCCGCGCCGTCGATCCCCTCCGTCCACGCGATCCCGGGGCGCAGGTCGATCATCGAGGTGCCGGCGAGCTCGAACAGCCCGTCCCGCGCCCCCCGGCCCGGCTCCGGCGGCGGGACAGGTTCCGGCTTCCCTCTGGTGGCCGGGCGCCCCAGTGCCCCGTCCGCGACGAACGTGCCCGAGCCATGGCGCCCTTCCACCCACCCCTCGGCGAACAACTGGGCGTAGGCGGCGGTGACCACGGTCCGGCTGACCCCGAGAAGCACGGCGAGCGTCCTGGTCGACGGGAGCCGCTCGCCGGTGGCCAGGCGGCCGTCCGCCAGGGCGTCGCGAAGCTGCCCAGCGATCTGCGAAGTCAGCGCATCCGGGCCGTCCCGGTCGGCTGCCAGCGGCAGCTCCAGCGTTCGGCGCGCCATAGTGGTCCTCAAATTAGCCACGAAAGTGGCTATCATTAAGTAGCCACTTTCTGGCTATCCTAGGCCTCATGACCACGCAGAGCCAGACGCTGTCCGCGACCGAGCGCACCCGGCTGCGCCGTCACTCCGAGCGCGGCAAGACCGAGTACGCCGACCTGCTCGCCGTCCTCGACGCCGGGATGATCTGCCACCTCGGGGTGGTCGTCAACGGCGTGCCACTGGTGCTGCCCACCGCCTACGGCCGTATTGGCGACACCATGTACCTGCACGGGTCCTCCGCCAACCGGAGCCTGCACGCGGCGGACGGGAACGAGGTCTGCGTCACGGTCACCCATCTCGACGGGCTGGTCTGCGCCAGGGCCGTGTTCAGCCATTCGGTCAACTACCGGTGC
>Ga0306925_10007024_pt1 | contig 10537 bp, 9 predicted proteins | sample flu12Cox44000176_FD_203755 | JGI IMG/M metagenome (GOLD analysis project Ga0306925, IMG submission 203755) | Lab enrichment of tropical soil microbial communities from Luquillo Experimental Forest, Puerto Rico - flux8day.12C.oxic.44.000.176 (v2)... | ecosystem: Environmental > Terrestrial > Soil... | reverse complement strand
GCCATAAGGCTGGGCGTCATCTTGCTCGCCGCGACGATGATGTCGCCCTCGTTCTCCCGGTTGGCGTCGTCGACGACGACCACCGGGCGGCCGGCCGCGACGTCGGCGACGGCCCGCTCGACGCTGTCCAGCCGGGTGCTGACGGCGGGCGCGGGCGCATCGCCGCTGGCCGGGGCGCCGTCGGCGGGGGGGCTACCGTTGGCTGCGGCACCGCTATTGGCTGCAGAACGGCCGTGGGCCGGGGAACCGCCGTGGGCCGGGACGCCGGGGCCCGGCGCCGCGCCGGCCGGCGGGGTGACGCCGATCATGGCCGCACCGCCGGTTCCTGGCCGGCCAGCAGCCGCTCGACGTACTTCCCGATCACATCGACCTCCAGGTTGACGCCGCTGCCCGGCTGGGCGCGGCCCAGCGTGGTTCCTGACAGCGTGGCGGGGATCAGGCTGACCTCGAACCAGGGCGGCTCACCGTCGCGGCCGCCGCCCACCGCGGAAACGGTCAGGCTCACCCCGTCGACGGCGACCGAGCCCTTTTCCACGATGTACCGGGCCAGGCTGGGGGGGATGGCGATTCGCACCACGTCCCAGTGCTCGGCCGGACAGCGCGACACGATGGCGGCGACGCCGTCCACGTGGCCCTGCACCATGTGCCCGCCGAGACGGCCGCCGAGGCGGAGCGGGCGTTCCAGGTTGACCGGCGAGCCGGGCGCCAGCGCACCGAGCGCCGTGCGGCGCAGGGTCTCGGCCATGACGTCGGCGGTGAAGGTGGAGCCGGAGGTGGCGGTGACGGTGAGGCAGACCCCGTTGACCGCGATGGAATCGCCCTCGCCCGCGTCTTCGGTGACCCGGGGCCCGCGCACCGTCACGGTGGCCGCCCCGGCGTGCCTGTCGATCGCGACGACCTCGCCGCGCTCCTCCACGATCCCGGTGAACATCCGCGTTCCCTCCTCGGGTCCCACGGCCCCGGGGTACGCGCGGATGCGCGGGCGCGGCTGCCCCCGGCCAAGACCGGGCGGGCCGCGCGCGTGCTGCCTCCCATCCGGACTTTCACCGTCGGTCCCGGAGTTCCACCGGGTCAGCCGGCCACTGGCGCTGGGCGCCTTTGGCCGGGTCGCGGACTGTCACCGCCGGCTCGGAGTTTCACCGACCCCGGAGCACGCTCTTGTCTCCACAACCAGTGTGCCACGAACCGTATTCCGGTCGGACACCCAGAGCCCGCCCGGAGGCCACTGCGGCCACGCCACCCGGGGCCTGCCCCGGACGCCATTCGGCCGCGGCACCCAGGGCCTCCCCGGACGCCGGTCCCCCATGCCCCTGGCCTGACCCCGCGCGCCGGGCGGTGTCAGCCGCTGGCGTGGCCGGGTTTCGGCTGCCCGCGGGCTTCGGCGATGCGCCGGCCCAGGAACTCCCGTTCCGCGTCGTTCTCGGTGAGGGCGAGCGCGGCCCGGTACGCCTGCACGGCATCCTCGTCCCGCCCGAGGCGGCGCAGCAGGTCCGCCTTGGCGGCGGGCAGGTAGCGGTAGTCGGCCAGCCGCCCGTCGTCCTCCAGCTCCTGGATCTGCGCCAGCCCGGTTTCCGGCCCCTCGGCCAGCGCCAGTGCGACCGCCCGGTTAAGGGCCACGACGGGAGATGGCCACACCTCGAGCAGCACGTCGTAGAGCTTGACGATCTGCCGCCAGTCGGTCTCCGCGTAGCTTGGCGCTTCGGCGTGCAGGGCGGCGATCGCGGCCTGCACCCCGAACCGCCCGGGGCACCCGCCCCGGAGCGCGCCCGGCACCAGCGCGGTCCCCTCGGCGATCATGTCCCGGTTCCAGCGGGACCGGTCCTGCTCCGCCAGCAGCAGCAGCCGCCCGCTGGCGTCGGCGCGGGTCGCCCGGCGGGCGTCGGTCAGCAGCAGCAGGGCCAGCAGCCCGCGCACCTCGCGTTCATCGGGCATGAGCGACTGCAGCATCCGCGCCAAGTCAAGAGCGCGCTCAACGAGATCGGCGCGGACCACGTTCTCCCCGGCCGGCGCGGTGTGGCCGGTGGTGTAGAGCAGGTGGACCACGGTGAGCACCGCGTCGAGGCGGTCGGGAAGCTCGGCGAGGCCGGGCACCCGGTAGGCGATCCGGGCCGCCGAGATCTTCTTCTTGGCCCGGGTCACCCGGGCGGCCATCGTCGGTTCCGGGACCAGGAAGGCCTGCGCGATCTCGGTCGTGGTCAGCCCGCACACCAGCCGCAGGGTGAGCGCGACCTGCGCCTCCCGGGCCAGGGCGGGATGACAGCAGGTGAACACGAGCCGGAGCCGGTCGTCGGGGATCACATCGTCCTCCCCCGGTGCCGGCGCGGGCGGGGCGGAGCCCGCGACCGGCGGGGCGGGCTCGATCAGCAGCGGGAGCTTGCCGCGCAGGGTCTTGTCGCGCCGTAGCGCGTCGATGGCGCGCCGCCGGGCCGCGGTGGTCAGCCAGGCGCCGGGGTTGCGCGGCACGCCCTGCCGGGACCACGCGTCCAGGGCGGCCACGTAGGCGTCCTGGACGCATTCCTCGGCGAGATCGATGTCGCCGGCGACGCGCGCCGTCGCGGCGAGCACGAAGGCCCACTCGCGACGGTGCGCGTCGGCGACGGCGGCGGCGGAGCCGGTGCCCGGCTGGGCCCGCCCCCGGTGACCCCCGGCCCGGGGCCGGCCGTCGTCCCTCGCTGCCGGGTTCGCGTCCACCGCGCTCCGCCGCCGCGCGCTGCTCACCCCTCTTGGAAGACCATGATCGGCCGGACCTCAACGCCGCCGAACCGCGCGGGGGTCAGCTTGGCGATGTCGAGCGCGTGGTCGAGGTCGCGCGCCTCGATCAGGTAGTAGCCGCCCAGCGCCTCCTTGGTCTCGGTGAAGGGCCCGTCGGTCACGACGTCGCCGCGGATGGTGGTCGCCGTGGAGGTCGGCTGGAGGGCGTTACCGGCGACGAGCTTGCCGCCCTTCTCCCCCACCTGCTGCGCGAAGCGGTTGTGCGCGTCCATGACCTCCTGGAACACATTTGGTGACGCGGTGGCGTAGCCGTTCTCGTCCTCGTAGATCAGGATCAGGTATTCGGCCATGACGGATGTCCTTCCGGTGTCTTGGTGGAGCCATCACTACCCCGACGATCGGTGCCGCCCGGGATCGACATTCCCCCGTGAGATTTTGTGATCGGTCAGTGGGCCCAGGCCGCGCGGGCGGTGGCCCGTTCGGCCTGGGCGCGCAGCGCCTGGACCGCCGCGGCGCGGTCGTCGGCATCGTAGACGGCCGAGCCGGCCACGAAGACGTCCGCCCCGGCGTCCGCGCACCGCTCGATGGTCTCCTCGCTCACCCCGCCGTCCACCTGCAGCCAGACTGAGCCGCCGTGCCTGGCCGCGAGCTCGCGGGCACGGCGCAGCTTCGGCAGCACCAGGTCCAGGAAGGGCTGGCCGCCGAAGCCCGGCTCCACCGTCATGAGCAGCAGCATGTCGATCTCGGGCAGCAGGTCGGCGTACGGCTCGACCGGGGTGGCGGGGTTGATCGCCAGCCCGGCGCGGGCGCCGGCCGAGTGGATCATCCGCAGCAGCCGGACCGGCTGGTTTGCGGCCTCCGCGTGCACGGTGACGTTGCGCGCCCCGGCCTCGGCGTAGGCCGGCGCCCAGCGGTCGGGATCGGTGATCATCAGGTGGCAGTCCAGCGGCAGGCCGGTGTGCTTGAGCAGCGACTCCACCACCGGCAGCCCGATGGTGAGGTTCGGCACGAAATGGTTGTCCATGACGTCCACGTGCAGCCAGTCGGCCACCCCCGCGACCGCCTCGGCCTCGCTGGCGAGCCGGGCGAAGTCGGCGGACAGGATGCTCGGCGCCATCTGGACGGCCATAGCGCCGAGTCTAAACGGCGGGCCACGCCCCGCGCGGGTTGCGCCGGGAGTGAAACGCGGCTCACGCCTGCGGGCCGGCGTGAGCGGGAGCCGGTAAGGTGCGGCGCGTGACGCCAATGGCGGGAGGGCACGCGATGCCAGCGGCGGGAGATTGTCACCGCCGGGCGCTACCGTTCGATCACACCTGCCACCGCCAGCCGCCCGGGACGGAGGACTCTGCGTGGATTCCGTAGCGGACCCTCTGCTCGCCCGCGTGCGCAAGCTGCTGGCCAAGGCCGAGAACGCCGGCGTCACCCCGGCCGAAGCGGAGGCCCTGACCGCCAAGGCGGCGGAGCTGATGGCGAAGTACGGCATCGACCGCGCGCTGCTCGCCGCCGAGCGGCCCGAGACCGACCGCCCGGCCGACCGGGTCATCGATGTCGGCAATCCCTGGGCCCGGGTCCAGGCGCACCTGCTGTGCGGGCTGGCGTCCGCGCTCCGCTGCCAGTGCGTCATCCTTCCCCGGCCCGGCCCCGGTTCCCGGATCCATGTCTTCGGCTATTCATCCGACATCGAGCGCACCGACGTCCTCTACACGTCCCTGCTGGTCCAGATGTGGCAGGGCCTGGCCGCCGCGCAGGTCCCCGACTGGAGCCGGAGCCAGCGGGCCTGGCGGCGGAGCTGGCTGCTGGGCTTCGCGGCCGCGGTGATCGCCCGCGTCCGCGCCGCCGAGGACGAGGCCACCCGCCGGGCGACCGCCCCGGCGGCCGGGTCCGGGTCACGGACGTCGCTGGTCCTGGCCGACCGCACCCGGGTCATCCGCCACAACATCGAGCAGGCCTACCCCATCACCCGCAAGTCCCGGGTGACCTACAGCGGCAACGGCTACGGGGCCGGGTACACGCAAGGCCAGCGGGCCGACATCGGGACCGCCCGCCTGCGCCGTAACTCCGCCCGCGCCCTCACCGGGTGAGCTGCTGAGCCCGCTGATACGACAGGCCGAGCAGGACTCCGATGTCGCGGACGCGTGTTACCTGGGCTATCAGCCACCCGGGTGGCGCTGGAGCAGGGCGAGGAAGATGGCGTCGGTGCCGTGCCGGTCCGGCCAGAACTGCGCGTACCTGCCGTCCGGCCCCGGGCAGCGCAGGCCGGGCACTTCGGCGAGCACGGCGGGCGCGTCGAGCACGGTCACGTCGCCGCGCCCGCGCAGGACGTCGCCCACGACCCCGCGCGTCTCGTCCAGGTGCGGCGAGCAGGTCACGTAGGCGACCGCGCCGCCGGTGCGGGCGGCGTCCAGGGCCGTGGCCAGCAGCCGCCGCTGCAGGCCGGCCAGGCGCGCCACGTCCGCCGGTGACTTGCGCCAGCGCGCCTCCGGGCGCCTGCGCAGCGCGCCGAGGCCCGAGCACGGCACGTCGGCGATCACCCGGTCGAACGACGCGGGCCGCCACGCGGGCGCGGTGCCGTCGGCCACGACCACCCCGGCCTCCCCGGTGACGGCCGCCCGCACCAGCCGTGCCCGGTGCAGGCGGACGTCGGCGGCGAGCAGCCGGGCGCCGCCGCCGGCCGCCAGCCCGGACAGCAGCCGGGCCTTGCCGCCGGGCCCGGCGCACAGGTCGAGCCAGCGCCGGTCCGGGGTTCCCACGTCCACCCGGGTGAGCGCGAGCGCGGCCAGCTGGCTGGCCTCATCCTGCACCGCCGCGCGGCCCTGGCCGACCGCCCCGACCGCGGCCGGGTCGCCGACCTCCAGATAGGCGCCAAACGGGGACCAGCGAGCCGGCCCTGCCCCGGCGGCGACGAGTTCTTCCTGGGACGCGAGCCCGGGCACCGCGCACAGGGTGACCCGGGGCCGGCCCGCGGACGCGGCCAGCACCGCCTCGGTCCGGCCGAGCCCAGTCGCCGCGTCCTCGCCGAGTGAGGCGGCGAAGGCAGCGACGATCCAGGCCGGATGGCTGTAGCGGAGCGCCAGGTGGCCGACGGGGTCGGCGGCCCGGTCGGGTGCGGTCGCGGCGATCCAGGACTCCAGGTCGCGGGAGGCCACCCGGCGCAGCACGGCGTTGACGAAACCCGCCGGACCCGGCCCGGCGACCTCCCGGGCCAGGTCCACCGACGTGGCTACGGCCGCGTGCGCGCCGACCCTGGTCGCGAGCAGCTGGTGCGCCCCGAGCCGGAGCACGTCCAGCACGGGCGGGTCGATCTGGCCGAGACCGCGGGCGCTGCAGGCGGCGATCACCGCGTCATAGGTGCCCTGCCCGCGCAGCGTGCCGTAGCTGAGCTCGGTGGCCAGGGCGGCGTCACGCCCGGTCAGCCCCTGCTCGTGCAGCAGGGCGGGCAGGAGCAGGTTCGCGTACGCGTCACGCTCGCGCACCGCGCGCACGACCTCGAAGGCCACCAGCCGGGCCGGGCCGACGCGCCGACGGGCGGCACCCCCGGACCCACGGCCCCGGCCACCCCGGGCGGGCGCTCGCTGGCCCGCGCGCGGGCTCCGGGCGGCGCCGCCGCGGGAGCCCGGCTTACCGCCACTGCGGGAGCCGGGCTTGTCGCCGGCCCGGGCGCCAGGCTTGTCGCTTTCGCGGGAGCCGGGCTTGTCGCCGGCCCGGGCGCCAGGCTTGTCGCTTTCGGGGGAGCCGGGCTTGTCACCGGCCTGGGTGCCAGGGTTGTCGCTTTCGGGGGAGCCGGACTTGTCACCGGCCCGGGTGCCAGGCTTGTCGCCGGCACGGGATCTGGTCGTGTCACCCGCATGCGCCGCCGGGGACCGGCCTGCCCCGGCCCCGGGGCCTCGCGTCATGTCAGCTGAAGGCCAGCGGCGGCTGGCCCGCCCCGGCCCGGTCCAGGTGCAGCCCGCGCGCCCACTCGGCGGCGGCCATCCGCCGCTTGCCGGGCGGCTGCACGTCACCCAGCTCGACCGGGCTAGTGGCGGTCCCGGCGAACACCCCCGCCCGCCCGGCCCACAGCTGCCCGGGAGCGAGCGGTCCGGCGTCCGCGGGCGGCGCGGGACCGCCGCCCGCGCCACCGGACGGGAGCGGCCGCACCGGCCAGAGCTTCACCCGGGTATCCCCCAGCATCGTCCACGCCCCGGGCGCGGGGGTGCAGGCACGGATCTGGCGGCCGACCGCTGGCGCGGGGGCTCCCCAGCGCACCCGGGCATCGTCCGTGGTGATCTTGGGCGCGAAGCTGACCCCGTCGGCCGGCTGCGGCCGCGGCTCCAGCTGCCCCGCCTCGATGCCGTCGAGCGTGGCGACCAGCAGGCTGGCGCCGGATTCGGCGAGCCTGGCCAGCAGGTCGCCGGCGGTGTCCTGCTCGCCGATGGGCTCGGTCACCACCCCGTACACCGGGCCCGCGTCAAGCTCCGCGACCATCCGGAACGTGGTGGCCCCGGTGATGTCGTCCCCGTGCGCGATGGCGTGGGCCACCGGCGCCGCCCCCCGCCAGGCGGGCAGCAGCGAGAAATGCAGGTTCACCCAGCCCTGCCGGGGAATCTCCAGGGCGGCCCGCGGGATCAGCGCCCCGTACGCGGTGACCGGGCAGCAGTCCGGCGCGAGTTCACGCAGGCGCCGCTGGAAGCCCTCGTCGCGGGGGGTGGCGGGCTTGAGCGCCTCCAGGCCGAGCTCGGCCGCCCGCTCCGCGACCGGGCTGGGCCCGACCCGGCGCCCGCGGCCAGCCGGGGCATCCGGGCGGGTGATGACCGCCGCCACCTCATGCCGCGACTTGAGCAGCGCGTCAAGAGAAGGCACCGCGGCCGCCGGGGTTCCGGCGAACACCAGACGCATCGTTAGGCCGTGTCCTGTCTCGCGCGCGGCACCGGGCGCGCCGCCGTCACCCGCACCTCAGAACGCCTTGCCCCAGGTGCGGTGCGGCGAGACCTTGACCTGTTGAGCCGACTCCCCGAACCATTCCGCCTCGCGGATCTCCTTCATGGCCAGCTTCCGGGTGACCGGGTCGAGCCGGTCGATGAACAGCACGCCGTCCAGGTGATCCGTCTCATGCTGAACGCATCGGGCCAGGTGACCGGTACCCTCCAGGGTGACCGGCTCGCCGTGCATGTTGAAGCCCTTGGCCACGGCGCCGTAGGCCCGTTTGGTGGGGAAGGCGAGGCCGGGGAACGACAGGCACCCCTCGTCGTCGGTCTCCTCCTCGGCCGACAGCTCGAGGGACGGGTTGATCAGATGACCCAGCTGCTCGTCCACGTGGTAGGTGAACACGCGCAGGCTCACCCCGATCTGCGGCGCGGCCAGGCCCACGCCGGGCGCGTCCAGCATGGTGTCGGTCAGGTCCTTGACGAGCCTGCGGAGCTCGGCGTCGAAGGTCGTGACCGGGTCGGCCGGGGTGCGGAGCACCGGATCGCCGAAGATGCGGATCGGCTTGACGCTGATGGCGGCACCGTCCCTTCACGCTCCCTGTCCTGAACCCCCGTGCGGAGCACTACCAAGTCTATGTAGTCCGGCCCAGGTAGTCGGCCTGGTCCAGGCGGCGTTGCGCGGGGCGTGAGGCTACGCGCCGGTGTCCTGCCCCGCCACCGGCGAGCGGGCCTTGAACGCCGCCTTGCGGGCCGCCCTGGCCACCGCCGGGTCCGGGTGGTGATCGCTGAGAGCGGTCAGCAGGTCGGTCACGCCCGGATGGCTGACCTCCCACAGCCCGGCGACCAGCTCCGCCTGCGCCTCGGGTGTGACGTCGGGCAGAAGTTCCGCGACCACGTCCCGAGGGTCGGCCTCCTCGAGCAGCCCCGCCCCCAGGTCCACGAGCAGCCACGCCCGGTCGCCCGGGCCCAGGTCGGCCTCTTCCCCGTGCTCGTGCAGCCACACCGCCGCGTGAGCATGCAACACCGGGTCGTCCAGCGCGGCGCGCACCGCCGGCACCGCGTCCGTGCCGATCCTGTCCAGCACCGCGAACCCTGCGCCGCGCAGGCCGGGCGACCCGCGGCCGGCCGCGTCGATCAGCTCGCGGGCCGCCTCGTCGCTGGGCCGCACGGCCAGCCAGGCGGCGATCTCCGCCTCGCCGTCCTCGACGTCGCAGTTGGCCAGGGTGGCCAGCAGGGCAGCCGCGTCGCCGCGGGCGCCGCCGCCCAGCACCGGCACGTGCCAGCCCTGGGCCCGCAGCCGCCGGTGGACCCCCCACACACCAAGCCGGGACAGCGTCACGGTCAGCCCGCCGGCCGCCTCATCCGTATCCGTGCCCAGCTCCACCACGCCGAGGTCGGCCAGCGCCTCCAGCGCCGAGGACAGGCCCGCCGCCTGGTCCTGCTCCGGGTCACCGCCCGGGTAGGCGGGGTGTGGATGGTGTGCCCCGCTGCCCGCGGCCGCCACGAACGCCTCGAACAGCGCGTCCATCTTCACCGGCCCGCCGACCGTGTACAGGGCGGTCGCCATGCCGTCCAGGTCCTCGGCGGCGAGCATCAAGGTGAGGGCCTCGTCCCAGACCGTGAGCATTTCCTCCGCGTCGCCGAAGGCCAGCACGTCGACCCGGCGGCCAGCGCGGGCCCGGCCGCCGACCGCCTCCAGCATCCCGGTGCGAGCGGCGACGCGCCAGGCCGCGTCGAGCTCGCCCGGCGCCAGTTCCAGCTTGGTCATGGCCGCGGCCGCGTCAGCCGCCGTCAGCCGGCCGTCGCCGGTGAGCCGCCGCCCGGCCGGCATCAGCCAGCGGGCCACCTCCCGGGCGGCCCGCAGGAGCGGCGCCACCCGCGCCGACCCCGCCAGTTCCTCCCGTGGCGCCAGCCGCACCGGCGGCAGCCGCGGCGCCTCGCGGGCCCGCTCACCGCCGTCCGCGCCACGCGGGGCACCCGGCTGCCTGCCGCCGGCCGCATCGGTCCCGGCCGACCCGGCCGAGTCAGCGGTTCCGGCTGGCCCGGCCGATGCCGCGGATCCAGCCAGCCCAGCCTGCCCGGCTGACGCCGCGGACCCACTCGCCCCATCCTGTCCGGCCGCCCCGGCTGCGCCGCTTGCCTCGGGCACGCCCGGGCGGGATCGCGTAGTCCGTCGTGAGGTGGCCACCCCAGCACCCTACGACCTCCGGCGACCAATTCAGATCAGCTCGGCTGGGTCCAGCTGCACCCGGACCGGGCCCGGGTCCTTGCGGGCGCTGCGCACCGCCTGTGCCGCCCGCAAGGCCGCTGCGAGGGGGATTGACGCGGATCGGGGCGCCCGGACCAGTGCCCGCACCTGCGGGCCCAGCGCTTCATCCGCCCCACTGTCTACGCTGAACACATTATCCTCTTTTACCCCGGCAGTATCACCAGCCCCGGGAGTTCTTCTGTGTCTGTCCTGCACCGGGGCGTCGGCGTCGAGCTCGATCGGCCCGAGGACGTCGGCCTCCGGCGGGAGCACGGCCGCCGCCAGGAACCCGGCCACCGCCCGCTCCTGGCCGGACAGGGCGGCCATCCGCACGGCAGGCGGGAACCCCAGCGCCTCGCGCTCGGCCAGCTCCCTTTCGGCGTGCGTCACTGGATCCCAGCGGATCAGCGCCTGCACCACCGGCAGCCCCGCCTCGGCGACCACCGCCACGGCACCGCCGGACGCGCCCGGCCTGACCAGCGCGGCCGCGTTCAGCCAGCGGCGCAGCGCCTCCTCGGCCGCGCGCAGGCTGGGCCTGCCGAGCAGCACCCACCCGTCCAGCAGAACGGCTGCCGCGTACCCACCGTCGGCCCGCGGCTCGGCCCCGGGGGTGGCGACCACCAGCGCCGGCGACGCCGGCATCGCCGCGACGACCGTGGCTCCGCCCGACACC
>Ga0306925_10007022_pt1 | contig 10538 bp, 5 predicted proteins | sample flu12Cox44000176_FD_203755 | JGI IMG/M metagenome (GOLD analysis project Ga0306925, IMG submission 203755) | Lab enrichment of tropical soil microbial communities from Luquillo Experimental Forest, Puerto Rico - flux8day.12C.oxic.44.000.176 (v2)... | ecosystem: Environmental > Terrestrial > Soil... | reverse complement strand
TTAATTAGCGCTTTTTTTAACACCTGAGTTGAAGGAATGGTTAGCTCAGCGGCTAGAAGCCGAGGCGAGTAGCGGCCGTTATGTGTACCCTCAACCATCCCACCGCACGCAAAACTGACGTGGGGTAGGGACCGCTAGAAGCGGTGACACACCAGTCAATTAAAGCCAACCTGGCTTAGCTTGCTGCCGCTGCATCGTGTTCGGTGTGACCGAGCGTGCCCTGCTGGCCGTATTCCTTCAACTTGTTGTGCAGCGTCTTGAGGCTGATGCCGAGAATCTCGGCCGCGCGCGTCTTATTGTTGTGCGTGGCCTCAAGGGTCTTCAGGATCAGCAAGCGCTCGGCTTCGTCGACGGTGGTGCCGACGCCAAGATGGACGGAGTTCGCATCGTGCACGGGCACGCGCGCGATGCTCTTTCCAAATCCGGGCGGAAGGTGTTTCGCTTCAATCGTCGCGCCCGAGCAAATGATGACCGCGCGTTCGAGTGTATTGCGAAGCTCGCGCACGTTGCCAGGCCATGAATGTGCCTGGAATGCTCCCATCACACCTTCGTCGACGCCAGCGACCGAACGGTTGTGCTTCTCGTTCATGTCGGTGACGATGGCGTGGACCAGGTCCGGCAAGTCCTGCATGTGTTCGCGCAACGGCGGCATGTGCAGGTTGAAGACGTTCAGGCGGTAGAAGAGATCGTTACGCAACTCGCCGCGAGCGACCGCTTCCTCGGGAGGTTTGTTTGTGGCAGCGAGCACACGAACATCGACGTTGGTCTCGCCTTTCGCGCCGAGCCGCCGCAGCTTGCGGTCTTCGAGCACCCGCAGCAGCTTGGCCTGGGTTGCGATCGGCATCTCGCCGATTTCATCGAGCAGAAGGGTTCCACCTTCGGCGAGTTCAAAGCAGCCGGTGCGGCGCTCGAGTGCCCCAGTAAAGGCTCCTTTTTCGTGGCCGAAGATTTCGCTTTCGATAAGAGTCTCGGGAATCGCGGCGCAGTTGATCGCTACGAACGGCTTGCCCTTGCGATTGCTGAGGGAATGAATGGTTCGGGCGACGAGCTCCTTCCCGGTTCCGCTTTCGCCGGTGATGAGAACAGATGCGGTACTGGGCGAAACCATTTCGACCAGGCGAAAGATCTCCAGCATCTGTTTCGACGATCCGACTAACGAACCTAGTACACCCACATCCCGCAACCTTCGGCGATTTGCTTCCAGCTCGCGCTCGGTGCCGCGCAAGCGGGAGGCATTTTGTAAGATGTTGCGCAGTCGTGTGGGATTGACGGGTTTCTCGATGAAATCGAAGGCCCCGCGCTTCATCGCGGAAACAGCCGCATCGACGCTGCCCAACGCGGTTAGCAGGATGACAGCGACCTGCTGCGGAGCCTGGGCAATCTTCTCGAGCAACTCCATGCCGTCCATGCGGGGCATCTTCAGGTCGGTGATCACGATGGCCGGCTCCCAGGACTCTACTTTTGCCAACCCTTCGACGCCATCTTCGGCGGTTTCCGCCTGGTAGCCCCAGGCTCGCACTAATTCAGCAAGCCCGGTTCGCTCGTTCTCCTCATCTTCGACGATCAGTACTTTTTCCTGGCTCATATTGAATGACTGCCTCTTGGGAGAACCGTCGGCGACGCGATGCTGATCACGAACAGACGGCCCGCGTGATGCTGGTGATCCATTAATCTAGCATTGAATTGGCTCGGGCCTCCGGAAGGGAGATTGGGCGACAAGGTGGCTTCCCACTAAGGTACCACTTTGTGCCCCATGGTGGCCAAGTGTTAGCCCCGTGCAACCAATTTTTGTTGGGCAAGCGAAAGCGGTTTGATGCGCCGAGTCGCAACCGACGCTCGCAGGGTCAAACGGCACGACGATGTTCGAGGGGTCCTGGGTTGTGTGCGACGCGCGAAATCAGTGGCCCGAACGCGATTCAGCAGCACTTGGTGCATTCGCAAACAGCAACGTGTCTCACGTTGTGGCACACGCGATCATGACGATGGAGTCCCCAAACGGACACCGATGTGAAACTTGGATCGCATGAAACTTTGGTGCTGAGGTGGGAAGGATTTTTAGTTTTCCTTTAGTGAATTGCGGTTCAATGATGTAGGATGCTTGCATCAGCAGTTTGGCCGTGTCCTCGGGGTGTGCGGTCCTTAGGTCAGGTTTGTGGATTGAAGTGTCGGGTAAATGAGCCTGAGCGAGACAGCCCGGAAGCTGGTTATAAAGTCAGTAAACAACGGAAAACAGTAGTTTTGTATATCAACTCCGTTGCTGTACAATCGGGAGCTGTCAAATCGCAGGCAGCGCTTTCCTGCACCTGATTAAGTTCAACCATGAACCCAGTAGGCCACTTTGCTGACGGTACTGCTAGTTCCGGAGGATTAAGAATGGCTTTTTGTGATGGAGTCCCGAAACGCGTTGTAGCGACAACGATCGCGCTTGCGTTTGCTGTGGTTCTGTTGGGCTCTTTTGCCGCAGCGCAAGTTACACTACAGCCGAGAGCCGAGATCTTCGGTGGCTATTCATGGCTGCATCCGAATGGCTACGTTGACTGGGGAAAGGTTCCTGACATCGCTCACGGATGGAATGCTTCCAGCACATTTTATCTCCCCAACGTCCATAATCTGGGCGTAATCGTGGATGGCAGCGGCCACTACAACAGCACATTCTCAAACGTGGGACTGGGCTTGGTGGGCCTACAGTACAAGTGGCATACAGAGCAGTTCTCGCCATTCGTTCACGTCTTGGCTGGCGCTTCGCACATCAGCCCGGCCGGCCTGCATTCGGAGTATAAGGGCACGGTGGGTGCCGGCGGTGGTTTCGACCTGACGCTAACGAATTTCATCTCGCTACGAATCGCACAAGCCGATTACCTCTATACCAGCTACAGTCCGGGGGTTTTCACGGGACACAGCTCGACTTGGAACATGGTTCGACTGTCGGCGGGCGTAGTTTTCAATTTGGGCAACTACTACACTGCGCCACTATCGGCAACTTGTACGGCGAACCCGACCACGCCGGTGTTCGCGGGTGATCCGGTGACCGTTACAGCGGCGGGCACCAACTTCAGCCCGAAGCACACGCTTACCTACGCATGGACTACGACCGGCGGCAAGCTGGCGAGTCCCAGCACCGCGACCTCTCAGATCGATACGACGGGACTGCAGCCGGGCAGCTACACGGCCAATGCCACCATCACCGATCCGAAGTTTAAAAAGAACAACTCGGCGAGCTGCTCCACCAGCTTCACGGTGAAGCCGTTCACACCGCCGAACGTCACCTGCTCGGCGAATCCGACGACCGTGAAGTCGGGTGAGACTTCCACGATCACGGCAACCGCGACGAGCCCGGATGGTGCGACGATCACCAATTATGCATACAGCGCCTCGGCCGGTACGATTACCGGCAACGGCCCAACGGCCACTCTGAACACGGCGGGTCTGCCGGGTTCGACGGTCACCGTGACGGTCACCGCAACCGATTCGCACGGGCTAACCGGAACCTGCACAACGCAGGTTGGCGTGGTTGAGGAAATCAAGTGCGTCAACATCGAGGATTGGGGCGAGTGTACCTTCGAGAAGGATCCGAAGCGCCCGTGGCGTGTTGACAACGATTGCAAGGACGTTCTCGACAAAATGGCTCTGCGTCTGCAACAGCAGCCGAACGGTAAGCTCCATATTGTCGGCTACACCGACGAGAAGGAAGTCGTCAGCGAGCAGACCATCGGTGGGCAGCGCGCGGTCAACGTGAAGTACTACTTGACGCAGGATGAGCTCGGACCGAAGGCAGACGCTTCGCGCATCGAGCCTCGTCAGGGCGGAACCAAGGGTAAGGCGACTCACTTCTACTTTGTCCCAGAAGGCGGACTGTGCCAGGGTCAGGTAGTTGAGGGCACGCCGGTTGACGAGAACGCAGTCAAGGGCCAGGCCCGCAAGGCGCCTGCTCCGAAGAAAAAGGCAAAAAAGGCTGCTGCGCCGCCCGCGCAATAGCTGAAGTGCCTTAGCCCGATACGACGCCGGTGGGAGGCATGCCTCTCACCGGCTTTTTCCTGAGGGCGATTCGAAAAACGACACGCGCATTCAGGAAGCAATTGCCATCCAGCAGGAACGAGCTCGCTCGCCCTCTGCTGCGATAGAATTGGCCGCCCGGATCTTGCGACCTTAGCCGGTAGGAGCCGCTGGTGGGCTGTCACGCGTGCCTAGGCCCTAGGGGACGCACACGCTTTGCCACTGTGCGACTCATCTGGCGTACGAGTATGATCTTTGCAAGGCATGCACAGTTCGGGAAATTCGAAATGGAGAAGTATCTGTGGTTATGAGGAAGCTCATGTCTTCGGCTGCTGCGCTAGTGGTCGGAATCGCGCTGCTTGGGTTAACGGGTTCAGGAAACGCCGCGGATTCGGATTGGAGTTTAATTGGTCCGGACGGGGGCAACGTTCGCAGCCTCGAGTATGATCCCGCGGATCCCAATCACATCCTGTTGGGCACAAGTGCGGCGCAGCTGTTTGTGTCCCACGACGGAGGAAATACGTGGGCGCCGTTCGCGCACCTTGGCGACAGCGATGATCTGGTGATCGATCATGTGGTGTTCAATCCGACCAACCCGAAGGTTATTTATGGGGCGGGTTGGGGACTCTACCATGATGATGAAGGCGGCGTATTCCGCTCCGATGACGGCGGCGCCACCTGGCGCGAACTGACGGGTGCGCATGGAAAGTCGATTCGAGCGCTGGCTATGGCGCCCAGCGATCACAATACGCTGGTCATCGGCGCATTGGACGGAGTTTTCTGGTCACGCGACGCCGGCGAGACATGGCAGCGCCTGACGCCGGAAAATCCTGAGGTCAACGACCATTATTCGACGATGAGAAACTTCGTGTCCGTGGCCATCGACCCACAGAGTCCCGAGATCGTGTACGCCGGGACCCGGCACCTGGCGTGGAAGACCTCGAACGGCGGACAGAGCTGGCATAGTATTCATGACGGAATGCTGGACGACTCCGACGTGTTCAGTATTATCGTCGACCCGAAGACGCCATCGCGGGTCTATGCGAGCGCGTGCTCGGGAATCTATAAGAGCGACAATGGCGCTGATCTCTTTCATCGCGTGCAGGGAATGCCACACTCGGCCATCCGCACGCGCGTGCTAAAACAGGATCCAGCGCGGCCGTCAATCGTCTACGCCGGAACGACGGGCGGACTATGGAAGACAATCGACGGTGGCGCCAAGTGGACCCTCGTTAGCTCTGCGGATGTGGTGGTGAACGATGTATTGATCGATCCACGCAATCCGGATCGTGTGCTGCTCGCGACAGACCGTGGCGGAGTGCTGACCAGTAATAACGGCTTCGCCAAGTACCAGCCTTCCAATCGGGGCTTTTCGCATCGCATGGTGGGTGCCGTCATTCCCGATAACAAGACTCCTAATCGATTGTATGTTGGCATCGTGAACGACAAGGTCCACGGCGGTTTGTTCACGACTGACGATGTAGGTAAGACGTGGCTACAAGCAAGCAAGGGTCTGGGAGACCGCGACATTATCAGCCTGCAGCAGGCGGACGATGGGACGATTTTCGCCGGAACAAACCATGGGATCTTCTACCTCAACTCGCTGATCGGCCCATGGCAGCCAGCGTCGATGATTGTCGGACCCGTGCCCGAGTGGCAGAAGAAGGAAGAACCTCCGGCCCCGGCGAAACCGGTGGTAAGGGGAGCGAAGTCTGCCCGTACACCTGCGCAGAAGAAACCGGCAGTTGCCGCAAAAAAAGGGCCGGTTGAGGTCCCCATTCCGATCGCGATTGCGCCGCGGGTGCGCTCCCTGGAGATCACCAAACAGGCGTGGTATGCGGCCACCAGCGAGGGCTTGTTCATCAGCGTGGATGGCGGGAAGAAGTGGTACGGGACGCCGGTGGAGGGAGAAAGCGATTTCGTGTCGGCGAACGAGTATCCGGATGGCACGCTCACCTTGGCCAGCATCAAGCGGACGTTTGTGTCGCGGGATGGCGGCCGTACATGGACAGAGCTGACAATTCCCAATTATGTGACAGGTATCTATAACTTCACCATGACTCCCGATTCGACGCTGTGGCTGGCCACAAGGGAAGGCGCCGCGCGCTCAAATGACAGCGGGACGACTTGGGTGCACGTGATGAGCGGTTTGCCGCCGAGCGGTGTGCTCGAGGTAACGTACGACGTGGGCACTCAGAGACTCTTGGCCACAGCCATGAAGTCGAAGGGCGTCTATGAGAGCACTGATGGCGGCAAGAGCTGGAAGCAGACGCCCGAAGCAACATTTTCGATTCGCACGGCGACGAGCTATCAGGGTCAACTGCTCGCAACATCGTGGCACAACGGACTGTTGTTGCAACGCACCAATACGGCGTCAACCATTCCCCGCACCAGTGCAGCCAGCACGCCTTCATCCAGCCAACAGTAGAGCATTACGGAAAGGCTTGATGACCGGGAGGCGCAAGCCTCCCGACTTTTTTTGGTGTGCCGAGCATGGTCAATAACCCGGAGGTGCAAGTCCTCTGCCCAACCTGATGAAGGTGAAGGGCTAGCGAAGCGCAAGGGTTAAATCACACCCGCCGCGAGGTGGGGCCGGAAAGAAGCGCGGAGCAAAGGTGCGTCCCAGGGGCACCCGGCTGCTGTCGTTTGTGACCACTAGCAAAAAAGTGCCTCACACTCCTGTGTGATGCCCGTACTAGCGTGGATTTCCCAAACAGGGAGAATAATCATGCGTCGGTCCGATAGGCTCCCCACCGGAAACCAGCGCCAATCCGTGGCAAATTAGCGAGGGCATGGCCGTGCTAACCGCAGAAATTGCAACACCCACCGAACAGAACGCCGACTCCAACTTGCTCAATCTTCTCATCGTCGATGGCGAACGCTCCGTACGGGAGTCCTGCAAAGAAGTAGCGAACGCTCTGGGCTTCCATACCTCAGTCGCCGACTCTCCGGAACGCTGTTATCGGATTCTGGATAGCACAAACGTGGATGTCATATTGCTCGATTTACGGCTGCGGGGAACGAATGGGTTGGAGGTCTTGCGCGACATCAAGCGGCGTCGCCCAGACACAGTCGTGGTGATCATGACGGGGTATGCGACGGTGCAGTCAGGGGTACAGGCGATCCAGTGCGGCGCATACGATTACGTTACGAAGCCCTTCAACTTCGACGAGTTGCGGCTGGTGCTTGATCGCGTCACGGCGCACTTGAAGATGGCGACAGAGAACCGGCTTCTACGCGAGCAGATGAAGTCGAAACATGGATTCGGGGCGATCGTCGGCCAGGCTCCCGAAATGGACCGCTTGTTTCGGATCATTGCTAAGGCGGCATTCAGCACCCATCCGGTGCTGATCCTCGGTGAGAGTGGTACTGGCAAAGAGCTGGTGGCGCGTTCGATCCATTACTCGGGGCCATTGCGCGACAAACCGTTCATTCCGGTCGATTGCGGATCGCTGGCACCGAGCCTCATCGAGAGCCAGCTGTTTGGCTACGTGAAGGGGGCATTCACCGGTGCCATTCGCGCCAAAGACGGTCTGATGGCTGCGGCGGAAGGAGGAACCATTTTCTTCGATGAAGTTGGCGAGTTATCCGTCGACCTGCAAGCGAAGCTGCTGCGGGCCCTGCAGGAGAAGGAGATTCGTCCCGTTGGCGGTACGCGACCGATTCCGGCCAACGTACGAATTTTGGCCGCCACGAACCGCGACCTCGAAGAAGGCGTACAACATGGGACTTTCCGTCGCGACCTGTACTTCCGCCTGAACGTGCTGACTCTACGGATGCCGCCGCTGCGGGAGCGCAAACAGGATATTCCGTTGCTGGCGGGCCACATCTTGGAGCGGTTTGCCCGTACCACGGGCGTGCAACGCAACATCAGCGATGACGCCCTGAAACTCATGCTCAACTATGAATGGCCGGGGAATGTGCGCGAACTGGAGAACTGCCTGGAACACGCGTGCGCACTCACTTCCGGTCCAACCATCCACATAGCCGATCTGCCTATCGGCTTGCAGAACTTCCATGCACAGGAGCCGGTGGTACCGGTGAGCTTCAAGAATTCCGGCGTTTCGACCCTAGCCGAACTGGAGAAGCGGGCAATCATGCACGCCATCACGACGCTAAACGGCGACAAGCTGGAAGCCGCCAAGCAGCTCGGCATCGGTAAAACAACTCTCTATCGCAAACTGAAGGAATACGGCTCTGTGGTCCAGTAGCGACGGGCCAGGCCTTCACTCGGAAACCTGTGGGCAAGCGGAGCGGTCGAAGTGTGCCCAAAATCCGCTCCTTGGAGGAACCTCATCAATCTTCTTGTAAGCGGGTTGTCGGCGCGCAGTGAAGTGCGCTGCGGAAATCGAGCAAAAAACACGTCAGACAATATAAGCAGGAAAGTCGCTAACCGGCACAATCGAAATGTTGCAGTCGCAGGAATTCGACATAATTGTGATCGACGAGTCGTTCCCGCAATTGGAGACAGGAGCAGAGAGCCTGATCGGCAGCCATGCAGGAACGGCTATGCCCATCTACGTCAACCTGTCGCTTTACGGAGTGCAGAGAGTGGTATCGGATGTCAGCCGAGGACTGCAACGGCTGGTCGGAGAGCGGCTGGCGTCGATGCGAGCGGCCGAGAACCTGCTCCGCAACGAGCTGTGCGGGCAAGGCACCGCCATCCTGCTGAAGTCGGAACTGGCACTGCGTGAGGTTCACTTCCTGCGAGTGCTTCGCTAAAAATGAAGGAAGTGCACGATCTCGCCGAACCGAGCCAGGCTCGAAGGGCAGGTAACGTGTCCCCTCCGCAGGACTGGACCCGCGCCCGCAAAATCGGCAGCGACGGCGTTGGCGCAGTGGCTGGTCCAGAGTCGGAACCGCATGAGCCTGGGGCACTCGTGTCAATTATTCCATTCGCAGAGCCTTCATGGGCTCAACCGAGGCGGCCCGCTTGGCGGGCAGAACGGCAGCGAGCATGGCAACCAATGCGATCAGGAGCGTGCCTCCCAGCAAGGTGACCGGGTCAAACGGACTGACTCCGAAGAGCTGGCTGCGAAGCATGTGCGCGAAAACCACCGAAAGCGGCACGGTCAGCATGACGGTGATGCCAGTCAGCCATAACACGTCGGAGAGCACAAGTCGTACGACACTGCTCCGTTGCGCGCCAACTGCCATGCGGATTCCGATCTCGCGGGTGCGCTGGGCCGTAGAGTAAGCAAGCACGCCGTAAAGGCCGATGGCCGCCAGCAGGACAGCCAAAACTCCGAAGCTAATCGCCAGTAACGCGATGATGCGCTCGCTGGAGAGGTTGTCAGCGATGAGCTCGTCCATGGTACGAAGGCGGCCCAATGCGAGCTTAGAGTCCAACTGCTGCATCGCTGTGCGCACGGAGCTCTCCGCAGCCGAGGGAGCCTGGTAGGTCCGCAAGAGGAACGTCGTAAAGTTGGGCTGCGGCGACTGGAACAGGGCGCTGTATACCGTACGACGTACGGGGTCGCGTACTCCCCGATGTTTCGTGTTACCCACAACCCCAACGATTGTAGTGTTGATGGAATCTTTCGCAGTTCCAAAACTGACCACGTGTCCAAGTGCAGCCTGGGGGCTGCCAAAATAGTGTTGCGCAAAGCTGGCATTGACGATCGCAACTTTCTCTTTCCCCATGCTGTCATCGAGCGTGAACAGGCGCCCCGCGAGCAGTGGAATCTGCATCGTGGAGAAGTATTCCGGCGTAACCCATGGCTGTTCGGCCTGCATGTCTTCGTCTTCGTGGACGTTATAACCAACGATACGAATAGCCCCACTTTGGCTGCTGCCGGTTAAGTCAGCGTCATCGGTAGCTGCTGCGCCTCGGACACCGGGCAGAGCTGACAGCGCTTCCAGAATGCGTTTGTTCAAAGCGTTCACCTGGTCCGGCTGATATCCCGCCAGGCGCGGATTCAGGCTGAATCCGAGCAGGTGATCGGGAGCGAATCCTAAGTCTACGGATTGCAGGTTGCGCAAAGTTCGCACGAGGAGGCCAGCGCCGATGAGCAGGAGGAGGCTCAAACCGATCTGGGCGCCAACCGTGATTCGGCGGAATCTCAACCGGGCTCCGGAAGTGGTTAGGGTTTGTTGCTTCAGGGAGCTGACCAAGTCGGGGTTCAGGAAGTGGAGTGCAGGGGCAAGGCTGAACGCCAACGACACCAGGAATGCGAGCACGAATGCGAAAACCAACACGCGGAAATCGGGGGCGGAATTGAAGGGAAGCTCAGTGTTGGCACCGCCCATCAGACGCCGGATCAGAATCTGAGACACGGCGGGCGCAAGCGCGACACCTAATGCTCCACCTAATAGCCCGAGTAACGCGCCTTCGATCAGAAGCTGCCGAACAATCTGCCAGCGGCCTGCACCCATGGCATAACGAACGGAAATCTCACGGGCACGCCCGGCAGCACGCACCAGCAACAGGCTCGACACATTTACGCAGGCCATCAGCACCAGCAGGCCGACCATTCCCATCAGTACCATTAGAGGTATGCTGATCTGGTCGCGGAGGGGAGAGAACCCGCGGGCGCTATCGAAGA
>Ga0306925_10007021_pt1 | contig 10538 bp, 6 predicted proteins | sample flu12Cox44000176_FD_203755 | JGI IMG/M metagenome (GOLD analysis project Ga0306925, IMG submission 203755) | Lab enrichment of tropical soil microbial communities from Luquillo Experimental Forest, Puerto Rico - flux8day.12C.oxic.44.000.176 (v2)... | ecosystem: Environmental > Terrestrial > Soil... | reverse complement strand
GCGGCGTTCTGGGCCGGCCCATCGAGCTCCTGATCGAGGACTCCGCCAACGACGTCGGCACCGGTGTGCAGAAGACGCGCAAGCTGATCGAGCGCGACCAAGTGAGCTTCATTGTCGGCGACGTCAATTCCGGTATCGCCATCGCCATGGCGCAGGTCACCAGCGAAAAGAAGGTGCTTCATATCGTCTCGGGTGGGCATACCGATCCGATCACCGGCACAGGCTGCTCGTGGAACGTGTTCCGCATCTGCAATTCCACCACCATGGACTCGGCCGCGATCGCCTCGACGCTGATCGAGAAGTTCGGCAAGAAGTGGTATTTCCTCACGCCCGACTATGCGTATGGCCACTCGGTGCAGGCGGGCTTTGAGAAGATCCTGAAAGCCTCGGGCGGCAGCTCTTCGGGTTCGCTGGTGCCGCTGGGCACGCCGGACTATTCGTCCTATCTGATCCAGGCCAAGGCCTATAATCCGCAGGTGCTGATCAATGTGATGGGCGGCGGCGACCAGGTCGCAAGCCTCAAGCAGTTTGTGCAATTCGGCCTCGACAAGCAGATGGCTGTCGGCGGCGCCCTGTTCGAGCTGGAGAGCATCCGCTCCGTGCCTGACAATGCCCGCATCGGCTGGTGGACGATGGAGTGGTGGTGGGATCAGCCCAGCGTGCCGCATGTGACGGAGTTCAACGCGGCGATGAAGAAGATCACCGGCTCCTCGGCCACCGCGCGCAACTGGTTCGGCTTCGCCTCGGTGCAGACGCTGGCCCTGATCGCCAACCAGGAGAAGACGCTCGACGCACCAAAGCTCGCGCATGCGCTTGCCGGATTCAAACTGCCGCCGGAGGTAGCACTTCAGCCCGGCGCGCCGGAATTCCGCGCCGGCGACCACGAATTGATGAGCACCGTGTTTGTCGGCGAGGCACACCCGCCGCAGGGCGATCCCGACAACATGTTCACCGTGAGGAATCCGGTCCCCGGCGAAAAGGCCGCCGGTCCCGTCGAGGCAACCGGCTGCAAGATCCAGTGGCCGGCCTGATACATGACAAAACGGCGCCCCGCCTGCCAGGCGCCGTTTCATTTCTGCTTGTTCCTTCGGTGAATTATGACGTTACTTCTCCTGTTTAACATCACCAACGGGCTCATCGTCGGCGCGTTCTACGTGCTGATGGCGCTCGGGCTGTCGCTCATTCTCAATTTAAGCAACGTCATCAACTTCGCCCATGGCGGATTTCTCGTCATCGGCGGCTACATCGCCTACGCGCTCACGCCCTATGTTGGCTTCTGGGGCGCGCTGCTGCTCGCCCCACCCTTGACCGCGATCATTGGGCTCGCGGTCGAGCGCGTGCTGATCCGGCCGCTCTATGGCCGCGACCCGCTCTACAGCCTCTTGCTCACCTTTGGCCTCGCCTTCATGATCGAGGATGGTACCCGCTTCATCTTCGGCCCGCAGGGCAAGCCGGTTGCGATCCCGCCCTTTCTGGCGCAGCCGCTCTCCAACGACCTATTCTTTATCACCGGCTATCGCCTGTTCATGGTCGCCGTCGTGTTCATCGCGGTCGCGCTGCTGTTCATCCTGTTGCGCTACTCCCGCCTTGGTGTCCGTATCCGCGCCGGAACGCTCGACCTCGAGACCGTCGCGGCGCTTGGCATCAATGTGCGGATGTTGCGCTCGCTCAATTTCGCGGTCGGTATTTTCCTTGCCGGCCTCTCAGGCGTGCTGGCCGCGGGCCAGCTCGGCCTCGAGCCCACCATGGGCACCGGGCTTTTGATGCCGAGCTTCATCGCTATCATCGTCGGCGGCATCGGCAGCCTTGCGGGGACGCTGATGGGCGGCCTATTGATCGGCGTGGCGTCAGGCGTGACCGCCGTATTCTTCCCGGCGGCCAGTGAAGCGGTCATCTACGTCCTGATGGCGGTCATCCTTCTCACCCGACCGCGCGGTTTGTTCGGCGAAGAAGGCATGATGAGTTGACCGCTGTGCAATCACGCAAGCTGATCGTTCTCGCTGCGATCTGGGCCGTGCTTCTGCTCGCGCCCTATTGGATGGTGCCGCTCGGCGGCTATACAGCACTCGCCACCCGCGTGCTGGTGCTGGGGCTCGCCGCCATGTCGCTGAACTTCCTGCTCGGTTTTACTGGGGTGTTGTCGTTCGGACATGCCGCCTATTTCGGGCTTGGCGCCTATGGCGCCGGGCTGACCCTTAAATATCTCGCGCTGAGTACGCCGCTGGCCATTGTCGCTGGCATGCTGCTCGGCGGCCTCTGCGGCGCCATTCTCGGCACCCTGATCGTGCGCCGTCGCGGCGTCTATTTCGCCATGGTGACGATCGCCTTCGGCCAGGTCTTCTACTACATCGCGTTTCAATGGAGCTCGCTGACCGGCGGCGACGACGGTCTGCGAGGTTTTGCGCGTCAGCCGCTCGATTTCGGCCTGCTCAAGCTCGACATTCTGACCGACGCCAACAGCTTCTACTATTTCGTGCTATTCTGCTTCGCCCTTGTCGTCGGCGCGATGGGTTTCATCCTGCGCTCGCCGTTCGGCCGCACCATGATCGCGATCCGGGAAAATGAGCGCCGCTCGCGCTTTCTCGGCATTCCCGTGGAACGACACATCTGGATTGCGTTTACGCTGTCCTGCTTCTTCATGGGGGCCGCCGGCGCACTCTATGCGCTGGTCAACAATTTCGCCGATCCGCGCGGCCTGCATTACAGCCAGTCCGGCGATTTCGTGATGATGGCTGTGATGGGCGGCATGCGCAGTTTCTGGGGCCCGCTGCTCGGCGCCGCCGTGTTCGTGGTGCTGCAGGATTATCTGTCGAGCGTCACCGTGAACTGGATGTCGTTCGTGGGCCTTCTGTTCGTGCTGGTGGTGCTGTTCTTTCCGCGCGGCCTGCTTGGCTTCTTCCAACGGAGCAGGGCGTGAACGTTCTCGAAATCAACAACCTCACCAAGCGGTTCGGCAATCTCGTAGCGGTGCGCGAGGTCTCGCTCAACGTCGCCAAGGGCGAATTATGTGCGATCATCGGGCCGAACGGCGCGGGCAAGACCACTTTCTTCAACCTGATCAGCGGATTTTTCCCGCCGACGTCAGGCACCATCATCTTCGATGGAAACGACATCACGAGGCTTGCAACCCATGAACGCGTTGCTCGCGGCATGGCCAGAACGTTCCAGATTACCGAGATTTTTCCCGAGCTCACGGTGTTCGAAAACGTCCGCATCGCCACCGAAGTTGCTGATGGATTCCGCTTGCGCGCGTGGATTGGCAAAACGCAGACAGCAAAGGTTCACCAACAGGTCGAGGCCACGCTGAAGCTGGTGTCACTCGAGACCAAGGCGGGCCGCCTGGTCGGCGAGCTCGCCCATGGCGACCAGCGCGCCGCCGAAATCGCGATGGCGCTGGCGCTCAAGCCCCATCTCCTGCTGCTCGACGAGCCGACTGCCGGGATGGGCGACCAGGAGACCTATCAGATCACCCAGCTGATCCGAAAACTGCACCGCGACAGCAATTATTCCATCGTGCTGATCGAGCATGACATGCGCGTGGTGTTCCACCTCGCAGACCGCGTCTGCGTGCTCGACCAGGGCCGCATGCTGGCCCAAGGCACCCCGCAGCAGATCGCCGCCAACGAAGCGGTTCAGGCCGCCTATCTAGGTCAAGCCGCATGACCGCCGCCCTGATCGCTGAAGGCTTGCACACCTATTACGGCAAGAGCCACATCCTGCATGGCGTGAGCCTTAAGGTTGCGGAAGGCCGCATCACCGCGCTGCTCGGACGCAACGGCGCCGGCAAAACCACGACATTGCGCAGCCTGATGGGACTGACGCCGGCGCGCGAGGGCAAGATCACGATCTTTGGCGAGGACACCACGCGTTGGCCAACATTCCGGATCGCAGCCAAAGGGGTTGGCTACGTGCCAGAGGGCCGGCGCATTTTTGCCAATCTCAGCGTCGAAGAGAATCTCAAGGTTCCGCTGGAGCGCGATGGCCCCTGGACAGTCGCGCGGATCTACCAGTTGTTTCCGCGGCTGGAGGAACGCAAGCTCAACCGCGGCCGCCAGCTCTCCGGCGGTGAGCAGGAAATGCTGTCGATCGCCCGCGCGCTCCTGGTCAATCCGCGGCTTCTAATTCTCGACGAGCCGTCGCAGGGGCTCGCGCCGCTGATTGTGCAGGAAGTCTTCCGCATCGTGCAACAGATGAAAGCCGAGGGAATTTCGGTGCTGCTGGTCGAGCAGAATGCGCGGATGAGCCTCGAAATCGCCGATGATGCCTATGTGCTGGATGACGGGGCCGTGGTCTACTCCGGCTCGGCGCGCGAACTTGCCGCCGACGATGCGCGAGTCCGTTCGCTGGCGGGCGCCAGCGCGGAGGAATGGACGCTGAGTTGAAGCGACCTCTGAAGCCCGCAGGAGCGCAGCGAGATGCCGCTCTTTCCCCGGATGTCGCTTCGCTCATCCGGGCTACGCTCTGCTGCTTGATTGAGCCTTACGCCCGATACACTGTCTTCCCCGTGCCGCGATAGAGCACCTTCACCTGCTCTTCCGAGACCATCTTGTGGAACGCCAGCGCCTCGGGCTCGAGGTCGCGCTTTGGCACATGGGCTGGTTGGAAATTGTGATAGCTGTCCTTGCCGCGCACCAGCGTCGCCCAATCGCGCGAACCCACGGCCTGGCTGAGGTGCGTCGGGATATAGCGGATGGCAAGCCCGATTCGGCGGTCGTCGGAGAGGTTCGGCTCCGATCCGTGGAACAGCAGCACGTGATGCAGCGAGGCCTCGCCTGGCTTCAGCTCGACATGAACGGCCTGCGCTTCGTCGACCTTGACCGCGATCTCCTGCCCGCGCGTCAGGAGATTGTTCTGGTCGAATGTGTCCTCATGCGCGACCTGTTGCAAATGCGTTCCGGCGACGAACTTCATGCAGCCGGAAACCTTGTTGGCTGGCGACATCGCAATCCATGCGGTCGCGACATCGGAGGAACTGAGGCCCCAATAGGTCGCATCCTGATGCCAGGATACGAAGCCGGGATCATGCGCCTCCTTGATGAAAAAGCTGGTATTCCAGCACAGGATGTCCGGCCCGAGCAGGTCCTCGACGGCATCCAGGATCTTCGGATGACGGATCATCTCGTCGATCCAGGAAAACAGCACATGGCTGCGATGGCGCATCTCGCCCTTGATCGGGCCGCCCGTCGCCGCCTCGTAATCTTCGAGCTGGCGGCGGAAGCCTGCGACTTCCTGCGCACTCAACACATCGATGGGGAAAAAGTAGCCATTGTCGCGGTAGAAGGCGACTTGCGTCTCGCTCAGCACGTTGGGCACGTCAAGTTCCTCCCTCGCTCTCGTTCGACGGAGCGGTTTGAGCGGAGCGTGGCGTTGCTCCCTCACCCTGTCAAGGCGGGCCATTCGGCGCGGCAACACGGCGGCATTTAGCTTTCGCTCGCAGGGCTTTGCCAATACAATCGGCGCATGAAGGCCACCAACCTCGTGATCGGGACGACCATGCTTGCGGTGATTGCCGCAGGCTTTGTCGGCCTGCTCGCGATCACGAAAATCCGCGGCGTCCGCAACCAGAGTTCGCTGAGAATCGTCTTCAACGGATCGGCGAGCGGCTTGCGCAGGGGCGGCACCGTGACGTTCGACGGCGTCCCTGCCGGCGAGATCAGGTCGATCAAGCTTGAAAACCCGCGCCGGATCGTCGCCATGGTCATGCTCGACAACAGCGCACCGATCCGCAAGGACACCACCGTCGGCATCGAGTTCCAGGGGCTCACGGGCGTCGCCGACATCGCACTGGTCGGCGGCGCGCCAAGCGCGCCTCCGGTGCCGCTGGACACCGACGGTACCCCAGTCTTGAGCGCCGACTGGAGCGAGCAGCAATCGATTACCGATACGCTGCACTATGTCGACCGCGTCATTGTCGAAAACCAGGGGGCGATCAAGGACGGGTTGCTCTCGTTCGAAACCTACACGGCCTCGCTGAAGGGCAAGGGTGAGACCATCGACACGATCGTCGGCAAGGCTGACGCCGCGTTTGCGAGCTTCGATGTCACCATCGAGAAGATCAACAGCGTCCTGGTGGGATTTGCCGACGGCAAAGCGGAGGAATTGTTCGAAAAGGTGAAGTCGTTCCACGAGCTCGCCGACACCTACAAGAAGAAGTCAGCCTTCTTCATCGAGGAAGGCCGCCGCATGCTGCTTGACGTCAGCGAGGCCGCCAACAACATGACCCGCAAGATAGAGCCGGCCGCGGCGCCTCAAGCCCTGCCGCGACGGTCGCAGCCGAAGCGGCAATAGGCGGGTTTTCTCGGTCCGGGTTCCCGGCTGGGAACGCGGGTCCATGGAGCGGCATGGGCCCAGCCGCACCCACTGCCGCCGGCTCCCTTGGCCGATATTGGAACCATTCGCTCCGTCTGATGTTAGACCTGTCGGCCAAATCCGGCGGGTTCCTCACTGCCGTCCCGCCTGGTCCGTTGCTCGCCAAGCTTTCGGGTCCCGCGGCGCGCCAGATTTGGTGCGCTCTTGCTGGGGGGAATGTCATGACCGACCTCGATCCCGTCGCATCCGCAAGCCGCCGGCGCAGCAAAATCGAACTCTACACCAACGGGAGCGCCAAGGCCGCCCAAGACCTGTTGCATGCATTGCAGGCCATGCGCAGCGGCGACTTCTCGGTGCGGATGACCGGCGATCATCTGGGAATCGAGGGAAAGATCGCTGATACCTTCAACGAAATCATCGCCGCCAATGAGCGCATGGCCCAGCAGCTCGAGCGCGTCGGGCAGGTTGTCGGCCGCGAAGGCAAGACACGTCAGCGCGTCAGATTTGGGCTTGCCTCCGGGTCCTGGGCCGACATGGAGAACTCCGTCAACAGCCTGATCGACGATCTGCTGTGGCCAACACGTGAAGTGACGCGTGCGGTCGCGGCGGTGGCGCAGGGCGACCTGCTGCAAACCGTGCAACTGGACGTCGATGGCCGCCCGCTCGGCGGCGAATTTCTGCAGTCGGCCACCATCGTCAACACGATGATCAAACAGCTTTCGGTGTTCACCTCGGAGGTGACGCGCGTCGCGCGCGAGGTCGGCACCGAGGGCAAACTGGGCGGCCAGGCCCAGGTGCCCGAGGTGACCGGCGTCTGGAAGGATCTGACCGAGAGCGTCAACTCGATGGCCAACAACCTGACGGGTCAGGTCCGCAACATCGCCGAAGTGACGATCGCGGTCGCCAATGGCGACCTCTCCAAGAAGATCACGGTCGACGTGCGCGGCGAGATTTTGCAGCTGAAGGAAGCCATCAACACCATGGTTGACCAGCTGCGCTCCTTCGCCTCCGAAGTCACGCGTGTCGCGCGCGAAGTCGGCACCGACGGCAAGCTTGGCGGACAGGCCATCGTGCCCGGCGTCGCCGGCACCTGGAAGGACTTGACCGACAGCGTGAACGCGATGTGCGGCAACCTGACGGCCCAGGTCCGCAATATCGCCAACGTCACCACGGCGGTCGCCCGCGGCGACCTGTCGCGAAAAATCACCGTCGACGTGCGCGGCGAAATCCTGGAGCTGAAGGACACCATCAACACCATGGTCGATCAGCTCAACTCGTTTGCCTCAGAGGTGACGCGCGTCGCCCGCGAGGTCGGCACCGAAGGCAAGCTCGGCGGCCAGGCTCAGGTCCCCGGCGTCGCCGGCACCTGGAAGGACCTGACCGACAGCGTCAACTTCATGGCGTCGAACCTGACGGCGCAGGTCCGTAACATCGCTGACGTCGCGACCGCAATCGCCGGCGGCGACCTGTCGAAAAAGATCACGGTCAACGTCTCCGGCGAGATCCTGCAGCTGAAGGAGACCCTCAACACCATGGTCGACCAGCTCAACGCCTTCGCCGGCGAAGTGACGCGTGTCGCCCGCGAGGTCGGTACCGAGGGCCGGCTCGGGGGACAAGCCAATGTGCTCGGCGTCGCCGGCACCTGGAAGGATTTAACCGAAAGCGTCAACTCGATGGCCTCCAACCTGACCGCGCAGGTTCGCAACATTGCCGAGGTGACGACCGCGGTCGCCAACGGCGATTTGTCGAAGAAGATCACTGTCGACGTGCGCGGCGAAATCCTGGAGCTGAAAGACACCATCAACACCATGGTCGACCAGCTCAACGCCTTCGCCGGCGAGGTGACGCGGGTGGCGCGCGAGGTCGGCACCGAAGGCAAACTCGGCGGCCAGGCCCTGGTGCGCGGTGTCGCCGGCACCTGGAAGGACTTGACCGACAGCGTCAACTCGATGGCGTCGAACCTGACCGGCCAGGTCCGCAATATCGCCGAGGTCGCAACCGCCGTGGCCAAGGGCGACCTGTCGAAGAAGATCACGGTCAATGTGTCCGGCGAGATCCTGCAGCTGAAGGAAACGCTCAACACCATGGTCGACCAGCTCAACGCCTTTGCCGGCGAAGTGACGCGGGTGGCGCGCGAGGTCGGCACCGACGGCAAGCTCGGCGGACAGGCCATCGTGCCCGGCGTCGCCGGCACCTGGAAGGATCTCACTGACAGCGTCAACTCGATGGCTGGCAACCTGACCGCCCAGGTCCGCAACATCGCGGAGGTCGCAACCGCGATCGCCGGCGGCGACCTGTCGCGCAAGATCACCGTCGACGTCCGTGGCGAGATCCTGCAGCTGAAGGAAACGCTCAACACCATGGTCGACCAGCTCAACCGATTTGCCGGCGAGGTGACGCGGGTGGCGCGCGAGGTTGGTACCGAGGGACGCCTGGGCGGCCAGGCCAATGTGCCCGGCGTCGCCGGCACCTGGAAGGATCTGACCGACAGCGTCAACTCGATGGCCGGCAACCTGACCGCGCAGGTCCGCAACATCGCGGAAGTGACGACGGCCGTCGCCCGCGGCGACCTGTCGCGCAAGATCACGGTCGACGTGAAGGGCGAAATCCTCGAGCTGAAAAACACCATCAACACCATGGTCGACCAGCTCAACGCCTTTGCCTCGGAGGTGACGCGGGTGGCGCGCGAGGTCGGCACTGAAGGCAAGCTCGGCGGTCAGGCCCAGGTCCCCGAGGTCGCCGGCACCTGGAAGGACCTCACCGACAACGTCAACTTCATGGCGTCGAATTTGACCGCGCAGGTCCGCAACATCGCCGAGGTCGCAACCGCAATCGCCGGCGGCGACCTGTCAAAGAAGATCACCGTCGACGTCCGCGGCGAAATCTTATTGCTCAAGGACACGCTGAACACCATGGTGGAGCAGCTGCGCTCCTTCGCCGCCGAGGTGACGCGCGTGGCGCGCGAGGTCGGCACAGAGGGGCGGCTCGGCGGACAGGCCGTGGTGCCCGGCGTCGCCGGCACCTGGAAGGACCTGACCGACAACGTCAACCTGCTCGCCGCAAACCTCACCACCCAGGTCCGCAACATCGCCGAGGTCACCACCGCGGTGGCGCGCGGCGACCTGTCGCGAAAAATCACCGTCGACGTCAAGGGCGAGATTCTCGAGCTGAAGAACACCATCAACACCATGGTCGACCAGCTCAACGCCTTCGCCGGCGAGGTCACGCGCGTGGCGCGCGAGGTCGGCACCGAAGGCAAGCTTGGCGGACAAGCGATGGTTCCGGGCGTTGCCGGCACCTGGAAGGATTTGACCGACACCGTCAACTTCATGGCGGCCAATCTGACCGAGCAGGTGCGCGGCATAGTCAAGGTCGTGACGGCCGTCGCCAACGGTGACCTGAAACAGAATTTGACTGTGAAGTCTAAGGGCGAAGTCGCCGCACTTGCCGAGACCATCAACAACATGACGGAGACGCTTGCGACCTTCGCCGATCAGGTCACGAGCGTGGCCCGTGAGGTCGGCGTGGAAGGCCGCCTCGGCGGTCAGGCCAATGTGCCGGGCGCAGCCGGTACCTGGAAGGACCTCACCGGCAATGTCAACCTTTTGGCAGCCAACCTGACCTCGCAGGTGCGCGCGATCGCCGAAGTCGCGACCGCCGTGACCAAGGGCGACCTCACCCGCTCGATCCAGGTCGACGCGCGCGGCGAAGTCGCCGAGCTCAAAGACAACATCAACACGATGATCACCAATCTCCGGCTTACGACCGACGTCAACACCGAGCAGGACTGGCTGAAGACGAACCTCGCCCGCTTCACCAACATGCTGCAGGGCCAGCGCGACCTGACGACCGTGGGCCGGCTCTTGTTGACCGAACTCACCCCGCTGGTGAACGCCCATATGGGCGTGATCTACCAGGTTGAGAACGAGGACAGCCCGCAATTGCGACTGCTGGCGGCCTATGCCAGCGACGGCACCTACCCTCATCGGCAGGTTCTGCAGTTCGGTGAAGGTCTTGTGGGCCAGTGCGCAGCTGACAAGCGGCAGCGGCTGGTAGCAGAAATTCCGTCCGATGCCGTTCCCGTCAATTCGGCGCTGCTGCGCCTGGTGCCAAAGAACCTTGTCGTGCTACCGATCCTGTTTGAAAATCAAGTGAAGGCGGTGATCGAACTCGCGTCCCTGAGCGCCTTCACCACTTCGCAGATGACCTTCCTCGAGCAGCTGACGGAC
>Ga0306925_10007020_pt1 | contig 10538 bp, 6 predicted proteins | sample flu12Cox44000176_FD_203755 | JGI IMG/M metagenome (GOLD analysis project Ga0306925, IMG submission 203755) | Lab enrichment of tropical soil microbial communities from Luquillo Experimental Forest, Puerto Rico - flux8day.12C.oxic.44.000.176 (v2)... | ecosystem: Environmental > Terrestrial > Soil... | reverse complement strand
TAACGGGAGGGAGTTCCTTTGAATTCTCGACGTTGGCAATCCGTTGATTATAGTCATCAGCTATCCCCGTCAGTCCCTCGCGCAGACTAGCTATTGCGTCCGCGCCCTTCTCAAAGGCGACGGCTTTCGCTTGGTACTTCTCGGCCAAATCAAGGTGGTCTTTTTCGCCTTGCTGAAAGCGCGAAACGAGATCGTCGGCGGTATGCCCCTGATTGGCTGACGCCAGCAGCGTCCACTGACCATGCAGTTCCTGGGCGTATTGTTCCTGTTGCTGCTGCTGCGTTCGCCAATGCGCAGCACCCGCTCTCAACGCCGTCGACGGTTGCGGCCACCATGCACCGATGAGTACCGACGAATATTTGCCCGCGGGCATGTCCCCCGCCACGAGCATCCCTCCTCACACCAGGCCCCCGCGCCAGCAACGAACTTCATATAAAAGGTTTACCGAATATGTGGCCTATCGGCAAATAGCCCCCATCGCCCCATCTAAACGGTTTACCTCATCTATCGACTGCTGGAAGACTGATGAAGTCTTATCAAACACGCTGCTGATAGCAACTACAGTTTGATACGCAGCAGCGAGTTTCCGTGCGGCGTCTCGCTCATTCTGACCCAATGCGGGATTTTCGGTGGCTGCGTTAAGCATGGCGCCGCTATTAGTCAGCGAAATACGAGCTATCGCTACATCGCCTCCATTGGTGTCCTGGTTTACGGATTTCGACGCGACCTGATATGTAGTGCACAAATCCTTTTTAGCGCTTGCAACCTGGTCTGGCGTGAAGGTCGGAGAAGGGCTCGCGGGCGTCGAAGCCTTACCTGCACCACTCGAACTCGGTCGGGTGAGGTCAATGATGCCGACAACCAGCGCGGCCACCGCGATCAGCCCAACCACAACCAGGGCTATAACGATGCGGCCGTTTGACGCTCGCCCGCCGGGTTGCCCGGGTGGTGTCCACTGCGCCGGGGGAGGCAGCTGGGGATTCATCACTCGATCAAGGCTAATGGCCTACCAGGCAATGTCACTTCAAGCCATGGCTTTAGCGCGTGCGCCGTAGCGGGAGGAAATAGGGCGTCGAACCTCAGTCCGTTGGCGCGCGATGGCGGTGCCCCGTCGTGGCAGGGCGCGCGAACTCGGGATCAACCCATTCGCCCAGGCCGTACTCGCCGCGGTGACGTGCGGTCATGCCGTCGGGTTGCAGCGCATCACCGTGGCCGGAGACCACATCGGCGATGCTGAACAGCGATTCTGACCCGTCGTCGAAGTAATGCAGATGGTCATAGACCGGATTGATGGAGTTTCCGGGCACCTCGGCTTTGAATCGGGTCGAGCCGTAGCCGTCAACGGATGGGTCGTCTCCGAGGCCTCCGAAGCTCACGCCGATGAGACCAGGCGCCGTCACCCGACCCGGCGACCAGGTGACCGCGTCCCCCGACGCCGCGCCGACGTAGAGATGCCCACCGGGCGACAGGTGGAAGTCGGCCGCGGAATGCGCCAGGTCGGTGCCCGGGGAGCCGACCAGGACCACATCGTTGGCGTGCATCCCGTACGCCGCCGCATCCGAAACGACGGTGGATCCGTACGAGTGGCCAACGACCGTCATATGCGTCGAAGCGCCTTCGTGGGTGACCGCAAGAGCGTTCACATCGGCGGCCAACGCGTGGGCGCCGATACGCGCCATGTCCGGTCCCCGCAGGCCCGGGTCGTACCAATTTTTGGGGGCGTCGTAGCCCACCCACAGCACCACCGCGGTCTGCTTGCCCCAATCGGCGTGCGCGGATTCCTGGTAGACGCGCACGGCTTCGGTTTCGACGAGCGTTCCCGCCGGCACGCCACTGCCAGCTCCCGTCACCAGAACCGCCGTGTTAGCCGCTGTGTCAGGGTTGCCCATCGCGATGGCCGCGGCCCCCTGACCGCCGAACGCCTCTGGCTGATACTTCAACAGAAGTATGTCCTGGTCGACGGCGTCTTCCGCCGCGATCAGGCCTTCTTGGGTGCGGCGGGCATTGTTGTAGCGGGCGATGGCTCCGGCGGTCAGCCCGTACTTGACGGGATCGCCCAGCACGTCGTCGGGAAAGGCGCCGTACTGATTGGCAACGTCCTCCACGCGACGGACGTCGTCGTTCATCACGGCCTTGTTGACCCGGCTACGGACGACGACGGGAATGCCGTTGAGGTTTCCCAGTTCGGGCGGATGGTCGGCGATCAACCGGCTTTGCTGTTGCGGGCCAAAGGTTTTCCACCACCGGTTGATTTCTTCGGCGCTCGTTCCGGGGGGCGGGATTTGCGGCGGTTCTTCCGGGTTTCCCGGCGAGTCCTCCGCATCCACCGTCTGGACGACGGACGGGTCGTACCCGTCGGTGCGCAGGATAGTCAGCGACCTCTGCAGGCAGTCCGAGTAGCCGCTGCGTACTGAATGCAGTTGATTCAGAGCGCTTTTGGTGTCACCGATGGCTTGCTGCTCCAATGCGCGGATCAACGCATCGAGCGCGGATCTATCGGCCGCGGTGAGTTGGGCATCAGTTTCAAGATCCAGCGCTTGGCCGAGTTGGTTGTCGAACTCGTGCAGCCGGTTCTCCAAGGTGGCGATCAACCCTGCCCCGGTCCGTTGCGCCCCCGCCAACGCGGCCGCGATGTTTTCCAAGTCGACCCCGATCTTGGGCAACTGTGAGGACTGGGCGCCCAGCGACTGAATCGTGCGCTGCACTTCGGCGCGGTCGTTGATCGGGTGCTCGCCATTCACCCGATCCCATGACGCCTCGAAGCGGCGCCGCGCTTCGTCGAAGGCGCTGCCGGACTCGGCGGTGCACCGGCCGGCGTCGTGAAATGCCTGCGCCAAATCAGAAATCTGCGCCGGGCGCCCGGCTTGCAGGCTTTCGTTGATCGCCCACGGGTCACCGCCGGCTTCGGCTATCAGATGCGAGTTGCTGATGTACCGGAGTTGCATCGCACCGCCCGCATTTCTGCGGCGTTGCGGTCGTCCATCTCGGTGAAACCATTGGCGGCATAATGCGCCTTGCGGCCGAGTTCGGTCAGCGTCTCCTGGTGAGCCTGCAGATTCTTCACGTGTTGAGCCTGCGCGGAACTGACCACGCCGTGAAACGTCTCGGCAGCGGGGAAGCCGCCGAACATCCCCGACGGCAGCGGGCCCCGCGACAGCTGACCGGCCCCCTCTTGTGCGTGCCCGCCCGCGCGGTGGGACTCGTTGGCGCCGGAGTGCAGCAGGTCGGTGCGGACGAACATCGCTACTCCCCCCTGGCTCTAAGTCTCGGTCGTGACCTGGTGGCAAAGCTAGTAACGGCCCATTAGCTGGTCAAATCAGTACCGCTGGCCCCGTCGGCCAAACCGTCACCGTTGGCATCGGTCAGCCTGACGTCCCACTTGCCGTCGCCGTCGGTGTCGACGTATCCGGTCGCGCCGTTGTCCCCGGCGCACAGCACCCGGTCCGCCACCCCGTCGCCGTCGGTGTCGAGCAGTCGATCATCCGCCTGCCCATGGCCATCGAAGTCGACCAGCGGACCGCCGGTGTGCTCCACACCGTCGAGCCCGAACCAGCGCAGTTGCCCACCTCGGTCGACGGCCACCGCCCACGTCCCCGAGCCGTCATCGGAGAAGTAGGCCTCCGGCGTGCCGTCATTGTCGAGGTCGAGTACGGCGTGATCGGCCACCCCATCGCCGTCGAAATCCGCCAGTGCGTCGTCCTGCATCCCGTCACCGTCGAAGTCCAGACTGACCGCGTCGAGCCGGCCGTCGCCGTCAATGTCGAGGTTGGGCTGGCCGTGCCAGATGGCCGCTGCGCCCTGGTCGCCAGCGAGACAGTAATCCATACCTGTTCGGACGCTTAGCCACCGCTACTGGTTCCCGCGCGACCGCCACCAGGCCAGCAGCTCGGCGGTCGCCTCCTCGGTGGTCAATGGCCCGCGGTCCAGCCGCAGTTCTTTCAGATAGCGCCATGCTTCGCCCACTTCCGGGCCGGCCGGAATGTCCAGCAGCTGCATGATCTGGTTGCCGTCCAAGTCGGGGCGTATGCGCGCCAGATCCTCTTGGGCCGCCAGTTCGGCGATCCGCGCCTCTAACCGGTCGTAGTTGGCCTGCAGGCGGGCAGCCCGTCGCTTGTTGCGGGTCGTGCAGTCGGCGCGCACGAGCCTATGCAGCCGAGGCAGCAGCGGCCCAGCGTCGGTGACGTACCGGCGCACCGCGGAGTCGGTCCAGTTGCCGTCGCCGTAGCCGTGGAACCGCAGGTGCAGATACACCAGCTGCGAGATGTCGTCGACCATCTGCTTGGAGTACTTCAGCGACCGCAGACGCTTGCGGGCCATTTTGGCGCCGACCACCTCGTGGTGGTGGAAGCTGACGCCTCCGTTCGGCTCGTGCCGCCGGGTGGCGGGCTTGCCGATGTCGTGCAGGAGCGCGGCCCAGCGCAGCACCAGATCGGGCCCGTCGTCTTCGAGCGCGATCACCTGCCTGAGCACCGTCAGCGAGTGCTGGTAGACGTCTTTGTGTTGGTGGTGTTCGTCGATGGCCATCTGCATGCCACCGACCTCGGGCAGCACGACCTCACCCATCCCGGTCTCCACGAGCAGATCGATACCGGCCACCGGGTCGTCGCCGAGCAGCAACTTGTCCAGCTCGGCGGCCACCCGTTCGGCGCTGATCCGGGCCAGCTCCGGAGCCATCTCTTCGATCGCCTCCCGCACGCGTGGGGCGACGGTGAAGCCGAGTTGCGAGACGAACCTCGCGGCGCGCAGCATCCGCAACGGGTCGTCGCCGAAAGACACCGACGGTGCCGCCGGGGTGTCCAGCACTCTCGCGCGCAGGGCCGCCAAACCGCCAAGGGGATCCAGGAATTCGCCCGGCCCGGTTGGCGTGATGCGCACGGCCATCGCGTTGACCGTGAAATCGCGGCGCACCAAATCGTCCTCGAGGCGATCCCCGAAACGGACCTCGGGATTGCGTGACACCTGGTCGTAGGCGTCCGCGCGGAACGTGGTGATCTCCAGGCGTTGTTCACCCTTGCCGACGCCGACGGTCCCGAATTGGATTCCCGTTTCCCACAACGCGTCGGCCCAATGCCGCACTATCTGTTGGACCTGCTCGGGGCGGGCATCGGTGGTGAAGTCCAAGTCGGGACTCAGCCTGCCCAGCAAGGCATCCCGCACCGAGCCGCCGACAAGGTACAACTCGTGGCCCGCGGCATCGAATGTCGAGCCCAGCTCGCGCAGTACGGACGCGTGCCTCTGCAGGGCGACCGCCGCGGCGGTCAGCAGGTCGGCATCGGCTTCGGGCACGTTCGATCAGCCTAGTCGGGCGAGGGTTGAGGCCTCGCTCACATGCGAACCTGCGCGTGCCGCATCGCGTGTGCGTTCACGGCGTCGAGTGTGTATCCAGGGCGGGATTCTGGGCGATTTTCCGCCGTGGAAGCACACTCGATGCGTTGGACGCGCGCGACCTGCGCCGTCGCGCACCGGACTAGCGGCGAGTATGTCCTGGAGACCGACCCGTGCCAGCTACTATCGCTTGGGTGTCGGACGGCGAACAAGCGAAACCACGTCGGCGCCGCGGGCGGCGCCGGGGTCGTGGCGCTCCCGGCGCGGCCCAGAACCATAACGAAGGCCAAGCGAACGGCGACTCAACACCGGCCAAATCCCGGCGGTCCCGATCGCCTCGCCGCACGCCGGAGCAGCTGCGCACCGTGCACGAAACATCCGCCGGCGGGCTGGTCATCGACGGCATCGACGGGCCGCGCGATGAGCAGGTCGCGGCCCTGATCGGGCGCGTCGATCGGCGCGGTCGGATGCTGTGGTCGCTTCCCAAGGGTCATATCGAGCTTGGCGAGACGGCCGAACAAACCGCCATTCGCGAGGTCGCCGAGGAGACCGGGATTCGCGGCAGCGTGCTGGCCGCGCTGGGACGCATCGATTACTGGTTCGTCACCGATGGCCGCCGGGTGCACAAGACGGTGCACCATTATTTGATGCGCTTCTCCGGCGGCGAGCTGTCCGACGACGACCTGGAAGTCGCGGAAGTAGCTTGGGTTCCGATCCGCGAGCTGCCGTCCCGGCTGGCCTACGCCGACGAACGTCGACTGGCACAGGTAGCGGACGAGCTGATCGACAAGCTGCATAGCGACGGTCCTACCGCGCTTCCGCCGCTGCCGCCCAGCTCGCCGCGGCGTCGCCCGCAGACGCATTCGCGGGCCCGGCATGCCGACACGCCCGTCGCGGGTCGGAAGAACGGTCACGGGCCAGGGCCGTGACTGTGCCGCGACTCTGCTGGGCCGGCTTGTTGCGCCTCGCCGCTGTGCTCGGCATCGTGGCCGGTTTTGCGGTGCTCACCGGACCCGCCATGCCGCGCGCGGCTGCAGGCGAACCCGGAGACACACCGTTTCTCCACGTCCGCATCGACCAGGTGACCCCGGACGTGGTCACCACAACTAGTCAACCCGTCGTCACCGTCAGCGGAATGGTTGCCAACATCGGTGACCGCCCAGTCCGCGACGTGATGGTCCGGCTGGAGCACGCCCCAGCCGTGACCGACTCGGCGGGCTTGCGCACCTCCCTGGACGGCAGCACGGACCAGTACCAGCCGGCCGCGGACTTCCTCACGGTGGCGCCCGAACTTCAGCGCGGGCAGGAAGCCGGGTTCACCCTGTCGGTCCCGCTGCGCTCGCTGACCAAATCGTCGTTGGGCGTCGATGCGCCCGGGATCTACCCCGTCCTGGTCAACGTCAACGGAACACCCGACTACGGTGCCCCCGCCCGGCTGGACAACGCACGGTTTCTGCTGCCCGTTGTCGGCGTGCCACCCGACCACGCCGAGGACCTGGACGCCGCCGTCGCGCCCGACACCTCCAAACCCGTGTGGATCACCATGCTCTGGCCGCTGGCCGACCGGCCTCGGCTGTCCCCCGGCGCGCCCGGCGGCAGCATCCCGGTCCGGCTCGTGGACGACGACTTGGCCACCTCACTGGCCACCGGCGGTCGATTGGACATCCTGCTGGCCGCGGCCGAGGTCGCCACCAGCCACGACGTCGACCCCGACGGCGCCGTCGGGCGCGCGCTGTGCCTGGCCGTCGACCCGGATCTGCTGGTCACCGTCAACGCGATGGCCGGCGGCTACGTGGTGTCGAATTCGCCCGATGGCCCCGCTCAACTACCTGGCACGCCTACGCATCCGGGCACCGGTCAGGTCGCAGCGACCGCGTGGCTGGGTCGGTTGCGCGCGCTGGCCCACCGGACCTGCGTGGCGCCGCTGCCCTATGCGCAAGCCGATCTGGACGCCTTGCAACGCGTCAACGATCCCGGGCTGAGCGCGGTCGCCACCACCGGCGTCGGCGGCATCGTCGACCGCATTCTCGACGGGCAGTCCATTGGCGGCGCAACGCTGCTGCCGGACGGGCCGTTGACCGGCCGCGCGGTCAATCTGCTCAGCGCCAACGACAGCACGGTCGCGATCGCCGCCGCCGACTTGTCCGCGCAGGATTCGACTGACGCGTCCGCCAGCGTCGACACAGCGCCCAAACGGTTGTCCCCCCGGGTAGTGGTCGCCCCGTTCGATCCGGCCGTCGGGGCCGCGCTGGCCGGAGCGGGTACTAACCCCGTCGTGCCGACCTACTTGGATTCCTCGCTGGCGGTTCGGCTTGGGCATGACTCGGACACCGCCCGACGCCAAGACGCCTTGGGCTCCATCTTTTGGCACGCCTTGCAGCGCGACGCCGCGCCACGCACCCAGATCCTGGTCCCGCCGGCGACGTGGAACCTGCCGACCGACGACGCGCAGGACATCTTGACCGCGCTGGCCACCACCATCCGTTCCGGTCTGGGGGTGGCGCGACCACTCCCGGCGGTGATCGCCGAGGCCGGCGCCGGCAACGAGCCCGCGGAGCCTGCGGGCGCCTACCCCTCCGCGCGCGGCCGGTTCACCGACGACGTCACCGCTAACATCGCCGGTCAGGTCGGGCGGCTGTGGGGCCTGACCTCGGCGCTGAGCACCGACGACCGCACCGGGTTGACCGGCGTCCAGTACACCGCCCCGCTGCGCGAAGACATGCTGCGCGCGCTGAGCCAATCGGAACCGCCCGATACCCGCAACGGGCTGGCGCAACAGCGCCTGTCGGTGGTTGGCAAAACGATCAACGACCTGTTCGGCGCGGTCACGATCGTCAACCCGGGCGGCTCCTACACCCTGGCCACCGAGCACAGCCCCCTTCCGCTGGCGCTGCACAACGGCCTCGCCGTCCCCATCCGGGTACGCCTGCAGGTCGACGCCCCGCCCGGGATGACCGTCACCGACGTCGGCCAGATCGAGTTGCCGCCGGGATACCTGCCGCTGCGGGTGCCGATCGAAGTGAAGTTCACCCAACGGGTCGCCGTCGACGTGACCCTGCGCACCCCCGACGGCATGCGGCTGGGCGAGCCGGTGCGGTTGTCGGTGCATTCCAACGCCTACGGCAAGGTGCTGTTCGCAATCACGATGACCGCCGCGGCGGTGCTGGTCTTGCTGGCCGGACGGCGGCTTTGGCACCGTTTCCGCGGCCAGCCCGACCGCGCCGACCTCGACCGCCCCGACCCGCCGCACCCGAGACGCGCCGACTTGCACGACGAGATCGACGACCGGGTCGATCAAAAGCACCGAGTATGAGGCCCGCCTACCGGCGGACCCACGCACACCCGCCGTCACAACCACAGCGCGTGCCACCGTCGGCGCGGCGGATACGTCCGGGTCCACCGACCGGTCCCCTTCCACCGGTGCCTGAGCTCGCTCGTCGGCGACCCGAGCTGTCCGATGCCGCGGTGGTGTCGCGGTCGTGGGCGATCGCCTTCGCCACACTGGTCAGCCGGCTCACCGGCTTCGGCAAGATCGTGTTGCTGGCCGCCATTCTGGGCGCCGCGCTGGCGAGCTCATACTCGGTGGCCAATCAGCTTCCCACCCTGATCGCCGCGCTCGTCCTGGAGGCGACGTTCACCGCGATCTTCGTGCCCGTGCTGACCCGTGCCGAGCAGAGCGACCCCGACGGCGGCGCCGCGTTCGTGCGGCGTCTGGTCACGTTGGTCACCGCGTTGCTGCTGGTTGCCACGACGCTGTCGGTGCTGGCCGCACCCTTGCTGGTGCGGTTGATGCTGGGCCGGAATCCGCAAGTCAACGAGGCCCTGACCACCGCGTTCGCGTATCTGCTGCTGCCGCAGGTGCTCGCCTACGGCCTGACGTCGGTGTTCATGGCGATCCTGAACACCCGCAACATCTTTGGGCCGACAGCGTGGGCGCCGGTCGTCAACAATGTGGTCGCGATCGCGACCCTGGGGGTGTACCTGGCGGTCCCCGGGGAGCTCTCGGTCGACCCCGTCCGGATGGGCAACACCAAGCTGCTGGTCCTTGCGGTCGGCACCAACTTGGGCGTGTTCACCCAGGTCGCGGTGCTGCTGCTGGCGTTGCGGCGCGAGCGGGTCAGCCTGCGCCCGCTGTGGGGAATCGATCAGCGGCTCAAGCGCTTCGGCGCAATGGCCGCGGCAATGATGCTCTACGTTGTGATCAGTCAGCTCGGCCTGGTGGTCGGCAACCAAATCGCCAGCACGGCAGCGGCTTCGGGCCCCGCGATCTACAACTACACCTGGCTCGTCCTGATGCTGCCGTACGGCATGATCGGGGTGACGGTCCTGACCGTCGTGATGCCGCGGCTGAGCCGCAACGCCGCCGCCGATGACACCCGGGCCGTGCTCGCCGATCTGTCGCTGGCCACCCGGCTGACGCTGATCACCCTGATTCCAATTGTGGCGTTCATGACCGTCGGCGGCCCGGCGATCGGTAGCGCGCTGTTCGCCTACGGTCATTTCGGACAGGTCGATGCCGGATACCTGGGCGCCGCGATCGCGTTGTCGGCGTTCACGTTGATCCCGTACGGGCTGGTGCTACTGCAGTTGCGCGTGTTCTACGCGCGGGAACAGCCCTGGACGCCGATCGTGATCATCCTCGTCATCACGGCCGTCAAGATCGTCGGCTCGGTGCTCGCACCCCACCTCACCGCCGACCCCAAGCTGGTGGCCGGCTTTCTCGGCCTCGCCAACGGCATCGGATTTCTGGCCGGAGCGATCGTCGGTTATCTCTTGCTGCGACGCACGCTGCTGCCCACCGGTGGCCACCTGCTCGGCGTCGGCGCGGTGCGGACAATCCTGGTCACGACCGTCGCGTCGATGCTGGCCGGGTTGATCGCCCATGTGGCCGATCGGCTGCTGGGCCTCGACAGGCTGACGACGGCGCACGGCGCCGCGGGTTCGCTGCTGCGCCTGTTAGTGCTGGCAATCATCATGTTGCCGATCATGGCTACGGTCATGGTCCGCGCGCAGGTACCGGAAGCCCAGGCGGCGCTCAGCGCCGTCAGGCGCCGGATTTCGCGCCCCGGCGGGGGCAAAGGCGCGCCGGCGGTGCCCCGCAAACCGACTGTCCAGGACGGATATTCTCAGCGGGGCGGCGTCACGTACCCTGAGCAGAGGAATTCGTCCCCGCCGGGGGTAAATGCGGTCCAGGAGCCGATCCGGCGCAGCCC
>Ga0306925_10007015_pt1 | contig 10540 bp, 14 predicted proteins | sample flu12Cox44000176_FD_203755 | JGI IMG/M metagenome (GOLD analysis project Ga0306925, IMG submission 203755) | Lab enrichment of tropical soil microbial communities from Luquillo Experimental Forest, Puerto Rico - flux8day.12C.oxic.44.000.176 (v2)... | ecosystem: Environmental > Terrestrial >... | reverse complement strand
TCCAGACAATACCAGCGTCGAGATCCACGACGTGAGCAAAGGCGCCGGCGAGATTCCGCAAAAGCTCCTCATGGAGATGGCCGACAAGGTCTGCGACATCCTTATCCTCGGCCAAACGCTCACGACAGAAGTCGGCTCAACGGGCGGCAACCGGGCTCTAGGCCAAATTCACCAAGACATCAGGGATGAGGTTTTACAGAACGCCACCGAGTATACCGCGACCATTCTCAATACGCAGTTTGTCCCCTCGATTATCCAGCTTAATTACGGCAACACGGAGGAGCTTCCACAGTTCGCCGGCGCAATCGACCAGCCGCAGGATGAAAAAGCCATTGCCGATACCTTAAACGTCCTTTTCAACATTATGCGGATCCCCGTCTCGCTAACGGCGATTCGAAACCGGATCAAGTTTCCGGCGCCGGCCGAGGGCGAGGAACTCTATATTCCGCCCCCGTCGAGCGGTGGCGGCTCTGGCGGGGCTTTTGGCGGCGGGGAGGGGTCAATCACCGCCGGGCTGCTCATGGCCGCCGCAGCGGCCGCACAGGGCAAAAGCCGGCCTAACCTGGAGCACCTGGTCGACAACGTGATGGAAAACCTGGCCGGCATCTCGGCCGAATGGCTTCGCCCGGTGAAACCGATCTTCCGCGACCTGGTCGGCAAAGCCAAAGATAAAACCGTCACCGACCAGGATTTCATTCTGGCCCTCACCGAGGCCTCACGAAGGATGCCGGATTTGTTTAATCACCTCGACACCGAGGCCTTAGAAACCGAGCTCCGAAAAGCCATGAGCTCGGGCGTGATCAACGGTGTTACCGACCGCCACATCTTGGAGGGGCCCAATACCTGACAATAAGCGTTAAGGGAAAATAATGATCAGCGTCCTAATAACCCTCTTAATCATCGGCCTGATCCTGTACCTGATCTGGTACGTCTGCGGGCTCTTCATCAAGGGCCCACCCCACCAGGTGATCGGGATTATCCTCGCCTTGATTTTTCTACTCTACGCGCTGCATGCGCTCGGGCTTCTAGGAGGGCCGCTGATTAGATGAGCGTCAAGGTCGATCTCAAAATTACACCAGGCCTGCAAGCGGCCCTCTCAAACCTCCAGATCGCTAACCCCGCGATGAAGGTGGCCGGGCGCGTGATGCTCAAATACTTTAAGGACTACCACACGGCTTTCATCCCGAGGTGGCAAGGGCCGCACCACATCGCCGGCGGCTCGGGCTCGGGGCGGTTCGGCGCCGATATTGTTCAGGCCTGGCAGACGGCTGTCTTCCCCGATCCGAAGCACTTCTACATTACCAATCTTAGCCCGTACCTCGGGCACAAGGTCAAGGGCGGCCCTATAAAGCCTAAGCGTGCAAAGGCGCTCACGATTCCCCTAATCGCGCAGGCCAAAGGCCGCATGGCTGCCGAGTTTCAAACCAGCCTTGGGCTCAAGCTATTTCGGCGCGGAAACGTCCTGTCCTATAACCAAGGGAAGGGAAAAAACATCAAGACCTTTAACGCCTACGCCTTAAGCAAGGGCGTCAACCAGGCGCCGTGGCCTGGCGCGATGCCACCGGAGTCCGATACGCAAAAGAAGTTCCTCGAGGCGATACAAATCGGATTCAACGCCGTCCAGCAGAGCGGAGGGAAATAAGCCCCATGCCAGTACCAACACCGACCGGTGACGAAAAACAAGACGCGTTCATGAAACGCTGCATGCACGAAGTCTCGACTAACCCAAAGCGGTCCAATGACCAGAACGTGGCCATTTGTTTAAAGGCCTGGCGCGGCGGCGCCAAGGCGGCCGCGGAATCGATCTTAATCTGCGGCGAATTCAATTGGGACTTGGGCGCCGTGAGCAAAGGGGCTCCTAACCAGATTCTCTACATGCCAGCCGGCAGCCACGAGATTTATTGCCGCGTCAACGGCGAGCCCAAACAGATCGAGGTTCACGTTACCAGCCAGGCGGCCGAGGCGCTGCAAAGCGACCTGGAGGATTTACTCGAGCACGACGTGAAACCCTTTGTGGATTTTAACCATAAGGGCGAGGCCGCGGCGGCCACCCCGGTGCGCTTTATTTGGAAACCAGACGACGGGATTTATCTCGAGCTCGAATGGAGCCGAACCGGCAAGGAGAACGTCGAGGGCAGGGACTTCAAGCATTTCTCTCCGACCTTCGAAGTCGATAAGGACGGCAACCCCACGGGGCTTCCGCCTACCGGGCCGATCGGCGCCCTGGTCAACAACCCCGCTTTTCGCAAACAACGCGAAATCATGGATCAAATCGCGGCCGAATTGGCCGCCCAACCAACCCGAAAGGAAAAAGCGATGAGTGTAGAAGCAAAGGGCCTCGGGGCCCTGGCAAAGGAACTCTTCGGTGATGACGCCCCGGATTCGGACGACGATCAGATGCCGGATAAGCTCCTTAAGAAGATCAAAGGCCTGAAGGCCAAACTTCAGGAAGCGGAAGCCAAAGCCAAAAAGGCCAGTGACGATAAAGACGATGCCGAGGCCAAGGCCAAGAAGGCCAACGATGACAAGGATGATGCCGAGGCCCAACTAGCCACCATCCGAAAAGATCGTGCCGAAGCGGCCGTGGATGCGGCGGTCCAGGCCGGCAAACTCCCTGGTAAAGACGCCGATCTGCGCAAATACTACGTAGACGGCTACCTGATTAACCCGAGCGGAACGCAGAAGGCCTTGGACGCCATGAGCGCGCGGGGAATCTTTAAACCCGTAATTAAAGTGGATGGGGCTGACCGGCGCGATATCGGCACGGGCCGAGCGATGGCCGAGGCCGGCAACGGAATCACGGATGAGGACCGGGCCGAGATGATGATGCAGCGCAGAGTGCTGGCCGGAATCAAGGAACGCTATCCCAAGGCCGACGCCGACACCCTTCTTATTATTGCCAAGCAGGAAGCGCCCGAGGCTTTCGTTAACGGCTAACCTGGTTTGTTAGGCCGTTAAACTTTTACCAGACGCTTTAACCCGTCGACTATATCCCCTTTGAACCGATGAAAACGCTATTTTTAAATGCAAGCATGAATTGTACAGCACCCTTGTCAGATCGTGCTGCCCGTCGACGGAACCGTAGTTACGCCCATCGCGATGGGCCAGATTCTCGGCGTCACCGGCAGCGGAACAGCTGTTCTGTGTGATGCGGCCGGCGCTACTCTAATTGGGATCGCCTCGGCCGATCAGGATACCGATGAAAATACGGTCGATGTGACCGTGAAAACCTTAGTCGGGGGCGGGGCCGCCGGCGGAAATTCTTCCGTAATCGGCATCAAGCACCACGTCAAGATCACGACCGGCTCAGTAACCGCCTACCAAGACCTATGGGTCGACGGAACTAACGGTGGGGTTACCGCCACCAAACCGGGCACCAACCCGTGTTGGATCGGTAAATCAATGGAATCGGGCGGTGTCAGCGAATGCATCATGGCCAGCGTTTAACTGACAATAAGCGTTAAGGAGAAATAATTTATGTCAGGAAAATTTAGGTCAACTCTTACCAATTACGCCTTCGAAATTGCTCCAGACAGCGTGGATCCGGTGGCCGATTTCCTAGCACCGGAAGTGGTGACCGCCGTCTACACAGGTTATTACAAAAATTTCGGCGACAAACAGGCTTACCAGGCGCCCACCGGAAGCCGGCGCGGTGTCGGCCAGCAGGCCCAACGGCTGACTTTCGATGTGCAAGACTCCAAATTTAACTTGGATTGCTTCGGTTTGGACATCCCCGTTGATGACCAGGAACGCAAACAAGCCGCCCAACTGGACCCCGAGCTACTCGAGCGCCAGAAGATCAAATATTTAGTTCGCTCGGCGAACAATACCCACGCCAAGGCGGTGATCGACCTGGCTAAAACTCAGGCCTACGCGAGCGCGTTTGCGGTGGATGTCACCGTCACGACCGCCAGCCCACTTGTAAACGTGGACAAAGCGATTGAGGATCTGGCTAACAACGTCGGAAAAATGCCGAATAGGTTGCTCATGAACGTCGCAACCTTCAACGCCATCCGTAATCACCAAAGCGTGGTTACTCGTTTGCAAGGCGTTAGCATCGCCGGCGTGACCATCGACATGATTCGTTCGATGCTCTTAAACCCGAATATCGAGATCCTGATCTCGGCATTTGTGCTTGATACCAAAAAACCGGGGGCCGCGAGTGCCAAATCTAACTATGTCGGAAACGACATGTACATTTTCTTTTGCGACACCTCGCCTTCGCCCTACGACATGAGCTTCATGAAAACGTTTCGCATGGACCAGCGCGGGATTTCCGCGGTCTACCAAGAACGCGATTGGGCGGCCCGAAGCGATGTCTTCATGCTGGATTGGTACGAGCAAATTTTGATCACCGGCTCGGCCCTCTGCCGGCGCCTACAATGCACGCTGCCATCCGGCTTCTAACAAAGGAGAACTAACAACAACGAGGAACTTATGTCCTGGTTAGTGATCAGCCCTGACGATGTGGTTAGCCGGCTCACCGAGACCGAGCGCAAACAATGCGACACGGCCGACGTGAACGGCACCAGCCTAGTGCAGCGGCTGCCCACTTTAATTACTTACGCGACCCAGTATGTGCGTGGGCGAGTTGCAGTGTTTCCCAATACGCGCAACAACATGGGGCCGCCGGGGACCATCCCCGACGAGCTTTATCTAAGCACCTTGAATCTGCTGCGGTGGGAGCTGCTCAACGCTCTGCCGAACATCGGCCGGCTCGAGGACGATCCGAGAAGAGGGGATTACGAGCAGGCCCTAAAAGATATCCAGGCCGCCGCGGAGGGCGACCTAGTTATCCAGGGGCCCAACGATACCGCCTACGTGGGCGACGATTCCCAAGTCGGCGCCGAGGGCGACCAGATCAAGGTTGGATGGTTCCGGCGGGATCCGTGGGGCTGGCGTGGCCCCTCGGCGGTGGGCGGCGGCCCGCGAGGATTCAGGAGCTACTAATGATTGCGCTTTCACAGTTGGAAAACTTGCAAGTGCTGGCCAGCGAATACCTGGCCGACGACGGCATGTTTAACGGAAGCGCAAGCGATAACGGCCTGGCCGTTCCGGTGATTTCCGAGGTTAAAGGCGACGTGCAAAACCTCCTTGATATAGCCGTGGGCGGAATCGGATTAGGCATCACTGTGCTGACCCCGACCTTCCGCTTAAACGATCCTCGTGTTTGGCCGACTAGTCTGGACGGATTCGCGCATTTAGTGGTTTCCGTCTTTGAATCCCGAAGCATGAATCCAACCGGGATCCACGCCCTGGCCGCCGCGCAACACATCCTCGGCCTTTTGCACGGTTACCCGCACAGCCTCCAGGCGGCAGCCGGCCAGCCACCTATGTTCATGTCCGATCCTGACCAGGACTCAATCATCCTAACCAACGATGCGCCGGCTCTCCAGTATTCGGTGCCTTTCATCGCTCGAATCCTGATTAAGCCGCCCACTCTTGACTAACACTTATGCCAACAACCTTTGTTAACCAGTACCCGGCCGCCAGCGGCTATATATGGGGCTGCCCGACGCCCGAAACGGGTTTTGCAGTTGAAAGTATCGAGGAAAACGTGACCTCGGATGTTTTCGAACAGCGAAATAACGTGGGCGAATTTATCGAGGTGGTGAGCTACAACGCCCGCACCGAGATGACGGTCAACGGCGAGGTGATGGGGAGTTTCCCCGGCGTCGTCGGTCACCCGATCACGATTGCCAACCTCTCACTAATCGGTTACCCGAGCGGAACCACCGCCGGCCTAGTCCTACTTCGAAGCGCCCGGCTCACCCAGAACCGCACCGCTAACAAGCGGATCAGCATGACCGCAACCATGTACCCGCTCATACCCGCGAGCTAGGAAGGAGGATGACCGTGTTTAATCATTCGATCACCCAAGGATATTCTGATGCGGCCGGCAACGTCAAAACGGTGACCACACCGTTTAGCGGCCAATCTCTGGAGGGTTGGGACGGCGTGGTTGCGGCCGGCGCCAGTAACGCCCCGATAGACGCCGATTGGGTAAACGCCAACGTGCAAAGCTTGATGATGTGGAGCGACCAAGCCGTGACGGTTAAAACCAATTCCTCGAGCGCCCCGGCGCAAACCATCAGTCTGGTCGCCAATCAAATGCTCCTATTTGGAGTTGGCATCGGCCTTACTAACCCGTTTACGACAGACGTAACGGCTTTGTTTGTCACCAACGCAGGCGGCACCAACGCCAACTTTAAACTGCGCGTTTTAATGACTTAACGAGGCGCGGAGCCAGCCCACAGCCGCACCGGGCGAGAAGCGTGCGGCCCCGCCTAAATCCCAAATTTTTATGTCCGAGAATATGCAACTGGCGGTGGTTCCGCGAGAACCGCCGCCGCCTAGTGAAATGATCGAGGGCGACGTTCTCCCCGCCCCCGATGTGCTGAGTCAGGTGATCACTACCTGCAACACGAAGCTGGCCGCCACTTTTTTAGTCTTCGGTTACCTTCTTCGCAAAACCGATCCGATGTATTGGATTGATAACTACCAGGCCGCCGACGTCGAGCGGTACGGCCTAAAGAAGGCCCCATTCAAAAGCCGGTGCTACTATAACTTGGTTCCGCGCAACGCATCCGATGTCCAGGCCGCCAAAGAGATCGGCGCCGCGTGGACCAGTGAGAACGGCCAGGACATGTTGAACGCCTACGTCGACGGCCTAACCAAGCTAACGCCGGCCGAACGTTATCAGCTTTTATTTTTCTGTTCGGTCCTAGTTGCCGAGGGCTGTCGAGACGCCCTCCGTAAGCGCCAATGGCTGATCGAACAAATCAAGGAAATTCCCGAGGAGGCCCATTGGGTCCGTGTTTGGAGTGACAAGCTTTTTGTCACCTTCGGCCGGAACGCCAGCCTTGAAACCAAAACCCAACTGCTAGGACGGCTCGGGATCCAGTTCTAGCCGACTAAATCCAAATGCAAACAGCAGACGAAGACATCGATATCCGCGACGAAATCAGAGACACCAACGACGCTTTTATGAGCGCCTCGACCCCGAAATACCTCGAGGAACTAAAACTGGAGCCCTACACCCTGATGCGCCAAGCCGTAGGAATGGAACTCGCCGGGCCCGGTGCCAGCATTTTTGTGGACGCCCTGATGCGAGTTTGGTGTTGCACTCAAGATGAGGAGGCCTGTCTGGACGCCCGTGAAGACCGCCGAACGGCCCGCAAGGCGGCTTTCAAGTGGGGCGAGGCCCGCGGTTACAGCCCCTCGATAGAAAAACGGTGGCAGCCCTTGATGGATATTAAGGCGAAGCTCGACGCCGAAATTGAGGCGAGTTTAGCGGCTCGCCTGGCGCCAGGTGATGGCAACGGCGCACCAACAAAAAACTCTATCGGGCAGCCCCAATGATCCAGATAGCGACCGCGGTTCACCAAATGACAGGTTTACCGTGGCGCTATATTTTGTGGGAGCTGCCCGCCGCGATTGCTTACCAGATCCACATCCTTTACTGGCAACGCCAGGGCGCCGTTTATTACAAGGATCAAACCGCCAGGATCCGGCGCCGGCTAATGCGCGAAGAAGCCAATGCCAGATAACGAAATCAAAGTCGTTTTCACGGCCGACGATTCGGGGCTAAAAGCGGTCCTCGATAAGGTTCAGGGCGGTTTCACGACCCTAACCCAAACCGCCGAGAAGGCGAACCTCGGCCAGGCCTTCGAGAAGGCGGCCGAGCCGATCAAGAAGGTCGACACAGCCTTACAAGAAGTTGCGCAAAAGGCGCAGGACATTAATTCCAAAACCACCAATGTCGGCGCTCAATTCGAGAAGGCCGCCGAACCGATCAAGGGCGTCGGCCAGGCCATCACGGAGGTTGGTAAACAGGCCGAAGCTGTTGGGGGCCACGCGGAAACCGGCGCAAAAGGTTTCGCAAAGTTATCAGAGGCCGGCCAGAAAATTAGCGATGTGGTGGATAAAACCACGGGCAAAGTCACCGAGTTTCAAACCCACGTTGGGAATGTAACAACCGCGATTGGCGGAATTAGCACCGCGTGGGGTGGCGTGACGCAGGCCTTCAGCGGCGGCGGCGAGACCATAAAGGCCCAAGGCGAGAATCTGAAACAGATGGCGGAATCGGCCGGTAAACTCGCCCACGGCGATATGAGCCAAATCCCCGGCCTTTTCGGTGAGGTAATGAAAGCGGCCGGCGGCCTCGGGGATATCGCCGGCACTTTTAATAATATCGCAGGGGCCGCCAAGGGCGTTAAGGACTCCGTGACCGGCCTCGGCGGAACTCTGAAGACCGCGGCGGAAGCCCTCGGCGCTGGCGGCGCATGGGAGAAGGGCGCCGAGATCCTGGCTAAGGTAGCAACTACGGCCGGCCTGGCCGAGGCCGCACTAGTGAGCCTGGCCGGCGCCGCGGGCGTGGCCTTTGTGTACGGCGTTTCGAAGCTGGCCGATGTGCTCGGGGATTGGATCCAGAAGATGATTGCCCCCGACCTCGGCAAGGGGCAAACGAATCTGACTGGAATCTACCAGAACATCGAAGCCCAAATGAAGCGAGTCCAGGCCGCGGGGCCCGAGGCCGCCGGCGGGGCCGAAAAGTTTGCACAGGTACTAAAACGCTTTCAAGACGAGCTCGACGCGGTGATGTCGAAGATGAGTACCGCCGAGCAGCAATTTGTGAAAGGCGGCACGCCCGCACCGCTCGGTACGCCGGCTCTCCCCGGCGGCGAGGTTCCGCAGATTCCGGTGGCTCAAGTCCCAACCGCGCCGGCTCTTTCACCGACAGGCCGCCCAACTGGCAACGTCTGGTCGCCATTAGCCACGCCGGTGGCGCCAGAAGTTTTAGCCAAGGGCCCAACGGCGCCCGCAGCGCCCGCTGCAGCCGCCGCGGATGAAGAAGAGGATGGAGATGGCGAGGAGGAAGCAAAGCCCGCCGCTGCGGCGCCAGGCTCTGCGGCACCTGGTGCGGCCGTGGCGGCTTTGGCGCCGGCCGGCGAATCGGCGCTCGAGTCCTTACCGACCAAAATCGACACCAGCAATAACCTGCTCGGAAAAATCACCGACAACATCGTTCAGCTAGGTGTGGACGCCGGCAAAATCGGCAACGATACAATTAACGCTATCGAACAATCCGGCCGCGGCGGTAGCGACGGTGGGGGCGGTGGCGCTGGGGGCGGTGGCGCTGGCGCTGGCGCTGGCGCTGGTGGCGACCTCTCTGAGGCCATCGGCCAGGTAGCCAACGCCGTCGCACAAATCGCCGGCAAAGGCGGTGGCGGCGGCGACCATGTCGAGCCGGGGACCGAAGGCGCCGGCGCTACGGTGAGCGGCGCGGGCACACCGGGCCGCGTTATTCACTATCAGCCCGGCCAGGCCATGCTTTCGCCGGCGGATATAGCCGCCCAAGACGCGGCCGCTAAAAAAGGCAAACCCGAGGTTACCACCATTGGCGGCATCAAAACCTCGCAGGCGGAACTTTACGAGATCGGGGAAAAAGAGTTGCAAGCCGAGGGAAAAGACGTTGGCCGCATGTCGCATGCCGAGATCACCGCGGCAGGCGTTAAACAGCTTAAGTCCGAATCGGATCCCTCCGTTGAGCTCCTCGCCAAGATCGTCCAGATCCTACAACAAGCTTTTACAACGGGATAAAATATGCCGATCATTTTCAGCACCGTTTCTCAGTTTGTTGAGCAAGTCGGCCGGCGGAACGCCTGGAAATACGCCGAATTAGACGTCATGATGTGCATCTTCACGGGCCCGGCTGCCGGCGCCCTGGCCTTTAAACCGAAGGTCAACGATGTGCATCCGCAATACCCGCTGATGTTTTGCACCGATAGCGGGGTTACTTTTCAGGCGGCCGGGATCGCCGAGGTGCAGGCGACCTATGCCGGGATCATTCGCACTAGCGGCCAATCGCCTTATTACACCGACCCGGTGGTCACGGTCACGCCCACACAAGGGAGCCGGGATTTTGTAAGGGCCTGGTCAATGGTGACTAGCTACGACCAGATCGACGTGATGGGGGACGGAAGCATAATCGAGACCATCCCAAAATTCAGCGGCGGAACTCAGACCACCACGGTTCGTTACGTTGGAACCCAATGCCAGGTACGTTATCAAGCCTATCCGAAGCCCGCCCCGTATCACTATTCGAGCGTTGGCCTCGGTTACGTTAAATGGAACATTTTAAGCGAAACCATTGGGCCGCAATTGGTTAGCTACCAAAACGTGGATTTCAAATCGATGAATGAAGCGATGAATTCGGTTCCGGCAATCCCACCGTTATACGCGGCCAAACTTGGGTGGGCTGCGCAGCAACGCGGCAAATGGTTCACGGTCACCGAAAACTATGGGCCCACTTTCTAATGAGCAATAACAGCTACCAGATGAAGCTTCCGACTTTCCACTGGAAACCTTTACAGGATGCCTTCACGGATGTGGTAACCGCCATAAACGCTAACCGCCCCGTCGAGGGAAGCGGGATCCGGGTTACAGGGATGGGGGACATGGGCTCACTGATTGAATGCGGGCCCGGCGGTGCCGGCGGCCCCTCAGAGGATATTTCGACAACGCCAGACGGGCAAAC